>OCVQ010000015.1_pt1 | contig 178489 bp, 146 predicted proteins | sample 1539061 | NCBI WGS metagenome assembly OCVQ01 (sample SAMEA3355526, study PRJEB22509) | marine metagenome | biome: marine; feature: river plume; material: water | place: USA | collected 2010-08-08 | depth 0.5 m | reverse complement strand
CAAGCCCTCAAGCCTCAGTAAGCCCGTGCGCTGCTGCCCTCCATGTAGTTGACGAAGGCGCGGTTGGCCACGCGCGTGCCTCCAGGTGTGGGATAGTTGCCCGTGAAGTACCAGTCGCCCAAGTTTTCGGGGCAAGAGGCATGCAGATCCTCAATGGTCTGGTAGATGACCTTGACCTCGGCCTTGACACTGGAGGGAGTGAGCATTTGGGCAATTCGGTCCGAAATTTCCTCTGCGGTAAAGGGCGCATACACCGCCTTGGCCGCATTGACTTGCTCCTCCATGGGCTTCTCGAGTTCGGCCTTCGCCGCCGCCAAAGCGTCCGTCAAAACATGCCACATTCCGCGCTCTTCCAACAGGGAAACTGCAGCGCGGAAGGCGGCAAAATCGCCCAACTTCGCCATGTCGATGCCATAGCAATCCGGGTAGCGAATCTGAGGGGCAGATGACACAATGATGATGCGCTTTGGACCCAAGCGATCGAGCATCTTCAAAATGCTCTGCTTTAGAGTCGTACCGCGCACGATGCTGTCGTCGACGGCCACCACGGTGTCTTTGGGGGTAACGACATGGTAGGTGCTGTCGTAGACGTGGGAAACCATGTCCTCGCGTCCGGCATCTTCCGTGATGAAGGTGCGCAGTTTGACGTCTTTCCAGGCAATTTTTTCGAGGCGTGGGCGGCGCGTGAGAATGTGGCGGAGGTCTTCCGAGTTGTAGTTGGAACCCAAGGCCTTGACTTGCTCGATTTTGCGCTCATTCAGAGCATCTTCCACGCCTTTTAGGAGGCCATAGAAGGAAATTTCGGCCGTGTTGGGGATGAAGCTGAAGACGGTGTCGTCAAAATTTTGGTCCGCGGCATCCAACACACGATCGGCTAATCGGCGGCCCAATTCGAGACGCTCCTGGTAGATCGCTCCATCATTTCCGCGTGAGAAATAGATGCGTTCAAAAGAGCACGCGAGGCGCTCTTTGGGCTCGATTACCTTCTCAATCGACACGTCCCCATTGCGGCGAATCCAAATCATGTGGCCCGGAGGGACTTCGTGCACGTCTTCAAAGGCCACTCCAAAAGCAGTCTGAATGACAGGACGCTCGGAGGCCACGACTGCGACCTCATCGTCTACGTAGTAGTAGGCGGGCCGGATACCATGAGGATCGCGCAGCAAAAAGGCATCGCCTTGCCCGACCATTCCGCCCATGGCATATCCGCCGTCCCAGGGAGCGGCCGCTTTGCGCAAAACTCGAGGCAGTTGTAGGTTGTTCATTTGATGGACACTGCGCTCGGGCTTGGTCAAGCCGAATACCTCCTTCGCTTCTTTGTGAAGGCGCTCATTTTCCTTGTCGAGGAAGTGCCCAATTTTTTCCATCACCGTCACCGTGTCGGCCCGCTCCTTGGGGTGCTGTCCTAAGGAGATCAGTTCATCCACGAGCTCCTTGACATTGGTCATGTTGAAGTTGCCGGCGACGATGAGGTTGCGACTCATCCAGTTGCTTTGGCGCAAAAATGGATGGCAGGCCTCAATGGAGTTTCCGCCGTACGTTCCGTAGCGCAAGTGGCCCAAATACACCTCGCAAGCAAAGGCCAAGTTTTCTTTGACCCACTGAACATCTTTGAGGCGCTCCGGCTTTCCGTCGACTATCGTGTTGATGCGCGTTTGGATGCGGTGAAAAATATCCTGCATGGGTTTCGCCTCCACTGAGCGGTAGCGGGAGATGTAGCGCTGGCCTGGGGCCATGTCCAATTTGACCCCAGCCAATCCCGCGCCGTCTTGGCCGCGGTTGTGCTGCTTTTCCATCATGAGCACCATTTTGTTGAGGCCGTACAGGGCCGTCCCGTGCTTTTCCAGGTAGTGCCCAAGGGGTTTGCGGAGCCGTAGTAGGGCAATTCCGCACTCGTGGTGGATGGCGTCGCTCATCAGAGGGGATTCAAAGTACAAAGGTAGCGCTTCCCTATCTTCGCCCAAGACCCTCGATTCCTCGATCTATGCATTCTCAGCCCCTGGTGGTAGACATCCACACGCACATTCTTCCCGAGCACATTCCCCCCTTTGCGCAACGCTTTGGCTACGGGGGCTTTATCCACTTGGACCACCATTGCCCGGGGTGCGCACGCATGATGAAGGACGATCAGTTTTTCCGAGAAATCCAAGCGAATTGCTGGGACCCCGAGGTGCGCCTGGGCGAATGTGCGGTACATGGGGTGCACATGCAGGTGCTGTCCACCGTGCCGGTCATGTTTAGCTATTGGGCGCCCGCCAAAGACGCGTTAGAGGTCGCTCGATTTTTAAATGACCACATCGCCGACGTCGTGCAGCGCTATCCGGGTCGATTTGAAGGCCTGGGCACGCTTCCAATGCAAGACCCGGACCGTTCGATCCAAGAACTGGAGCGTTGCAAGGCCATCGGTTTGAAAGGCATCCAGATAGGTAGCCACATCAATGATTGGAATTTGGATGCGCCCGAACTCTTCCCCGTTTTCCAAGCCTGCGAGCGTTTGGGCATGGCTGTTTTCGTCCACCCATGGGATATGATGGGGACCCCAACGATGCCCAAATATTGGCTACCCTGGCTAGTCGGAATGCCGGCCGAATCCTCTCGGGCCTTGTGCTCTTTAATCTTCGGGGGCGTTTTGGAGCGGCTACCCGGGATGCGGGTGGCGATTGCCCACGGCGGCGGGAGCTTTCCGGCAACGTTGGGCCGCATCCAGCATGGATTTGATGTCCGACCGGACTTGTGTGCGGTGGACAACCCGATACCGCCGGCGTCGTATGTGGGTCGATTTTGGCTCGATAGCTTGGTCCATGACCCCAAAGCCTTGGACTTCATTACCAATATGATGGGCGAGGACAAGATTGCTCTGGGCAGCGACTATCCCTTTCCTCTTGGGGAATTGGAGCCGGGTAAGCTCATTCAGTCCATGGATTGGACGGGGGAGAAGAAAGCCAAAGTTTTGGGCCAAAACGCCCTCGACTGGTTGAATGGGCCGGCTTAAAGCCTGCTCAAATCACGTACAAACGCTTGGCTAAGTCCTCCCGGATGAGGCTCACTTTTCCATTGTGGCGGACCACGATCGACCCTTCAGGAGCCCCTGGGCCTAGCACATCCATTTCGGACTCCAAACGAAAGTTTAGGGCGTCTAACTGACTCAAGATTTCAGATGAATCGTCCGTCACGGATACCAGACGGCAATGCTGGCCGGCGCGAACGCGGGTCAAAGGATGGCCTTCATAGTCGGGCATTAAAAGGTCCACGGAAGGAATGGGATCGCCGTGTGGGTCAAATTTGGGAAACCCAAGGAATTCGTCCAGCTTTTCAACAAGCTTTTCGCTGCGGACATGTTCGAGCTGTTCCGCAATTTCATGGACTTCATTCCAATCAAATCCCAATGTTTTGGACAGGAAGACTTCCCACATGCGGTGGCGGCGCAACAAGGAGATGGCAATGCGCTCTCCTAGGGGTGTCAGGCTTATGTGCCCGTATTTTTTGTAGTTAACCAGCCCTTTGGACTTCAACTTTTTAAGCATGGAGGTCACGCTTGGCGGAGCCACGTGGAGCTTTGCTGCGAGGTGGTTGGTTCCGATGTCGTCCCCGGTCATTTTAAACCGAAGGAGCATTTTGAGGTAGTCTTCCTCGTTTCGGGTAGCGCGATTCATTTTACAAAGCGGGGATCAGTGTCCATTGTGGTGCCGCACTTGGTGCAAGTCCGCAGCTGGGCATCGTTGTAATAGGTTTGAAAGTGCGGAAGGAAGTCCGTTTCGATGTTCTTTAATTCGAAGTATGCGGCATGCAAAGGGTGGTTGCACGTGTCACAAAACCACATCAGTCCGTCGGTGAATCCTTTGCCCGCCCGTTTGCGTTCAATCACCAATCCAATGCTTCCGGCTTCGCGGATGGGAGAGTGCGGTGTTCTCGCAGGGCATAGGAACATATCCCCGGCTTCAAGGGTGTGGTCCACCACGTGGCCATCTACTTGAGTGCGCACTGTGATGCGGCCCTCGAGCTGAAAAAAGAATTCATCCGTCTCATTGTAGTGGTAGTCTTTGCGGGCATTCGGGCCAGCGACTACCATGACGATGTAGTCCTCGGAATCGGGGCTGAGATTCTTGTTGCCTACTGGCGGGACAAGTTCATGTCGGTGTTCTTCGAGCCAGCGCTGGAAGTTGAAGGGTAGTAGCATGAGAACAAAATTAAACGCCCATAACACACCTGATTCACGCTGTGATAAAATAGTTAGTGAACGAGTTGTTTAATGAGTTTTCGGTACTATGTGTTGCATAGTACCAAATTTAAACTATATCTTTGTCAACATGAATACTGAAAATGCTCGGGCTCAAATGCGCAAAGGTGTGCTGGAGCTCTGCGTGCTTCGCGTCGTTCGCAAAGGGGAGGCCTACACCTCTGACCTCTCTGCGGCCCTGAAACAGGCGGACCTTCTTGTTGTCGAGGGAACCCTTTATCCCTTGCTCACACGCCTTAAAAATGCCGGATGGTTGGAGTACCGCTGGGAAGAGTCCAAGTCGGGCCCGCCCCGGAAGTACTACAAGCTGACCCCTAACGGGGAACGCCTCCTCGAAACACTCGATCAAGAGTGGAACCAATTTGTTCAAGCCGTTAACTCCCTGTAAATCATGAAAAAAACAATCGATATTAACCTAGGTGGCATGCGTTTCCATCTCGATGATGATGCCTACGAACGCGTCCATGCCTACCTCCATGCTTTGAGCAAACAGTTAGAAGGCACAGAGGGCCGGGATGAAATTCTTCAAGACATCGAATCTCGGTTGGCCGAGCTCTTCCACGAAAGCCTAACTCCCAGCAAGCAAGTCGTCACCTTGCGCGAGGTCGAATCTGCCATGGCGACGTTAGGCCAGCCCGAAGACTTTGGGGATGGACAACCACCCGCGTCGGAAACTCAGCACGAGTCGTCCGGATCGGGGGAAACCTATCGGTCTGTGGCTAAGCGGCTTTACCGCGAAACCGAGGACTACCATATAGGCGGCGTATGTGGGGGTTTGGGCGCCTATTTCCGTGTCGACCCCGCTATTTTTCGGGTTCTTTTTCTCCTGCTCTTCTTCGTTGGAGGGACGGGTATAATGGCCTACCTCATTCTTTGGATTGCCTTGCCGGCGGCGACAACGACCGCCGAAAAACTCGCCATGCGCGGAGAAGAGGTCACCGTGGAAAACATCAAAAAAGCGGTGGAGCAGGAGGCCCACCGTGTAAAAGATCGATTTCAAGCGGGCATCCGCGAAGTGAGCCCGCGGGCGCAGCGCGCCGGTCACCGGATAGGCGATGCGTTCACCCAAATCTTCGAGGGCATTCTCCGTGTTGTGGGCGTGCTATTGCGCATCGTCGGCTTCTTCCTCCTTGTGGCGTTGAGTGCCGTGGGCATCGCTCTGCTCGTCGTCGCGACCAACAAACTGAGTTGGGGCGCGGACTGGACCCAAGACAATGAGTTCTATATCATGATGCTTACCGTCTTACCCAGTGGCATGAGCATGACCGTGGTTTGGATCGCAACGATAGCCTCCATCGCAGGCATATTATTGGAACTTGGCGCATTGATTTTACGGTTCACATTCCGCGTGCATTTTGCCCGATCAACCTGGCGTGGGATTCATGGGGTAGCCATTCTGAGCTCCTTGGTCGGCGTATTAATTTGGGTCATCATGGGGGTCCAAATGGGTCTAGAATTCCGCGAGGAAGCCAGCCACATTGAGGCGATTGCCTTGGCTGAGGACCGCCAGGAATGGGTGCTCGACGTGGCGCTTTCGGAACGAACCACCTCCGATCAACAGGTCTCCCTCGGAGAATTTATGGATGGCCTTGAATTCTATTACGACGGCATTCAAGTCGATGTGAAGCAAAGCATGCGCCAATCGGCCAGCCTTGAGTGCTTGTCGGAAGCCTGGGGCCCAAACCGCCGTGCTGCCCGAAACAACGCGAACAATGTCCGCTATTCTGTGAATTTTGACGGGGATACGGTGCGTATTGAAGACCTGATTCATTTCCCCTTGGACGATCGGTTCCGTGGACAAAATGTGCGCTTTACGCTCTACCTCCCTGTGGGGCACAAGGTCTACATCACCGGAGCATGCTCGGACTATTTGGACCAAGTAGATAACCTCGAAAACATGTACGATTCCCGCATGGCAGGAAAGTTGTGGATGATGACGGAAGAAGGCCTCACCTTGTATGCCGAATCTAGTCTCTAAACCATGCGCACACTCCTTTGGGCGGCTCTGACCTTCAGCAGCCTCGCCACCTGGGCTCAAGCCCCATTCATAACCTACCACGCCGATTTGATGCGGGTATTGGGCAGCGATCAAGTGCAAGTAACGGCCGAAGTGCATTGGGAGGCTTTGCCTGATGATCTCGAGGATGCGCCCATCGCATGGCAATTTCCCAAAACCATTCCAGGTACCTACGCTACGGAGGATTATGGCAAATACATCAAGGACCTGGAGGCTTTTAAAGTCGATGGAAGCCGAATTAAAGTGCGTAAGAAAGGGAAAAACACCTACCAGTTGAGTGCTTTGCCCGATCGCATCACCTACCGTGTGAATGACACCTACGATGCGCACGTCCGGAAGAACCACATCTTTGAGCCGGCAGGAACCAACATTGCGGAACGCGAGAATTTCTTGCTGAACAATGCCGGCTTCTTTGGCTACTTCCCAGGCTATGAGCAGGAACCGGTAAATGTTCAATTGCACTATCCTGGAAACATGCTGGGGGTCAGTGCCCTACCGAGTCAGGTCGAGCAGGGGCCCGCCATGTACCTAGGGGACAACCGCATCCAATCCTTCAAAGCTCGGGACTACCACCACTTGATGGATTGCCCCATCATGGTTACCGTGCCGGATACCACCAGTTTTTACGTGGCAAACTGCAAGGTTACTATGAGCGTCTACAGCGAGAGCGGTCGCCCCTTGAGCGCGGCCATTTACGACGAGGTCAAGGTTTCCATGGAGGCCATTGCGTCCTTTCTGGGTGGGGAATTGCCTGTGGACAACTATGCCTTCCTGTTTTATATCAAGGATTACACAGAATTTCAGAGCTTGATCGAAGGCGATATTCAAGTGGGCAAGGCCATCAAGCTCCTGCGCCAGATTATCGGCCAAGGTTTTGGCGCCTTAGAGCATGGGAACTCTTCCACCTATTTCTTGCCCGATTTTGGAAACGACCTGGTGCTGGACCAAATCAAAGACGTTTGCATCCACGAATTCCTGCACATCCTGACCCCATTGGGCTTGCATTCGGAATGCATTGGCCAATTCAATTACGCCGACCCCGTGATGTCTCAGCATTTGTGGTTGTACGAAGGGGTGACCGAATACTTTGCAGGCCTCTCCCAAGTTCAGGGTGGGGTGATGACCGAAGAAGCGTATATCCAGTCCTTACTCGAAGGGAAAATCCGTTCGGCCAGCCGCTATCCCACAGAAAAAATGGCCTTCACGGAAATGAGTACCAACGTGTTGGAAAAACCTTGGAAGAAGCAATACGGACAAGTTTATCAGCGCGGCGCTGTGATGGCCGCCCTTTTGGATTTGGAAATCATGCACCTCACCCAAGGCGAAAAGACCTTGCTGGACGTGATCACCACCCTCAATGCACGCTACGGTGCCACCCAGTCTTTTGATGAGGCCACCTTTTTTGAGGTCTTTGTAGCAGAAGTCCACCCGGATTTAATGGACTTTTTCAACCGCTACGTGCGAGGCACAGAAGCCTTGCCCTTGAAGCGCAACTTGGCCTATGCGGGCTTCGATTATGTGCACAACGAATCCCGGTCGTTGCCCATCAACCCAACCAAATCCAAGAACCTTAAACTGTCCTTCTTGCCATTGGGTGCCGTGAAGGAGGTAAAAAAGGCGAAGGGTCCTCTGCCCTTTGCCGTGGAAAAGGGCGATTTGGTCTCCTTTGATGCCGCACAACTTTCCAGCCTAGCGGGGCCCCTTCCCGCTGAACTTCCCGTGGAAATTCGTGTCCAGCACGATGGACAATGGACCTCCACCTCGGTGGTACCTGAGCGCGAAGACGTTGTTTTGAAGCACCAAATCTTTGAACTCGACCAGCCGTCCGTCATACAGCAAGGACTGCGTTCTCTTTGGTTGGGCCGACAAATTGAGTAAATACTAGGTAACACCCGATTCTGCGTCCTACTTTTACGGCATGGCACGCATTTTAACGGGAATACAAAGTTCGGGACGTCAACATTTGGGCAATGTGCTTGGCGCTATTAAACCGGCCATCGCATTGGCGAATGACCCTAAAAATGACGCCTTCCTTTTCATCGCAGACTTGCACTCGTTGACGACGGTCAAGGATCCGATCGCCCGAAAGGAAAACCTGTTGGCCACCGCTGCGGCGTGGTTGGCCTGTGGTTTGGATCCGGAGAAAGTCGTTTTCTACGCCCAGAGCCACTTGCCCGAATGCACCGAGCTCACCTGGTACCTCAACTGCTTCACGCCTTTTCCTATGCTGGCCAATGCGCACAGCTTCAAGGATAAGTCCGACCGTCTGTCGGATGTGAATGCGGGCCTTTTTGATTATCCCGTGTTGATGGCTTCCGACATCCTATTGTACGATGCACATTTGGTGCCCGTTGGGAAGGATCAGCGTCAGCATTTGGAGATGACTCGCGACATGGCCGAGACCTTTAACCGCCAAACCGGCACGGAAACCTTTGTCATACCGGAAGCGCGCATTGACGAAGCGGTGATGACCATCCCTGGCACCGACGGCCAAAAAATGTCCAAGTCCTACGGCAATATTATCGACATCTTCTTGCCCGAAAAGGCGCTCAAAAAGCAGATCATGTCCATTGTGACGGACTCCACGCCCCTCGAAGAGCCTAAGGATCCCAGTACCTGCAACGTCGTGCAGCTCTACCGCCTCGTGGCCAGCCCGGCCCAAGTGGCGGAAATGGAAGCCCACTACCGCGCCGGGAACTACGGATACGGCCACGCGAAAACGGCCCTGTTGAACGTATTGCTCGAAGTTTTTGCGGAAGAGCGTGCCCGTTTTGACGCCTACATGGCCAACCCTCAAGCGGTCTACGAAGCGTTGGAGGTGGGGGCTGCAAAAGCCCGCCCCGTGGCCCAAGCCACCATAGCGCGCACCCGCGCAGCTTTGGGCTTCTAAAAATCTAGGAATTAGCGATTCCGGCGGAACTGCGCTTGAAGCGCTTCGCTGGGACCATGCCCGATAAACTGATCGGGGTAGCTTCTTCGAATGCACTGAACGTTGGGAATGGCATGTTCGGCCAGCCAAGTGCTCAACGCGGCGCCCACTCCGCCAAGTGCTTGACCATCTTCCCAGACCATCCAGCGGTAGTGGTTTTTCGCAAAATAAGCCAGCATATCGGGGTTGATGGGTTTGGCCATGCGCAGGTCCACGACACTTTCGGTCGATTTGGCTTCGTGCAGTGCGTCAGCGATCACGGGCCCTAGGCAAAAGTGTACGGTTCCGGTGCCCCATTGAAGGATGTCCATTCGGCCTCGGCGTTCCAAAGCTGCAGGGAGGCTGGGTTCCGTTCCCTTGGGGTAGCGAATGATAGCCGGCCCTCCATAAGCCAGGGCCTCGCGAAGGGCCTCCTCTAGGGCTTCCCCGTTGCGGGGGGCCCAAATGGCGGTATTCGGAACGGATCGAAATAGCGCCAAATCAAATACTCCATGGTGCGTGCCCCCATCTTCACCGACGAGTCCAGCGCGGTCCAAACACAAAATGACCGGTAAATTTTGCAAAGCCACATCATGGATCCACTGGTCCACAGCCCTTTGCGAAAAGGTGCTATAGAGGTTAACCACGGGGCGCAACCCCGCTGCCGCCATGCCAGCCGCCTCCGTGACTACATGGCCTTCCGCGATGCCGCCATCAAAAAAGCGCTTGGGGAAAGCCTCTCGGAAGCGGTCCAAACTGCATCCCGGGGCCATGGCCGCGGTGAGGGCCACGATTCGGGCGTCACGTGCTGCGAGGGCAATGAGTGATTCGGCAAAATGCGTTTGGAAATGCTGGGGACCTGAAAGGGACTCAGACAGGCCTAGGCTGTCAAGCAGTGGGCGCCGTGTTTGGACGTGCAGAACCCGGGGACCCGATGCCTGGAGGGCATGCTCAAGGGCCGAGTGCAATTCGGGCATGTCGTGGCCATCAATAGGACCACCCATCCACGTCCAACCCAAAGATTGGATGAAGGCTTCATAGCGGCCGTTTTGATGCAGAGCACCGACGTTTTCTTCAATAGCCTGCCCGTTATCGTTGAGGATGAGAAGAACATCATCGCCCTGACTGCCAGCGTCGTTCATAGCTTCGAAGACCATGCCTCCGGTAAAGGCTCCATCGCCCACGACCGCCACACGACGTCGCTTTCGGCCTGTGAGGGCATCCGCTCGGGCAAAGCCTAGCAAGGCGGAAAGTGCTGTGCTCGAATGGCCTACGCCAAAGGCATCAAAGGGGGATTCATCGCGTTTGGGAAATCCGCTTGGCCCCGCGGGGGTCCGATTGGCATGGAAGACTTCGGCGCGATCCGTGAGTACTTTATGCCCGTACGCTTGGTGGCCAACGTCCCAAATCAGAATGTCTTCTGGGCAATGCAATAAAGCGTGCAACGCAACAGTCAATTCGGCCACACCCAAGCTGGAAGCCAGATGCCCGGCTTTGTCTTCCGTCGTTTCACGTAAAAAATTGCGCAGTGTGTGGGCCACCGTCGCCAAGGCATCGGGGCGCATACCGCGCAGCATCTCCAAAGAGGGAAGACTAGACATGGGCCAAAAGTACGCCCGCCTCGTTCATGAGTGGGGCTTTCTCCGAACAAAAACGCCGCCCTTGCGGGGCGGCGTTTAGCTAGGGAGCGAAGGTTTGGTCTTCGCATGGTAAGAGGCTAGGGTGCTAGAAGGCTCGGGCTGCGCCCTCAAGCCCTCAATCAGAGCTTATGCCCCTTGTTTTTCCCAATACCTCCGTGAACGGGCCACTTCGGTGAGGTACAGCATGACCGGCATGATGACCAAGGTCAAGAAGGTCGCAAACGTCAAACCAAAAATGACCGTCCAGCTGATGGGCCCCCAGAAAGCGACGTTGTCGCCCCCGAAGTAAATCTGGGGATTGTTCTCTGAAATCAACGTGAAGAAGTCAATGTTCATACCGGTGGCCAAGGGGATTAAGCCCAAGACGGTGGTGATGGCCGTTAACAAAACTGGACGCAAACGTGTGCGGCCGGCTTCGGCAAGCATGTTGGCTAGCTCTTGAACGGGCAGGCGAGCCTCTTCATCCAAGCCCAATTCAGCTTTGCGGCGATCGAACAATTGCCCAGCATAGTCTGCCAAAACAATCGCGTTGTTCACGACTACCCCAGCGAGGGAGATGATGCCGATCATGGTCATCACAATGATGAAGTCCATGCGGAAGAACAACAGACCTAGCAAAACCCCAATCAAGGACAAGATCACCGTGATCAAAATCAGGAAGGGGATGCGTGCCGAGTTGAACTGGCCGACGATGATCAGGAAGATCATAAATACGGCCCCCAACAAAGCCTTGGAAAGGAAGCTAAATTCCTTCGCTTGCTCTTCTTGCTGGCCCGTAAAGGACAGTGTCATGCCGCGTGGCACCTCGTAATTCGCCAAGAGCTCCTTAATCTCCCCAACAATCTGGGTGGGATTGGCCCCTTCTTGGACGCCAGAGTACAAGGTGATCACACGATCGAGCTCTTTGCGTTTTACGGCGGAGAAGGTGGAAGACTTGCTCGCGCTGGCCACGGCCGAAATGGGCACTTGTTTGATGCGGCCCGAACCTTGGTCCCGGAACGTGATCTTTTGGTTCATCAAACTCTCCAAATTGTATCGGTAGGCATCGTCAAAGCGCAAGTTGATGGGGTATTCGTCCTCATCGTCTTTAAAACGGCTAATCTCCTTACCAAAGAGGGATGTGCGCAACGCGTCGCCGATTTGACCGGTGGAGACTCCCAAAGAACGGGCCTTGGCTCGGTCAACGGTGATGGGCAATTCGGGCTTGCCGCTCTCAACGTCCAGCTTCAATTCGTCGTAGCCTTTGATCGGCGAGTTTTCGATCTCGCGCTTGACTTCCTGCGCAAAGGCCAAAACCTCTTCGTAGTTGCTTCCTGTCAATTCAATGTTGATTGGGGCGCCCTGAGGTGGGCCGTTTTGGTCCTTTTCAATGGCCACGACCGCCCCGGGAATGTTGGAGATATTGTCGCGCAGCAGATTCAGGACATCGGAGCTGCTTACGGGTTGGCCATCTTGGTCCAACCGGTACTTGGTTTCGCGGAAGGCTACCACGATTTTGGCTTTGTGAGGGGTGGGAACATTGGAGGGGCCCTCGCGGGGGTCACTCGTTCCTTTACCAACCTGCGCAATGATGGATTCCACCATGTAGTTATATGGTTGGCCATCCACCTCATAGGTAAATGTGGTCACCAATTCCGTTATCTCCTTTTCCAATTCCAAGGTCAAGGCATTGGTTGCCTCGATATCCGTTCCGACCGGAAGTTCGATGTAGATGTTGGCCAAGTTTGGCTCATTGTTGGGAAAGAAGAGAACCTTCGGGGGGAAAGCCGCCAACAAAAAGATCGACACAAAGAGGAGCCCCACGGTCCCCAAGAAGAACTTCCGGGCATTCTTGCCGCGGAGCGAAAATGCGACCACGCGGGAGTAAAACTGCTCCAAACGGGGAAGGGCGGACTTCTGGAAGTATTGGGTTCCAGGCTCAAAAATCCACAGATAGGTCAGGATGAGGATTCCGGCATACCCGAAGAGATTGGCTAATGTGGCTACAAACAAGGGCAATCCAACGGGGGTTCCCAGTGCCAGATAGATGGCCGTATGGGTGCCCAATCCGAGGACCGCGAGGATCGTGCCGATACGGGTCCACTTGGGTCGGTTGACGGTGTCCTCCTCCGTCTTCATGTAGCGTGCAGCCAGGGCCGGGTTGATGACCAAGGCGACAAACAACGACGACGAAAGGACGACAATCAGGGTATAGGGAAGGTATTTCATGAACTCCCCGATCAAGCCGGGCCAAAGGGCCAACGGCACAAAGGCGGCGAGGGTCGTTGCGGTAGAAGTGATGATGGGCATGGCCACTTCGGCGGCGCCCAATTTGGCTGCTTCGGTGGCTTTGTAACCACTACTCATAAATCGGTAGACGTTTTCTACGATGACAATGCCGTTGTCCACCAACATACCCAAGGCAAGAACCAGGGCAAACAAAACCATAAAGTTGAGTGTGACCCCCATGGAATTGAGGATAAAGAAGCTGAGCAACATGCTCAAGGGGATCGCGATGCCTACAAAAAGCGCATTCCGAAGACCCAAAAAGAAGGTCAAAACCAATACGACGAGCAAGACTCCGAAAATGATGGAGTTTTCGAGCTCGCTGACTTGGTTTTTGGTGCGCGTTGACTGATCGTTTGTGATGGAAATAAGCAGGTTGCTAGGGAAGTATTCCGCCTTGGCCGTCGTGACAATCTCGTTGATCGCTTTGGAAGCAAGAATGAGGTTCTCACCTGAACGCTTCTTGATGTCCAAGGTGACAACTGGGTCACTGTATTGCCGCGCATAGGATTCGCGGTCCACTTCGTCAAAGGCGACGGTGGCGACGTCGCGCAAATAGACGATGTCTTCTTTCTCCTGCTTGACAATGATATTTTCGATGTCGCGAAGGGACTCAAATTCCCCAAGGACGCGCACGTTTCGTCGGTAGCCATCGACAAGAAGGTCGCCGCCGGAAATGGACATGTTTTCGTTTTGGATGGCCCCAGCGATATCCCGGAAGGAGATATTCAAGGATTCCATCTTCTGATTGTCCACCATGATGCGAACCTCTTTGTCATCAATGCCGCGGATGTCCACGGAAGTGATGGCCGCCAAATCCTCAATTTCTTCCTTGAGGTACTCGGCGTAGTTCTTGAGCTGGTCGCTCGTGTATTCACCCGAAAGATTGATGTTCATAATCGGCAACAATTCACCGATGTTGAGGTCAAAAATGTTGGGGTCAGCAGGCAGGTCGTTCGGGAAGTCGGGGCTGGAGCGCGCGGCATCCACCTTGTCTTTCACCTTGCGCAGCGCCTCGGACACCTCGACATTGAAATTAAACTTCACCTCAATGGACGAATATCCTTGGATGGACGTAGACGAAATCTTGTCCACTCCGGAAATGCTGTTGATTTCCTTCTCGAGTGGACGCGTGATCAAACGCTCAATGTCCACAGGTGAGTTCCCTGGGTAGACGGTTCCCACATAAATGGTGGGTTGGGCAATCTCCGGGAAGCTCTCGGCAGGCATGGCGCGGTACGCCATCAGGCCGGCAATGAGGATAATGACCGTCAAGACCCCCACGGTTATGCGGTTGTTCACCGCCCAATCCGTGATGCCAAAACGGCGCATCATCGATGTATTCTGTTCTGACATGGCTTAGTAGAGTTTGACAATTTGGTCGGGCTGGACGGAGCGAATACCGCGGTCCACTACTTTATCGCCGGGGGCAACCCCAGACTTCACTTCGGTGAACTCATCATTGGAAACACCCAAGACCAAGTCACGTCGGGCAATTCTACCTAATTCGCCTTCCTGCACGTAGACGTAGGTGTAGTTCATCCCCTTAGTATCCTGCAGAATCAAGCGGTTCGGGATGGTGATAGCGCTTTCCGTGCTGTAATCTTTCAAAGCAACCGAAGCCATCATATTGGCTTTGAGGTTTTGATTCTTGGGCAGCTCCACGGTCACGCCGAAGGTGCGGCTGCCGGGGTTGATGTAGTTGCCGACTTGGCCAACGTTCCCTTCCAAGGTGAGCTGTATGGCCGAAAAATTCATGACTACGCCATCTCCTTTTTCGATGCGCTGGATGTAGGTTTCGGGAACCTGCATTTCGAGGCGGAGGCCGCCGTTGCCAACGAGGCGAACCATGGGCATGCCGGGCGCGCCGTATTCACCTTCCTTCGCAAACACTTGATCCACAACGCCATCAAAGGGGGCAGAAATCGTCGTCATGGACACCTGCTTTTGAACGGCGCTGAGGCGCTTTTGGAGGGCTTCAAATTGTGTTTTGGCCTGGAGATACTGCACTTCACTGCCAATCTTTTGGTTCCAGAGACGCTCTTGCTTTTCAAATACCGACTTGGCCAATTCCAATTGGGTTTTCACTTCGGCCAAGTTGGCTTGCGCCATGGAGCCGTCCAGCGAGACCAAGACTTGGCCAGCGCGTACGCGCTCCCCGCCTTTGACCGTAACCCGGGCAATGCTTCCTGCCATTTCGGGGTACAATGTGACAGACTTGTCCGACATGACGGTACCGTATACCTGGAAGGCGTGATCGAAGGCCCCTTGGGCGATGTCAAGCGTGGTCACGCTCGCAAAGCTTCGCGTGCTATCAAACGAGGCGAGCTGAAGGTCCACATCAGCCAGCTGGGCTTTGAGGTCTTCAATCACTGCCGACAGGGAATCGCGGCGCGCGTTCAATTGATCGACCGGGGTGGTTTCGGGCGTACTGCAGGAGGCAAAAATCGCCGCCACGAGCATAAAAAGAGACAGGTTTTTCATGGGATTATTCGAGAGTTTGAAGGTTGTAAGCGCCCATAGACTTCTCTAAGGCGACGCGTTTATTGAGGGCATTGTTGGCCGCTTGCAACATGGCGGCAACACTTTGTTGGTATTGGGAAGAGGCCTGGCTGTAATCCATGCTCGAAGCCACCCCTTCGATGAGCTTCACTTCGGTGTTCTTCATGACCCGCTGCGAAAGGGAAACGTTTTGGACTTGAATTTGGTAGACCTTGAGAGCGTTGGCATAATCGGCCCGTGCTTGGGCGTGTTGAAGGGTCAGGGCGTTTTCGGTGTTGGCCAAAAGGATATCCAACTCTTGCAGCTTGATGAATTGCTCCTGCACGCGGGCAATTTTCCGACCAGAGCTAAAAAGCGGCACCTGAGCAGACAAGTTCCAGGATTGGAACGTCGCATTGTTCGCAGAAACGCCGTTGGGGTCAAACACATTGGCCGACTCACTGACAAATTGGCGATTGAATCCATATCCCGCATAAAGCTTGGGCAAGAACTGCATTTTCTCATTTTGGAGGTTGAGGTATTGGCCCTTCCGGTTGGTGCTTAATTGGCGGTAGTCAATGTGATTTTGCACTTCAAAGGGAACGCCAAGTAGGGCTTGACCGCTTTCTGCGAGCACGAGGAGATTTTCCAGCGAGGTGGTCAAATGCAATGCGGTCTCTGGCGCCATTCCGCACTGAAGTTTGAGGAGCTGCTCGGCAATCTGGCTCTGGCTTTCCAGGTTGGCCACATTGGCTTCCAAATTGTGGTAGACAATAGAGAGTTGATCCACGTCATCTTCGGAGACAAAGCCTTCGCCTTGCATCGCTTGGAGATTCTTCAAAGTGGAGGCTGTATTGGCCAAGGTGGCCTGGAGAGCCGTCAGGTTTTCCCCTAAAATGACGCGCAGGTGGTAGGCTTGCGCCACTTGTTCCCGCACATCGATGGTCGCTTTTTCGTAGGAGTCCGCCGCCATGTCGCGCAAGACATTGGTGGCGAGGAGGGCCACAATGTAGGAGCCGTCGAACACGAGTTGATTCACCGACAATCCGGCGACCGAATTGTATCGGGTGCCAAATTGCAATTTGTCAATAACCCCATCTTGGTTGATGTCAAAGAATTGCGCAGGCAATTCGATGTTGTCGGTGTAATTGCCGCCCATGCTCACCGAGGGCAGGCCCAAGGCAATATTCTGGATCAAGACTTTTTCGGCGGCCTTCTTTTCAAGGGATTGGACGCGAATCTGGGCATTGTGTTCCAGGGCATAGGAAATGGCCTGATCCAACGACAGATCCATGCGCTGTTGCCCCAAGGCGGACAGGCTACCCATGGCTAGAGCCAAGAGGAGGAAGCTACGTTTCATTTGGTTTTGGGAGATTGGAGTTCTTGTAAATACGCGAGTCCCTGCGCAGTGGCAATGGATCGAATGTGCATGAGAAGACTATAATGAAGCAGCTCGCCACGAGGTCCGGGATCATCCCCCATGTCGGGGTCTTCCATGATGCCGACCATCGTATTGTAGCGGATCAAGGCCACGTGGGCGATTTGAAGGTCCTCTCGAAAAAGTTTTTGCTGGATGCCGCGTTCCAAATTTTTGGTCGTGGCCTGAATCATCATGGTACGGCGGGCATGCATGACCCAGTCGTAGGTTTCGGGGTGGTATTTTTTTAGGGGGAAGAGTAAGCGGGTGCCGTAATTCTTCAGGACCTCTTGTTGGATGCGTTGTACTTCAAACAACTCGTCAATGGCATTTTCAAAGATGCTCGCTTGCTCGATGAATTGCTTGGACTTCACCGCAAAAAGGTATTTAGCGGCTTGGTCCACGAGGTCTGACTTGTTGCTAAAGAAGGTGTAGAGCGTTTTCTTGCTCATGGCCAACTCGCGCGACACATCGTCCATATTGACCGCACGAAGGCCAAAGCGTTGGAAGAGTTCCATCGCTCGGGTGAGGATACTATGTCGGGGGTCGTTTTCCATAGGTCGTAGGCACGTGGCGCCTTCGGGGTGGCAAAGGTCGTGCCATTTTACCCATTGGAAACATTTAGTGTGTAAAAATGTTTCCTGGAAAGTGAAAAAAAGCGAATATTTTTTGATTTAACCCCCTTGAAAGTCCCCCACCGGTGGGCGCAGACTGGGAATATTTGTCCATTTTTGCAATGAAAGTCCCATTTTGCATCATACATCATGCCAACACATTCGGTTTCTGACATTCTTCGCGCTCCGGCTATGGGAGCGACGATTCAACTCAAGGGATGGGTTCGGACCTTCCGATCCAATCGCTTCTTAGCCTTGAATGACGGAAGCTGTCAGGCGAGCATTCAATGCGTGGTGGACTTTGAGGCATTCCCTGAAGCCCTGCTCCGTCGCGTAACGACGGGGGCCAGTGTGGCGGTGGTTGGAGAACTCGTACCAAGCCAAGGAAGTGGCCAGGCTGTGGAGGTGGCGGTCAAGACCCTCGAGGTTTTGGGCGACTGCCCGGCCGATAGTTATCCGCTGCAGCCCAAGCGCCATTCCCTGGAGTTCCTTCGAGAGATTGCGCATTTGCGCATGCGCACCAACACGTTTGGCGCGGTCATGCGGGTTCGCCATGCAGCTGCGTTTGCCGTGCACGAGTTTTTTAACCAGCAGGGGTTCTTTTACCTCAACACACCCATCATTACCGCGAGTGACGCGGAGGGAGCCGGAGAGTTATTCCGAGTGACCACGCTTCCCGCCGACGGCGCCCCGAAAAATGACGAAGGCCTCACGGACTTCCGCCAAGATTTCTTCGAAAAGCCCACCAACTTGACGGTCAGTGGCCAATTGGAAGGGGAATTGGGGGCGATGGCTCTGGGAAAAATTTACACGTTTGGTCCCACCTTCCGTGCAGAGAACTCCAACACCACACGGCACCTCAGTGAATTTTGGATGATTGAGCCGGAAATGGCCTTCCACGACCTGGCCGACAATATGGATTTGGCGGAGGCCTTCTGCAAGCACATCATCAAAGCAGTCATGGAGCGCTGCCAGGAAGATTTGGCCTTTTTGGACCAGCGCCTGGAGCAGGAGGAGAAAAGCAAACCTCAAGCGCAGCGAGCGGAACAAGGCTTGCTTGAAAAGCTTCAGTTTGTGCTCGACAATCCCTTTGTTCGATGCACCTACACCGAGGCCATTGATATCCTCAAAGAGTCCAAACCCAACAAAAAAGGGCAATTCAAGTATCCGATCGAGACTTGGGGAGCAGACCTCCAATCTGAACATGAGCGCTTCCTCGTCGAAAAGCACTTTAAGTCCCCCGTGATCTTGTTTGATTACCCTGCGAAAATCAAAGCATTTTACATGCGGCTGAACGAAGACGGCCAAACGGTTCGCGCCATGGATGTTCTTTTCCCCGGTATTGGTGAAATCGTCGGAGGAAGTCAACGCGAGGAGCGTCACGACGTGTTGGTCGAAAAAATGAAGGCGGTCGGCATTGATCCGGAGCACCTCGACTGGTACTTGGACACCCGCAAGTTTGGCACCTGTGTGCACAGTGGATTTGGCCTGGGCTTTGAGCGCATGGTCCAATTTGTCACAGGCATGGGCAACATCCGCGACGTCATTCCCTTTCCTCGAACGCCCGGCAACGCCGAATTCTGATTCACACCATGCTCAAGCAATCGCTCAGCCAACGGCTACAACAAAAGCTTTCGCCGCAGCAGATTCAACTGATGAAGTTGATTCAGCTGCCTACGCAGGCTTTGGAGGAGCGTATTCAGGAGGAAATGGAAGTGAATCCAGCCCTAGAGGAAGGGATGGATTCGCCTGAGCCCGCGGATGATTTGAGCAACGAATGGGAAGAAGAGGGGGGTCAAGAGGACTACGATCCGATGGACGACTACCTGAACGACGACGACATCCCGGACTATAAGTTGCAATCCAACAATTTTTCTGCGGACGACGAAGCCTATGAAGCGCCCGTGGTCGTAGGCAAGGACATGAGCGATTTGCTCAAAGAACAGCTCGCCATGCGCTCACTGGCGCCCCAGAAGGAAGCGTTGTGCAAATACCTTATCGGCACGCTGGAGGACGATGGCTATCTACGCAGGGAGCTGGTCGACATTGTCGATGACTTGGCCTTTTCCCTGGGTATTTTCATCGAAGTTCGGGAGCTGGAGGAGGCCTTGTACGTCATTCAAGGCATGGAGCCGGCAGGTGTCGGGGCCCGAGATTTGCAAGAGTGCTTGCTGATCCAACTTCAGATGCGCTCAGGAGCGACGGCAGCCTTGGCCAAGACCGTGGTTACGGAACATTTTGATGCACTGGCCAAGCGCCACTACAGCAAAATGATGGCCCAGTTGGATATCACAGAGGAAGAGTTAAAAGCGGTCCTGGACGAAATTGGGCGGTTGAATCCCAAGCCAGGGCACACGGCCGAAACGGGCAGCCACGCCACCCAAACCGTGATTCCCGACTATGTCATTCAAGTCGTGGACGACCAGTTGGAATTGCGCTTGAATGGCCGGAACGCGCCCGAACTCAATGTGTCCCGTGAGTACAAGGACATGCTGCAGCACTACAAAAAGGCGAAGCAGTTTGGTTCAGAACAAGAAAAGGAGGCCTTTCAATTTGTCAAGCAAAAGTTGGATTCGGCGAAGTGGTTTATCGACGCCATCAAACAGCGCCAACAAACGTTGATTTTAACGATGTCCGCCATCATGCGCTTTCAAGAGGAGTATTTCCTGACGGGCGATGAACGCAAGTTGAAGCCGATGATTTTAAAGGACATTGCGGACGAAGTCGGGATGGATATTTCGACCGTCAGCCGGGTTGCGAGCAACAAATACGTTCAGACGCCTTTTGGGACCTTTTTGATTAAAAATTTCTTTAGTGAATCGATGCTGAATTCAGAGGGGGAGGAGGTGTCTACCCGCGAAATCAAAAAGATTCTAGAGGACAGCATTTCGGAGGAAGATTCTCGGGATCCTCTGACGGATGATGCCCTCGCTAAACTCCTCAAAGACAAGGGCTACCCGATTGCGCGCCGCACCGTGGCGAAGTACCGCGAACAACTCGGAATTCCCGTGGCGCGCTTGCGCAAAACACTTTAAATACGGCGTTCAATCAATCGCATGCCACATTCGGTGGATTTGTGCGAGAAGTCCGAACCAAACACCTATTTTCGTAAGGCTGAAAAATATCTTTCGTATGAAACGTCTATTGTTTGCCTTTTTGTTGGGCGCCCTTTTTCTTCCCTTCCAAGCGGAAGCTTCACACATTCTAGGTGGGGACATCCAGTACAAATACGTGGGGGACTCCACAGGAGTAACGGGTCAATACCGCATAAAATTGGTGATCTACCGGGAGCAGTCCGGTGTGGGATTGGGTACGGCTCAAACTGTGACCATCAACGCGCCCAGTTGCAATTTGACCACCAACGTAACGTGTAGCCTCGCTCAACCAGAGTTCAGTGCGGCCTCACTTGGTGCCTACGATTGTATTCCTCAGGGCACGAGTGGTTCCTTCTTCAGCCCCATGGTCAATATCTACGTAGGGTATGTCACGCTCACTCAAATCTGCAACGATTACGTCATGTATTGGCAGTCCTGCTGCCGTCCTTTCGGCGTCACCGGAATCGCCAACTCGTCAGGTGCTGGGTTCTACTTTGAGGCGGAACTCAACAACACTTTGGGATATAATTCAGCCCCCGCCTTTGTATCGGTTCCTTTGAGCTATATCTGCACGGGCGGATACATCAACTACCTTCAAAACGCCTATGAAAAGGATGGCGATTCCATCAATTACGAATTAATCCCCGCACGTGAGTTTGCATGGGGAAATGGTGGTGTCAGCGTTGGGTATGCCGCCGGATTTACCTATCTGCAGCCCATCCACACCGATCCAGCTGGACCATTCACCTTGAACACCCAAACAGGTAACATCACGTTCATTGCGAATACGCAGGAAACATCGGTGATAGCCATTCGCGTCAATGAATACCGTTTTGACTCGACCTATTTATTCTGGGAGAAAGTGGGATCGTCCAACCGAGAAATTCAGGTTTCGGTCGCGGCCAACTGTAACCCAATTGTGAACCAAGGGGTGAAGCTGGACCAAAACGCTCCGGGCGTGACACTTCGTCCTGACGGCAAGCAGCAGGTGGAATACAAGTGTTTGGATTCCACGGTAATGCTCTACTTCACCTTGTCTGTTGAGGTGGTGTCCATTTCTTCTGATGGTTCGGATTTCCGACTAACGGCGCCGAATGGTCAGCCTATTCCCATTCAAAAACTCGTTCCTTTCCCCAACGTAAACGGCGAAACGGACTCCATGCGAGTCAAGCTCTTTAAGCCGTTGTCCATGAATGGGGAATACTACCTCTATTCCAAAGTGGGCAATGACGGCAATACGCTTTTGAACAAGTGTGGAAAGGCCATGGATGAGTTTGATACTATTGTTCTCTTGGTGAATGACTGTGTCAACCTGGACATGCAGTTGACCAATGTGTCCATCGACGAAGACAAGCGCCCGCACATCTACTGGAAAATTGATCCAGCCACATTCCCATCCTTCCTATTCAACAACTTCCGCATTTACCGTTCAGGAGACGGCGGAGCAAACTGGAATCAAATCACGTCATTGACCGATTCGGCCCAGCGCGATTGGGTGGACAATACCTTGGGTGCCGCAGATGTCGACGGGAAATCCTATCGATACTATGTCGAAGCGATTATCAATGGTTTGCAACAGCCGCCGACCAATAAAGTCAAGAGCATTTGGCTGCGCGGAGACATGAGCAACACGGCATCGATTCCATCGGTCTGGACGGATTACAATGGGTGGAACAATCCCATGTACCAAGTGGAATTTGGCCGAGGTATCGCTGGTCAGCCTGGAGTCTACATCTGGGAGGATTACGGCGCATCACAGCTCGATACGTTTGTCACGGTAGAGTACCCCAACTTGCCCCCGGGCCAATACTCGATCCGCGTCCGCACCCACAATCCGACCCGTTTGCAGGACACGGCTTATTCCAACTGGATTGAGTTTGGTGAGCCCGTTCCCCCGATCCCTCCGATTGATACGGTGATTGTACCCAACGTGGTGACGCCGAACGGCGACGGTGTCAATGATGGCTTCCGCATTCAGGGGGCGATGAGTTACTCATCTGGGCGCTACTTAATGATCATGAACCGCTACGGTAAGGTGGTCTACGAGAACGATGCCTACGACAACGCCAATCCTTGGAAAGGCGAAGACAACCGCGGGAATAAATTGGCCGACGGCGTGTACTTCTACATCCTTCGCTTGGATGACAACCCCAACAGTGCGCACCTCGAATTGACGGGTAACGTGACCCTACTTTCGAACTAAGCAAATTCACACTGTACCTTCAAGGCCGCCTCGTGAACGCGAGGCGGCCTTTTTTGTTGAGAGAATCGTATGGAACGCTTGGACCGCATCAAACAGCTGCTGAGAACCCTGCCTGAAAAGCCTGGGGTCTACAAGCATTTGGACAAAGACGGCGGGATTCTCTACATCGGCAAGGCCAAAAACCTCAAAAAACGGGTCAGTAGCTACTTCAGCAAAACCCATGACGAAGCGCGCTTGCGCATGCTGGTTCGACGCGTAGTGTCCATTGACGTCATTGTCACGGAGACGGAATACGACGCGCTTCTGCTCGAAAACACCCTCATTAAGCAGCATCAGCCTTGGTACAACATCAACCTGAAGGACGGAAAGACCTATCCCTGGATTTGCATCAAGAAGGAGCGTTTCCCGCGGGTCTTTAGTACGCGTCAGCGCATTGAGGATGGCAGCGAGTACTTCGGCCCCTATCCCTCAGGGCGGATGCTGGGGACCTTGTTGGATTTGATTCGACAACTCTATCCATTGCGAACGTGTGCCTTGAATCTCTCGGAATCGGCCGTCGATGCCGGGAAGTATCGGGTGTGCTTGGAATACCAAATGCACAACTGCCTAGGACCCTGTGAAGCACGCCAAACGGAAGCTGCCTACATGGAGGACATCGCATCCGTGCGGAAGCTCCTAAAGGGCGAGTGGTCCGCCATCAAGCAACGGTTGCACGGCCAAATGATGATGCATGCGGCCAAACAAGAGTTTGAACTAGCCCAGGCCTGCAAGGAGAAGTTGGACCACTTGGAAAAGTACCAAGCCAAAAGCACCGTGCTCAATCCTGCCGTGGGCGAAGTTGATGTGTACTCGGTGATCGACGATGTCGAGTACGGGTATGTCAACTTCCTGATGGTCCGGGAGGGGGCGGTACTTCAATCGTATACCTTGGAGTTGAAGAAGAAAATGGAGGAGACGCCGGCCGAAATGCTCGAGTTGGCCATCCCAGAAATTCGCTTGCGTTTTGGGTCCGACGCAAAAATGCTCCTCCTTTCCCACGACGTCGAATTGGATTTGGCCGGGGTTCAATTCCAGGTTCCACAGCGCGGCGATAAGGCCGCGGTCGTTGCCCTATCCCAACGCAATGCCCGAGCCCAGCGTTTGGAACGCCTGAAGAACATGCAAATTGTTGATCCGGATCGCCATGTCAATCGGATTTTGGCACAAATGAAGCAGGACCTTCGCCTGTCGGAAGAACCCCAGCACATAGAGTGCTTTGACAACTCGAACATTCAGGGCACGCATCCGGTGAGTGCCTGTGTCGTGTTTAAAAATGCGAAGCCCGCCAAAAAGGAATACCGCCATTTCAATGTGAAAACCGTGCAAGGGCCCGACGACTTTGCTACGATGGAAGAGGTGGTGTACCGGCGCTACAAACGCATGATGGACGAAGGCCAATCGCTACCCCAGCTCATCTTGATTGATGGGGGAAAAGGGCAACTGAGTGCGGCGGTGGAGGCACTGAATAAACTAGGCTTACGGGGCAAAATCGCCATTCTTGGTATCGCCAAACGCTTGGAGGAACTCTACTTCCCAGGGGATTCCGTGCCTTTGTACCTAGATAAGCGTTCCGAAACGCTTAAAGTCTTACAACAGGCGCGAAACGAGGCACACCGCTTTGGCATCACGTTCCACCGAAACAAGCGAAGCAAGGCGAGTATTGGCTCGGCACTCGAGGCCATCCCGGGTGTAGGTCCGGCTACGATCGAAGTATTATTGAAGACCTTTAAGTCGGCAGCAGGAGTCAAAAGGGCGAGTGCCGAAGCGCTGGAAAATGCAGTGGGGCCTGCAAAGGCCAAAAAGGTCATGGCCTGGGTGGCGGAGACTTCCGCGAAGCCGACCACCTAGTCCTTCGGGGGATAGGTCACGCGAATGCCATCCAAGGGTTTTCGGGAAATATTCGGAACGGTGGCGTCCAAGGCGGCGTAGCCGACCGGCAAGAGTAGATAGGGTTTTTCGTGGCTCGGACGGTTCAACAAATCCTGCAGAAAATTCATCGGACTGGGGGTATGCGTCAAAGTGGCAAGACCCGCTTCGTGTATGGCGGCAATGAGCATTCCACAAGCAATCCCAACGGATTCGGACACGTAGTAGTTTTTCCGGACCTCTCCGTCGGGGCGGACGTCCTGGACATGCTTAAAGACGACAATAAGCCAGGGGGCCGTTTCCAAAAAGGGCTTTTCCCAATCCGTCCCAATGGGGGCCAAATCCTCCAGCCAGCTGTCAGGAGCACGACCCGCGTAGAACGCCTTTTCTTCCTCTTCCGCAGCTTCACGAATTCGCCGTTTTAGCCCGGGATCTGATACGGCACAAAAGGTCCAAGGTTGTTTATTTGCCCCTGACGGAGCGGTTCCTGCCGTAGCAATGAGGGCGTCAATCACCTCGGAGGAGATCGGAGTGTCCCGAAAAAATCGCACTGATCGGCGGGCTTCCCAGCGCGCCCAGGTTTCCTTTGCCCGCGCGGCCACCTCTTCCGGAGAGCGCTCCTCCATGCGGAAAGGAATGTGCCCGACTGCCATCGGATTACAGGCCCTTTAGTTGGCCATCCTCCAGGGGAAGGATGCGGCGTGCGCGGTCAATCACGCGTTGGTCGTGGGTGGAAAAAATAAAGGTGGTTTTTTCCTTTTCGTTTAAGGCCGCCATGATGTCTAGAAGGGTTTCCGTGGACTTGGAATCCAAGTTTGCCGTGGGCTCGTCAGCGAGGACGAAGCGGGGACGGCTTGCCAGGGCGCGGGCAACGGCTACCCGTTGCTGCTGGCCTCCCGACAATTGGTTGGGGCGGTTGTGGGCGCGGTCCGCCAATCCAACGGCTTCGAGGAGCTCCATGGCTCGGGCATCGCGCTCCTTTTTACTGACCCCTTGAAGCTCCAAAATAAATCCGGTGTTTTCGAGGGCCGTCAGGACGGGAATGAGGTTGTAGGCCTGAAATACAAAGCCGATATGTTGGAGGCGAAAGTCAATGAGATCCCGGTCTTTGAGATCCACGATGTTGACCCCGTCGATGCGAATGTGGCCCTGATTGGGACGGTCCAAGCCCCCAATGGCGTTAAGCAGGGTCGTCTTGCCGCATCCAGACGGGCCCACGATGGCCGTGAATTCCCCTTCCTCGAAGGAGGTGCTTACGCCATGTATGGCGGTCACTGTACCGGCTTGCGATTCGTATACTTTGACGACGTTTTGAAGTTCAATGAGGGCCATAGGGTCAAAAATTAAAGCACACGCATGCTTTCGATCGGGTTTAATTTAAGGGCTTTCCGCGCCGGATATAGGGCAGAAAGAAAAGCGAGAATAAAAACGAGTGCGGCAATGGGCAAGTAGAACTCGGGCACGGTGATCGGGTAGATGGTGGATTCCATTCCAAATTCGGCCAAGCCTTTCTCGACCCCTTTGAGTGTGATGCCTGTGCGCGATGTGACGGCCAAGGTGCCATGGCCCAGGGCCAAACCGATTGGCAAGCCGGCAAAACTCAGAAGGAGGGTTTCGGTCACGATGAGGAAGAAAAGACGGCGCTTGTTCATCCCTACCGCCATGAGCATACCTAATTCCCGCGTTCGCTCTAAAATGGCCATGAGCATGGTATTGAGGATGCCAAAGGCCATCGCCAGCAAAATGATGGTCATGAAGAGCAGGAGGGATTGTGCCATGATTTCATCGGCGTAGCCCAATTCGGGGCTGATGCTTCGCCATTCCTTGATCACTAACGGGGTAGAGTGCCGCTCCAGGGTCGCGAGAGATTCGATGCGACTTTGGATGAACCCTTGGTGCAAGCGCAGGCTGTCCTGCATTCGGAGTTGGTTCACAGTATGATCCATGGCATAGGGGTCCTGAACGCGGAAATTCACTTGGTGGGCGACGGGGAATTCACGGCCCAAAAGAGTGGAATCCAACATACCCATTTGCGAGGCGATGTTCCACGCGGGGACATAGAGCATGGTCTCTTCCAGCAAATTAGAGGCCCCATCATAGAGACCCACCACATAAAAGAGCGCGCTGTGCACCTCGCCGGCCAAATCTTGGAAAGTCAAGACCACTCGGTCATCCACGTCGACCTCCAAGCGGCGAGCCAGTTCTTCCCCAAGGACGATTTCGTCCGCCTCGCGTGCGCCCAGGAAGGTGCCGGCTGTGATCGTGCGGGCGGCCTTGAATACGGCCTGCTCTGCCTCCGGATACACCCCTAGAACCAGGGCAGGGGCCGCGCCAGAACCACTTTGAATCATGGCCTGCAGCACCAATCGGGGAGCTACGGCCGTAACCGCCGTGTCGCGCGATATATTTTCCAGGACAGTTGCAAGTTGCGGGATGAGTGCTGCGGCCTCAGGGGAGGCCTCATACGCCGCCGACGTAATGCGTCCGTGGCCCACATTGTCGTCAAGAAGACTGACGGTTCGGGCGTCGTTGAGCCCGGTGGCCCAGCCCATCATAAAAATGCCGGCCCATACGCCCAAGGCCATCGAGCCGATGACCACAATGGAGCGCCAAGGGCTGCGCCAAATGTTGCGCCAGGCCATGCGAATTGTACTCATATCAGCGGTGAATGGCAGGAGATTTATACACGACGTAGATGGGCCATAGGCTCGCAAGGAGGGTCAAGCTGAGGACAATGGCTCCATGGGTCCAGGTGATGGACCAATCCATGGAGGGAGGCAGAACGGGTTCCCACCCCTGTTGCTCCATGGCTTGCGCAATGTCGCCCAGGAGACGGAGTGGCCGGACATGGAAGTAGTATACGACCCCTCGCCCCATGGCGGTACCGGCGGCGGCCCCGAGCAGGCCCATGAGTAGCGCTTCGGTGAAGACCATGCCAGCCAAAATAGGGCGTTTGACCCCCAAGGCAATTTGCATGGTGAATTCCCGTTGGCGCTCGTTGGCCAACATAATCATCGTCCCCAAGAGCCCAAAGGAGATGACTACGTAGAGAATAAATAGGATAACAATGCCTCCCGCAGAATCCGCTTGAATGGCTTGCTGCAATTCGGGCATGCGCTCCTCCCAGGAGGTCCATGAAGCATAGTCCATGGGGTGCTGCTGTGAAAGGTCGGCCGCCGCTCGCATGGATTCACCCGGATTTTTGGGGGTGATCATGACCGTCCCCCACATGCCGTAGGCGCCGCTGTAGGCTTGGGCATCTTCAAGTCGCATGACCGCGACGCGTTTTTCGAGTTCGGGATTTCCCAGGCGGAGGGTCCCTGCGACGATCATCAAATCGCTGGCCATGGAGCCTTGGTAGCCTTGCCCCATGCCGACCAGGGTGTCCCCAATTCGGGCGTCGAGGGATTCGGCGAGGTAGCGCCCTAGCCAAACAGGGAAGGGACCATGGCGGGGAGCGTCCAAGGTTCCATCCATCAGTCGGGTGGCCCAAAAGTCCCTATCCTCCCGGGTAAAGTCTACGCCTGTCCATTGGGCCACGCCGCTTTCTTTTCCATGACTAAGGAGGGTAAAGCCTGCTAGGCGCGGGGTGGCGGAGGCGACGTTGGGGTCGGCGGTGACGGCCTCGAGCCAGCGGGGATCTTCGACCATGGCCACATCCAAATTTTGGGAGGGCCAATAGGTGCTGTCAGCGACTTGAACATAGCCGGCCATTCCACCGACTACCGTGTGAATCATGTGGCCATAGATGCCTAGCTGCAAGCTGCGAATCAAAATCGCAAAAAAGAGGGCAAAGGCGACCGCGGCCGCCGTGATGGCACTTCTTCGTCGATTGCGGCCTAGGTTTCGCCAGGCTAAACGGGTAGTTAGAGACATGGGGCCTGGAGCATTACAGCGTATCGATGTTTTTCATGGTGGCCTCGCTAAACCAGCTTGCCTTTAAGTCAGGGCGCTTGCGCCACTCCAGGATCGTGAGCGTGGTCGTCTGGTTGCCGTCTTTGGCGGTGAAGCGAATCTGATCGGGCATCAGTACTCCATCAAAACGTTTAAAGTGCAGGGCGTCCATCTGCTGGCTTACGCCCCCCTTTTTGTCCAAGAACACCAACCGCACCCAGGTATCGTTTTGTACACTGAGGTAGGCGTCAACATGGTCGTAGGCCACCGGGGTGTTGGGTTTAGGTGTGCATCGGATGAGATGGCATTCTTGGCCATTCACTGTTTTTTTGCCCAGGTATTGGTGGGTAAAGTCTTGACTGAGCGAGGCAGCCCCCAGAATATTGTCAAACTGTGCATCCGTGCCCATCCACCCCTGCATGAGCATGGAGGAGGGGAGCTTCATGATTTTCCCGGTCCGGGGGGAATAGGTCATCAGCGCTTTGTCCGCTTTCATATACACCATTCCCGCGTCGCGCTCGGGGGAGACAATTTGAACCAGGGAGTAGGCATTGCCCATGTTCCAGCTTCGGAGCTCCATTTCTCGGGTGTAGCGCGGGCGTTCTGCTTTCATTTGAATGCGGCTGTACGCAGACTGTTGCACAGCCGCCCCTTCGGCTTTGGCGAGCAAAGCACTCGGGTTTTGGCCCAAAACAGGAAAGAAGCTCAGGCTAAGCCCAAGGAGGTAAAGAATGTGACGGCGCATGGGAGGATGAATTTACGGCTCATAGGTTAAACCCAACTGTGGCCAAAGGGTTCGGCGTCTCGGGGGGATTTTGGGCATTACTTTTGCAGAAGACTTAGTGCCCTTTGGGCGTTCACTGTATAATCGAATCGACTATGTATCCCGAAGACCTCATTGCTCCCATGCGCGCCGAATTGACTGACGCAGGCTTCACTGAAATCCGCGACGCGGCCGCGATGGAAACGGCCATCACCCACAATGCGGGAACGACCTTTGTGGTGATCAACTCAGTCTGTGGTTGTGCGGCAGGTTCAGCCCGCCCTGGAGCTCGGATGGCTGTTGCCAATGCGGGCAAGAAACCCGATCACCTTGTGACGGCCTTTGCTGGAAATGATCGAGAATCGGTCAATAAAGCCCGCGATTTGATGCTTCCCTTCCCTCCTTCTTCGCCCTGTATGGCCCTCTTTAAGGATGGGGAACTCGTCCATATGATCGAGCGCCATCACATTGAAGGTCGCCCCGCAGATATGCTGGCAGCCAATTTGATAGGGGCCTTCGAGGCTCACTGCGGCTAAACGACTCCCCTCCTTGTTGGTTTGAGGACAACCCGTGAACGCTTTCCGGGTGAGAGTTTACTTATGGTAAAATTTACTATAGTGTACTTTGTACGCTTTATCCAATATTCATGTATTTTAGGGGCAAAATATCCCAACCATGAATTGGAAACGCAGCCTTGGAAGCGCCCTCGCCTTCCTCTTTCTTTCTAGTACTGCCCTGGCACAAGGACGTGTTAGCGGATCCGTAAAGGATGCAGCAGGCGCGGCGTTGCCGGGCGTTGTGCTCTCAGATGAAGCGTCTGGAACGACGGCCATGACGGACAACAACGGCATGTATTCCTTGACCGTTTCGGCCAACCAAGCCACCGTGAAGGCATCCATGCTGGGCTATGTCGGAGTAAGCAAAACAGTCACGTTGACCAATGCTGCGGCAACAGCCAACTTCACGTTGGTTGAATCGGCGGTAACCCTGGACGACATCGTGGTGATTGGCTACGGAACGTCCAACGTCAAAGACTTGACAGGGTCGGTCGTGAGTGTCAAGGCCAAATCCTTCCAAAAGGGAGCCTTTTCGACGCCGGAAGCCCTGATTTTGGGTAAAACTCCCGGTGTCCGCATCACCTCCAATTCGGGTATGCCCGGTGCGGGTAGCCGCATACGCATTCGAGGCGGTTCATCCTTAAATGCCAGCAACGATCCTTTGATTGTCATCGATGGCTTGCCCGCCGATGGCCTTGGACTGCTCAACCCTTCGGACATTGAAAGCTTTACTATTTTGAAGGATGCCTCCGCCACGGCGATTTACGGTTCACGGGCGGCCAACGGGGTTATCTTAGTCACGACCAAAAAAGGCACGGCCAATAGCGCCTTCCATGCCGATGTTACGGCGGTCACGTCGTTCCGCAATGTCACCAACCAAGTGGACGTCCTCTCTACGGAGCAATTCCGCAACGTGATTGCCGAAAATGGCACGTCTACCCAGCAATCCCGGTTGGCTACCGCCGACCCCAACCAAGTCACCAACTGGCAGAATGAAATCTACCAAACAGGGGTGGTGAATGACTACAACATCGCCTTGACGGGCGGGTTGAAAATGCCCTACCGCCTGGGATTGGGGATGTACCGTGAAAAAGGGGTGCTCAAGCGCTCAGAGCTGAAGCGTTACACGGCCACCTTGAATGCAAGCCCCTCTTTCATGAACGGCAAACTCAAGGCCAATACGAGCGCCAAAGTGATTTCGGCCGAAAACTTCTACGCCAACCAGGGTGCCATCGGCACGGCGGTCTTTTTTGATCCCACGCGTCCGGTCCTCAGCGGGGATACGGCTTATGGAGGATACTTCGAGTGGACGATGCCCAATGGAGCTCCTTCGGCCCTTTCACCGCGCAACCCGGTGGGATTGTTGATGCTGCGCGATGATGTGGGCTATAATACCCGTGCTCTGGGCAACATCTTATTTGATTACCAGCCTTTGGCAAGCGAGGCGCTGCACCTTTTCATGAACGTAGGGGGCGAGTACTCCTACACGCACGGAAACACCTTCGTTCCTGCCTATGCAGCCATGAACTTCAACAATGGGGGGGAAATGAATAAGTATGAGTCTACCCGCACGAACCGATTGATTGAACTCTACGGCAATTACAACAAGCAAGTGAGCAACCGCGTACATGCGGATTTGACCGGGGGATACTCCTTCCAGCACTGGAGCTCATCCTCGCCATCGTATGCGAGCCTTAATGCCGCAGGCGACACGATTAGCCCAGCTAACCCCAACCCCTTTTTCTCGGAGAATGCTTTGATGTCCTTCTACGGCCGTGGAAACTTCAACATCAGCAATAAATACTTGGTAACCGCCACCTTGCGTTCGGATGGTTCCTCTCGCTTTTCAAAGGATGCGCGTTGGGGCTTGTTTCCCTCGGCGGCTTTGGCATGGAACGTGCTGGAAGAAGACCTCTTTGCGGGCCAGACGCTCTTCAGCAACCTGAAGGTGCGCATGGGCTATGGATTGACGGGCCAGCAAGACATCTACAACGACTACGGCTACATCCCCAACTACAACTACGGAACGGCCACGGCCCAGTATCAATTTGGCAACAACTGGGTGGACATCCTTCGCCCGGACGCCTACGATTACAACCTGCAGTGGGAAAAGACGGCCACAACCAATATCGCCTTGGACTATGGGCTGTTGAAGGGCCGCATCAACGGTAGCGTGGATGTCTACCGCAAAAACACCTTTGACCTCTTAGGGGTGGTGCCCATCCCAGCGGGAACGAATTTCTCCAATCGGGTTTTGACCAACGTGGGCTCTATGACCAATAATGGTATCGAAGCGTCCGTCAACCTCGTGTTGGTCGACAATGCCACGACCAATTTTGAGATTGGCTTCAACGCCTCACGCAACCGCAACCAAATCACCAAGCTATCACTGGTTCAGGACACAACCTCACCCGGTATTCAGGTGGGCGGTATCGCAGGGGGCGTGGGCAACACGATCCAAATTCATGCGCTAGGCATGCCGATGTTCACCTTCTACAGCTATGAGCAGATCTACGATGCAACAGGCCGCCCCTTGGAGCGCAACGGTTCACTGGATCAATACAGCGACGGAGTGGACGTCAATGGCAATGGCAAGATTGACGACATCGAAGCCTATGTGGATCAGAATGGCGACGGCATCATCAATACCAGCGACTTGGTGGCTTGGGCAGGAAAAACACCTGAACCCCGTCAGATTTTTGGATTCAACGCTAATTTCTCGCACAAGCGTTGGTCAGGTGGAATGACTTGGCGCGCGGAGCAGGGACAGTACATGTACAATAACTTGTCGTCCAACCACGGCAATTACTTTGAAGTGGGAGGCTCCATGCGTCACTTGAACAACCTAGTGACGGATTATTTGAATACAGGCTTCCGCTCACCCCAATACCTCTCAAGCTATTACATCCAAGAGGCCTCTTTCATTCGCTTGGACAACCTGTACCTATCCTACAACTTGGGCAACCTTTACCAAGACAAGTATGCTACGAGTTTGAATATCTCCATGCAGAACGCTTTAGTCATCACGAAGTACAAAGGATTGGATCCCGAAATCGCCGGGGGCATTGACAACATGATCTACCCCCGTCCTCGCGTATTCAACCTCCAATTGACTGTTACCCTCTAATCCCCGGACGCCATGAAATCTATCAAACTCTTTTCTCTTTTGGCCGGTGCAGCGCTCTTGGCTGCGTCATGTGCCAAGGATTTGAACCTGACGCCCAAATATGGTTTGAACGCGGATGCGGTTTACTCCGACCCCAATAACTACATCAACGTGTTGGCCAAGCTTTATGCGGGCTTATCCACATCTGGTAACCAAGGCCCCGCTGGGATGCCCGACATCGGCGGCATCGATGAGGGATTCTCCCAGTATGTCCGCGTGTATTGGAACCTCCAAGAGCTTCCGACCGATGAGGCCGTTTGCGGCTGGAATGATCCCGGAGTCCCCGAGCTCAACACCATGACGTGGAATGACAACTCGTCTTTTGTGAGTGCGATGTACTACCGCATCTACTACCAAATCGCCTTGGCCAACGAGTTCATTCGATACACCATGGACGAGTGGTTGAATACCAAGGACTTTACCCCCGAGCAAGTGGCCATGATCAAGGATATGGGTGCCGAAGCGCGCTACCTCCGTGCCTTGAGCTACTACCACGCTTTGGACCTCTTTGGCAATGTGCCCTTTGTCGATGAGAGCGACCGCCCCGGGGTGTACTACCCTGAGCAAATTTCTCGCGTGGACCTATTCGCCTACATCGAGGCAGAATTGAATGACATCGAAGCGTTAATGGTGCCCGCTCGTGCTGGCCAGTACGGCCGTGCGGATTTGGGTGCATTGAAGGCATTGCGTGCCAAGTTGTACTTGAATGCCGAGGTGTTTGCCGGCACGGATCGCTACGCAGATGCGATGGCAGAGTGCTCGGATCTCATCAACGCAGGGTATAGCTTGGAGCCCGTCTATGAGCATAACTTCTTTGCGGACAATCATACCTCATCGGAGTTCATTTTTGTGGCCACATTTGATGGACAACATACGCGCACCTATGGCGGTACGACGTTCCTCGTGCATTCCCACATGGGGGGCACGATGGACCCCGCGTACTTTGGTACGACGTCTGGGTGGCAGGGTAACCGGGCCACGAAGGCATGGTACGACAAGTTCCCCGACACGTTGGATACTCGCCGACTGGTATGGTTGGACGGCATGGAGGACACAATCACCACAGTGGGCACCTTCACGGAAGGGATAGGCATTACAAAGTGGCGCAATGTGAACCGCGACGGATCCGTGGGTTCCGAACCTGTCACCTTCGTAGACATAGATTTCCCCATGTTCCGATTGGCTGATGTGTACTTGATGTACGCCGAATGTGCGGCGCGCACGGGCACCAACCTGTCACAAGGCGTAGGCTACTTCAACATGGTTCGTGAGCGGGCCTATGGCAACAGCGACCACAATGTGACCACCTTGGACTTGCCGACTATTTTGGACGAGCGCGCGCGTGAGCTGTATGGCGAGGGCCACCGCCGCACGGACTTGATTCGCTTCGGTCAATTCACGGGCGGTTCCTACCTCTGGGCCTTTAAAGGCGGTGAGCAGTTTGGCATCTCTACATCTGAACACTACAACTTGTACCCGATTCCTTCTTCGGATCTGATTTCTAACCAAAACCTGGCCCAAAACCCAGGCTACTAAACCTTCCATTAACCCCAAATCACAACTATGAGTATGAAAAAAATCCTTATTCTCGGACTGGCGGCTTTGACGTCAGTGATGGCCTATGGCCAAGTGGACGTTACGTTTCAAGTAGACGTAACCGATTACGTTGCAGCTGGTAATGCAGTGGCAGCAAACGGACTCCGTGTAGGCGGCAACTTTGCCACGGCAGCAGCTACGAACGGTACTTTGGCGATGGCCGATTGGTCTCCCACGGATACCGGTTCTGCAATGACCGACCAAGGCAACGGCGTATGGTCTATCACGGTGACCTTCCCCTCTACCGCTATTGGTGGCACCACGTACTACAAGTTTGTAAACGGTAACTGGGGCACAAACGAAGGCACAGATCCCGCTTGTACGATCGCTACAGACGGCTGTGGCAATGACGACGGTTCTGGTAACATCAACCGTGAGATCGTAGTCCCTTCTGCCAACGGTACCGTATTGCGTTTTTGCTGGGATGCTTGCTACCAGTGTGACGGAAGCGGTGCTTCGATCAGTGTAGACGAGACCGCCGTTTCTGGTTTGTCGGTATACCCCAACCCTGCAAACGGTCCTGTCGCGATCGCTTTCACAGCTAAGGCTTCTGCAAACGCTACCATCAACGTATTCAACGTTTTGGGTCAGCGCGTGAACAGCTTTGATGCTGCGGTATTCGCTGGTAAGAACGAGATCCGTTGGAACTTGGACGCCGCGAACGGCAGCTTGGTGGAGAACGGCAACTACCTCGTTGAGGTCGTGGTGGATGGCGAGAAGTCTATCCAGCGTGTAGCGGTAAGCCGCTAATCGGTTCTCTAAAAGGAAACAGAGAAGGCCGGCCATCGCCGGCCTTCTTACATTTACAGCTAAGATGAAAAATGGAAGGTGGGCTTTTTTAGGGCTCTTGATCGCGTTGATGGTCATGCCCGGGGAGGCATTTGGTACCAAAGTATTAAAAGTGGTCGTCGATCCGCCCAACTGGTGGGTCGGGATGCCGGGAAACACCGTAGAACTGCTCGTTGAGCATCGTTTTGGTGACATCCAAAAGGTGACCTTGGAGGAGGCGCAAGGGGTCCGAATTTTCAAAGATGAACCGGCTCAAAATCCCCATTACCACTATGTTACGTTGGTCATTGAGCCCCAGGCACCGGCGCAAACCCTTCAACTCAACGTCTACGACACCAAGTCCAAAAGACCGACGCTTGTTCCCTATGTATTGGAGGCGCGCGATCCAAGCCGTAGATCGCACATGGGCTTGGATTCCCGAGACCTTATCTATTTGGTCACGCCAGATCGTTTTGCCAATGGGAATCCTAGCAATGACCGGATTCGCGGTCTGGCCGAGCAAAGTTTGGACCGCAGCCAGGGCTATGAGCGCCATGGGGGAGACCTCGAGGGCTTGACAGCCCACTTGGATTTCATCGCTTCTTTGGGGGCCACGGCGGTTTGGACCATGCCCATCCTGGAAAACGACATGCCGCGGGCGTCCTATCATGGCTACGCCATCACCAACCACTACCGTGTTGACCCGCGTTTTGGAGGATTTAGCGCGTACGCAGACTACGCAGACGCCCTGCACGCGAAAGGCATGAAATTGGTCATGGATATGGTGCCCAACCATTTCGGGACGGCGCACCGTTTTTACCAAAATCCCCCCGATTCCAATTGGATCAACGCGTGGCCTGGTCAGCCAAAAACGGACAAGAATGGCGAAGTAGGCGAGCCCCTCATCACCAACCACCGCTACGCGACCATGTACGACCCCTATGCGGCACCCAGCGACAAGGCGCAGTTTACCGACGGGTGGTTTGTGTCTTCCATGGTGGACGTCAATCAGCGGGACCGCCACTGCGCGCAGTACTTGGTCCAAAACGCCATCTGGTGGATTGAGTCCATTGGTGTGGACGCTTTCCGTGTGGACACGTGGATCTACCCCGACCAAAGTTTCTTGAACCAGTGGTCCACCGCTATTCACGCGGTCTATCCGGACTTCTTCATTTTTTCGGAGAGCTGGGTTCACAATGAGCATTCGCAGCAGTATTTCCTCGACCAGCATCCCACGCTCGATGGGGCCGCTGACTTTATGATGTACCAGGCCTGGAAGGAGGCCTTGGAAAAACCTACCTCCTGGAATGGGGGGCTGAACCACTTCTACATGAATTTGGCCGCCGACTACCTCTACCGCGAGCCTGAGAATTTTGTCGTCTTCTTGGACAACCATGACGAGGGTCGCTTCTTCGCCAAGGTGAAGGAGGACAAGGACCTCTATAAGATGGGCCTAGCCATGCTGTACACGATGCGCGGCATTCCCTGCCTTTTTTACGGCACCGAGGTGTTGATGCGCGCCGAAAGCGACCATGGGGCCATGCGCCAGGACATGTTTGGCGGTTGGGAAGGCGATACCAAGAACGCCTTTACCGGTGAGAACTTGACCGGAGACGAGGCAGAGGCTTTGGCATTTGTGCGTGAGCTGGCGGATCTGCGCACGGCCCACCCCGTCATTGGAACCGGAAGCCTGCGCCAATGGGCCCCTTACAACGATGTCTATGCCTACGCCTGGTACAACGAAGAGGAACTGGTGCTTGTGCTCGTCAACCGGAGTGAAATGCTTCAAAAGTTTGCGGCCAAACGCCTTCATCCGCTGGTAGCAGACTATGGTCAACCGGAAATTTTACTAGAAACCAAACCGGCTCATGTGGAAAGCAAAGGTGGAGGCCCCGCCGATTGGACAGAGGGGGTACAGGGGTATCCGATCGCTCCAAACGGTCTGACGATGTACCGATTCCCCGGGAAATAGCCGAACCAATTAAGCCCTCGGCGGGTTGTATCTTTGCCGCTCAATTTAGAACGAGTCCAAATGATTAACGTATCCGCCGAAGCGGCCAAGAAAGTTGCTTCCCTCATGAATGAGGAAGGCAAGGACGTGGCTGCCAGCTATGTTCGTGTCGGGGTCAAGTCCGGAGGGTGCTCCGGATTGAGTTACGACATGGGCATTGTCGACAGCCCTGAAGAGGGCGATCAGCTTTTTGAAGACCAAGGGGTGAAGATCCTCGTGGAAAAGAAAAGCCTTCTGTACCTCCTAGGTACGACCTTGGAGTACAGTGGCGGATTGAACGGCAAAGGATTTTCGTTTAACAACCCGAACGCGTCGCGTACCTGCGGATGCGGGGAAAGCTTTGCCCTGTGAGCGAACAAGATCAAATTCTCAACGAGGTTACCTCCTCGGAATACAAATACGGCTTTTATACAGATGTCGAGTCGGACAAGGTTCCTCCGGGTCTGAATGAGGACGTGATCCGCATGATTTCGGCGAAGAAAAACGAGCCGGAATGGATGACAGAATGGCGTTTGGATGCGTTTAAAATTTGGCAAGGCATGGCGGAACCCGAATGGGCCAACGTGCACTACAAAAAGCCAGATTTCCAGGCCATCAGCTACTACTCTGCCCCCAAAAAGAAGCAAATAAACGGCCTCGATGAGGTGGATCCTGAGCTACTCAAAACCTTTGAAAAGTTAGGTATCAGCCTAGACGAGCAAAAGCGCTTGACCGGAGTGGCCATGGATGTGGTGGTGGATTCGGTCTCCGTGGCGACAACCTTCAAAAAGACCTTGGCCGAAAAGGGCATCATCTTCTGCTCCATGAGCGAGGCCATCCAGGAATACCCGGAGCTCATAAAAAAATATTTGGGCACTGTCGTTCCCAAGACCGACAACTTTTACGCTGCCCTCAATAGCGCGGTCTTCACCGACGGGTCGTTCTGCTACATCCCCAAGGGTGTTCGCTGCCCTATGGAACTGAGCACCTATTTCCGCATCAATGAATCCGGTACGGGCCAGTTTGAGCGCACGCTCGTGGTGGCTGATGAAAGCAGCTACGTGAGCTACTTGGAGGGCTGTACGGCTCCCCAGCGCGACGAAAATCAGTTGCACGCGGCAGTGGTCGAACTTGTCGCCATGGATGACGCGGAGATTAAGTATTCGACCGTCCAAAACTGGTTCCCTGGCGATGCGGAGGGCAAGGGGGGCGTATTCAACTTTGTGACCAAGCGAGGCATCTGCGAGCGCGGCGCCAAAATCAGCTGGACCCAAGTAGAAACGGGTTCGGCCGTGACCTGGAAATATCCCAGCTGCATCCTCAAGGGGGACAACAGCGTGGGCGAGTTCTATTCAGTCGCGGTCACGAACAACTACCAGCAGGCGGACACGGGCACCAAGATGATTCACTTGGGCAAGAACACGAAGTCCACTATTGTCAGCAAGGGCATCAGCGCCGGCCATAGCCACAACAGCTACCGCGGGTTGGTTCGCATGGGTCCTCGTGCCATCAATGCGCGCAATTTTAGCCAATGCGACTCCCTACTCATGGGCGACCGCTGCGGGGCGCACACCTTCCCTTACATCGAGGTAAAGCATCCTTCGGCCCGCATGGAGCACGAAGCGACCACGAGTAAAATCGGGGAGGACCAAATTTTCTATTGCCAACAGCGCGGCTTGGACATGGAAGCGGCCATCGCGCTGATTGTCAATGGCTATTGCAAAGACGTACTCAATCAATTGCCCATGGAATTCGCCGTGGAAGCACAAAAACTTTTGGCCATTAGCCTCGAAGGCTCGGTCGGATAAGCCCCTCATCATGCTTGAAATTGTCAACTTACACGCCAGCGTAGACGGCCAACCTATTTTGAAGGGCATCAACCTTCGCATCGGTGCCGGCGAGGTCCACGCGATTATGGGTCCCAATGGCTCGGGCAAGTCTACCTTGTCCAATGTCATCGCCGGCCGCGAAGATTACGAAATCACAGAAGGCGACATTCGCTTTCACGGGGAGAGCATCCTGGAATTGGCGCCGGAAGAGCGCGCGCACCTAGGGGTGTTTTTGAGCTTTCAATATCCCGTCGAAATTCCCGGGGTCACGGTCTCCAATTTCATTAAAACCGCCATCAACGAAAGCAAAAAGGCCCGGGGAGAGGAGCCTTTGGATGCCTCATCCATGCTGAAGAAGATGCGGGAGAAGATGGACTTGTTGGAGATGGACAAGGGCTTTTTGAGCCGTTCGCTGAATGAAGGATTTTCAGGCGGCGAAAAGAAGCGCAACGAGATTTTTCAAATGGCCATGCTTGAGCCGACTCTGGCCATCTTGGATGAGACCGATTCGGGCCTTGACATCGATGCCCTCCGCATTGTTGCCAACGGAGTGAATGCCCTCCGCTCGCCCCAAAACGCCTTCATGGTCATTACCCACTACCAGCGCTTACTCGACCACATCGTACCTGATTATGTGCACGTCTTATTCAAAGGCAAAATCGTGAAGTCCGGAGACAAGTCTTTGGCCCTCGACCTAGAAGAGCGCGGCTACGATTGGATCAAAAAAGAGCAGGAATGAAGGAGCGCCTTGCTGCCTCGTATTGGCTCCACGAATCGCATTACACCGCCCTGTCGTCTCCGACGGTGACGGAGCGCCGCCGCGCCGCCATGGAGCGGTTTGAAGCGGAAGGCTTTCCGACGGTGCGCCACGAAGACTGGAAGTACACCCCCTTGAAAAAAATCCTGAAGGAGGACTACGCCTTGTCGTCGCCCTTCAGCGCACAGGATGATGCGGAACCCATTGAATTCAAGGACATCAAGCGCTACTTGGTCAACGACATCGATTGCTACCGGGTCGTCTTTATCAATGGCCGGTATTCGGCGTGGCTGTCCGAAACGACCCACCAGGGCTTCGATGTGTGCACCTTAGGTAGCGCCTGGAAGAAGTACAAGGACCAAGTGGAGCCTCATTTTGGCCGATTGACGGAAACTCTTGGAGCCACCGTGCAATTGAACACCGCCCTCGCGTGGGACGGTCTCTACGTGCGCGTGCCTGACCATGTCACGTTGGACAAGCCCATTCAGGCGCTCTATTTCACGACGGGCGATCAGCCTATGTTTACCCAAACACGTAGCCTCATTCTACTTGGCGAGGGGGCAAAAGCGGAGATCATTGAACGCCACCAGTCTCTCACCTCTTCCGCCAGTTGGACCAACGCCGTGGACGAGGTTTTCATGGGGGCACAGTCCCACCTTCATTGGGTGAAGTTGCAGCACGATGAAGCCTCCGCAGCCCTTACGCAGCACAGTGTGATTGAGCAAAAGCGCGATAGCCATGCGACCGTACACACCATCAGCACGGACGGCAAGTTTCTTCGCAACAACCTCGACTTTAAATTAACCGAGCCAGGGGCCGAATCCCGCATGTTTGGGCTATCCCTGGCCGACGGTCAGCAGCTGGTGGACCACCATACGCGCGTGGACCACTTGGCGCCCCATTGCACCAGCCGTGAGAACTACAAAGGCATTTTTGACGGCCAGTCCAATGGTGTTTTCAACGGGCAGATCCATGTACACGTGGACGCACAGAAAACCTTGGCCTTCCAAGAAAACGACAACCTGATCCTCAGTGAAAAAGCGAGCATAGATACCAAGCCACAGCTCGAGATTTTTGCCGACGATGTCAAGTGCTCGCACGGATGTACCGTGGGCCAGTTAGACGAAGACGCTTTGTTTTACCTGCGTGCCCGAGGCATTCAGCGCAAAGAAGCGCAAGCTTTGTTAATGCTAGCCTTTGCCCACGACGCCGTGGCAGACATCCAGCACCCAAGCCTACAAGCCAAACTGCATCGCTTGATCGGCAACAAGCTCGGCGTGGATATGTCCGCGGTCGTTTAATCATTTCTTCATGCCCGGCGCGGGTTAGGCGGAACGGATTGGGTATCTTCGTTCCTCTATAAAATTGCGCCGTATGAATCTCTCCTTTAAGCAGCTGAACAACCTCGGTGGTTGGCTCACGTTTGGGATTGCCCTGTTCACCTATGTTTCGACCCTTGAACCGACTGTAAGTTTCTGGGATTGTGGGGAATACATTGCCACGTCTGTCAAGCTTCAAGTGGGCCACCCCCCCGGTGCCCCAGTCTTCCAGTTGATTGCAAACGTCTTGTCCCAATTGGCTTTGGGCGATGTGGAGCGCCAAGCCTTTTACGTCAACCTGGCGTCAGGGCTCTCTAGTGCATTCACCATTCCCTTCCTTTTCTGGACGATTGTGGCCTTTGGCCGCAAGCTTTTCTCGGTCGATACCTTGAGCCGCGGACAGGAAATCGTACTTCTGGGCGCGGGCGCCGTGGGGGCATTGGCCTTTACATTTAGCGATTCGTTTTGGTTTTCGGCAGTCGAAGGCGAAGTCTATGCGATGTCTTCATGCTTTACAGCCATCGCGTTTTGGGCGGTGCTCAAGTGGGAAGCTGCGGTAGACGAAGACCCCTATGCAAACCGCTGGCTCCTTCTGATTGCCTACCTGACGGGTCTATCTGTGGGGATCCACATCTTGGTCTTCTTGACCATTCCTTCCGTTGTGATGATTTACTTCTACAAGAAGTTTCCGAATGTGACGTGGAAGTCATGGGTGGTGGCCAACGCCGCGTCGATTGGGGTCCTGGCACTCGTCTTTGCCATCATCATCCCATTCATCCTTTCCCTCTTTGGATGGCTCGAAATCACGGCTGTCAACAGCATCGGTCTTCCCAAGAACTCAGGATCCCTCTTTGCCCTTCTTTTGATTGTAGGGGGCGTTTACTACGGCATTTATTGGGCGCGCAAGAACAGCCGCCCTCTCTTGGCACAGGGCATTTTGGCTGTGGTCTTTCTCTTAATTGGCTATTCCAGCTTTGTGGTCTTGGCCATCCGCTCCAATGCCAACACCCCCATTGACGAGAACAACCCCGAGGACGCGATGTCTCTTTTGTCCTACTACAAGCGGGATCAATATGGCGATTGGCCTGTATTGTATGGCCAAAGCTTCAACAGCCAGCTCGACAATTCCCAGCCCTACGTAGACGGCAGCCCCGCCTACCAATACAGCGAGGAATCGGGTACCTACGAGGTCACCAATGATGGGAAGGCATCTAAGCCCAACTACGCCAAGAGCGATGTCGGGTTCTTCCCCCGGATGTGGAGTGACCAGGCCGATCACGTCGAGAACTACCAGAAACTCATGGGTGTCAAGCCCTCAGACAAGTTGAAGTTTAGCGATCACTTCAAGTTTTTCATGGACTACCAAGTGGGCCAAATGTGGTTCCGCTACTTCATGTGGAACTTTGCAGGCCGCCAAAACGATGACCAAAACCGCTATGAACTCACTAAGGGGAATTGGCTGACGGGAATCACCTTCTTGGACGAAATGCGCCTTGGCCCCCAGGACAATCTGCCTGCACACTTTGCGAACAACCCCTCGCGAAATGTATACTACGCCTTGCCGCTCTTACTGGGTCTGTTGGGTCTTGTTTACCAAGTCCAAAAAGATCAACGCAATGCCTGGGTCGTCACCCTCCTCTTCTTGTTTACGGGATTGGCCATTGTCGTATACACCAACCACAAACCCTTTGAGCCCCGTGAACGCGACTACGCTTTCGTGGGGTCGTTCTATGTGTTTGCCATTTGGATCGGACTGGGTGTAATTGCCTTGTACGAATGGATGGGCAAGTACCGAAGCACCGTCACGGCGAGCGCCTTGACCATTTTAGCCCTGGGCGTACCCACACTCATGGCCGCTGAAAACTGGGACGACCACGACCGAAGTGACCGCTATACCGCCCGGGAAATTGCCAAAATGTACTTGGACAGCTGCGCGCCCAATGCCATCCTGTTCACCAACGGCGACAACGACACCTTCCCCTTGTGGTACGTGCAAGAGGTCGAAGGCTACCGAACGGATGTCCGCATCGTGAACCTCTCTCTGCTCAATACGGATTGGTACATCGACATGATGAAGCGCAAATTCTACGACGGCGCCCCCGTACCCATCACCCTAGAAAAGAAGGACTACGTACAGGGAACCCGCGATGTCCTCTATTTCCAAGACATGAACTTGCCCGGCCGTTGGTACGCCAAGGATTTCATCAACTATGCCTTGCGCAATGACGATGCGGTCTTCTTTACGGCCTTCCCCAACACGAAAAGCCCCAAGAAATTGCAGTACTTCCCAATGAAGAAGTTCCGCGTTCCCGTCGACAAGGCCGCTGTCCTGGCAAACAACGTCGTGTCGGCAGCAGACAGCAACCGCGTGGTGGATTACATCGATTGGGATTGGAACGGGAATGTGATCGCCAAGCGCGATTTGGTGTTGATCGACCTCATTGCCAACAACGATTGGAGCCGCCCTATCTATTTCTCGACGACGGTGGGAAGCAGCGCAAGCTCGTTCTTCTGGCTCCAGAAGTATTTCCGATTGGAGGGCCTGGCCTACCGCTTTGTGCCTGTGATGACTGAAACACCGGGCAATGCCTATGATTTTGGTTCTGTGGATGCTGATAAGATGTACGCCATGATGTACAATCCGGACAACGACCCAGGGAAATTCAACTTTGGCAACATGGAAAAGCCGGGCGTCTTCTTGGATGAGACGGTTCGTCGCTCCACGTTCAACTTGCGCATCAATTACGGCCGCCTTGGCGCCGAATTGGCCCGCCGCGGGGAGAAGGAAAAGGCCATTCAGGTCTTGGAATACGCGATGTCCAAAATGCCGGTAGAAAAGCTGGGCTACGACTACTTCATGCTCAGCATGGTGGAAGGCTTCTACGTCTCTGGTGCCCAGATGCAAGCCCAAGCATTGGTTGAAGGGTTCGCTACGAGTCTCGACGAAGAACTGCGTTACTACGCCCAATTCCGCGGCGCAGACAAGCGCGCGATCACCAATGAGATTCAAACGAGCCTCCAGTTCTATCAGATGCTTGTGCGCATGGTGATGCAGTACGAATACAACAACAAGCCTATGACGCAAGAGGAATACAATCAGGTCGAACTCATCAAGCGCTACGAGGCCGCAGCTCAGCTGGTAGGTTAATCCTTGCCGGTATAGAATGACAAAGGGCGCCCCATCGGGGCGCCCTTTGATTTTCCGGCTCGCGGGGGCGACGTTACAAGGTGCCTCGGCGCTCTTGTTCGCGCTCGATGGCTTCGAAAAGAGCCTTGAAATTCCCCTTTCCAAAGGACTTGGCTCCTTTGCGTTGGATGATTTCAAAGAAGACCGTGGGGCGATCCATCAAGGGCTTGGTAAAGAGTTGAAGCAGATAGCCTTCTTCGTCGCGGTCAATCAGAATGCCCAACTTGCTCAAGGGGCTAAGGTCCTCGTCGATTTTTCCCACGCGGTCAAGAACATCGTCGTAGTAGCTCTTCGGGACTTCCAGAAACTGAACTCCGCGTGAGCGCAATTCCGTGACCGTGTATAGGATGTCATCGGTGGCCAAAGCCAAGTGTTGTATGCCGGGGCCATTGTAAAAGTCAATGTACTCCTCGATCTGAGATTTCTTGCGGCCTTCTGCCGGTTCGTTGATCGGGAATTTGATGCGGCCATTGCCATTGGTCATCACCTTGGACATCAATGCGGTGTATTCGGTGGAAATATCCTTGTCGTCAAAAGACACCAGTTGCGCGAAGCCCATGATGTGTTTGTAGTAATTGACCCAGGTATCCATTTCGTTCCAGCCCACGTTGCCGACCATGTGGTCGATGAACTTGAGTCCTGTGGGCGCTGGGTGGTAGCCGGTGTCTAAGGCAATGTAGCCGGGCATAAAGACGCCCTGATAGCCATGGCGCTCCACAAAGACGTGAACGGTGTCCCCATAAGCCTTGATGCCACTGAGGGTAACTTCGCCGTGGGCGTCTTGGAGGGTGTAGGGGGCAAAAGCGGATTCTGCCCCGCGTGCCGTCGTGGTTTCCCAGCTTTTGGTGGCGTCATCCACCCAAATCGCGACATTCTTCACCCCATCGCCATGCTGGACGATGTGCGCATTGATCGGGCTATCCGCTGTCAGCGGGGAGGTGAGGACCAAAATAATCTTGTCCTGCTTCAGGACATAGGACGTGCGGTCTTTCGCGCCCGTTTCCAATCCCGCATAGGCGTAATCTTGGAAACCGAATGCCGTCTTGAAAAAGTGGGCAGACTGTTTGGCGTTGCCGACATAGAATTCGACATGGTCTGTACCGTTAAGGGGGAGGAAGTCCTCGGCTTCCGGGTTTTCAATCGGAAGTTTGAGCGAGGTCGAGTCCGTTTGCATGGCTAAGGGTATGTAGGGTTATTCGTTCCAGGAGTTCCAGTAGTCGTTCAATTCCATGTCCAAGGCTGCTTGGGTCACTTGCAAGGGGCGGAAGGTATCCACCATCACGGCGAGTTCGGCGGTTTCTTTTTGGCCAATACTGCGCTCGTAGGCACCGGGGTGTGGGCCGTGGGGGATGCCTCCGGGGTGCAAGCTTATAAAGCCTTTTTCCACATGGTTGCGGGACATGAAGTCGCCATCCACGTAGTACAGTACTTCATCGGAGTCGATGTTGCTGTGGTTGTAGGGGGCGGGAATGGACTTGGGGTGGTAGTCGTACAGGCGCGGGGCGAAGGTGCAGACTACGAAGTTGTGCGCTTCGAAGGTTTGGTGCACGGGAGGCGGCTGATGCACTCGGCCTGTGATGGGCTCAAAGTTGAGGGCCGAGAAAATATAGGGGTAGCAATAGCCGTCCCAGCCCACCACGTCAAAAGGATGGCTGCTGTAGGTAACGTGGTGCAAGACCCCCTGCTTTTTAATTTTTATCACGAATTCTCCGCGCGCGTCGATGGGCGCCACGTACGTGGGAAGGCGGAAATCCCGCTCACAATAGGGACTATGCTCGAGCATTTGGCCAAACTCATTTCGGTACCGCTTGGGCGAAACCACGGGGGAATGGCTCTCGACCACCAGCACCCGGTTGTCGGGTCCATCAAAGGTCAGTTGGTAGATGGTGCCACGGGGAATCACAATGTAATCCGCGTACTCAAAGCGAAGCTCGCCAAACATGGACCGCATCACCCCACTTCCTTGGTGAATGAAGAGGAGTTCATCGCTGTCGGCATTCTTGTAGAAATAGTCTTGAATTCCTTTGCGCGGGGCGGCCACATCAATCTGGACATCCGAGTTAAAAAGTACAGCCGTGCGGGCTTCCAGGAAGTCATCTGCGGGCAGGGCTTGAAATCCCTGGAGCATGCGCGAATGGATATTTCGCTCCACGGCCGCGGTGGGCCGAAGATCTTTGGACGCGCCGATATGGCTCACCATGGTGGGGCGGTGCGTATGGTAGAGCAAACTGCTCACACCGTGGAAGCCTTCCGTTCCAAAGAGTTGCTCGTAGTAGAGTCCGCCTTCGGGCTTTTCGTGGATGGTGTGGCGCTTGGGAGGCACAGAGCCAAGTTGGTGGTAGTAGGCCATAGCTAGGAGGTTTTGGCGCGGTGAAAACGCTTCGCCCGCGTTTGGGCGGCGTGTTCTTTGCGGATTTTGGCTTGTTCGTCTTCCGGTAGGTGAATAATCGCTTGACATTCGGGGCTGCAGGTCCCTTCGTGGGTGCTTTGGCAGGCCGAACATTGTATAAACAAGAGATTGCAGGCTTTGTTGGCACAGTTGACGTGCACATCGGCTGGCTCCCCACATTGGTGGCAGTGCGCAATCACATCGTCGGAAATATGTTCTCCCAAACGCTCATCAAAGACAAAGTTTTTGCCCTTGAATTTGTTGGGGAGCTGGGCTTCTTGGATTTGGCGGGCATAGTCGATGATGCCCCCGTGCAACTGATTGACATTCTGAAAGCCATGATGCTTGAGGTAGGCCGAGGTTTTCTCACAGCGAATACCCCCAGTGCAATACAGGAGCACCGGCTTGTCTTCTTGGCCTTCAAGCATTTGCAGCACCTCGGGCAATTCCTCGCGGAAGGTTTCGGCTTGGGGGAGGAGTGCCCCTTCAAAATGACCAATTTCCGACTCGTAGTAATTGCGCATGTCCACAACAATAGCCTCTCCCGACTCCATCAGGGCATTCCATTCCGCGGCATTCAGGTGGCGTCCGACATTGGTGACGTCGTAGTCCTCCATGGTCAATCCGTCTGCGACAATTTGGGCCCGAACCTTGACGGTGAGCTTGAAGAAGGACTTTCCATCATCCTCCACAGCGATCTTGAAGGGGACATCCCGGAAGGCCTCCCAGGCATAGAGTTCTTGGACAAAGGCCTCCCAATGGTGTTCGGGCACACTCATCTGCGCATTGATGCCTTCAGTGGCCACATAAATTCGGCCAAAGCATTGGTGGGCATCCCATTGTAGAAAGAGCTGATCCCGAACGGCTTGTGGATCTTCAAGGCGCACATAACGGTAGAAGGAAACGGTCCGGCGCGCAAAAGACTCGTCCGCGAGGCGCTGCATCAGCGTTTCGCGGTCGTACTGGTTGTACAGAACGGGTTTTGGCGTCTTCGGGGGCATAGAACAAAGGTAAGTTACCCGCCCTTCCGGGAGGTTATGTGGCAAAGGACGGCCGGGGAACTTGGGAAGAGGATGATTTTCGTCAGGGTCTTGGTCGATACATTTGCTTCATGGAAAAGGCATTGGTGCTTGGCGCAGCTGGGCAGATTGGAACCGAGTTAGTGGCCGCATTGCGTGCCGAGTTAGGCCATGAAAACGTGGTGGCTACGGATCTACATCCAGAAAAGCTCGAAGCACCGTGCTTTGCCCTCAATGCGATGGATGGCGAAGCCCTGCGCGCCCTGGTGATCGAGCACGAGATTACCCAAGTCTACCACTTGGTCGCGATGTTGAGCGCCACGGGGGAAAAGATGCCCGAGAAAGCCTGGGATCTCAACATGACCACCCTTTTTCATGTACTGAACCTCGCCAAAGAGGGGCTACTGAAGCGTGTTTTTTGGCCGAGCTCCATCGCCGCCTTTGGTCCCAATACCCCGGCACTGGACACCCCGCAATACAGCCCGATGGACCCCTCCACCGTGTATGGCATCTCCAAACTTGCCGGAGAGCTGTGGTGCCAATATTACCACGAGAAATTTGGGGTGGATGTGCGCAGCCTCCGCTATCCCGGATTAATCTCCTGGAAGACCCTTCCGGGCGGTGGAACCACTGATTATGCCATCGATATTTTTCATGCAGCCCGTCGCGAGAATGCGTACACGAGCTTTTTGGGTGCCGATACCCGCTTGCCCATGATGCACATGGACGATGCGATCCGCGCGACGCTGATGCTGATGCACGCGCCGACCGAATGCGTCAAAGTGCGAACGAGCTACAATGTTTCGGGGGTGGACTTTACGCCGTCCGAATTGGCCGACTCCATGAGGCGGCATTACCCGACTTTGTCCATGGACTATGCGCCCGATTTTCGCCAAGCCATTGCTGCCAGTTGGCCACAGCGCATGGATGATGCTCAAGCACGTGCCGATTGGGGATGGACGCCACGCTACAGCCTGGATGCCATGGTCGATGACATGGTGGCCCACATCTAATCTCAGCCCCTCCGGGCGTCCTGCCAATGCCAATTGATCGCATTGGGGACGAGACGACGCTGGACCAAAATATTGATGATTTGCAAATCACGATTCAGGATGTAGGTCCTGAGGTAGGAATACCGCTTGAGGCGCCCGTCTTCAATAAAACTTTCATAATCAAAGACCAGGATCACATGGTTTTCTTGGCATTCTTGGTAGAAAGGGATGACCGAGATGGGATCAACCCCAACGAAGGGGTCATTCGCTTGGGTGCTAGATGCCAAGTCCTCTTTGGACCATCGGGTATTCAGACCGCAAGAAGGAGTGAATTGCACCGTGTCTGCGAGATACTGCATCATCTGCTCCCTATCCAAGGAAAAAAGGGCTTGGGTGGTCGAAACGGCACGAACGGCCGCTTCCATCGAACCTGGCTTCGGGTGGCAGTAAAAATGAAAGTGGGTGGGATTAGGATCGGGAGTGAGAGCAAGCGTGGAATTTTCTGGCCAGCACATAGCCCATTCCGTTACTGCCGTCAAGGATCCCGTGCTATCGGTCGAGAACAGGACGGTGGTATAGCGGTCTACGACCTCCCCGTCAACGGCATGGAATTGCCAACGCCCAAAACAGAAGTAAACGGTTGTTTGATAGGCTTCATTAAATATGGCTCGAACATTGAATGCCTCGTACCGGACTTCGGCATGTTTCCCATGCCAAGCTTTGAAGAAGGATTGAAATTCCTGGGCATTGACCACCGTAATGGGCCAATCACAAAAACTGATTTTGACGCTATCACTTAACGGGAAAGGAATGCCCTCTGGACGGCCATCCGCGAGACAAGCTAGGGCTTGGCTGGCCAAATGGTATGAGCTGCTGTCAACCTCTGAATAGGGGCCGGGATACGCAACGCGAAAAGACGGGTCAGTCCATTCAAAGAGAGGTTTTTCGGGCAACGCCGTCGGTTCCTCCGGGGATTGACAACTAAAAGTCAATCCGAGAAGGGGCAAGAACCATCGAATCTTTTGAAGAATGGGCATGGACCTATAAAGGTCGGCATTTCTCGGAAATAGTGAGAAGGTCAGCGCACATCAGGAGTTATCTGCCTAAAAGTGAGGCTGATTCGGGGCAAATCTACACGCAATCGCTTGGGCAAGGCATGCTCAAACATCTGCTGGCAAGGTGGCTGCATCCAAAGCAAGTCGCCCGAATGCAGGGCCAGCATAAAGCGCTTTTTCGTGGCGTCTTTGGATCGAAAAACAAAGTCACGAGAAGCCCCAAGACTCAGGCTGGCCACATGGGGATGCGGACCAAGTTCCGGTTCATTGTCCTGGTGATAGCCCATGTAGTCGTGCCCATTTAGGTAGGCATTGACGAGCACGGAATTGAACTGCGTGCCTAATTCTGCCTCAATGTCAGAACGCAATCCGGCCAAATCGGGATGCCAACCCATGCCCCGAAGGGTGCGGCCAGCATAGCGGTAATTACAGCCCTCGTCCGCCTGGTAAAAGCTCCTCCGAGGCTCCAAATGCAGGCGCCCAAAAAGGCTCACCGTGCCTTGTTCCCAGGGCCAATTTTCCCATCCCGTGCGCAGAAGGTGCCGGGCGCGTTCAGCATCCAGCCATTGTGGAAAATAGGTCCAAGGGGGACTAGCCATGCAGCGCGCGGTGCATCTGGGCCACCCAGGCGGTCGTTTCCTCGAGAGGGCGGGTGAGGTAGCCTTGTTGAAAGGCCTTTTCCCCGCTGTATTTCACCGAGTTGTAAGCGGCCCGAACACTGTCCTGGGTCAACAAGGGGCGTGAACCCAAAACACGTTCACGAACACGTTCTACACGCCACGCGATTTCGAGCAAAGCCCGGGGAGCCGTGCGCTTTGGGACCGGAACCCCAAGACCATTTGCAAGAAGGCTGAAAACCGATTTAAACGAGGCATTGGCGCCATTGAGAATGAAGCGCTCGCCCACTGGGGGTTGATCAAGGGCCTTCAACACTGCCTCGGCCACGTCCCGAACATCGACCCATCCCGTGGCCCCCGGCGATACGACCGGTAAACCCTTGGCAATGGTTTTTGGAAAGAGGCTGCTTCCGTCCGGCCAGGCGGAGGGCCCCAAAATGACGCTGGGGTGAAACACAGCCAAGGGAAGCCCTTCTTCGTGGTAGCGCCAGGCGACGAGTTCCGCGTCCAATTTGGATTTACCATAGGCGGACAGGCTGGCGCGCTTGCTTTCATTGGCTTCGGTGACGGTCGGCTCTCTCAAGTCCACACTTAGTGTCGCGATGCTGCTGATGTGCAGACCAAATTGCACCCCACGGTCCAAGGCGGCGAGCCATAAGTTTTCGCTCATTTGCGGGTTGGCCTGGAACATGAAGGATTCATCCTTCTTGCGAAAGGAGACGATGGCCGCGGCATGGACCACCTGGGTCGCCCCTTCCAAGGCGTCCGCCGTATCTAGGGCGTCGAGCAAATCCACTTGGCGCCATGTGACGCGGTCAAAGACCTCGGCATGCCCTTGCGCAGACCAGCTGGCCTTCACGGATGTGAGGGCTGAAGGGCTTCGGTACAGGCCACAAACGGGCTTTTGTGCTAACGCCGCGGTAAGCACGATTTGCGAACCCAGCATTCCAGAGGCACCCGTGACGACAATCATGCTTTAAAGGTACGGCCCGCCTCGAGCCCCTGCTATACCTTTGTAGCATGAGTCCCTCCTTTGTTGAAGAATTGCGCTGGCGCCGAATGCTGCACGACAGCATGCCTGGCACGGAAGAGTTTTTGGCATCTGGCCCCCAAAAAGCCTACATCGGTTTTGACCCCACGGCCGATTCCTTGGGCGTGGGCAACTTGGTGCAGGTGATGATGCTCGTGCACTTCCAACGTGCGGGCCACCAGCCCTACGCTTTGGTGGGCGGCGCAACCGGCATGGTGGGCGATCCGTCCTTCAAGTCCGCCGAACGCCAATTGCTCGACGCCGAAACGCTAGAGAAGAACTTGGCAGGCCAGAAGGCTCAGCTCATGAAGTTTCTCGACTTTGACGGCCCCCACGGCGCCAAGATTGTCAACAACTACGATTGGTTTAAGGACTTCGGCTTTTTGGACTTCATCCGCGACGTCGGCAAGCACATCACCGTCAACTACATGTTGGCCAAGGATTCGGTGAAGAGCCGTCAAGAAAGCGGTATCAGCTTTACCGAATTCAGCTACCAGCTCATTCAGGGCTACGACTTTTACCACCTCTGGAAAAAGGAAGGCATCCATTTGCAAATGGGAGGTAGCGACCAGTGGGGCAATATCACCACCGGTACGGAGCTCATTCGCCGAATGGGCGGAGGCGAGGCCTTTGCCCTCACGACGCCCCTGATTAAGAAGGCGGACGGCACCAAGTTTGGCAAAACGGAGGGAGGCAATGTGTGGCTGGATCCCAACCGTACGAGTCCCTACCAATTCTACCAGTTTTGGCTCAATGCGGCGGACGAAGATGCAGGCAACTACATCCGCATTTTCACTACCAAGACCCGCGAAGAAATTGAGGCCCTGGAGGCCGAACATGCCCAGGCCCCGCACTTACGCATTGTGCAAAAGGCCCTCGCGGCGGACATTACGGCGCGGGTTCACTCCGAAGAAGAACTAGATAAAGCCCTGAAAGCGAGCCAAATTCTCTTTGGCCAATCAACCGCGGAAGCCTTGAAAGCCCTGGATGCCCGCACGTTGCTGGACGTATTTGAAGGCGTTCCGCAAATGACGGTGTCCAAAGATGCCTTGGCGGCAGGCATGACTATACTAGACATAGCTTGTGCTGATACGGCCCTCTTTGCATCGCGCGGAGAGGCCAAAAAGCTCCTCGCGGCGGGCGGCGTTTCGCTGAACAAGAACAAAGTGGAGGGCGACTACACGGTCACCTTGGACGATGTCATCGGCGGCGGCTACTTGCTCGTTCAGAAGGGCAAGAAGAACTATGCGCTAGTTGTAGTCAGCTAATCGGCTGAATCAAATCCCAGCGGTTGCCGTAGCGGTCGGCGACAACACAGACCTTCCCAAACTCCTCCTGGCGCACCGGAGCTTCCGGGTAGCAGCCATGTTCGGCTAAGCGTGCGACGTCTGCATCGAGGTCTTCACAGTGCATAAAGAGAAAGACGCGTCCCCCAGCCTGCTGTCCAATCGCGGCTTCTTGATCCGGAGTGGCGGCTTTGGCGAGAAGCAGGGCGCAAGGGCTTCCGGGGGGAGCGACCCGCACCCAACGTTTTTCGGGGGTTCGGACGCTGTCTTCCAAGAGCACAAAACCCCATGCCTGGGTGTAGTGGGCGATGGCTTCGTCGTAGTCTGGCACGACTACGGCCACCATAAAGAGCTGCTTATTCACTTTCGAGCGGAATGCAAGCGTAGGCCGCGTATTCGTAGCCCGTGGATTGGGCGGCGGTGGGCTTGGCCAAGTGGTGCAGCTGGCCGTAGGCCTTGTCCTCGTGCAGTTTGAGCTTGGGAATGTCCAAGACCTCCGCGTCGGTGAGGATGCATTGAATGCCCACTTCGCCGCGGGTGAAAATAAGGATGCGAAAGCGCTGCTCGTCTTGGTTCTTGGCGTCTTGGTAGCGCAAGACCCAGGCGTTAAGTCCGGCATCGTCTAATTCATCGGGAAGGGGCTTGAGCTCCTCAAAGCCAAAGTTTTGGAGGTAGCCGGAGAAGGCTTCCCAAAAAGGGCCGCTGCGCTTTTCCGTGAGGAATTCCACGAGGGAACGCTCTGGCCAAGAATTGCTGATAAAGGCGGAGGAACGCACGTGGCCGTGGATCAGGCCCGTCATGTATTTTTTGGCCATTCGGCGGTCTGAGGGGGTGCCGGGCTCATTCAAGTGGAGGGCCTTTTGGGTTTGGCCGATGGGTTGGCCCTTGGCGTTGTACAAGGTGGCTTCTGCCGCGAGCTCACCGTCACGCACGGCGGCCTTCTCGACCCAAACGCGCTTGGTAATGTCGTAGCCTCCGTCAGCGGCACGCACGGCGTGCACGGCGGTGCTGTCGGACAACGTGAACGCGGGTTCTTTGTCCACGGTAATGCTGGTCCATGCGTTGACCCACTGGGCGGACAAGGGTGACGCGAGAAGAATAAGGGTTGTTATCCACCACGATAATTGCAGGCTGCGGGTAGTAGGGGCGGGGTTGGGCGTAGTATCCGGTTCCATAAGGACGTCGATGAGTGTAAGGACGATGAGGGTGGTGATCGGCGGAGACCTGTAGGCTAACACCGAGTACGAGCAAGGTAGCAATCAGTAGGCGCATATTCGAGTCTTTAGGTTAAACGGTCATCAGTGAGCAGCCGCGGAGGTCGGAGCCTTCCAATCGGCCTAGCACTTCAAATGAACCATTTCCAAAGACCTTGCCAAGATCCGCTGTGGCCAAAAAAGCACAGGAATCCGCGTTGGCCAAATCGACAATGTTTAGTGCGGCATGCGATTCAAGGGCGGCCCATTCGAGGGGGTTCTCGGGACTGCGGGGCAGGACGCGCATTTGGGGTGGAGGGATGAAGCGTCCTTCGCCAAAGCTGTAGGCTTGGGACATCAGTTCGGTCATACCGTATTCGGAGTGGATGCGGTCCACGCCGAACGCCTGCTGAAGCTGCGCGTGCACGGCTTCGCGGACGGGCTCTAAGCGTCGGCCCTTCATGCCGCCCGTTTCCATGATAAGGGTAGATTTCAGAGAAAGCGGTTTTTCCAAGCTTTCTGCCCAATCGAGCAAGGCAAAGGTTACACCCAGAATAACGGTGGGAACACCGTTGAGTTCCAAGGTTTCCAATCGGTAGCGCAGCTCGTCCAGGCCTTTGAGGAAGAAGCCCGACTCCTCCGCGGGGGACTGTTTCACGAAGTGCTCCGCCATGGCAATAAGGGAGGACCCTTCGCGCTCCATGTAACTCGGGAGCAGGCAAAGCCAAGCGTATTGATCAACCGGGCCATAAAAATGCTCAAAGCAGGCCTGAGCGTTGCGCAAGTAGGCATCCCTGGAGGCCACGTGGTGCTTTGAAGTCACCTGTCCGGTCGTGCCACTGGACGTGTAGATGGCCCCGGGCTCAAAGTCGCCCGTTTTGACTGTATGCGTTTTAAACGTTTCAATCGGCAAGAAGGGGATTTCCCGCAGGGATTGAACGGCCTCTTGCCGCGCTAGATCCACCCCTAGGTGTTGGAGCCATGCCCCGTACACGGGGTTGTGCTGCGCTTGAAATCGAAAGAGCCGAAGGGCTACCTCTTCAAAGGTGGGTGAGATGAATGGGAACATCTCACTCATCGTCAGACAATGAGGTTGGGGCACTCAAAACCTGGACATCGGCCCTCAGGCTGTCAATGATCCACTGGTAGTACCGCGCCATACGTTCGGCATCGCCATGGTAGTAGGCAAAGCTCCGCTGCACTTGCTCAGCTGTTACGCCAAAGTCGCGGTATAGGGTCTCGTAATACTGTCCCAAGGGGAGGGAATCGCCGAGCAGGGTCTTTCCCGTTCGAGCACCCTCCAGCAAATTCATTTCATAGACCAAGCGCACAAAGGTCTCTTCGGGAAGCAAATCCTTCGGGGCCTCCATGGGGTTGACGGCTTCCTCCGTTCCTGTGAATGAACAGGCACTAAAGCTCAACAGGGCGCACAGGAGGAGGATCGGTTTCATGTTCGTTGGAAGAGCAAGCGCTGCCCAGCGGCCTCGCCTCGAATTTTACCTTGTTTGTAGACTAAATGGCCATTGACAAAGGTGTGGGTCACGCGCGAAGCGAAGGTGCGCCCCTCGAAGGGGGACCAGCCACATTTACTGAGGACGTTTTCGGAAGTCACATTCCAAGGGCGGGAAGGGTCGACAATAACCACATCGGCATGGTAGCCCTCGCGTAAATAGCCGCGCTCTTCGATGCCAAAGAGGTCGGCCTGGTTGTGGCACATGAGCTGAACAATGCGCGCAAAATCAATGTCGTTCCGGCGAGCGAGTTCTAACATAGCGGACAAGCTGTTTTGGACAAGCGGGCCTCCCGATGGCGCATCCGCGTAGGGACGCATTTTTTCTTCCAAGGTGTGGGGGGCATGGTCGGTCGAGACGACGTCAATTTTTCCGTTGAGCAGGGCTTCGCGCAAGGCATTGCGGTCGGCTTTGGTTTTGACTGCCGGATTCCATTTGATGAGGTTTCCTTTTTCGGCATAATCCTCTTCAGAGAACCACAGGTGGTGCACGCAGGCTTCAGCGGTGATTTTCTTTTCCCCGAGCGGGATATCCCCATCGAGCAAGTCCAGCTCCATGGCTGTCGAGACGTGATAGAGGTGAAAGCGGGCCCCTGTTTTACGCGCCATGGCAATCGCGGCAGAAGAGCTGATGTAGCAACCCTCCGCAGAGCGGATGTAGGGATGGTCCGCGGCGGTAAGGTTTTCACGGCCTTTTTCCGCGATGAAGCGTTCCAAATTGCCCTGAATGGTTGCTTCATCCTCGCAGTGGGCGATGAGCTGGTGGTCCACTTCGCGGAAGATGCGCTCCAATGTTTCAGGATTGTCTACCAGCATATTCCCCGTGGAGGAGCCCATGAAGATTTTGATTCCGGCCACATCGCGCTTGGAGATCTTCTTAAGTTCCTCCAAGTTGTCGTTGGTGGCACCCATATTGAAGCTGTAATTAGCCCAAGAAACCGCGGCAGCGCGGGTGTATTTCTTTTCTAACTCTTCCACCGTCGTGGCTTGCGGTACGGTATTGGGTTGTTCGACATAGCTGGTCACTCCCCCGGCAATTGCCGCGCGGGATTCACTAGCGATGTCTCCTTTGTACGTCAACCCAGGCTCGCGGAAATGCACTTGGGAATCAATGACCCCAGGCAGTACATAGCAGCCGGCCGCATCGATGACTTGGACGTGAACGTCCTTGGGGGTGAGGGTGCGGTCAATCTGTTCGATTCGCCCATTTTCTAGGAGTATATCCCCTTCGATAATCTGACCTTCATTGATCAGTCGGGCGTTTTTGATGAGATAGCGTGGGGGTATGGATGTCATTTGCGAAATATGCTCGTAATCTTCAGCAAAATTACCCCAAAGACTGCCTCCCGAATAATCCCAGAAGACATTTTACTTTGGCCCAATTTCCTATCTGTGAAGATGACGGGAACTTCGGCAAGATGGAAGCCTTTTTGCCAAGCGCGAAACTTCATTTCGATCTGGAAGGCATAGCCCACAAAGCGTATTTTTTCAAAATCTATCGCCTCCAAAACCTCCCGCCGGTAGCATTTGAATCCGGCCGTGGTGTCGTGGATGGGCATACCTGTAATGAACCGGACATACTTGGAGGCAAAAAAGCTCAATAGGACACGGGACATCGGCCAGTTCACCACGTTTACGCCGTTGGAATAGCGCGAACCAATGGCCAAGTCGGCCTTGTACAGGGCACAGGCATCCAACAAACGAGGTAAGTCTTTGGGGTCATGGGAAAAATCCGCATCCATTTCAAAGATGTACGAATATCCTCGGGCAAGGGCCCATTGAAATCCATGGATGTAGGCTGTTCCTAGGCCCAGTTTCCCCGTGCGGCACTCGAGAAAAATACGGTTTGGGTAGTCTACTTGGCTCGAGCGCACTAAGTCGGCTGTACCGTCCGGCGATCCATCGTCGATGACTAACACGTCAAACCCGGGCTCCAATGCGCAAACCGCAGCCAAAATGGCTTGGATGTTATCGCGTTCATTGAACGTGGGAATGATGACCAAAGAGGACGACATAGCCCCCAAAAGTAGTCCTTAAGGGCCGTATTTTTGAAGAAATCTCCTTCCCATGTCCATGCCCCGTCTCTATCTCCTCGATGCCTATGCCCTGATATTTCGAGCCTATTTTGCCTTTGCTCGAAATCCCCGGGTCAATAGCAAGGGGGTGGACACGTCGGCCGTCTATGGCTTCATGTTGGCCCTGTTGGATGTTTTGGAAAAGGAGAAGCCCAGCCATATCGCGGTTGTGTTTGACATTGGCGGTAGCCAGGTTCGCGAGGAGCTCTTCCCGGCGTACAAAGCGAACCGAGACGAGACCCCTGAGGGCATCAAAGTGGCCGTCCCCTATATCCACCAATTGCTTGAAGCCATGAAGATTCCCGCCCTCGGCGTTCCGGGCTTCGAGGCGGACGATGTCATTGGAACCCTGGCACATAAGGCTGAATCGGCAGGCTACGAGGTCTACATGATGACCCCGGACAAAGACTTTGGCCAGTTGGTCACCGAAAAAGTGAAAATCCTCAAGCCGGGCCGCGGGGGTGATCCTGCGGAAGTGCTCGGGGTTCAAGAGGTCTGCGACCGCTGGGGGATTCAACGGGTGGATCAAGTCATAGACATGCTTGGCCTCATGGGCGATGCGGTGGATAACATCCCCGGCATTCCCTCCGTCGGGGAAAAAACGGCGGCCAAACTGCTGGCCGAATACGACACCATGGAGGGCATTTTTGCCCATGCCGAGGAAATAAAGGGAAAGTTGGGCGAAAAGATTCGAGAATTTGCCGACCAAGGCCGCCTCTCCAAGGTCCTCGCCCGCATCCTCACCGACGTCCCCATTGACTTGGATGAGCGCGACCTGCTTCGGGAAGACCCCGACACCGACAAGCTCAAAACGCTATTGGATGAATTGGAATTCCGGAGTCTTCAGCGCCGCTTGCTGCCGTCTGCGCCAGCTGCGCCCAATGCGTCGGCGAGTGCAGCCCCTGGGGTATCAGGAACTCCGAGCGCCGCTCCGGCTCCATCCACCGACGGGCAAATGGACCTTTTTGGAACAGCCCTCCCCGCCTTGGAGTCGCTCCCAGGCAGCGACGCCATGTCGACCAATCACACCTACACCTTGCTGGACAACGTGGTAGCCGTGCAGTTTTTTGCGCGCAAATTGGCGGAACAGCCGGCGTTTTGCTTTGACACGGAAACCACGTCATTGGATACGCTGGAAGCGGAGCTGGTCGGCATCGCCTTTTCGTACGAGGCGCATACGGCCTACTTTGTGGCGCTTCCTGCGGACCGTTCCGAGGCCATGGCCTTGCTTGATCCTTTGCGTGGCCCGCTCGAAAATCCGTCGATTGAAAAGGTTGGTCACAACTTGAAGTACGACTACCAGGTCCTGCTGAACTATGGCATTCGGGTGCAAGGCCCCTTGGTGGACACGATGTTGATGCACTATTTGGTGGAGCCGGATCAGCGCCATGGGATGGACGATTTGGCTCAAAAGCTGCTCGGCTACACGCCCATTCCCATTACGTCTTTGATCGGCCCCAAGGGAAAGAACCAAAAGACCATGCGCGATGCGGACCCCGCCGCCGTGGCGGAATATGCAGGGGAAGATGCGGACATCACATGGCGCCTGCGCAACACCCTCCAGCCCCTTGTGGAGGATACAGGGGTTCAGTCCATTTACCAAACTATGGAGGCTCCCTTGATTTCCGTCTTGTCCGACATGGAGATGGCGGGTGTGAAAGTCGACAGCGCGGGCCTTGCGGCCTTTTCAGAGGAGCTAGGGCAGGATTTGACGCGGTTGGAAGCGGAGGTCTTCGAATTGGCGGGCCAAACGTTCAACTTGGGCTCCCCCAAGCAGCTTGGGGATGTCCTCTTTGATGGATTGCAGATAGGCCGCGGCAAAGTAAAAAAGACCAAAACGGGTCAGTATGCCACCGGCGAGGAAGTTCTAGAAGGATATGTGAAGGAGCATCCCATCGTGGAAAAGCTCTTGGAATGGCGCCAGGTGGGCAAGTTGAAAAGCACCTATGTCGATGCCTTGCCGAAGTTGGTCCATCCCAAGACGGGCCGCATCCACACGACCTTCAACCAGGCCGTGGCCGCGACGGGCCGCCTATCGTCGACCAATCCGAACTTGCAGAATATTCCGATCCGCACGGAGCGCGGCCGCCGCGTCCGCAACCTCTTTGTCGCACGCGATTCCGACCACATCCTACTTAGTGCCGACTACTCGCAAATTGAACTGCGCGTCATTGCCTCCATGAGCCAAGATCCGGCGATGCTGGAGGCATTTCGGAGCGGCGAGGACATTCACGCGGCTACGGCGGCCAAGGTTTTTGGGGTGCCCCTCTCGGAGGTGTCACGCGAGCAGCGTTCGCACGCGAAGACGGTCAATTTCGGGATCATTTATGGGGTGTCTGCGTTCGGCTTGAGCAATCAGACCACCCTTTCCCGCTCCGAAGCCAAAGAAGTCATAGACAGCTACTTCGCGACCTATCCCGGCATCAAAAAGTACATTGACGACCAAGTAGCGTCCGCACGGTCGAAGGGCTACGTGGAGACCTTACTGGGCCGACGTCGCTATTTACGGGACATTGACTCGCGCAACCAAGCAGTTCGGGGCCATTCCGAGCGCAATGCCATCAATGCACCCATCCAAGGAACAGCGGCGGACATCGTGAAATTGGCGATGATCAAGGTCCATGCCCGCATGCAAAAAGAAGGATTCCAATCCCCCATGATTTTGCAAGTGCATGACGAATTAGTCTTCGATGTTCAACGCTCCGAATTGGATGCGCTCAAAGCGCTCGTTGTCGAAGAAATGGAAAACGCCTACCCCTTAGCAGTGCCCTTAGTGGCGGATACGGGTGTGGGCGCTACCTGGTTGGAGGCGCACTAATTTCAATCAAACGTCACTTGCACCACGGTTGCATTACCGTTGCGTAAAACGGTAACGGGAACGGTTTGGCCTTTGGTAAAGGTGCTCAACGCTTTCATGTAATCCATCATGCTGGTGATGGCTTGGTCGCCCATTTGGGTGACCACATCTCCCTTAGCGAGGCCGGCCTTTGCGGCAGGACGTCCTTCGCTCACGCCGTCAATGCGCATGCCAGGGTCGCTGTAGAGGTAATCCGGGACCACGCCCAGGGTCACTTTGAAGCGAGGGGTGTCGTCCGATTGATCTTTGGTTTTGGAGAAAGGGAGCTCTCCGAGGGCATCGGCCGAACGCACAATGCCTTCGATGTAGTCCACCACATCGGCGAGGCCGGCATAGTTGATTTTGTCCCAATCGTCCGAAGGGCGATGGTAGTCCTCATGCTGCCCCGTGAAAAAGTGTAGCACGGGGATGTCTGCCAAGTAAAAAGAGGTATGGTCGGAGGGGCCAACGCCTGACACTTCCCGCTTGAGTGCAAATCCGAATTCATTTTGCTCGTCCAACAGACCATCCCAAAGAGGGCTGGTCCCCGTGCCATAAACGGCCAGCTGACGCTCGGCATTCAGACGACCGACCATGTCCATATTGATCATGAAGCGCGGTGCGGGGAAGGCGCCCAGGTGTTCTTTTGCAAAGGCATTAGATCCCCAAAGCCCCATTTCTTCCCCTGAAAAAGCGATGAATACGACGGTGTTTTGAAGTGGGCTGTCGTGGAAACGGCGCGCAAGTTCTAGGACAGCAGCCACTCCGGAAGCATTGTCGTCTGCCCCATTGTGAATGGCCGAATCTGCCCCACGGTATAGGCTGCCTTCACCGCCCCATCCCCAATGGTCGTAATGGGCGCCAATGTAGATGGTGCCCTCGCCCTGTCCGGGTAGAACGGCGACTACGTTTCGGCCGGTGATTTTGGGACCCGTAGGCGTACCATGGACCGAAGGTTGGGCCTCAAAAGAATCGTAATAAGGCGTTTTGCTGTCGGAAATAGCCCCGTCCACTCCCATGGATTTAAAGCGCTTCACCAAGTATTCCGAGGCCTTTTTCTCGCCTTTGGTTCCCACTTTTCGCCCTTCCATGGCGTCGTCGGCCAAAGTCTTCACATCCGTTTGAAGTTGCAGGGCTTCTTTGCTGAGTTTTGGAGCGTCTTGAGCGTGCGCTTGCCACGTCAAAGCACTCATTGCGAGTGTAAGTAGGGCCAAGTAAAAGCGGAAAGGGGTATTCTGGAATTTCATGTAACTCGGGGATGTACGTTTGTGCCAAATGTACTGGCAAGACCATGAAACACCTACCCCCATATTCTTTTTCCTCCCCGGATGGAACCTAATGGATTACTGCAAGCAATCGAAACAACGGCGGCACGCGTGAAACTAATCTGTTTATCGCGGATTGGGTGGATTAAGCCTCTTCTGTAGGGTCCGAATGGCTCGATTCAGCATGGGCCATTTCGGGATCGACACTGGCCGTTTCGCGAAGGACCTCACCCAAGGTGCGGTGGTCGTCTTTGTCACGGTTTCGAACCATGCCCCAGGCCATAAAGACGGAGCTCGCAAGAATGATATAGAGCAAAATGCCGTTATCAAATTGGGGGATGCCCATGGTGGGAGGGATGGCATAAAACAGCAAGATGGTAATGAGGCCACGTGGCGCCATGTACGTAAGAACCGCTTGGGGTTGGGGGACGGTCCATTGGATCGCGACAGTTCGGATTCGATAGATGCCCACCAGCGCCAAGAGCGCAAAAAAGATCACCAAGGGGTTGGCCAAGGAGCCCAAGTCAATGCTGTAGCCAAAGACGACAAAGAAGAATGTTCGGACAATGAATGCGGTCTCCCGGGTGATTAATTTGAAGTCGTTCAAGAGTCCGCTGACGATGTCCGCTTTGAGCCAACGCTGCAATTTGCCTGGGAAAAACAAGTTGGGATTGTTGAGGATCAAGCCAAAAATTAAGATGACCAGCAAAGAACTCAGATGAAGCATTTTGCCCACCGCGTAAAGGAGGATCAACACGGCGATCAAGAGGAAGAGTTTGAGCTGCGTTTTGATGTTTTGGAGCAGGATGACCAAGAGGTAGGAGAACACGGCGGATACCAGGATGGACACCCCAAAGGACCAGCCGAATTGCATCAACCACTCACCCGTGCTTCCTCCTGGGTTTTCGAAGCCCTCCACGAGAAAGTAAAAGAGCATAATGCCCAAAATGTCGCTAAACGTCGATTGGTAAATCATGAATTCCTTCAGGTCGTGGCGCATATTCTCCACCGACGGAATGATGATGGCGGAACTCAAGATGCTTAAAGGCACCGCATAGAGGATCGCCCGGTCCCAGGGGGCATCCATGCCGACGTGAAATAATGCGGACAAGAAGAAGGTGGTGGCCCCCATTTCGAGAAGGGTCAGCCCAAGGCTTCGTCCTATCATTCCAGTATGTTCCCGGCGCAGTTCCAAATCCAGCGCGGCTTCGAGAACAATCATGATCAAGCCCACAGAACCCAAAATTTCCAACGCGGGACGGACATCTGGTTGAGGGAAGGAGGCATAGTTTCCCCCGACATTAAACAGGATGCCCATGCCCAAAAGCATGAGGACGCTCGGGATGCGCGTCTTTTTGGCCAAAAGATTGAACAAATACGAGACAATCACGATGGCGGCCAACGCAATCAGGATAGAGGGGGTGTTGATCAAGTGGTTCACGAAGGAAAAGTACAAACAAAACATGCCGCTCTTGTGAGGGAGCGGCATGCTAAAAGAGATATTTCCCGGTCTTTCGCGAGAAAAACGCCGAGTAGGAGGCGATTTAGCCCTTCATCATTTTCATTTTGCGCAATCGAAGGCTGTTGGGGGTAATTTCTACGAGCTCATCGCTTTGAATGTACTCCAATGCCTCCTCGAGGCGCAGCTTCACGGCGGGGGCGATACGCACTTTATCATCCGTTCCGGAAGCCCGGACGTTGGTGAGTTTCTTGCCCTTGGTCAAGTTGACGGCTAAATCTGAACCGCGGGTGTGTTCGCCGGTAATTTGGCCTGCATAGATTTCATCACCCGGCTCGATAAAGAAGCGGCCTCGATCCTGAAGGCGGTCGATAGAATAAGCGATTGCGGTGCCCTGCTCCATGGAAACCAATGAGCCATTAGTGCGTTTGGGCAAATCTCCCTTGAGCGGTTGAAACTCCAAGAAGCGGTGATTCATAATGGCTTCGCCAGCGGTAGATGTTAACAACCCATTGCGCAAACCAATTAGGCCGCGGGAAGGAATGTGAAAGGTCAAAATCATGCGGTCGCCCTTGGGCTGCATATTGAGCATTTCGCCTTTGCGCAACGTGGCCATTTCTACCGCGGTTCCGCTCATGGATTCGGGCAAGTCAATGACCAATTCTTCGATGGGCTCACATTTGATGCCGTCGATTTCCTTGATGATGACCTGAGGATTGCCAATTTGCAATTCGTAGCCTTCGCGGCGCATGGTTTCGATTAGGACGGAAAGGTGCAAGACGCCCCGGCCAAAGACGCGGAAGGTGTCGGCTGAATCTGTAGCCTCCACGCGGAGGGCCAGGTTCTTCTCCAATTCCTTTTCCAAGCGGTCTTTCAAGTGACGCGAGGTCACAAACTTGCCTTCTTTGCCGAAGAAGGGGGAGTCATTGATCGTGAAGATCATGCTCATAGTGGGCTCATCAATGGTGATGGGAGGCATGGCTTCGGGATGTTCGAAGTCCGCAACCGTATCGCCAATTTCGAATCCCTCAATGCCGTTGAAGGCACAGATTTCACCGGCATGAACTTCGGAAACGCGCGCACGCCCCAACCCTTCAAAAACAAAGAGCTCTTTGATTCGGGACTTGGTGATGCTTCCGTCGCGCTTAACCAAGCAAATCGGTTGGTTGTCCTTTAAGGTGCCGCGGTGCAGGCGGCCGATGGCCATGCGGCCCGTGTAGGACGAATAGTCCAAGGACGTGATCAGGAGTTGCGAGGTGCCCTCTAGTGCTTGGGCCGCTGGGACATGCGACAAGACCATGTCCATCAATGGCTCGATGCTGTCCGTCGGGTTCTTCCAGTCCTCGCCCATCCAGTTGTTTTTGGCTGAACCATAGACGCATGGGAAGTCAAGTTGCTCTTCCGTGGCGTCCAAGGAGAACATGAGGTCAAAAACCGCTTCATGGGCCGCTTCGGGATCGCAGTTGGGCTTGTCCACCTTATTGACCACCACGATGGGCTTCAATCCCAATTGTAGGGCCTTCTGGAGGACAAATCGGGTTTGGGGCATGGGCCCCTCAAAGGCGTCGACGAGCAGCAATACGCCATCCGCCATGTTTAAGACGCGTTCGACCTCTCCGCCGAAGTCCGCGTGGCCTGGGGTGTCGATGATATTGATCTTGACATCTTTGTACCGGACGGACACGTTTTTCGCCAAAATGGTGATGCCGCGTTCGCGTTCAATGTCGTTGTTGTCCAAAATGAGCTCCCCGGTCTCCTGGTTGGAGCGGAACAACTGACAGTAGTGGAGGATCTTGTCAACCAAGGTGGTTTTGCCGTGGTCAACGTGGGCGATAATCGCAATGTTTCGGATGGGAGTCATAAAAGGGGCCTTCTCTTTGGCCGCGCAAAAGTACTCCGAATAATCTGCAAGGAGACCGAACTCCCTGAATTTTAACGGATTTCCTTAACCGTCACGTTTTTGAAAGCCGAGTGCTTGTGGAAATCCTGAATAACTTCTTCGATGTCAGCATCTAGGAATTCGCAGGCGCGGAAATCCAGTTCAAGTGTTGACCCAGCTGGAATCCGCTCCAGGTGCGACTTCAGCGCCCCTTTGCTCAAGTAGGTGACGACTCGGCGCAAGGTGAAGGTGAACACTCCATCCTTTTCGGCGTAGGAAATGTTGCTCTTGAAATCCGTGACCGCAATAAAGATGAGGGAGATCACAAGACCCAGCGCGATGCCCTTTAGCAGGTCGCTCAATAGGATGGCGACTACCGTGATGACAAAGGGCACCCATTGGTTTCGGCCTTTGGCAATGATAGACTTCACGAGGGAGGGGGAGACCAACTTATAGCCGGTCATGATCAGGATGGCTGCCAGTACGGCGAGGGGTATGCGGTTGAGCACCGGGGTGATGGCGATGACGGCACCGGCCAAAATAATGCCATGCATAATGGCACTCGACTTGTGCTTGGCCCCCATTTGGGCGTTGGCGGAAGTGCGCACGATGACCGATGTAATGGGAAGACCGCCGATTAAGCCCGAAACGCTGTTGCCCACCCCTTGGGCAATCAGCTCGCGGTTGGTGGGCGTGATGCGCTTCAAGGGATCCAATTTGTCCGCCGCTTCAATGCAGAGTAGGGTTTCAATGCTGGCAATGACCGCAATGGTGGCGGCGACAATCCATACTTGGGGGTTGCCAAATGCACCAAAATTAGGTAGGGTCAGCCCGGATCGCCAGTTTGGAAGCTGTACACTGTGTTCGGCCAATATGGCCCATTCGGGGTTGTATGTTCCCAAGCCCCACCCAAGAAGGCTCCCGAGGACAACGACCAACAAGGGGGCGGGAAGGAAGGTAGAAATGGCTGTTTTGGCATACCCAAATGCTTGGGTGGAAATCAAGAGTGCGAGGCTAAAGAAGCCCACAATGGCGGGCCCCATAGTCAGGGCCCCCAGAGCATGCTGGACGGCGCTGAAAGTGTTTTCGTTGGCAGGCTGGGAAAATCCTTCATCACCCATGAAGTCCACATCGTACCCGACCAAGTGGGGCAGTTGCTTGAGAATCAAAATGAGGCCAATGGCGGCCATCATGCCTTTAATGACGGTGTTGGGAATGTAGTGGCCAATGATCCCCAAGCGCATGAGCCCAAAGACAATTTGGATCAAACCGGCAAGGAAGACAGCGAGGAGAAATGTGTCAAATCCCCCCAAATCGGTGATCGCCACAATCACGATAGCAATCAAACCGGCCGCAGGTCCGGAAACGCTCAAATGCGATCCGCTAATGCCTCCCACCACGATGCCTCCCACCACGCCCGCGATGATTCCGGAGATTAAGGGAGCGCCAGAGCCCAGGGCAATGCCGAGACACAGGGGTAGGGCAACGAGAAAAACGACAATGGAGGAGGGAATGCTTTCGCGGATGTGGGTGAACATAGATGGGCTAGATGATTTTAGACGTGTTTAACAAATTCTATGCCCAAAAGGTTTGCCTGTGCGACGCAAGAAAGAAATTAGGGCAAAAAAGCAGAGAATGGGGTATCCGCCGCAGTCACATCGGTCGAAAAAAAGTCATGTGGCACACCTTCACTCGTGGTTATATGACCCATTAGACGCTTAAATCCATGAAAACCAATATTTTACATGAAATTAAATCAGCCACTTTTGTGAAGATGTGATAATCTAAATCACTTGGATACACAATTTTAATGCAATCCAACTCAGTCGGATTACATTTGTGCCCCTTAAAAATCATTCTCCGATGAAAAACCGTTATGTCGATCTAATTGAACAGACGTTTGATTTCCCTCAAGAAGAATTCTATGTGGAAGAGGATCAACTGCACTGGCACGACATTCCCCTCATGGAATTGATTAAGCAATATGGCACTCCCTTGAAGGTGACCTATTTGCCCAAAATCTCGGAAAACATTCAACGCGCGAAGCGGATGTTCAACGTGGCGATGGCGAAAGTGGACTACCAAGGAAGCTACCACTTCTGCTATTGCACCAAGAGTTCGCATTTCCAATTCGTCATGGAAGAAGCGCTCAAAAACAATATTCACTTGGAGACCTCTTCGGCCTTTGACATCAATCTGATTGAGGCGCTGGAAGAAGAGGGCAAGATCACCAAGGACCAATTTGTGGTATGCAACGGCTACAAGCGGGCTCAATACTTGGAAAACATCGCACGCCTCATCAATGAGGGCTGGACCAATGTGATCCCCGTGATGGACAATAAGGAAGAACTTCCCATGTTGATTGACCAAATCCACAAGGGAACCGGTCCCGTAAAAATTGGCATACGAATCGCCGCCGAGGAAGAGCCCAAGTTTGAATTCTACACCTCACGCCTGGGTATCTCCTACAAGGATGTCCTTCCGATGTACAAGAACTACTTGATGGACCAGGAGAATGTGGAACTGAAGATGCTCCACTTCTTCATCAACACGGGCATCAATGACACGGCCTACTATTGGAATGAACTCCTCAAGTGTGTCAATGTCTACATCCAATTGAAGAAGGTTTGCCCCACATTGGACTCATTGAACATTGGCGGCGGGTTCCCCATCAAGAATAGTTTGAGCTTTGCCTACGACTATGAATACATGGCCGAGGAGATCATTGCACAAATCAAGAACCAATGCGCACAAGCCGGAATCCCCGAACCGCACATCTTTACGGAGTTTGGAAGCTTCACGGTTGGAGAGAGTGGGGCCACGTTCTATTCCATCATGGGGGAGAAGAAGCAAAATGACCGAGAAAAGTGGTACATGATCGACTCGAGCTTCATGACCACTTTGCCGGATGCGTGGGCTATCAACAAGCGCTTCATCATGCTGGCCATCAACAACTGGGAAACGCCCTATGAGCGGGTGCTCTTGGGGGGCCTAACCTGCGACTCGGACGATTACTACAATTCCGAGCAGCACTCCAATGCCATCTTCTTGCCGAAGTTTTCGAGCGAGGCGCCTACGCAGTACATCGGCTTCTTCAACACGGGCGCCTACCAGGAGAGCATCTCGGGCTATGGCGGATTGCAGCACTGCCTCATTCCCGCTCCCAAACACGTTGTGATCTCGCGGGATGAGGACGGCGATTGGAATACCCGGTTGTTTGCCAAAGAGCAATCGTACAAGAGCATGCTCAAAATTTTGGGTTACTAATCCGTCGAAGGAGCCCTTTTCTGCCTTTATTTTTACCCACACATCTTTGATATCATGCGCGGTCCCATTTCCAATTTCATCGACTCTCATTATAAGCACTTTAATGCTGCAGCCCTAATGGATGCAGCGAAAGGCTACGAAGCCCACTTAACTTCTGGGGGCAAAATGATGGTCACCCTCGCCGGGGCCATGTCTACGGCCGAGTTAGGGCGGTCTCTTGCCGAGATGATTCGGCAGGGCAAGATTGATATCATTTCTTGCACGGGGGCAAACCTCGAGGAGGACCTGATGAATTTGGTGGCGCATAGCCACTACAAGCGTGTTCCCCATTACCGTGACTTGACGCCGCAGGACGAGCGCGAGCTCTTGGATGCGGGGTTGAACCGCGTCACAGACACCTGCATTCCCGAAGAAGAGGCCTTCCGCAAACTGCAGCACCACATTCATGGATGTTGGACGCGCGCAGAGGCAAAGGGAGAGCGGTACTTCCCCCACGAATACATGTACCAAATGATTCGTCTTCCGGAATTTGCGGCGGAATACGACGAGGCCGTGAACCCTGCGAATTCGTGGATGTTGGCCGCTGCAGAGCGCAACTTGCCCATTATTGTTCCCGGCTGGGAAGACAGTACCATGGGCAACATCTTTGCGAGCTACTGCATCAAAGGAGAGCTCCAAGCGAGCACGATGAAGTCGGGCATTGAGTACATGGGTTATTTGGCTTCGTGGTACATCGATAATTGCCGCAATCCCCAAAATCCCGATGCACCGAGTGTGGGCTTTTTCCAAATTGGCGGCGGCATTGCGGGGGACTTCCCTATTTGCGTTGTCCCGATGCTTTACCAAGACATGGAGATGGAAGACATCCCCTTCTGGGGCTATTTCTGCCAAATTTCTGATTCGACCACCTCATACGGGTCCTATTCCGGCGCCGTTCCCAACGAAAAAATCACGTGGGGGAAATTGGATGCCGATACGCCAAAATTTATTGTAGAGTCGGATGCAACCATCGTTGCACCGCTTATTTTCGCTTGGGTATTAAAATGGTAAAAGCACCATGGAAAAGCAGCGTTTAATCGTTGATTACAAAAACATCACACCGGAGCAACTTCAAATCCTGACGGATAAATACCCCGAAGGATTTGACCCGGATGACATGATTGTCTACAAGAATAGCGAGGGCAAAACCGTCCGAACGATTCCTCTGGAGACCGGAACCACCAAGTACCTGTTCAAGGTATCCATCGAATTGGAGCGCCGCGCCCAAGCTTTCTTGGACGACGAAGACGACCAAGAAGAAGTGGCTGACGAGGATGCAGCGCCCGAGGCGGACGCTGTGGAAGAGACCGAGGAGGACTAAGCCCGCGCATACCAGCCGGACTGCACCTGTACTTCGCCCAACCACAACATTTCTGCTAAGGCGGCCAAACACTGGGGACTGCTTAATCCCGTTTGCCGTTCGATGTCTCCAATTCGCAAGGGTCCTGCGTGAAGCACGTCCCAAATGCGTTGATGGGAGGCGGGCCCTTGGCTCTGCTTTGCCACGTCCTGGAGGGCGGGCCATTGGAGTTCATCGGCCAGATTCGAGGGTTCCAGCACCAATTGTGCGACCTGCCTTCGGATCAGGTCCAAGCACCCCTGACTTCGCACGTCGTTAATGCGTCCTGGTAGGGCAAAAACAGGCCGATCGTATTGATGTGCCAAATGCGCTGTGATGCCCGCACCCGATTTAATGGCGGCCTCCACCACCCACAGTCCGTCAGCCAACCCCGCAATAAGTCGATTTCGCCGAGGATAGGCACCCGGATGGGGGCCTACGCCCACCGGCCATTCCGAAATCCACGCCCCACCCATGGCCAAAATATCTTCGGCCAAGGCGCGGTTCCCCGCAGGATGGGCGGTGTGTAGGCCATGTGCGAGAACCGCCCAGGTTGGGAGGCCTGCCCGCAACGCAGCCTGGTGTGCCGCGGTGTCAATGCCGCGAGCGAGGCCACTGACAATGGCACAGCCGTGCGGGGCAAGCCGCTGCACCCATTGTTGAGTCCATTGTAAGCCTTGAGGACTGGCTTCGCGGGTCCCGACAATGCCCAAACTCCGCACTGGGTTCAGTGAAGCTTGGCCCTTGACAAAGAGGAGGCATGGGGCATCGGGAATGTGCCGGAGCCGCTCGGGGTAGTCGGGGGATTCTAAAGCGAGTGTGTGAATGCCCGAAGCGTCATGCTTTTCCATGAGGCGGCTGGCCTCTTGTACATAGCGATTCCATTCCGTGGTGCTGGGTCCTAGCGGCGCGCGTTCGGCCAGCCATGCAGCGGGCTCTGGGTAGGCTTGGAGGATTTCGCGGGCGCGCACGGGGCCAATCCCGGGCGTCAGACTCAAGGCAAGGGCAAAATGAATTCGATCCATTCCCGCAAGGTGCCCAGAATTCGGGCCCCCAATCGGGTGCTCACGGATATACCCGTTTAGCTCGGGCGTTTACCCTTCGCGGTGCACGATGGTCGCGGAGGCCTGGGCCGTGGGGAGAATCAGGACATCGGCAATGTTCACGTGCGCGGGGGCCAAAATCATGTATTCCAACATATCCGCGATGTCTTCAGCGGTCAGCGGAGCCATATTTTGGTATACCTGATCCGCCTTGGCTCGGTCCCCATGGAAGCGCACCGTGGAAAACTCCGTATCCACCATGCCCGGACAGACTTGACTGACACGAATGCCGTAGCGCACCAAATCCATGCGCATGCTACGCGTCAGTCCATCCACGCCAAATTTGGTCGCGTTGTACACGTTTCCCTCCGGGTAGGACTCTTTCCCTGCAATGCTCCCAATATTGATAATATGGCCCGAACGGCGAGCCACCATCCCAGGAGACACCGCCCGCGTGACATAGAGCAGGCCTTTTAAATTGGTATCAATCATGCGCTCCCAATCGTCCATGGAGGCTTCGTGGACGGGGTCCTTGCCCGAAGCCAGCCCCGCATTATTGAGGAGGACATCCACCGCCTGAAACGCCACAGGGAGGTCTGCCAAGGCCGCTTGAACCTGGTCGGCTACGCGAATGTCGACGCATTGCAGATGCACGCGCTCAGCACATTCCGCTGGAAGCGCCTGACGCCATGCTTCCATGCGTTCTACCCGCCGCGCCCAGGCGACGACCTGCCACCCTTTTAGGGCGAAACGACGTGCCGTGGCTTCGCCAAATCCGGAACTTGCACCGGTAACCAGAATGGTTTTCATACTTTTCTATTTAAATGCCGAAGCCATGATGGGTCTATCTTCTTTTTTCCTGTTCGCGAGCCTGTCTTCCGCCCCAACGGTGGGGCCGGATTCCACAGTTTTTTTGGAAACCACCGTGGTCACCGCGAACCGTACCGAACAGCGCCTTGAAAATACAACGGTCAGCGTGGATGTGCTGCCTCTGCGCGTACTCGAAGAAAAAGCAAACGCCCGCGTCGAACAAGTCATTCAAATGGCGCCGGGGGTAACGCTTCAAGATGGACAAGCCAACATTCGCTCGGGCAGTGGCTGGAGCCTGGGGGCTGGTTCGCGCGTGCTCATTTTGGTCGATGAACTGCCTGCCCTGAGTCCAGATGCGGGCGGGGTCCTGTGGAATGCCATGCCCATGGAGGCGGTGCAGCAAGTGGAAGTGTTGAAAGGGGCGTCGTCCAGCCTGTATGGCAGTTCGGCCTTGAATGGGGTCATTCACCTCCGTACTTGGGAGCCGAGCACCGAGCAACGCGTTCGGGTCAGCACGATGATGGAAGCCTATGACCGACCCAAAATTCGCAGTCTCGGCTGGTGGGAAGCCCCGCGGGCTCGGTCTGCGGTGCGCTTTGCTTTTTCCGATAGCTACGGCGCCAAAAAACAGCATGGCTTGGTCCTCCATGGCCAACTTTTTGGGGACCAAGGCTACCAATATCTCGTGGGGGATCAATCCGCCCGGCTGCACGCCAAATACCGCTTTAAGCCCAATTCCAAACTGGAAATGGGGCTCCAAGGACAAGTTTGGCGATCCGACCGCAGTTCGGCCTTGATTTGGGAAGACTTCCGGCTTGGGTATACCCCCTTGGATTCCTCTGCGACCCAAACTCAATCGGATCTTGCCGCCCTGACAGGCCACCTGAAATACCGCCAAGGACGACAACTTCATACGTTGCGTGTTCGAGGTATGGGATATGCCAATGCGTCTGGGCTGGATAGCAATGACTACAGCAACGCCGGACAATCCCTCCATGCGGAATACCTCTGGCAGTACTTTATGGAGCAGGGCTGGAACCTCTCCGCTGGGACCCTTTTTATTGGAAGCGCCATGAATAGCCCTCTTTTTAGTGGGGCCCATACATCCCAAAATCAGGCGTTGTTCGCCCAAGCAGATAAATCTGCCGACCGGTGGGACCTCAGTGTGGGCCTGCGCTGGGAATCCTTCGCCGTGGATGGCACAGCGGATGCCCAACCGGTGCTACGGCTTGGGGGACATTACCAAGTGCGTGAAGGAACCGACCTGAGGGCCTCATGGGCACAAGGCTACCGCTTCCCGTCCATTGCCGAGCGATTTAGTGCATCTGCGGCGGGGGCCTTGCAAGTATTCCCGAGCCCTGGGATCCAGTCAGAGTCTGGATGGACAGCGGAATTGGGCTTGCGCCAAGGGCTGAAAAAAGAGGGAACTCGTGCCGGACTGCAGGGCTATTTGGATGCCGCCATTTTTTGGACGGAGTTTCGCCACATGCTCGAATTCACCTTTGGCAAATGGGGGAACCTTCCTGGAACGACGCTAGCGAATTATGGGTTCACCTCCCTTAATGTGGGCCCCACGCGGATTACGGGGTTGGAATTGACCGGCGGAGCCCGCAGCTATATGGGTCCTGTGAAGGTGGAAGGCATGCTCGGCTACACCTATGCCTTGCCCGTTGCGCTGGATCCATCGGGGGTGTATGCCACGGATGCGGATGGGCAAGCCTTGTCTTACGAGAGCACCTCATTGGACCCCAGCCAAAATCTCTTGAAGTACCGTTATGTGCACAACGCCAAAGCGGATGTTCAAGCTACTTGGAAGGGGTGGACGTTAGGGGGAAGCCTGCGCTATAATTCCTTTATGGCAAACATCGATGCCATTTTTACGGATCCGCTGATTGCGATTTTTGTCCCGGGGGTGGCAGATAGCCGGTACCAATTGAACCAAGGGGACTTATTCTTGGATTTCCGCCTCAATAAACGCCTCACAGAACGGTTTGTCCTCCAGGCAGGCTTGACCAATGCATTGAATCGCCTCGCTTCTCCCCGCCCTGCGTTATTGGCGGAACCGCGCACGATTTCTCTCCAGCTGTCCTATGCATTGAATTAATTTTTCCGTCTATCTTTGCCGTCCACTTTGGGGGATTAGCTCAGCTGGCTAGAGCGCTTGCATGGCATGCAAGAGGTCATCGGTTCGACTCCGATATTCTCCACTTGATTCAACCCTTCGCACGACCGTGCGGGGGGTTTTTTCATTCTAGGGTGCGCGATTCGCTTCCCCTCATGGTTGGGCGACGATCAGCGGTACCGTGGTGCGCTGATCCGAAAAGGTCAATACCAGGTAATACATTCCGGGTGAGAGGTAGCGAATGTCCCATTCTGCGGTTCCCCGCGGCAGGAATGCGACTTGTTTTCCGCTTGGATGAAAGATTTGGCCAAAAAGGAAGCCATGGGATAGCGGTGAAGCGAGGAAAATTCGATCTTGGGCGGGGTTAGGGTACACAAAAAGTCCGGGCATATCCGTGTCAGGAACTGAGACTTGGGTCAGGGGTTTGGCTATGCTCAATGACTGTCCACAGGAATCTACCGTGGTGAGGGTTACGATATAGTTTAATCCAGGGATTATATAGGTTTTCGTCACAGTTTTCCCTACCCCCGTCGTATTGTCACCAAAACTCCATTGATACGACTGTATGTTTCCTAGGCTTACCTGTGCATCAAACTGTACGGTCATCCCTTGGGCGTTGGTGGTGAGAATTTGGGCGGTGAATTCTGGGACTAAAACATCACATATGAAAAGGGTATCCACGGTGCTGCTTATCTCTCCACAACTATTTGACGTGCTTAGTTGAACGACATACACCCCACTTGACGCGTATGTGTGTGTGGGATTCAGCGATGTGGAAGTTGCCCCATCGCCAAAAGACCAAGACGCATTGGTTAAGCCGGAACCTTGAGCTGTAAATGAAACGGTATTGCCTGTAATCGTCGAGGAAATAACGGGTTGTATCGGTGAACAAATTTGAATGGTCCCCTGAGATGAATCAATGCGGCCACAGTCGGACGTTGTTACCAGGTTAACCGTATAAGTTCCAGTAGAGGCATACGTATGGGTACTGGTCAGCCCTTGGCTAGAAGCACCGTCGCCAAAATACCAGAAATAGGTGTAATTCAGCTGAGGGCTTACCACCGAGAAATTCCGTGTGAATCCGGATCCGTTATAGGAAAAGGGGGAAGAAAAACTTTGGCATGTGGTGTCTCTGATGGAAAATTCATCGAACCCCACTTTAAGATAGGCGTTTGATGCTCGATTTACCGTGAATTTAAAGCGCATGGTATCCGCTCGGAAGGGCTCGAGGTAAATATTCCTAGCGTCCCATGGAGAATTCTTTGATGTTTGAGATGAGGTGGATATGGTTTGAATGGAAAACCAACCATTTCCGGTATCGCAGTCAACAACGAATGAATTAAAACCACCTCCCCCGAAGGGCCCGTTATAAATGTGGGTATAAAACTCGACGGCTGGGGTGTCCAATGGCGCTATGTAGTACCTCGGGGTGATGAGTGAGGTACTCGATGGACCCGAACTGGGGGAAGTGTAGAGGTATTTCCCAGATCCCCCAACGCCAAAATCAGGCCCTGTCCAAGTGCCAGAGGTGCTGCCCACAAAAGGCGTCCAATAAAAGCCCGTCGTGTCGCTGCGGGACCAACAAGGGTCAAGCTGCCCAGGGTTGCCAAAAATAAGCGCACCAATTTGCCACTGGGAATCCTCAAAAGGCTCAAAACTCGGGGCGCTTTGGACCGTGCAAACGCTGTCCGGCGTGGCAGAATAGAAAAGACTAGATATACTCAGAAAGAGTGCGGTCAACATGGGATGTGCAGAATGTACCCAATAGGAACAAGCACTTCCTAAATTGGTTCACCCCTTAAACATCCGCGACAGCGTGGACATTCGGAACGTTAACAGGAGTAGGGTTCCCGAAATCAGAAAGGAGAGTCCATACCACAGCGCTTCGGAGCCAGGGTGCAGCAGGAAGCTGCCGAGGGCAAAGAGCAAGCTGTACGCGGCAACTACCGCCAGGATCCAGCGGGAGAGGAGGATTCGGATGGAGGTCAAACCTTTACTGTATATCCGAGCTTTGAACGTGGGCCAAGATGGGGACGGTTGCGTGAACAAAAGGACTAGGAGCCAGCACAACGTGGTAAAGGCCACCGTGAAGAAAAATGAATTCGGAAAGGAGGCAAGGGATTCCGGGAGCCAGCCGCTGCGGGAAAGTCCGAAGCCAACAAAGGGGGCGATGGTGGCCGTGATTTCGACGTACGCGTTGATGCGCCCCCAGAACCAGCGAAGGATGAGTACAAGCCCGAGCCCGGCGCCGCACTCCATGATGAAGAGCCAAACGCCTTTGATGCTGTCGATTTGGGTCGATACGGCCAGGCTGAGTGCAGCGAGAACCAGGACCAATCCAAAACTTCGACGGACGATGGTCGGTCCAGAAGGCTTGTCTTTGGCCAAACGAATCCAAACATCGTTCATTAAGTAGGAGGCGCCCCAATTGAGCTGCGTCGAAATCGTCGACATGTAGGCACTGAAGAAGGCTACGAGCATGAGTCCCATCCAGCCAGTAGGCAGGTAGTGCTTCATGGCGAAAATGTATCCAAATCGGGGATCCACATGGTATTTCAGGGCTTCAGCCAGGGCTGGGTTGTTCTGTGCCGCTTGGCGCAGCCCTTCCCGTACCACGAGGACTTGGGTGGCGTCGGCCAATTGATCGGGGGAAGCGTCCCCCGAGAGCCATTTTGGACTGTATCCTTCCATGGCTTGCACCTGGGCCAAGGCAGGCTGTAGTTCTTCGGGCACATGGCTGGGAAGTCGGAAGAGGGTGATGGCGGCGAGGCCCACCAAAATCCAGGGCCATGGACGGAGGGCATAGTGGGCAAAATTGAAAAAGAGGGTTGCCCCAACGGCATGGGTTTCGTCTTTGGTACTCATTACACGCTGTGCGATGTACCCGCCTCCACCCGGCTCTGCCCCTGGATACCAAGCACTCCACCACATCATGCCGAAGTAGGCAAAAAATGCCCCGATCCCAATGGCCAGTCCCGTGCCGGATGAACCTGTGTCCAAGGTCGGAAAGAAGTCCAAGGTTTCGCTGGGAAGTGCCTGTTGTAGACCAGTCAAGCCCCCAACTTCAGGCGATTGTATGACAAAAACGGCCAGCGCAATGCTGCCGGTCATGGCCAAAACGAATTGGACGGCATCGGTCAACACCACGCCAAAGAGGCCACTCGTGGCGGCATAAAGGGCCACGAGCACCGTGAGCCCCGTGGTGAGCCAGAAGGCCGTTTGAGCGGGCAACCCAAAGAGTCCTTGCAATACAGAGGTCATCGCCACATGGACCCATCCCAGGATAAGGAGGTTGATGAAGAGGCCCAGATAGACCGCGCGAAAAACACGCAGCCACAGCGCAGGTTTTCCATGATAGCGTAGTTCAATGAGTTCCGCTTCCGTCACGACCCCTGCTCGGCGCCACAAGGGCGCAAAGACTACGGCCGTGAGCATACCGCCGGCGAGGAGATTCCACCATAGCCAGTTGCCGCTGATGCCATCCATTCCAACGATTTCCGTCACGGCGAGGGGGGTGTCCGCCGCAAAGGTGGTAGCGACCATGGACAGGCCGGCTAGGGCCCAGGGTAAGTTTCGTCCGCCCAAGAAGTAGCCTTCGAGGGATTTTTCGGCCGACCGACCGGCCCAAATGCCCAGGGCAACCATGCCGACAAGGGCCACCACAATGATGCCTAGGTCTAAGGGATAGAGGTGTATGGAATCCATGGGGAGAAGATACGAAGGAGTGTGCTGCACTGCATAGCTGGAACGAGGCCTGGGTGGGATTTTGGTTTAAAAGCGTTTTAAACGTTTATAGTCGTTTACGACCGAATCGTGCAAATGGAGGGTCGTACTTTTGGCATCAAATCCAATGATGATGAATGTACTCCTCTTAGGCTCCGGGGGCCGCGAATCTGCCCTTGCATGGAAAATGGCTCAATCGCCCATGATGGACCAGCTTTTTATCGCCCCGGGCAACCCAGGCATGAAGGCATATGGCACGTGTGTCGCGGTCGATTGGAAGAATCGGGATGCCTTGACACATTTCTGCACCGCTGAAAATATTGATATGGTGGTCATTGGCCCGGAAGATCCGCTGGTGGCAGGTCTGGCAGACTTTTTTGCGACGAGCCCGGAACTCTCCCACATCCATGTCATTGGCCCCAAAGCCGAAGCCGCTCAATTGGAAGGGTCCAAGGATTTTTCCAAGGAGTTTATGCGCCGCCATGGCATTCCCACCGCAGGGCATCGAACGTTTACCTCAGACCAGCTCGAAGAGGCCAAGCAATACCTTGCCACCATTGACGCGCCCTATGTCCTCAAAGCAGATGGATTGGCCGCGGGCAAAGGGGTTTTAATCCTGGATAATTTGGCGGATGCTCTGCGTGAAATGGATGCGATGCTTGGCCAAGCCAAGTTTGGGGCGGCCTCTTCCCGTGTAGTGGTCGAAGAGTTTCTTGAGGGCATCGAATTCTCGGTCTTTGTCCTCACGGATGGCAAGGACTTCATGCTCATGCCAGAGGCGAAGGATTACAAGCGCATCGGCGAAGCAGACCAAGGCCTAAACACAGGGGGCATGGGGGCCGTTTCACCTGTTCCATTTGTGCAGGACCATGTCAAGAAAGAGGTGCTCACTCAGATCATACAACCCACCATCCAAGGGTTGGCCCACGAGAAGTTGGATTATGTGGGCTTTATTTTCTTTGGCTTAATCCACACGGCCAAAGGGGTTAAAGTGATTGAATACAATTGCCGTTTAGGGGATCCCGAGACGGAAGTCGTGATTCCTCGGGTGGAGGAGGATCTCCTTCCCCTATTCGTGGACGCCGCCTCAAAGAGTTTGTTGACACGCCCCATGGCTCAAAGTCAGCATTCCGCGTGCACGGTCATGCAGGTTTCTGGCGGCTACCCGGAGGCCTATGAAAAAGGAAAACCCATTCATGGACTTGATGAAGCCATCGACGGGGTGATGGTTTTTCAAGCGGGGACGAAGGAAGTGAAGGGTGAGATTATCACAGATGGGGGTCGTGTCCTCTGTGCTACCGGGATGGCTCTGGACCCAGCAGAGGCACTTGAGAAAGCCTACGCACGCCTGGATCAAATTTCATTTGATGGGGCCTACCGCCGCAACGACATTGGCGTAGACCTGGGTCTGCGTTGAGTCATAGCACAAAAAAAGCCGCCCACTGGGCGGCTTTTTTCCATTGATCGAATGGAAACGATTTAGTTTTGGCCTGCTTTCTGGTGTTTACGCATTTCACGAATCCAGTAGATGCCCAATCCAGCACCAATGGCCATGAAGAGGTAGTTCGCAGAATTACCTATGAAGGGAAGCATTTGGAGGGTCCACTCAAGAAATTCACCAAGGCCTTCAAAAAACGAACGGAGGGGCATAACAGTCCTATTAATTTTAGGCAAATTTACACCATAGCGTGCGCCAAGCAAGTCATATTTTCAGAAATCCGCATCCCGGCATTGCCGTGGTCCTCTTTGTGTTGGCCGCGGGACTCACAGCGATGTTCAATTTCTTGGTGCTCGATGCCGTAGCGGCCAGTTCTTGGGGCTTCTGGATAACGCCCGGACTTGTGGGCCTCGCCGCGTGGTTTATCAATGTCGTACTCGTATACCGCAGCCGCTACCTCAAGACAAACTATGTTCTGGGCTGGTATTGGTTTGTTATCCTTTTAGCCACGCATCCCCGGGGCATTCGTTTGGAGCATGCATGGGTTAGTATGCTTTGGGCGGTTTGGCTGGCGATGGCCTATGAATTGGGCGACGAGCGGAAGAACGGCTTGGTTTCTCGATCCAATCTGGGCTTATACTCGGCTCTTCTTGGGGTGTTTTCAGCCGCATGGTGGTCATCAATCCTCCCGGCACTTTGGACGTTGCGCGCGGGGAATCCCCGTCAATCGACACGAACCTATTTGCAAATTGCGGGGGCGTGGGCCATTGGTCTTGCCTTGATGGGGGTGTTTTGGACCATGCAGGGCCAAACATGGAAGACGGAACTTGAAACCCTGGCGATCTCGCCGGTTTCCTGGCACCTCCCAGGGCCAGGATCCATGGTGTTGATCCTGTGGCTCATTTTGGCTCTTGGGGAGACCGTGCGAGCCTTGACCTCCGCAAAAAAAGCCAAGCGTCGAGGACTTCTATTAAGCTGGATAGGTGTGGTGTGGGCCTTTGTGTTGTATGCCTGGCAGGGCCCCAGCGTGCACGCTTCAGCTATTCTGGCGGTGTTTGCAGCACCCCACATGGTCAACCTCCAGACCTACATGAAGCGGGCTTGGATGATTCGACTTCTGGATATCAGTTTATTGCTGGCGGCATTTTCTGCCGCTTGGTGGGTAGCCTAAGCGAACTCAGGCGGGAGGAAAGAACAGAGCTTTGAGCTCCGTGGCGTCCTCCGGGTTCATCTTCCCCGATAGAATGTGAGCAAGTTGTCGACGGCGAAGGGCGCCTTCAAAGCGCTGTTTCTCAAGGTCTGTCTCGGGCAATACGGCGGGAACTTCAATGGGATTTCCCAATTGATCCACCGCAACAAAGGTGTAGATGGCCTCATTGCACTTGGTGCGCTCTCCTGAACCGCGCTGATCCTCTGTGTAGACATCGACAAAAATCTCCATCGACGAGGTAAACGCACGGCTGATTTTTGCTTCCATCGTGACGATCGCACCCTGGGGAATGGCTTGCTTGAAGGAGACATGGTTCACCGTGGCCGTGACGACCGTTCGCCGGCAATGGCGGTGAGCGGAAATCGCCGCACAGCGGTCCATCCAGCTAAGGAGTTGACCACCAAAGAGGTTATTCAAATTGTTGGTGTCGTTCGGGAGAACGATTTCCGTCATGACGGCGAGCGAGTCGGAGGCGGGCTTCTGCTTCATTCACTGTAGATCCAAACCGCTGGAAAGGCCACTTTGGCCTCTTCTTTGGCTGCTTGAGCCGCATCGCGGTTGGCAAAGGTACGAAGGGCCACTTTCGTGAGGCCGACTTTGGCGCGTAGGACTTTCGCGGGGTAGCCTGCTTTTTGGAGGTCTGCCGCGAGGCGTTCTGCGTTGCGGATGTCTGAAAAGGCACCAACGACAAGCGCGAATTCACTCTTTTTTGCCGTAGCCTTGGCAGGACTGACAGCTTTAGATTCTGCTATGGGCAAGTCTGCTGCGGGGGATTCCGCGACGGCTAAGTCCGAGGTAGATTCTTCGAGGAAGTCGAGATTGGGCATTTCTTGCGTGCCAAAGGTGTCGGCCACGACCTCCTCGACCGGATCGGCCTCAAACCAGGAACGCACGTTTTCTGCCATGGTATCCCATTGCGGGCGGAACGACGCATTCTGGACCATGTCGCGGAAGTCGGATTTGGTGGTCCCCAGAGCCATCAAACTGATCGCTCCAGCCACCACGGCAGCGGCGCGGAAGGGGGCAAGCCATTGTTCGCGGCGTTTGATGACCTGCGGAACAGGTAGTGCATACCCGGCGTCGGCGGAATGGTCCACGCGCTGGGACAAGGGGGTCACACGGAAAATGGGGAGGCCATAGGCTTCGGGCAGGAAGTTGGACTCGATCGATGCTTGGAAGACCCACTGCAGACCTGTTTTGGAGAAAGACCCCAAGCCTTCGAGGCGGAGGCGCTTCCCTTCGAGCAGGGTTCTATTCCAAGTGCTAACAGCTTGCGCCATGGCAGCACGCGCATCCGAGGCAGAGAGCCCTTCGTAGCGAACGAGGTGATTGAGCAATACGTCGCTTTTTCCCGCGATGGGGCTAAAGCTGAGTCGGCGGGCGGGCGGCAAAAACAAGCCCGATTGCAGCTGGATTTCAGCCCCGAATCGCTGTGCTTCAAGCCGGCCAAAACCGGGTACGTCGACGCTATCTTCCTGAAAAAGAAGGTGGAAAATATGTCGCTCTAAAGCATAGTGTAAAATCGCCATCGTAGGCTCAAGATACCGACCAAAATCGCATCCTAGCCCGCTACGATGCGGGAGTTTTCAACAAGTAATCAAACGCTTAGAACAACGGACGGTATCCGTGGCAATAGGGTGTTCCCCCCTTGTTGTCGTAGTAATCCTGGTGGTAGCCCTCCGCGGAGTAAAATGGGGCAGCGGGGAGCAACTCCGTCGCCACGGAATAGCCTTTGGCCCGGAGTAGGGCAATGAGTTTTTCGGCCGTCGCTTTTTGGGCCGCGTCTAAGTAAAAAATTGCACTGCGGTATTGCGGACCAATGTCGGGCCCTTGGCCGTTGGTTTGGGTCGGATCATGCGTCTCAAAGAACATCCGCAAGATGGTTTCGTAGTCTGTTTTACTCGGATCAAAGACGACTTCCGTCGCTTCATAATGACCGGTGCGCTTGGTACATACTTGCTCATAGGTGGGGTTCTCCACGAAGCCACCGGTGTAGCCGACTGTGGTGGAAACCACCCCGTCTATGCGTTTCAAGAAATACTCGGTGCCCCAAAAGCACCCACTGGCGAGAATAGCTGTTTCCATTGTTGCGTTCATTTGAGGGGTGTTGGCCGGAACGTCCACCACAGCGGGTTGGCCTTGGCAAGAAAGAGTAAGGGCCGCGAAGGCCGTAAGGGTCCAGCGCTTCATTTAGAGATCCATATCGCCGCCACCCATGTCCATGCTGCCTCCTGAAGCACCACCTCGCCCACCGCGCATACCGCGCGAGCGATCGGGGTTACCAAAGTTGTACTGCAGGGTTAGGAATCCAATTCGGCTTTCACGTCGACGCATAAATTCTACATCGATGAAAGGCGTGTACTGATCGTAGCGGAAGCGGCGTTGGTTAAACACATCACTTAAACGCGCAGAAAGGGTCCAGTGTTTATTCAGGAAGTCCACTTTGTAGCCCAAATCAATAAACTGAATGCCGCGACGGAAGCCTTGACCGGTAGGTCCTGCGCCCCACTGGTTGTAGGTGATTTGGATTTGCTGTTCTTTTGGGAGATTGAGCATCAAATTGCTGCGCCCCTGCCATCCAAATCCGCTCTGAAGGATACCCCCCGCAACATTTTCCCCATTGATGACGGAATAATAAGCATCGGCTGAGGCCTGAAGCTGTACCACCTTGTTGAAGCGCAACATGGCATTGGTGCTTAAGCCTAGGTTGTCGCGCGTGTTGAAGTTGAGCCAAGTCATCATCAATACTCCGCTTGGCAAGGGTTCCATGTAGCGTGACATCATGTTGATCGTGTGACGTCCGTACACGGATCCGGACAAGGAACCCCACTTTCCAAACTGCACCACGTTTAACTCCATGGAGTGGGTGTATTCGGGCTTGAGATCGGGGTTGCCCTTGCGCAGTCCGCTCGGGTTGGAGTAGTCGATGTTTGGGTTCAAACTACCGCCCCAATGGCCATCAGGACGGTTGACCCGCATGGAGTAGCTCGCTTGAATGTCGAGGCCCCGACGCGGGCTGTAGGTCAAATATGCACTGGGGAAAAGACCAGGATACGAACGTTGCAAAACGGAACTGTCGCGAAGCACGATGTCGATCAAGGCCGTTTCGTAGCGCAAGCCCACTTGGCCCTTCCATTTGGGGGATACCACGTAACCAAACGTTCCATAGCCAGCGTGGGTCACCTGGTTCATGTCGGTGAAGAAACTCCGCAATGTGTCCGCTACAAAGCTCGATGAGAAGAGCTCTGGAAGTTGCGAGGCAGTGCGCACTTCCACATTGGCGCTCTGGGAAGTTCTCCAGCCAAAGTCCACGCGTGCTTTCTCGTTCAAAGGCCATTCTATATCCGTTTGAACGTTCATGCGCTTGGAGTTTCCAGGGACATCAAAGCGTTGCAGATATGCGCCGTAGGTAAAGGCCGCTGGATACAGCGGATCTACCGTAAAGTAGTTATCGTCGATGTCGTGGTCGTTGCCCCAAGAGTAGTTGGCATCGGCCGTCCACTTTTTATTTTCATCGGCAAACTTGCGCTCATAGTGAAAGGAGGCGTTTTGGTTTTGGCGGCTGCTCGTTTGGTCCGTGAATTGAATGGCTTTCGCGGGGATGCCATCCTTGCCAATGTTTTCAAAATAGGCCGAATCCCAATCTACACCGGTATTTCGGTCTGCACCCAGAGAGAAACCCACGGAATGCTTGTTTTGAATATTCCAGTCAATGCCTATGCGTGCATTCGTGCCCACATTACGACGCAAACCCATGGACTCTTCCGTGGTTTTGTAAAGCGAGTCCGGGAAGAAGTAGGATCGATAGGTGTAGCCACCGGAGGACATTTGACGGTCGTCGCCTCCGATGGAGGCATTGATTCGGACTTTGCCCACCGGGATGGATACATTGCCCCCTAGATTGTATTTGTTGCGCGTTCCAATGCCCGCTTGAATAGAGCCATTCAAGGGGAGCTCTTTGCCTTTCTTCGTAACAATGTTGATGATACCGCCGGTGCCTTGTGCATCAAATTTGGCGCCTGGATTGGTGATGACTTCGACACGCTGAACCATGCCTGCAGGGAGACGGTCGAAGGCATTGGAGCCTTGGTAACCCATAAGGGAGGCGGGACGGCCGTCAATCAAAATGGTGACGTTTTCATCGCCGCGAAGGGCTACGTTTCCGTCGATGTCCATGGTCACGTTGGGAACCTGTCTGAGAATGTCCGTACCCGTACCACTGGCCACTTGCAGGTCGCCGGCCACGTCGTAAACCTTACGATCCAGGCCATTGAGCATGGCGGGGCCTTCCGTCACGACGTCAGCCTGCTGGAGTACCACGGAGGCATCCAGAGCCAATTTTACAGTGCCCACATTTACTTGTACTCCAGATGTTCCTTGCATGCTTTGACGCGAGGGCGCATAACCAAAGGAGGAAATAGTGAAGCCTCGGGTCCCGGTGGGTAAGCTAATTGAGAAATTTCCTTCCACATCTGTGGCTCCAACCTGCTTGAGAGTGGGGCGGTCGCCTCCATTCATCTGCATGAAGGAAATCACGGCACCGATGATGGGCTCGTTGGATTCAGCATCCACCACCTTGCCTGTGACTGTAGTCTGGGCCACAATTGCCCAAGAACTCAGGGTGAAAAGGAAGGCCAAAAGGAGTTTTGCGTGTTTCAATTCGTTCGCATTTAGGGATATGACGCGGAGTGCGGCATTAGGATTAACAATAATTAGGCCCGAAGTTTTCCGCGGCGCAGCAATTCTTCTGCAATTTGGACCGCATTGGTGGCGGCACCTTTGCGCAAATTGTCGGAAACAATCCAGCAATTCATGGCCTGAGGGTGGCTATGGTCTTCGCGGATTCGGCCGACAAAGACATCGTCTTGGCCCTCCGCAAAACGAGGCATGGGATAAGACTTAGCCATAGGATCATCCAAAACGGTCACGCCTGGGAATTCACGCAAGCAAGCCCGAACGGCCTCCATCGAGGGACGCTCACCGACAAATTCAATGTTCACGGCCTCGGAATGCCCCCCCTGAACAGGGACACGCACAGCCGTAGCGGAAACCAAAACGGAGGCGTCATTCAAAATCTTCTTCGTTTCATGCGTGAGCTTCATCTCCTCCTTGGTGTAGGCATTGTCCAAGAAAACGTCGCAATGCGGCAAGCAGTTTTTATCAATGGCATAGGGGTAGACCATGGCGCCATCACGCCCTTGGCGCTCATTTTCGAGCTGGTCCACCGCGGCTTTCCCCGTACCTGTCACGCTTTGATAGGTACTAACAATCACGCGTTTGATAGGATAGAGCGCGTGCAAGGGCTTGAGCACCATGACCAATTGTATGGTAGAGCAGTTGGGATTGGCAATGATGCGGGAATCCATATCTAGGGATTCGGGATTGACCTCGGGCACCACCAGGGGGATGTGAGGTTCCATGCGCCAGGCGGAGGAGTTGTCAATGACGTAGCACCCCGTTTCTGCGAATTTCGGCGCCCAGGTCAGAGATGTGTCTCCGCCCGCAGAAAATATGGCCACGTCGGGCCTTAGGGCGACGGCTTCTTCTGGGGTAACCACACGGTAATCCTTGCCTTTCCAGGTTAAGGTTTGGCCTGCAGATTTGGCCGAAGCCACCGGGATAAAATCCGTTATAGGCAAATTTCGTTCTGCAAGAACGGCGCGCATGACTTCCCCTACCATTCCGGTAGCACCAACAAGGGCTAAACGCATAACTGACAGTGTGCTATTAATTCTGCACAAAAGTAACCTGCCTCGCCTCATGAAATGCTTCTTCTCGCTTTCCGCGCACCACGTTCCGATGACCGCCTGCCTTGACCGATTTATCGCACTGGGGATACTTTGTACATGCATTCTTGGCTTTCCCTTGCTGGCCCGGGGCCAGACGGATTTTGGTGGGACACTCCGGTGGACGCATGGAGACCGGACCCTCTCGTCGGGGGACACGGGCCATTTTCAGTGGCAGGGCACGTGGCTCCACCTCGACGCACCCGCTGCAGGGAGCAGTGCCCTGGACCGTCGGGCAAACTTAGGCGAAGTATGGATGGTTGGGGGGACGGTGCATTTCGCTTTTAATCCTTCCAGCGCCAACTATGTTGAAGTGAAGGGACATTCGGAGGGCCGGGGTAGTTCCTGGGTACTCAGTCTTGGCGAAACGGAGGATGGGCTCTCTCTGTATCGAGAGCAGGGGAGCGAAAAAGTGCTGCTTTGTCGAAGTCCCGTGGGACTGCTTGACCGGGCCGAATCGACGCTCCACTGGCAGGTAGCTCATGGACGAGATCGGCGGTATACGCTGACTTGGTGGATCGATGGAGAACCGCCCGGGGCCGTTTTATCCCTCCCGGATAGTCTAGGGGCCCCAATTCGCGGGCTGATGTGGGCATGCCGATACACGGCGACCCGAACGGATAAAATCCGCATTGGTCCCACCTGGTGGCAGGGAAAGTCGGAAACCCAAGATCCTGGGGGCGCGGTCCGGTGGCATTGGACGGAGGTCCACAGCAAGGTCGCCCCCTTGCTTCCGGGGGATTCCCCTGCCACGGCCTTTTTGGAGGGGGTGCTTGAAGCCCCATTCCCCATGCGTTGGGACGGGTGGGAACTGCAGGTGAACCAGCGTCGCTGGCCCCTTCCCAGTGTGTGGATTTTCCCAGGAATTCCGGTTGTGTTTGGTGACATGGCCTTAGAACCGCTCATCCCACCGGGGGTTTTGTGGATACCCGTAGCGCTCGATTTGCCCCAAGCGGCGGCGGTGGCGCTCTTTGACCAGGAGGACCATCGTGTGGCACCGCTTTCCTATGCCGCGAGCCAACATCGCCCGCCGGAAAAGGCGCTGGGGGGCTATAGTTTGGAACCACCGCATCCATCCCAAAGTTGCCTTCCCGCGCTTTGGCATTCTTCCCGGGATGCGCGGGGGGCAAGCCTTGGCGAGCTCCCTGAAGGACCCCCCAACGAGTATATGCCTGGACCCCCTTGCCTTCGTGTGGAAATGCGCCCAGGTGCCCAGCAAGCGCTTCGAGTGGATTGGCACCACCCTATCGAGCCATCCACACTACCTTCTTCTACTGGGGGGACCTGGCTCCATCTAGACCCGGAAACGAGTTATTGGATGCCGAGCCAAGCTCCTCAGCCCGGGGTGATGCAGACGGTGCCTGTCCCAGAGAGTGCATGCGATTGTGCCGGGGCAGCGCTTGGTTTGGGGAAGCTCAGATGGGGGTGGCCAAGGCCGCCCAAGCCCTTTGAACTTGTGCTGACGGAATTTTTAGAGGACCCTCTTCCCTACGAACCGCGTTTTGTCGAAATCCACAACCGCACCTCCGACGTGCTGGAAGCGGGGGGGCTTTTTCTTAGTGATGCCGCCTCAGGGGGGTTATGGAGACGGCTGGGGGAAGCGGGTACGTTTCTGCTTCCAAACGAGGTCCTAGCCTGGAGCGAAGATCCCCGTGTGACAAGCCAGCGCTATCCCCGTGGGGACTCTGTCCAGATTAGGAGGGCTTTTCATGCTCTTTTTCCGTTGGGAGATCCGCTTTTTTTAGGATTATTTCGCAGCGATGGCCTCCTTTTGGACGCCCTGGAGTCCGCCCCCGCAGCTTCCGCGTCGATCGCCGAGGGATTGTCTTGGACTCGGACCCCAGCTCAAACATGGGTCGTTTCGGGGGATTCGGCATCCCCGGGCCGCTGGGATATTCAAGATGATGAAGTGGACGGCATTGGACGGGTATGGCTAACCCAGCGGTCCTGGTCCTTCGCAGAACGCCCAGCCTTAGCCTACCGTTTTGAGGAAGAGGGGGCTTGGCACATTCGAGAACGCTGGTTGGCGCTGCGCGGAGGGCAAACGGGCCCTTGGGAAGTGGGACCTGTGGTCGAGCGCCAGGGAAGTTGGTGGTGCACATTGCCTGTCCCGCCTGGTCCGGATTGGCTGTGGGAAATAGAGTGGACCTCGCCCAGCGGAAAGATTCGCCGCCGTGCCTTTGCGCTTCGAATGCGGGAGTGATGGGTGAGCCCCCTATTTTTGTACGGTGAGTAGTTCAGATCCAGCCTCCTTGCGCGCGGCGAAGCGCCTGCAGCAATCGACCCAATTCGACCCCAATGGATTGGCCGCTCCCGGCCAAGTCTATGGCCTGCCCTATGATGCCACATCTGCGGAAGTGGTCATCCTTCCTGTACCATGGGAGGTCACGGTGAGCTATGCCTCGGGAACGGCCCAGGGGCCCGATGCGATCCGTACGGCATCAGCCCAAGTTGACCTGTATGATCCCGCCGTGGCGGATGCGTGGAAGATGGGATTATGGATGGCGCCGACCTCGGCCAAGTTGGCGGCGAAATCCGAACGCAACCGCGAACGCGCCGAAGCCTACCTCGAAGCCTTAAGTGAAGGGCTTCCCATGCAACGCATGGCCAAGAATCACGAAAAAATAGAAGCGGCCTGTGCCTACATGGTGGAGTGGGTGGCTTCGCAAGTTGCTACCTACCTCGATCAGGGCCAATTGGTGGCCTTGTTGGGCGGAGACCACAGTACTCCTTTGGGCTACCTGCGGACCTTGGCGGATCGTCACCCCGGGTTGGGCATTTTGCAGATTGATGCGCACATGGATTTGCGTCGGGCCTATGAGGGCTTCACCTTCTCCCATGCGAGCATTATGTACAACGCGATGCAACACATGGGGATTGCCAAATTGGTCCAAGTTGGGATTCGCGATTACTGCGAAGAGGAATTGGAGGTGATGGCCGAGCTCGGCGATCGCATTGCCGTGTATTTTGACCGCGACCTCAAACATGCCCAGTACCGCGGAGTATCGTGGGCCAATCAAGTGGAGGCCATCGTGGCAGAGCTCCCGCAAAACGTTTATCTGAGCTTTGACATCGACGGCCTTGACCCCAAACTTTGCCCTCACACCGGTACGCCGGTCGCCGGAGGATTGGAGGTTGAGCAGGTCTTGTACTTGGTCGAAGCGGTGCTCGCTTCCGGGCGTAAATTGATTGGCTTGGATCTGAATGAAGTTGCTCCGGGCCCAGAAGGCGACTGGGATGCGAACGTCGGAAGCCGCCTCTTGTACCGCCTCTGCAACTTGTTGGGCCAATCCAACGGACGAATCTGAATCGGGCGCTGATCAGCAGAGATTTGGACTCAAAAAAGCACGTTCATTGGCTACCTTTGCTGCATGAAATTTGGCGTTGTCACCTTCCCTGGATCCAATTGCGACCAGGACATGATCGATACCCTGCGCGATGGCCTGGGCTGTGAAACTGTATCGCTTTGGCACAAAGATCGGGACCTTCAGGGTGTAGACATGGTGGTTCTCCCTGGAGGCTTTTCCTACGGGGACTATCTCCGCTCGGGCGCCATCGCCCGCTTCTCTCCCATCATGGAGGAAGTGGTGAAGCACGCAGCGAAAGGCGGCTATGTCTTAGGCGTGTGCAACGGCTTTCAGATTTTGACGGAGAGTCAATTGGTCCCCGGGGCCTTGTTGCACAATAACAGCCATAAATTCATTTGTAAGAATGTGTACTTGACGCCCGCCTCCCCTTTAAGTCCGATGACGGCAGATTTGGCGGAGAACGGGGTGTACAAAATCCCCATCGCACACGGCGAGGGCCGCTATCATGCGGACGAAGAGACCTTGAAGCGCCTCAACGATCAGGGCCAAGTGATGTTCCGCTACTGCGAAGCGGATGGGGCCATTACCGATGCGGCAAATCCCAATGGGGCAATTCAGAACATCGCGGGTGTTTGCAACGAAGGCCGCAACGTGATGGGCATGATGCCTCACCCGGAGCGCGCTGCCGATGCAAACCTTTTGAATACGGATGGCTTGGACCTATTTAACAGCCTGCTCAACCACATGGTGACGGCTTAAGGGTCACGGAGTGCCCAAAAAGAAAAAACCCGCGGGCCATTCCCGCGGGTTTTTTTGTGCGTATCGTGCGCGGGTTGGCCTGTTAAAACTTCACCACGCGTTGACGGGACGAATGGTCGGCACCCAATCGCTCCAAAAAGTAGACGCCATTGGACCAACCCTGTAGATCCATGCGCACGCGCATGACTTGGCCTGTTCCGACGTAGGTCGCCTCATGAAGTTGGGCTCCCGAGGCATCCGTCCACCGCAGCGTAAAGGACTCGCCGGGCATGGCTGCGGTTTCGATATCTACCCAGCCTTGGGTGGGGTTAGGAGAAAGTCGGAGGGCAAACATATCCACCTCATCCACGCTTGTAACAGCGACGGCATTCGAGGTGGGGAAGCAGCCCAGTCCAACCTTTAGGCGGGCATAGAACGTACCTGGGGCGCCGGGCACATACCAGGGCTGGGTAGCTCCGGAGATGGCATTTTGGTTGGCGTCTAACCACTGAATGGTCCATCCATTGGCCGCTTGAGGACAATAGAGCGAGTCGCCGCCAAAGACTTGAACCGTGGGAACCGGGGGCGCAGCCTTGATTTCAAAACTATCCAGACGTTCGGACGTACAAGTGCCATTGTTGTATACGTAGGTCAAGTAGTGCCATCCCAAGGTCAAAGTACTGGGCTGAATTTGGGTAGCCGCTACGCCGTCGACGAGGTAGGTTCCACCGCCCGGATAGCCTCCGCTCGGGGCAAAGGGCGCGTCCGCTGCGCAGACCTCATCGACGTTGAAATTTAGGAATACATTCGGCGCGGCGAGGATTTGTATTGTGCTCGTAGCCCTGTTCACACAGCCATTCGCATTCATATAGGTGTAAGTAATGGTATAGACCCCTTGACCGACTGTGGTGGGCAAGAATTGGCCATTGCTCACTCCGGTACCGCTGAAGACGCCGCCAACGGGCGTGCCGCTCAAATTGACCGGAGCACCACCAACGCAGACGGCTGAATACGTACCTGCCGTCACCACAGGAAGGGGTAAAATGTTGGCGATAACCGTGTTGGACGATACCTTTTTGGGCGCCGCACAATCCTCCGAAGAAGTCACGACACAGCGAATGCTATCCCCTGTATTCAAGGTGAAGAGATCGATACTAGCCGAGTTGCCACCGCGCTGTTGTCCATTCACCTTCCAGGTGTAGACCGGGTTGGAACCCGCATTGACCGGGTTGGCTGTATAGGTTAAGGTATCCCCGACACAAGCGGTCGCTGTATTTGCGCTGATGCTAACACTTGGGGTCGACAAACTGGCGACACTGAGGTAGCTCGTCTTGGACACCGTGGCGCTTCCTTGGTTATTGGTGACGGTCAAACTCACATTTTTTACCCCTGCGGTGGCATAGCTCACCTGCGGGTAGTACGAGGTAGACGTTGATGGGGTACCGCCTGGGAAGCTCCAAGAGAAACTTACCCCTTGGCCGGTTCCGGAGAAATAGATGGTGGTAGACTTATTCACACAGGTGGTGGTATCGCTAAAGAAATCCGCTACAGGCGCTGCAACATTGGGAGTCAAAAGGAGAAGCCAGTCCAAGTAGATGTTGTTACCATTACCACTTATGGCCTCAAACTTGAAGCGCACCTGGCCGGAATATCCAGCGAGCTGGATGGTATCTCTGTTCCAATCGCTGCTGGAACTGGGAACAAAAGCTGTAGTGATGGCGCTACCCGTGGCGAAGCTGTTGTTGCCCGTCTCCACATACTGGCGGAGCAAATTCCAGGTATTGCCACAGTCCGAACTGATGTAGATGTTCAAGGTGTCTGACGCCGCTCCCGTCAATGGTCGGTAGGCCAAATCGTATACGAGGGTGGTTACAGAGTCGATCAAATAAGGGGGAGAAATCAAATCGTCCTTTTGACCCGTACTTCCATAGCCAAATCCCTCAAAAACAGCGCTGTAGACATATTGGCTGCCGACGGTGGAGATGTTCCAGCCTTGGCCAAAATCGGGATTCACCGTACTCCAACGGCCATCCAAGGGGTGATCGTCAAATTGCTCTCCAGCGGGAACTTGGATGCCGCCCACATGGATGTACGAAATACGCGTGAGCGTGTCGCTGCCATAGGCGTTGCTGGCGACCAATTGAACCGTGTAGCGACCATTAGCAGTGAAGACAACTTGTGGATCCGAGTCGCTTGAACTGCTGCCATTGACATAGGTAAAGGTCTGAGGATAGATGGTCCAGCTCCATGCGGTGGGATAGTTGCTCGATGCATCGGTCAACGTCACGGTATCGGAGGTACTGCAGAGGGCTTGGTGAGAGGTGCTAAAGTCCGCTTCGGGGCGCTCCTGAAAGAAGGTGGCCAAAGGACTTTCCCAAACTCCTCGGCCATAGGTGCCAATTCGAATCTTGCCCGCATTGGAAAGAATTTCAATGTCGTTGACAATGGTGTTCGGAAGGCCCTGCATAAAGGGGACCCAGTCGGACATGGAAGCGTCGCGGTAGTAGACGCCTAAGTCTGTTCCCACGTAGACCAAGCCGTTGCTGCTTGGTTGAATGGCAATGCAGTTGGCGGGGATGTTGGGCAAGCTGCCACTGCGGTTGTACCAGGCACCGCCAGCGTTAAACGTTTCGTAGACCTTGGTGCCTGCGTAGTAGCCGGACTTGCTAATCCAAACGTGGTTTTCATCCAAGGGATCGACCGCGATACCTGTGATGACCGAACTGCTGCCAATATTAGAGCTAATCCAAGTCCATGTTTGGCCCCCGTCGGTACTCTGGAACAAACGTTCGTCGATTCCGACATAGAGCACATTAGGGTTGCTCAAGGCTTCTGCTATGCAGTCAATATTGCTTGCACCTTGGATATTGTTGGTACTGGTGGCACTAAAGGTGCCCCCGGCGTTGGTACTCTTCCAAAGTTTGGTAAATCCCGCATAAAGCGTATTGGAATTGATTCGGCTGGCCAAGAAGGGCGTCACCCAGTTGCCCGTTCCCGAAGGGGGAAGGTTGAAAGGGGCGTTAAACGTGATGCCTCCATTGGTCGATTTGTCAAAGTCGCCGTAGTAGATCGAGCGGTACATCGTGTTTCCGTCGGCCGCAGAGATGGCACAGTCCATTCCATCGCCACCTCCCACTTTGTCCCAACCGTTGTCGTTGAGGTGGGTGCCGTTGTCTTGGGCTCCCGCGATGGTGAGCGTGGTATCCGCTTCGGTCGTGCCGATTTTGTAATACTGGGTGATGGATAAACCGATATTGCGGGATACCCAGCTGTTGTTCATACCGCTTGAAGCGGATTTGTATACCCCGCCATCGCATCCGGCATACACGGCATTGGTCCCTGGCTTGAAAATCATCCAATGGTGATCCGCATGAACGAAGGAGGCCCCGCCGCCGCCATACCAGTGGCCGCTGAGTGCAAAGCTCGAGCCGCCATTGTTCGAACGCCAAACATTGACACCCCCGGTCAGAACTACGTCCTTGTCCAAAGGTGATACTGCAATGGCTAAGTCATACCATGCTTGGCCCCCAGACCCTGAGCCGTTGGTGCTCCAGTCGAGCAAGTTAGGGGAAGCGCCATGACGCTGGGTCCAGGAGGTTCCCCCGTTGGTGGTGCGGTAGACGCCATAGAGGCCGTTGTTGTTGGCCCCATAAAGCGCGTACACGTAGTTGGTATCTGCCGTGGTGGTTGCCAATTCAACGCGTCCAGCGTTCGTAGGCAAGCCATTGGTCAGCATGGTCCAGGTGTCACCGAAGTCGGTAGACATCCAAATCCGGCCATTGCTACTGGTACCGGCAAAAAGTTTATTTGTTCCGGGAACTTGAACCAGGCAGCCGAATGTGCCGCCGGCTTCAGTCGTCCATGTGGCGCCCCCATCCAAGCTGCGTAGAATGCCATTTCGGGTGGCCGCGACAAGGTGGTGGGTGCTGTCCTTGTGCATCGCCATGCCGACAATGCGGGCAGACTGGGTAAGATTGAAGCTCAGGCCGGTTGGATTCCATGTTAAGCCACCATCGGTGGACTTCATGACCCCCAAGGAATAGGTGTCACCGGCGTCGCGGTCACCCGTTCCGATGTACATGATCAAGGGATTCGTTGGGTCGATCAAAATAGCCGATACGCCCAGATTGGGAAGCAGGTCGGTATTGGTAGACCAGGTCAAGCCGTCGTCGGTAGACTTCCAGAGTCCCCCCGCCGGGGCGCCCGCAAAGAGGGTGTTGGCTTGCGTTGGATGGAAGGCAATGACGTTGACGCGACCGATGCCATTCAGGCTGTTCCCATCAAAGGGGCCCACGATGCTCCAGTTCCCTAAACCCCCGACCGAAGACGTGGCGGTTCCTTGAGCTCCAGCGAGGTAGCCTTGGTACAGTGATTGGGGGACTGGGCGGGTGCCACTGGGGAACACGCGTGGCTCCATGAATGCCTCCCAGCGTTTAAACTGCTTCCAGCCTCGACCTTTTTCAACCGATTGACCTTCCCAATGGGAATTGAATGCATCGACCACATCATAAAAATTGATGCTGTGGTCTTGCATCATTTCCACATAATCCGGGGTTTGGCCCCAAGCAGCGAGGCTAAACGTGGCGGCAGAGAGGAGCGTAAAAAAGCGGGAGAAACGAACCATATATGAGGTGAAGTCAATATTTAAAAAGGCCCTAGGCGGGCCTTTTGCCTCAAATATAACACCGGGGGTTCCCAGCTTGTTTGCTCGACGCACAAAGGAGGGGAGAAATGCGGGAGCGCGACCTGCGGATTAGGCTTCGTGACTAAGATCTTGAATTTGCTTTCGGTAGGCTTCGAAGAGCCTGGATTTGGAGACCAGTCCAATCCATGCACCCTGGTCATAGACAGGGAGGTACCACATGCCCGTCTTTTCCAATTGGGTCAAAACCAATTCCATCGGATCGCTGAATTGAACCCGAGCGGGGGCCGACTTCATCGCGTCTTTGGCCGTGATTTCCTCTACATGGTCTTCCCGCTGGGCACGCCAAACATCTTCCCACGTGATGTAGCCGACCATGCGACCATCCTCCAAAATGGCCACAAGATTCCGGTGGCACCGAGCGAGGGCCGCCTGGCATTCGGGAAGGGTGCTGTCTGGCTCCAAGGTTTCCAAATCCCGCTCCAAGGCATCCTCCATATTGATCAAAGTCAGGACAGCTTTGTCTTTGGACTGGGTCCAAAGCCGACCGCGTTGGGAGAGGTATTCGGTGTAGATGCTGTTCGGATCCCAGCTTCGGGTCAAGAAGAACGACAAGGCCGAGGTCATCATCAAAGGAAGGATCAAGGGATAGCCTCCGCCGATTTCCGAAATCATAAAGATGGCCGTCAACGGTGCGTGCATGGTTCCAGCCATCAAGCCCGCCATGGCAATCAACACAAAGTGCACGACGGGAAGGCCGTCAATGCCGGCGAATTCGAGGCTGCGCACAAAAATGAGGCCCAGTATGCTGCCCATGAAGAGCGTAGGCGCAAACATGCCGCCCACTCCGCCTGCGTGCACGGTAAGCGAAGCGGCGGTGACTTTGAGCAGCAGCAAGCCGACGAGCAGGCCAATGCTCCACAGCAAATTGTGGGCTTCTACGCCGAGCCAATTCTGGGACAAGATGGACCAATCTTCTCCTTTGAGGGCGGATTGAATCGTACCAAATCCCTCCCCGTACAGCGGGGGCATCACAAAGATGAGCGCACCCAGCAGCACTCCCCCCGTTAGCGCCTTCGCCCAGGGGTTGTCCCAGCGCATCACGAGGCGGCCCGAAAGCGCAAACACCCGTTTGAAATACAAGGAGACCAGCGCACAGGCCACGCCCAGCAAGAGGTAGTAGGGCAAATTCACGGGATCAAAGGCCTCAATGCCCTCCGCATAGAAAAGCTTGCTGCCGTCACTGGTCATCAAACCGGTCAGGGCGCCCGTAGCCGAAGCCAAGAGCAAGGGCACCAGCGAGCTCAGCGTCAAGTCGATGCTGAACAGTTCTAACGTAAAAATGATGGCCGCCACGGGGGCACCAAAGATGGAAGAGATGGCCCCGGCGGTAGCACAGGCAATCAGTAAGATGCGCTGCTTGAAGCCCAAACGCATCCAGCGGGCCAAATTGGAGCCAATGGCCGATCCGGTGCCGACCGCGGGGCCCTCCAATCCGACCGATCCCCCGAAGCCCACCGTGACGGCGGACGTCAAGAAGGACGTATACATGCGGGAACGCGGGATGATGCCTCCTTGGCGCGAAATGGCTTCAATAGCCGAGGGAATGCCCTCGCCGGCGCGAAGCTTAAACACACGGACTAAAGCGACCGTGAGCAGGATGCCGACCAGCGGGAAGGCGAAATAGTACAGTTGGTAATAATCCTCAAACCGCTCTGACCGAATCCAGGTTTGAATGGCATGGGTCGAGTTTTTCAAAACCACGGCGACCAGGCCCGAGATGAGTCCGACTAGGATACTCAGGACAAAAATGAAATGCTGCATGGGCAGGTGCTGAGCCCGCCAAATCAGAATACGTCGGATCCAGAGCTGCAGGCTGTGCTTCATGCCGGCTTTTCCGGAGTGACGCCCAATGAGAGTTCGGTCAGCTGCGTGGGATTGATGAGGGACGGAGCGTCAATCATCACATCGCGGCCGGCGTTGTTTTTCGGGAAAGCGATGTAATCGCGGATGACCTCGTCGCCGCCCATGAGCGCCACCAAGCGGTCAAAACCAAAAGCGATGCCGCCGTGGGGAGGGGCGCCGTATTCGAAGGCGTTCATCAAGAAGCCAAACTGCTCCAAGGCCTCTTCCTTGCTGAAGCCGAGCAGGTCAAACATGCGCTGCTGGAGGGCACGGTCGTGGATACGGATGGAGCCGCCACCAATTTCATTGCCGTTGAGAACCAAATCGTAGGCGTTGGCGCGCACAGCACCGGGATCGCTGTCGATGAGGGGAATATCTTCGGGCTTGGGGCTCGTGAAGGGGTGGTGCATGGCGAACCAGCGGCCGGATTCTTCGTCCCATTCGAGCAAGGGGAAGTCTAGCACCCACAGGGGGGCAAAGACGTCCGGCTTGCGAAGGCCGAGGTCTTGGGCCAAATGCATGCGCAGTTCGCTCAAAGCCTTTCGGGTCTTGTTCGCGTTGCCTGCGAGGACCAGTACCAAATCGCCGGCCTTGGCGTCAAAGGCTTCCGCCCAGCCGGCCAAGGCGGCTTCGTCAAAGAACTTATTGACGCTTGATGTAGCTTGTCCGTGCTCGTCCACCTTCATCCAGATGAGGCCGGACATGCCCAGCTGAGGGCGCTTGACGTAGTCGGTGAGTGCGTCGAGTTGCTTTCGGGTATAGCTGGCGCAGCCGTCAACCTTGATGCCCACCACCAATTCCGCGTTGTCAAACACGGGGAAGCCGCTCCCTTGAACGCGGTCGTTGAGCTCGACGAAGGTCATGCCAAAGCGAATGTCGGGCTTGTCGTTGCCGTAGAGACGCATGGCGTCGTCGTAGGTCATGCGGGGGATGTCGCCCACGTCCAAGCCGTGCACATCGCGGATCACGTGCTTGAGGAGGCCTTCAAACGTTTGGAGAATGTCTTCTTGCTCCACAAAGGCCATTTCGCAGTCAATCTGCGTGAATTCCGGCTGGCGGTCGGCGCGCAAGTCTTCGTCGCGGAAACAGCGCACAATTTGGTAGTAGCGGTCCATGCCGGCGACCATCAAAAGCTGTTTGAAGGTTTGAGGAGATTGGGGAAGCGCGTAGAATTGGCCGTGGTGCACGCGGGAAGGAACGACAAAGTCGCGGGCGCCTTCCGGGGTGCTCTTGATCAAGAAAGGCGTCTCGACGTCCGCAAAACCGAGCTCGTTGAGGTAGGTCCGAACCGACATGTTGATGCGGTTGCGGAGCAATAATTTTTCACGGACTGGCGCGCGGCGGATGTCCAAGTAGCGGTACTTCATGCGCAGCTCTTCGCCGCCGTCGGTTTCCGCTTCTATCGTGAAGGGAGGGGTTTTGGCGCCGTTCAGAACCTTGAATTCGGTTACCCAAATTTCCACTTCGCCGGTAGGCATATGGGGGTTTTTGTTCTCACGTTCCACCACTTTGCCCGTGGCCTGTACCACAAACTCGCGCTGCGCGGTTCGTGCGAGCTCCATCATAGCGGGATCAACGCCTTCGTTAAATGCGAGCTGAGTCAGTCCATAGCGGTCGCGCAAATCGATGAAGGACATGCCTCCAAAGTCGCGTCGGCGCTGGACCCAGCCGCTTAGGGTGACGGTTTGACCCGCATGAGAAAGGCGCAGTTCGCCGCAAGTGTGTGTACGATACATGGTCGTGAAATGAAGTGCAAAGGTAAAAAAGCCCGTGGGGCTACGTAGTTTTATCCCCATGGAGTTTGACGACGTTTATTTCATGCGCCAAGCCATCCGCGAAGCCCTCAAAGCTTACGAGGCGGATGAGGTACCCGTGGGGGCCATTGTGGTGAGCAACAACCAAATCATCGCGCGCGGGCACAACCTTACGGAGCAGCTCCACGACGTGACGGCCCACGCGGAAATGCAGGCCATCACTGCGGCCTCCCACTACCTGGGGGCCAAATACCTTCCGGACTGCACCCTGTATGTGACGCTTGAACCCTGTACCATGTGTGCTGGAGCTCTTTTTTGGACCCAAATTGGCCGCATCGTTTACGGGGCGAGCGATGAGAAGCGGGGCTTCCGCACCATGGGTGGTCAGTTCCACCCCAAAACCCAGGTCACCACGGGCATTGAAGCAGAGGTCTGTGGCGACTTGATGTCCGAATTTTTTCGCTCAAAGCGGAAGAAATAATTCAAGCCACCCCAAATGGCACAGCTTTTGAAAGACGAAAAATGTGTTCTAGTGCGTTTAGACACGTTCGTAAGTTTAGGTTGGGAAGGGCCGTCGGGGGACGGCCCTTTCTTTTTTAGCTTCGCCCTATGAAGTTGCACTCGTTAAACACTGGATTTTTCAAATTAGACGGCGGCGCCATGTTTGGGGTCGTTCCCAAGCAACTTTGGCAGCGCACCAACCCCGCCGATGAAAACAATCTCTGTACATGGGCCATGCGCTCGCTGTTGGTGGAGGACGGTGACCGCCTCATCCTGGTGGATACGGGCATAGGCAACAAACAGGACGACAAATTTTTTAGCCACTATCACCTCCACGGCACGGATACCTTGGACGGCAATTTGAAGGCCTTGGGCTTCCAGCGCCGCGACATCACGGATGTTTTTTTGACCCACATGCACTTTGACCACGTGGGCGGCGCCGTGGAGCGCACCGAAAAAGGTTTGCGTCCCGTCTTCACGCAGGCAACCTATTGGACGAATGAACGCCACTGGAAATGGGCTACTGAGCCGAATGCGCGTGAAAAAGCCTCCTTCCTCGCAGAAAATATCTTGCCCCTTCAAGAGAGCGGCCAACTGGCCTTCATCGATGCCCCGGAAGGCCAGCAGCGCATCAGCACCCCTTTGGGTTTTGACACGTTCGTGGTGAACGGCCACACGGATGCCCAAATGTGTCCCATCTTGGAGTACCGCGGCGAGCAGGTGGTCTTCATGGCTGATCTTCTCCCCTCCGTGGGACACATCCCCTTGCCCTATGTGATGGGCTACGACACCCGACCCCTGGTGACCTTGGGTGAGAAGAAGACCCTATTGACGGAAGCGGCGCAGGGCGGCTACCGCTTATTTTTGGAACACGACTCCGAAAACGAAACCTGCACCCTCGAACTTACCGAAAAAGGCCCCCGCTTGGCCCACACCCGTCCCTTAAACGACTGACCCCCGCATGAAGCACTTCCTCGTTGCCCTTTTGGGCCTGATCAGCTTTCCCAGCCTCGCCCAGTATTGGCAACAAGCCGTCGACTACCACATTCAAGTGGATTTGGATGACACCAAGCACCAGCTCGCGGGAGACCTCAGCCTGACCTACACCAACAACAGCCCTGACGACCTTCACGAGGTCTTCTTTCATCTCTATTGGAATGCCTTCCAGCCTGGAAGTATGCTTTCCAACATGGCTAATATCCCTACCAAGTTCCCCGACCGTGCCATCGGTGACAAGGTGGAGAACTACGCCCCAAACGAGTACGGCGAGCAGATCATCCAAAGCTTGACCCTCAATGGCGAAGCCCTATCCTTCACGGTGGACCAGACGATTCTGCATGCCAAACTCCCTTCTCGTATTGCTTCAGGCCAAACCGTCACCTTCCACATGACCTACACCACGCGCATTCCCAAGTTGGTGGAGCGCGCTGGCCGGGACAACCCCGAAGACATCGCCTACAGTTTCACCCAATGGTACCCCAAAATGGTGGTGTACGACACCGATGGCTGGCACCCGGACATTTATGTGGCGCGGGAGTTTTACGGCGACTTTGGCACCTTCCAGGTAGATATCACGGCCCCCGCGAGCTACATGATTGGCGGCTCGGGGGTCCTCCAAAATCCCGACGAAATTGGCCATGGATACTCGCCTACTCCGGTGAAATTCAAAAAGAAAGACCGCATCACATGGCGCTTCAAAGCCGATAAGGTGCACGACTTCGCCTGGGTCGCCGACAAGGAACTGCAGCACGACATTCGGGTTACGGCCTCCGGCTTGCCCATTCACTTTTTTTACCAGAGCGATAGCGCTTCGAGCAAGTACATGGCTAGTGAAAAGCTTCAAGCAGATGTGGAGGCCTATTTCGCGTTTATGCACGACCACTTTGGCAGCTATGACTGGCCCCAATTCAGCGTGGTTCAAGGCGGTGAAGGCGCCATGGAATACCCCATGGCCACAATCATGGAGGTGCATGGCAGCTACGACGGCTTGCTCGGTACCATCATCCATGAGGCCTCGCACATGTGGTTTTACGGGATGCTGGGCACCGATGAACAGCGCTACTATTGGATGGATGAGGGCTTTACCAGTTTTGCGGAAGACGAGGCCATGAATGTGGTTTCGGGTAAAAACTTCCCGAATGCCCACCTCGGCTACCTCGGCCGCTATGGTCGGGTCGCCCACGAAGGCTGGATGGAGCCCGCCAGCACCCTCGCCAACTACTTTGACGGCAAATTCCCCTACCAAATGGCGGCCTACATGAAGGGCTCCCTCTTCCTCGTGCAGCTTCGCGGCATCGTTGGCGAGAAGGCCTTTTGGTCCACCATGAGGCGCTACAAAAATGAGTGGGCCTTCAAGCATCCACGTCCCGAAAATTTCCTGCGCATCGCCGAACAAGAATCGGGCATGGTCCTAGACTGGTACATGAACCAGTGGATTGAAACCAACAAGGTGCCGGACGTCGCCATCGACAGTGTGTACACCACCGGCGGCAATTTGGCCAACATCCAACTTTCCCGAAAGGGCTCCCTTGCCCTACCTGTGGACGTCGATGTTGTGCTCAAGAACAAAACCACACTCCACTACACCGTTCCCTTGGCGGCCATGTTTGGCGCAAAGCCCGGTAAAGCGGTCGTGGGCCCCTGGAACTACACGCAAAAAAACTTCACCTTCCAAGTGGACGTTCCCGCCGATCAAATCGAGCGTGTAGTCGTCGACCCCGAGCGTTGGACGGCCGACGCGAATCGGGAGGACAATGTGTGGGAGCCTGGGAGCTAGTTGGGCATATTGGCAAACCCATCAATACCTAGGATCTCAAGCCACCTAGCCCTCTTACCGCGCGAAGCGCCTTAACGCCGTTTCTTCTTTGGGGTAGTCTTCGGGCCTTTGGCTTTAAAGGATTTGGGGCCTCGGCCACCACTATCACGGGAAGAGGCTCCCCGTGAGGATCCCCCCCGCGAGCCGCCGCCACTTCGAGAACCCCCGCTGGACCAGCGACCACCAGCTTCGGTGGGTCGTGTGTCGGCGAAGCGACCTCGGCCCCCTCGTGCAGGGGAATCAAGGCCCCCGGGGCTTCCTGCGACCCCAAAGTCAATCGTCTTCTTCAAGATATCCACCTCTTTGACCACAATGCGTAGGGGGTCGCCCAGTCGGTAGGTTCGGCCGCTTCGCTCCCCGACAATCTGGAATTGCTCGGCTTCAACGTAATAATAATCATCGGTGAATTCGCGCAAGCGGACCAGGCCTTCGCAGCCCATGTTGGGGATTTCAACGAAGACACCCCAGTCCGTGACACCCGAGATAATGCCGTCAAATGCCTCTCCGAGGTACTTCTCCATGTACTTGGCTTGCATGTACTTGATGGAGGAGCGTTCTGCTTCGGAGGCATTTTGCTCGCGCGAGGAGGAATGCTCGCAGAGCTCTTCGAAGACCGCGGCGGAGGGGTTCTTTTCCTTGTCCAAGAAACCCTGCAATAGGCGGTGGACCATCATGTCAGGGTAGCGGCGGATGGGGGAGGTAAAGTGCGTGTAGTCGTCAAAGGCAAGGCCGTAGTGCCCGATGTTTTGGGTGCTGTAGACGGCTTTGGCCATAGTGCGGACCGTGAGGGTCTCGAGCATGTTGGCTTCGGGAGTGCCTTTTACTCGGGAGAGCAGGTCGTTGATGGACTTACGGACAGCTTGCGTTCCCTGCGTAGCAAGCGCATAGCCCAAGGGGCGTACAAAGAGGGAGAGGGTCTCCAGCTTGGTGGGATCGGGCTGATCGTGAATTCGGTAGACCATGGTCCGAGTACTGCGCTTGCCGTCGCCCTGGCGGCCCACGTAATGGGCCACGTGCTTGTTGGCCAGCAGCATAAACTCTTCAATGAGCTTGTTGCTGTCGCCGGCCTGCTTGAGGTAGGCGCCGATGGGTTCGTTGTTGGCGTCCAGGCGGAATTTTACCTCCGCACGGTCAAAGGCAATAGCTCCGGCTTTCATGCGCCCTTTGCGCAAGGCTTGGGCCATGCGGTTCATGGTGAGTAGTTCGGCACTCAGTGGGTCGGATTCACCTTCAAGGACGGCTTGGGCTTCTTCGTAGGTGAATCGACGGTCCGAATGGATCACCGTCCGCCCAAACCAGCGGTCCAAAACCTGCCCTTCCTCGTCCATGGTGAAGAGGACCGAAAAGGTAAACTTGTCCTCATTGGGGCGCAGGGAACAGACTTTGTTGCTGAGTTTTTCGGGCAGCATGGGTACGACGCGGTCGACCAAGTACACGGAAGTGGCGCGATTTTGCGCTTCCTCTTCCAAGGCTGTGCCGGGCCGAACGTAATGCGTCACATCCGCGATATGCACTCCAATTTCCCACCGACCATCGCCAAGCGTTTTGATGCTCAAGGCATCGTCAAAGTCCTTGGCATCGACGGGGTCGATGGTGAAGGTCAGCGTGTCGCGGAGGTCGCGACGCTTTGCAATCTCCTGAGGGTCCAGAGTCTCTGGAATGGCCTCCGTTTCTTTTTCGACCGCCTCGGGGAAGGCGTAAGGCAGTCCATATTCATGCAGAATCGCATGTATCTCGGTATCGTGATCACCCCGTTCACCTAGAACTTCTACAACCTTTCCCTGTGGTTGGCGTTCGGGGTCATCCCAACGCAAGAGTTCGGCGACCACCATTTCTCCATCTTTCCCACCATGCAATTCCTTCAAAGGAATGTAAAAGTCAGGTCCAATTTTTCGGGAATCCGTGACCAAAAAAGCATGTTGAGGGGTCACTTGAAGCGTACCCACATAGCGGCTTCGGGCCCGCTGAAGAACCTCGGTGATTTGGCCCTCGAGCTTGCGTTTATTTCGGCTCGGATAGAGTTGAACCCGTACGCGATCCCCCCCGAAGGCCACACCTAAATCAGACTCTTTGATGAATACATCGTCGGCACCGCCTCCAGGCACCACATAGCCGGTACCGCTGGACGTGAGCTGAAGAACCCCGTCGACGAGGTTTTCTTCCAGGGCGAGCTGATAGGTTTCCGCTTTGATCTCTTTGACATGCCCACCAGAAATCAACAAATCCATGGCGGCTTTGGTCAAAATTCGTCCCGTCCGCTCCATCATGCCCATTTCTAGAGCCAAATCAGCCAGCGGAAATACGACGCTGGGCCGACGTTCCATGGTTCGCAGGATGCGGGAAGCCAGAGAGCCCGCATCCATGGAGCGGTGTGCCTTGTTCTTTTTAGATTTTTTCATCTTCTCTGTAAAGGTCGGTCATTTTAAAGGGCCATCCCCTCCGAAAAGCAAAAATGGCATTGTCCTTGTTACTTCCTTTGCGACTTCAATTATACGATGACGATGAAAACGTATTCTACTCTGATACTTCTATTGATTTCCTCCTCGGGGCTATGGGCTCAAACCGTCGATGAGTTGAACCATAGCTTGGAAAATACCTATTCCATGCACCAAGGCAAAGTAGAGATGGTGGATGAGATGCTGGCAGACGGTAAAATTTCGGCAGACAGTGCAGCCTCATGGCATGCCAGTCTTTTAGAGGAGTTCAAAAACAGCTTGTTGCAAATTGAAGGTCTTTGGGCACAGACGGTAGACGTGGACGAGCCCGAAGTCGAGGACACCGCAGCGGCGTATGCGGCGGTGCGGGAGGCGAACAAAAACTACGCAGATGGTTTGGTCGATGGAGACTCCAAATTAAAATCCGGGAAGCGAGGAAAGAAGGGAAAGCTTCAGAAGCGTCAATTCACAGGAACGTCGTGGAATATTGGTTTGGCGCCGACTCTGTCCATGCTGGATGTGGATCAAAATTTTGTGGACTCGGATTGGCTCCCTGAAACAGGTGGAGTCTACACCATTGCCTATGATATATTCTACCGCCAAAAAAGACTGGGGCGCAGTCCATTGTGGGTTCGTTCGGGTCTTGCTTGGGATTTCTACGGAATCCAGTTTGGCCCTCAATCCTACTTGGTTACGGATTTGAATCCTGCCGCCACCAATGGGGGAGTTTATATCATGGAGGACCCCTCCATGACGTTTAGAACGAGCTCCTTGGGGGTCAATTATGTGACGGTTCCCCTATGGCTCTACTACAACGGGTCTAGATCCGGCAAAAAGGGCTTGAGCTTGGCCATGGGGGGCTATGCGGGCCTGCGCCTGGGCAAGCCTACTCGAACCTTGCAGTACACAGATGCCAACAACGGCTGGACGCGCGAACAGGTGAGTTCCCGTTTCTACAGCAATCCAATTTCAGCGGGCTTACAGGCGCGCATAGGCTTCAAGTTTTTACATGTAACCGCACGCCAGTCCGTTACGCCCTTATTCAATCCACGTTTGGATATTGTGGCCCCAGAGGTTTACGTGCGCTCACTGGCGATCGGCTGGGATTTTAATTGAGCTTGTTAGCTGGTTAACTCGCGCTCCGCGCGGACAGGAAATCGTGCAGCTACCAGATTTTTTTTGCCCGCGTGCAACCCCAGGAAGGGATCTGGCATCCTAGAGCTGAAACTCTTCTCGTTGGATCGGATTGAACGACATATTCCGGGCGCCATACAGGGCGATGCTAAGGCCCAAAAGGCGCTGTACGATGCGTTATCTCCCTATATTTTGGGCCTCTGTCATCGGTACTTTCCTCAAGAAGATGAAGCGGAAGACCACATGATACAAACGATGATCACCTTTTTTCAAAAGCTGCATACCTACCGAGGTGATGCGCCTGTGAAGTATTGGGTGCGTCGCATGGCGGTCAATCAATGCTTGATGACCCTGCGGAAACATTCAGCCATTCATCAGCCCTTCATGAATGAAGAATTGGGGCTAGATTCTCTCAACCAGGAGCATGACACAGCGCATTTATTGAAGCTCGTTCAGTCACTCCCTACCGGTTTTCGTACGGTTTTTAACCTGTACGCCATAGAAGGATTTTCGCATGCCGAAATTGCCGAGTCTCTGGGAATTTCGGAGGGGACCAGTAAGTCTCAACTCAGCCGGGCCCGTCAATGGCTCCAAAAGGCGCTCGTGAAATCTGAATCGGATCAAGGATGAAAAAAGTGCCTAAACATCCCGTCGATCGTGCCTTTCAGGGGCGACTTTCAGAGTATGAGAAAAGTCCTCGAGAAACTTCTTGGGAGCGCATTCAGGAAATACAGCTTCCCGCGGACAACCGTTGGACAGTGCCAGAGTTGAACGCCATTCGGGCTTTGGATGAACTCCAAATTCAGCCCAAAAGCGATTCGTGGAAACGCGTCCAGGCTGCTTTACCTACCACAAAACGCCTAGTGGGTGCCTGGTTTAAATGGAGTGCCGCAGCGGCTATTCTCCTTATTCCCTTCGCGGGGTGGTGGGTGTTTACCCTGGAGAAAGAGGCTCCTGCGCCGGAGGTCCATACCGTGGCGAGCCTCCCAGTACCTGCGACATCGACCGCACCCAGCAAATCGAACAGCGAGGCGAATCGCACCAGCACTAATGCTTTGAGAATAGAGCCGCAGGCACCAGAAATTTCTATCGCCACTGCGGTGGGATCAAGAGAACAAAAAGCGGCAAAATGGCCATTGGAGTTCTTGCCTATCCGCTTAGAACGATTGGAAGACGACTTAGTTTTTGAGGCGATTCCCAAAGCGTTTGCCGGGATAAACGAGATAGAACCTGCCCTACCCCTGGAGCAACCGCGCCCATCGCCCCCTTGGCTCCAAGCTACCTCCCCTTGGAGCCGTTCCCTAACCGCTTACGTCGCGACCCAAAGACAGCGAATTAAAAATGGCTCAGGACTTCAAGCACCTTGGAACGCCTATTCGGTTTCCATGGAGGTCAAAGTTCCGCAGGCCCTGCATTCATTTTTGTCTAATACCCTAGCAGCCCACTAATATGAAGCAACCACTCCTTGTATTTCTCCCTTTTTTCATGGCGTTGCCTCTTTGTGCGCAAGAGGTAGAGCGTCCCCAGACCACTTTCAAGGCCGATTCTATTCAACTTGACTCCAATGGCATTCGTATGTTTGGGGAAGAGGTTGAAATGACCCTTTCTCCTGATGTGAAGGTGAAATTTGAGCCAAAATCTAAGCCCTCTAAACAAGAAAAAGTTTACCGCTTTGAGGGGCAGACGGTGTCCTTTGGATTTTATCCGGGCTTTTACAGCGGCGCTAATTTTTCGGGTGCCGAAGGTTTCAACAATCCCACTTCTTCCTGGGGCGATGGGCAGGTAGACTATGTGAACCGCACCTCGTATGAGTGGTTCTATGTCCAAGAAAGATGGAAGGAATCGCCCATTTGGGGACATTTAGGGTTGGCATGGGATTTTATCGGCGTAGATTTTAATCCAAATGCCTACTTAAGCACCACATTTTTGGATGGAGTGCCCAACGGGCTGGCGGTCCTTCAGGCTCCTGCGACCTCTGAAATGGAGGTCTTTTGGCGGAGATCGCAATTCCTGATCAACTACCTCACGTTGAATAGCAACTTTGTTTTCAATGCGAGCCGTTCGGGACGAAAAGGCTTGAGTCTTTCCGTAGGGAACTCTATGAGTTTGCGAATGGGGAAACCCACTATGTACCGCGATTACTACATCACGGGTCTGGGTCGCGTCAACGATCGGGTGTCCAGCAATTTTTATGCGATGCGTTGGGCCTATGGCGTCCAAGCCCGTCTTGGATTTAATAATTTCTTTATTGAAGCCAGGAAGTCAGCTACCCCTGTCTTTACATCTGAAGCGCAGATGCCTGTGGCATTTCTGGGCGCTATTGGCTTTGGCTACTCTGTCAAGTGGTAATCCGCGCCGGTAGATAAAAAAAGGCCGCTCCTTTCGGGGCGGCCTTTTGCATTCAAAAAGGGGTTGAATTACATGATGCCTTGATCGAGCATGGCATCTGCCACTTTCACAAAGCCGGCGAGGTTAGCGCCTTTTACGTAATCCACGTAGCCGTTTTCTTTGGTGCCATACTTGACACATGCAGCGTGAATGTTCACCATGATGGTGTGCAATTTCTCGTCTACCTCTTCGCGGGTCCAATTCATCCGCAAGCTGTTTTGAGACATTTCCAAACCAGAGGTGGCTACACCGCCGGCGTTGGATGCCTTACCTGGGCTGAACAAGATGTGGTGTTGGTGGAAAGCTTCAATGGCTTCAGGCGTACAAGGCATGTTGGCCCCTTCCGCTACGCAGAATGCACCCTGAGCAATCAAAGTTTTCGCATCATCGCCAGTCAATTCATTTTGGGTAGCACAGGGAAGGGCAATATCACACTTCACCTCCCAAGGGGTTTTTCCTGCAACGAATTTGGCCGAAGGATAGGCCTCCGTGTATTCGGAAATACGGCCACGCTTGACATTCTTCAAATTCATGACAAAGGCCAATTTCTCGGCAGTAATGCCATCTGCATCGTAGATGTAGCCCGATGAATCGGACATCGTCACCACCGTACCACCCAATTGGGTAGCTTTCTCCACCGCATATTGAGCCACGTTGCCTGATCCAGATACCACGACCGTTTTGCCGCTGAAGCTGTCACCTTTCGCAGCGAGCATCTCCTTGGCAAAGTAAACGGTTCCGTAGCCCGTCGCCTCAGGGCGGATGAGCGAACCACCCCAGTTGAGACCCTTGCCCGTGAGGACGCCGGTGAACTCGTTGCGAATGCGCTTGTATTGCCCAAACATGTAACCAATCTCACGGCCACCTACACCGATATCCCCGGCTGGAACGTCGGTATTGGGACCAATATGGCGGCACAATTCGGTCATGAAAGCTTGACAGAAGCGCATGACCTCTGCGTCCGATTTGCCTTTAGGGTCAAAGTCCGAACCCCCCTTGCCGCCACCCATGGGTAGGGAAGTGAGGCTGTTTTTGAAAATTTGCTCGAAGCCCAAGAACTTTAAGACGCTCAAGTTCACCGTCGGGTGAAAGCGCAAGCCACCTTTGTAGGGGCCAATGGCGCTGTTAAACTCCACGCGGTAGCCGCGGTTCACGTGCACCGTGCCGTCATCACCCGTCCAAGAAACACGGAATAAAATGGTACGCTCGGGTTCAGCGATGCGTTCCAATACCTTAGCGGTCTTGTACTTGGGATTTTCCTCAATAAAAGGGATCACGGACTCAGCAACCTCTTGCACTGCTTGAAGGAATTCTGGTTCATGCGGGTTGCGAGCACGAACACCTTCCATAAACGCACTAATTTGCGCGTTGTAATTCTGAGCCATAGGAAAGTTATTTAAGGCAAAGGTATACCGAAATTTGCGTCATGCTTGATACCCCCTCCCCCCAAAGAACCCCTTTATCAGAACTTGGAGAATTTGGATTGATTGACCGTCTTACCGCGGCCATCGAACTGAAAGCGCCCAGCACCCGAAAAGGGGTGGGGGACGATGCGGCAGTTTTAGATTTTGGCGATTCTGAAGTGTTAATTTCCAAAGACTTACTTGTTGAGGGCATTCATTTTGATTTGGGGTATGTCCCGCTGAAACACCTTGGCTACAAAGCGGCAGTGGTCAATTTTTCTGACATCTATGCCATGAATGGGACACCCAGTCAATTGTTGGTCGGGATGGCGGTGAGCAGCCGTTTTCCTGTGGAGGCCTTAGAAGAAATTTACGCCGGATTGCTCCTGGCATGTTCCCGCTATGGCGTGGACTTGGTGGGGGGTGATACTACCTCGAGCCAGTCAGGCCTTGTTCTCAGCGTTACCGCTGTGGGCCATGTGGCGAAGGGAAAATCGGTTCAACGCGATGGGGCTCAAGCCGGTGATTTGCTTGTGGTGACCGGTGATTTAGGTGCGGCCTACATGGGATTGCAGGTCTTGGAACGGGAAAAGGCCGCATACCAAGCAAACCCCAATTTGCAGCCCGAACTGCAGGGCCATGAATATGTTCTGGAAAGGCAGCTCAAGCCAGAGGCCCGCAAAGACATTAGCGCTTTGCTCGCCGAACTGGGGGTGATTCCCACGAGTATGATGGATATTTCGGACGGGCTGAGTTCAGAGATTTTACATCTTGGCACCCAAAGCGGCGTGGGTTGCACGATATATGAAGACAAAATCCCCATGGATCCTCAAATGATGCATTTGGCAGAAGAGTTTGGGATCAACCCCATTACTGCGGTGTTAAATGGGGGAGAGGATTATGAGCTTCTTTTTACCATCCCCATTGCGGATTTTGACAAAATCAAAGGAAATCCAAGCCTGACACCGATCGGGCACATGACGGCAGATAAGGTGTTCCAGATGGTCACGAATTCTGGACAGGCTGTTGCTTTAGAGGCTCAAGGTTGGAAAGCATTTTCTGCCGATAAATAAAAAACCCCGCCGAGCAGTGCTCAGCGGGGCATGGAAGGTTTGGTGGAGGCCTACGGTTTACTGCTTATCAAAGCCGTATTCCGTGGAAACGGTGGTGCTGCCCAAGGTGGGATCCACCTCAGTCACTTGACTGCGAATGCGCATGCTGGTCTCGAGGAAAGAGAGCATTTCAAAGCCAATCGTTTCGCCACCGCTGGTCATGTACAAGGAGTCTGCGGTCACGCCACCGCCATCCACAGCGTACCAGGTGCCTGTGCTGTTGTCCACGATGTCATCGCCCATGGATTGACCCATCACGTTAAGAACAACGCGAACGTCTTGATTCCATGTAAAGGTGTGCGTACCCCCTTCAACGTATACGAGATCGAGGGTGTTGTTGGGACGAATCAAAGAATCCTGACCGGTGAAGGAAAAAGCTTGACCAGCAAAGCTGAAGCTGCCATTCATGGCTACATCGTTGAGGTTCCATGTGCCAGCTAATTTTTCCTCCAGAGAGGGTTCTTTCGTGCAGGCCATGAGAACTGCGCTCAAAGCCAGGAGTGATAGAATTTTTTTCATGTGTGGAATAGGTTTGGCACTGAAAAACAAACGGCGTGCCAAAGGGCACGCCGCATGAAAGAAAGGTTGAACGCTGAATTACTGCTTGGCAAAACCAAATTCAATCGTCATATCCACGCCTTGGCCTTGGAAATCAACGATTTGCTTAGTGCGCAAACGAACGCTCGCATCGAGCAGACTCAAAACCTCATATTTGGTAATCGTCCCATCGGTTCCGACTAGATGCACAGAGTCTGGGGAAGCACCGCCACCATCAATTGTCAACCAAGTTCCTGAGCCGGATTGTGCCCAGGGGACGTCCAACGAGGTGCCTGCAGAAACGCTGAGGGTGGCATCCACTGCATAGGTCACAGAGTTTGGCTCTTGCACCAATGTGAATACAGAGGTAGCGGCAATCTCCTTGTCATTGGCTACTAAGGGAATGTTTTGCCCCCCAAAGGAAATTTGGCCCGAGGCAATGATGTCATTCACAAGCCATGAGCCTTCCAGGCGATCGGCCAAGGTGGGGTCTTTTTTACAGGCAGCCAGTGCTACGAGCACTAGACATGCCGCGAGAATCTTTTTCATAATAGAAAGGTAGTCAATTACTTGGATGTAAGAGAGGCCGACAAATATTCGCGGTTCATGCGGGCAATGTTTTCAATGGAGATACCCTTAGGGCATTCTACCTCACAGGCGCCGGTGTTGGTACAGTTACCAAACCCTTCCAAATCCATTTGCTTCACCATGTTGAGGACGCGGTCCGCAGCTTCAACTTGACCTTGGGGGAGCAGGGCAAACTGACTCACTTTGGCCGAAGTAAAGAGCATGGCGGAGGCGTTTTTACATGTGGCCACGCACGCGCCACAGCCAATGCACGTCGCGGCATCAAAGGCTGCGTCGGCATCGGGTTTTTCGATGGGCGTCGCATTGGCATCGGGCAAATTGCCAGAAGTATTCACGGAAACATAGCCGCCCGCTTGAATGATGCGATCAAAAGCGCTGCGATCGACCATGAGGTCTTTAATGACGGGGAAGGCTTTGGCACGGAAGGGCTCGATGGTGATGGTGTCGCCGTCGGAGAACTCACGCATGTGCAGCTGACAGGTGGTCACACCACGGCCGGGGCCATGGGCTTCGCCATTAATAAACATGGAGCACATTCCACAAATGCCTTCTCGGCAGTCGTGGTCAAATACCACGGGATCAATACCCTGACCAATCAATTGCTCGTTGAGCACATCAATCATTTCCAAGAAAGACATGTCATCGCTGACTTGATCCACCTGGTAGGTTTCCATGCGGCCTTTGTCTTGCGGGCCGTTCTGGCGCCAAACGTTGAGCGTAAATTTCATTTGTAGGAGCGTGTGATCAGTTTAACATTCTCGAAGACCAAAGCCTCTTTATGCAGCTTGGCTTTTCCAGGATCTTGGTCCGAAAACTCCCAAGCGGCCACATAAGCAAACTCGTCATCGCGACGAACCGCTTCGCCTTCTTCGGATTGGAATTCCTCGCGGAAGTGACCGCCGCAAGATTCTTCGCGGCTCAAGGCGTCAAGGCACATGAGCTCACCGAGCTCAAGAAAATCAGCCACACGGCCCGCTTTATCCAATTCAGGGTTCATTTCGTGCATCTTGCCGGGAACTTTCACCTCTTTGTAGAAGCGTTCGCGAAGAGCGCGAATATCCGCAATGGCCTGTTTTAGGCCGGCTTCATTCCGGGCCATTCCGCACTGGTCCCACATGATTTTTCCGAGCTCTCGGTGGAAGACCTCGACCGGGGTAGTTCCTGGGTTGGTCAGGAATTTTTCCATCCGTTCGCGCGCGGCTTTTTCGGCTTCTTCAAACTCGGGAAGCTCGGTGGAGATTTTGCCCGTTCGGATGTCATCCGCGAGGTAGGTGCCGACCGTGTATGGGGCCACAAAGTAGCCGTCGGCCAATCCTTGCATCAAAGCAGAAGCGCCAAGTCGATTTGCGCCGTGGTCAGAGAAATTGGCCTCGCCCAAAGCGAACAGGCCGGGCACGGTGGTCATCAGATTGTAGTCCACCCAAATACCCCCCATGGTATAGTGCACCGCGGGGTAGATCATCATGGGTGTTTTATACGGATTTTGGGCCGTGATCTTCTCGTACATCTGGAAGAGGTTGCCGTACTTACTTTCAACAATCGCCTCTCCAAGCTCACGGATTTTTTCCGGGCTGGGTTGGTGCAATCCTTGAACGTGGGCAGCTTCTTTTCCATAACGTTCAATGGCTGAAGCAAAATCAAGGTAGACTGCCTCGCCCGTTTTATTCACCCCATGCCCAGCATCGCAGCGCTCCTTAGCTGCGCGGGAAGCGACATCGCGAGGGACCAAGTTGCCAAAAGCCGGATACCGCCGCTCCAAGTAGTAATCGCGGTCCTCCTCAGCAAGTTGAACAGGCTGCAATTTGCCGGCGCGAATCGCTTCGGCGTCTTCTTTTTTCTTGGGAACCCAGATGCGTCCATCGTTGCGCAGGGACTCGGACATCAGGGTCAACTTGGACTGAAAATGCCCGCTAACAGGAATGCAGGTGGGGTGAATTTGCGTGAAGCATGGATTGGCCATGAAAGCCCCTTTGCGGTGAGCCTTCCAAGCGGCCGTTACGTTCGAGCCCATAGCGTTGGTGCTCAAGTAAAAGACGTTGCCATAGCCACCGGTGCAAAGCAATACGGCATGGGCGGAGTGGCGCTCAAGTTCTCCTGAGACCAAGTCACGGGCGATGATGCCGCGGGCCTTGCCGTCTACCAGGACCAAGTCCACCATTTCGTGGCGTGCGTACATTTTCACACGGCCTTTTGCAATTTGCCGGGAAAGCGCCGAATACGCACCGAGCAAGAGCTGTTGGCCTGTTTGGCCTTTCGCATAAAAGGTCCGGCTTACTTGAACGCCACCAAAAGACCGGTTGTCGAGTTGGCCGCCGTAGTCGCGGGCAAAGGGAACACCTTGGGCAACGCATTGGTCGATGATGTTCGCCGAGACTTCCGCCAAGCGGTGTACGTTGGCTTCGCGGCTACGGTAATCGCCCCCTTTGATCGTATCGTAGAAGAGACGGAACGTGGAGTCTCCATCATTTTGATAGTTCTTCGCGGCATTGATTCCACCTTGCGCGGCAATGGAGTGCGCGCGGCGCGGGGAGTCCTGGAAGCAAAAGGCCTTTACATTGTACCCCAGCTCGGCCAAGGAGGCGGCGGCGGAGCTTCCTGCGAGGCCCGTTCCGACCACAATGACATCAATTTGACGCTTGTTGGCGGGGCTGACCAAAGGAATTTTGGCCTTGTGTTTGGTCCATTTTTCCGCAATGGGACCTTCGGGAATATGAGCGTTTAATGTGGACATAGCAGGGTGAGCTAAAGAATCAAGTCAAGAGGATATACAGCGGAATGCTCGCAAATGTGGCGGGAACCAGAACAGAAAATCCGTAGCCGAAGGCCCGAATGATCGGCGTGTAGCGGGGATGCGACCACCCCATGGTCTGGAAGGCGCTGGCAAAGCCGTGCCACAGGTGAAAACCAAGGGAAATCATTGCCAGCACATAGAAGAGGCTGTACCAAATTTGCTCAAAGGCAGCCACGGTGATCGTGTAGAGGTCTTTGTATACCGCGCCGTCCGCATCGGTATACATGGGCACATTGCCCCAATGCATCTCATACCAGAAGCTCTTCATGTGGATGATCAAGAACAACAGCGTAAAGGTTCCGAGAAGAGCCATATTGCGGGAGGACCAATTTGCATTGGCTGCGCCATGGTATTTCACATAGCCAGCGGGACGTGCGGCCATGTTCTGGCGTGCAAGCATCAAGCCATCGAACGTGTGAAGCAAGATGCTTCCATAAAGTAGGTAGCTGACCGCCTTAATGAGCGGGAAGGTCGTCATGAAGTGCGCGTAGGCATTAAAAGTCTCTTGGTTCCCCGTCAATAGCGGGAGGTTGCCCAAAAGGTGTACCACCAAAAAACTGCACAAGAAAAGCCCAGTCAGGGCCATCCAATATTTGCGTGCGAGAGAAGATCCAAAGAGTCCGCGTGAGGTCGCCATAAAAGGGATAAATTCAAGGTTGTCACAAAAGTACTGCCCAAGCGATGCGCAACAAAGGATAAACGCAAAACCCATTACCTTCGTTCACTATGAAATACCTCCCGTTGAAATCTTCCATTTTCGTCCAAAATCGTGCCCGATTCACTGCCACGATGGATCGAAACGCTTTGGCCATTTTTCATTCCAATGACATCTATCCCACGAGTGCAGACGGCACCTTGCCCTTCAAGCAGGCCTCGGATATTTTTTGGCTGAGCGGGATGGACCAAGAGGAGTCGGTTTTGGTGCTTTTCCCGGATGCTCCCAAGCCAGAACATCGAGAAATACTCTTTTTAACGGAGACAAATGACCTTATCGCCGTTTGGGAAGGGGCCAAATTGGACAAGGATCAGGCCTTTGAGGTCAGCGGCATTCGGACAGTTTACTGGCTGCAAGATTGGAACCGCGTGATGAAGGAACTGATGAGCCAAACCGCGCACGTCTACCTCGTCACGGAGGAACATCTGCGTCGAAACAATCCCGTCGAAACGCGCACCATGCGCCTCAATAAGACCCTCAAAGAAGTATACCCGCACCACAGCTACAAGCGTTCGGCCCCCGCCTTGAATGCCTTGCGTGCCGTGAAGACGAAGGAAGAAGTGGAAGTCATGCAAATGGCTGCGGACATCACCGCCGCAGGCTACGACCGCATCTTGCGCTTTTTAAAGCCAGGTGTGACGGAATATGAATTGGAGGCGGAATTCATGCACGAATTTTTACGCAGACGATCGCGCGGATTTGCCTACACGCCCATTATTGGCAGTGGCGCCAATGCCTGTGTGCTCCATTACATTGAGAACAACATGCCCTGCAACGACGGTGAGTTGGTCCTCTTTGACGTCGGTGCCGAATACGGCAACTACGCCTGCGATGTCACGCGCTGTTTCCCCGTAAATGGCACCTTCACGCCCCGCCAACGCGAGGTGTACGAGGCCGTCCTCCGCGTGGAAAAGGCCTCAATCGAACTGCTTCGCCCGGGCGCCATTTTGGCTGAATACCATGTCCAAGTGGGCGAGCTCATGACGAAGGAGCTTATCGGTCTGGGCCTGATCACCCAAGCCGATGTGGACGCCCAAGACCCCGCATGGCCGGCCTACAAAAAGTACTTCATGCACGGAACGAGCCACTATTTGGGCGTGGATGTGCACGACTACGGTTTGTGGGACGGAAGCCCCATCCAGGAAGGGATGGTGTTCACCTGCGAGCCTGGAATTTACATCCCGGAAGAAGGCCTGGGCATTCGGATCGAGGACGACATCGTCGTCACCAAGGAGGGCCACATCAATTTGACCAAGGCCATCCCCAAAGAGGTGGACGAGATCGAAGCCATCATGGCCGGCCGCGCCTAAGCTTGTAGGTAATCTAACTGTTTTAACCGTTTATGAAGCGCCTCCTACGGGGAATTTTCTATGCCTTTGGGCCTCGAGCGCGCCGCGTGGTGCGCCGCTTGGCCTATGCGCCCGTGGATCTGCTCCTCATTCTTCGCCATGGGGGCCGCCCAACGTACAACGGCCTTCCCTTGCCCTTGCCGGGCGAGATTTTCACTGGAGGCGGTGACTTCTTGGAAAATGGCTTGATTTTTAAGGAGCATTTTCAAAAGCTCGGAGCGCTGAAGCCCCAGGAATCTGTGCTGGACATTGGCAGCGGCCTGGGCCGAATGGCGATTCCCCTCACCGATTTTTTAGTGGCCCCGGCTGAATACCACGGCTTTGATGTCGTGGCGTCGGCGGTCGCGGATTGCCAGGGACGTATCACCTCACGCTTTCCTCATTTTCACTTTCGGCATGTGTCCCTGGTGAATGACCTCTACACACTCGAAGGGGCTTCGGCCGACCACTTTGTCTTTCCGTATGCGGACGACCAGTTTGACTTTGCGTGGGCAACTTCGGTCTTCACGCACATGGAACGCGCGGAGGTCCAAAACTACCTGCGCGAAGCGCGTCGGGTGCTCAAGCCCGGCGGGCGTTTTCTGGCCACCTTCTTTTTAACGGATTATGAGGCGCTTTCAAGTGCCCGAGGCGGGGCCTATGAATTTTCCGTGCAGCGTGGCGAAGACTGGTACATGAGCTGGGAAGTCAAAGGGGCCAATGTGGGCTTTACGCCCAAGAATGTCCAGCAATGGGCTCGGGAGGCGGGCTGGTCGGAAGCGCGCATCTACTTCGGCCGCTGGTCCGGACGTTCGGGCGAGACCACGGATTTTCAGGACATCGTCGTCTTTTCATGAACACCTAAACCGGTGCCTTGCCTACCTTCGGGGGTATGGAACTGAATTTGGTTGGAAAGCGCGCGCTCGTCGCGGGCTCGACGCAGGGCATCGGCAAGGCCGTCGCCAAATTGTTGGCTGCACATGGCGCCCATGTGGTACTGTTGGCCCGCAACCGGGAAAAACTGGAGCAGACACTCAAAGAATTGGACCGCCGTCATGGACAGGGACACTCCTATCTCATTGCGGACTACAACGAACCAGAAACGGTCGAGGATGCTTTGGAGGAATACCTCGAGGAAGGACACCCCATTCACATCTTGGTGAACAACACGGGTGGACCCGCGGCCGGTCCCATTGTGGATGCGACGCCGGAGGCTTTTTATTCGGCCTTCACCAACCACTTGATCAACAATCACCGCTTGGTGCAACTTTTGGTGCCAGGCATGCGTGACGCCGGATATGGCCGCATTGTCAATATCATTTCGACCAGCGTGAAAGCTCCGCTGCACGGGCTGGGGGTGAGCAATACCATTCGGGCTGCGGTCGCCAACTGGTCCAAGACCTTGGCCAATGAACTTGCCCCTCAGGCCATCACGGTCAACAACGTTTTGCCGGGCGCCACCCTGACAGAGCGATTGGGCAACATTATTGAAGGCCGCGCCACGAAAACAGGCCAAAGTCAAGAGGACGTCAAACAGGCGATGCTTGCGGAGATTCCCATGGGCCGCTTCGCAGAGCCCGTCGAAATTGCGGAGGCCGTCGCCTTCCTTGCCTCACCCGCCGCGAGCTACATCACGGGCGTCAACATTCCCGTTGACGGCGGCCGAACCCCCAACTTGTAAGCATGCGCCTTCAGAATTACATCGACGGACAGTTTGCCGCGCCTGCCAACGGCGCCTACCTCCCCAATGTGGCCCCAGCGACGGGCGAAGTCTATGGGGAGATCCCGGATAGCGGAGCCGAAGATGTAGAGCGTGCCATCACGGCCGCCAAAAAGGCCTTTCCCATGTGGTCCAACCTGACCGCAGCCGAGCGCAGCGCCCACATGCTCCGCGTGTCGCAGCGTATAGAGGAGCGTCTGGACGAGCTGGCGGCGGCGGAGTCTAAGGACAATGGCAAGCCCGTAAAACTGGCGACGCGGGTGGATATTCCCCGGGCCCGAGACAATTTTGCGTTTTATGCGACGGCGATTTTACACGACGCGTCGGAGAGCCACGACATGGGCGCGCAAGGCTTTAATTACACGCTTCGCCGCCCCATTGGGGTAGTGGCCTGTATCAGCCCGTGGAACCTGCCGCTCTACCTGTTCACCTGGAAGATTGCGCCGGCGCTGGCCGCGGGCAACACCGTGGTGGCCAAACCTTCGGAGGTAACCCCTGCCACGGCGTATTTGCTGAGTGAAATTTTGGACGAGGTGGGCTTTCCAGCGGGGGTGCTCAACATTGTGCACGGCACCGGACCCAATGTGGGCGAGCCCCTAGTCAGTCATCCCGAAGTGCCTGTAATTTCCTTTACGGGCGGGACGGCGACGGGTGCACGCATTTCCAGCGTGGCAGCGCCCATGTTCAAGAAGTTGAGCTTGGAATTGGGCGGTAAAAACCCAAATGTCATTTTTGCGGATTGCAACTTCGAAAAAATGCTGCGCACAACCTTGCAGTCCTCTTTTGCCAATCAGGGCCAAATTTGTCTTTGTGGTAGCCGAATCCTCGTCGAACGACCCCTCTACGACCGCTTTGTGGCGGCCTTTGTCGAACGGGTGAAAGCTTTGAAAGTGGGCCGACCGGATGATCCTTCCACCCAGGTGGGCGCGGTCGTCTCCAAGGACCATCAGGCCAAAATTCTCCACTACATCCAACTCGCCCAAGAAGAGGGCGGGACCGTGGAATGTGGCGGCCAGGCCCTTTACCCGGAAGGGGTGGAAATGGGATTCTATGTGGCGCCGACGGTCATCACGGGCTTGAACATGAACTGCCGAACCAATCAGGAAGAAATTTTTGGCCCCGTCGTCACAATCCAAGCCTTTGACAGCGAAGAGGAGGCCTTGGCCTTGGCGAATGCCACCAAGTATGGATTGGCGGCTACAGTCTGGACCGAAAATCTCAAACGCGCGCATCGCGTAGCCGCGAACATTCACAGCGGCATTGTTTGGGTCAATAACTGGCTCGTGCGCGACCTGCGGACGCCCTTTGGCGGTGTGAAGGCTTCAGGCGTGGGCCGCGAAGGCGGATTTGAGGCCTTGCGCTTCTTCACGGAGCCCAAGAACGTGTACATCGATCTCGGGGAATAGCCCAAGGGCTTGCCCACGGGACCCACCGCCCACTGAGCATGGGCACACTCGTTCCCAAGCGGGCATAAAAAAACCCCGCCGAAGCGGGGTTATCAGAGAGCGTTCTAAGAAACGAACGAGTCGCTAACACAAAATCACCTAAACGCAGAAGCTCTCTGTCTAGGTATTTTCCAAAAGCGTGCCAAACTTTCTTGCGTTTCTAAAATTAATGGAGCACTTGGAATCGGACCTGGGCGTTTTTGCCTGATTCCAGTCGAATAGAAGCGGTATAAAGCCCATTAGACCAGGTGCTTACGTCGATCAAACGGCCATCTGCATCGGCCGCGATCCATGGGCTGTCTACCACTGTGCGGCCCAGCGCATCCATCACGGTCAATCGACCGGCATCATGAGCCCCGGGCGCAGCAAAGCGCAGCACGTTTTGGGCAGGATTGGGGCTGGCACTTAGGCCGATGAGCGCGGAGGCTTCATCGAGACCCACGTGGCTCTTTTTAAACTCCATGGACGTTGTCACGAGCGCGTCCCCCGAATTCTGATTGTTGCCGTTCGCAAAGAGGCCAGCGGCGTAGACGGTCACGCTATCAGAGCCTGTACCGCTGTTCCAGGAGAAGCTCCAAGTTTTGACCCCATTGGTTGGGGTGTAAGAGGAGCTTGTTTGCGTGACAAAATGGGTTTGAGTCAGTTGCGTTCCAGTGCCCGCAGTGACACTCCCTTGATGCCCGCCCACTTTTTCTACCGAGGCTTCAAAACCCGCTCTGGACATCCCGGCGGTACCGGCGTCGGAGGTGATGGTAATCGTGTACGTGGTGTTATCGAGGTAGCCGTCCGCAGGGATATCGGAGGTGATATTGACGACTTGAGTCGTGGCGGATGGCCCAGAATGGCAACTGTAGCAGGTCTGTCCATTGCTCATGGGAGAGCCGCTTTTACCGGCGGGAGCCCCGTTTTTATTGGTGAGCGCAGGAAAGGAAATCAAGGCCATGGCAGCGAGGGCGATGGCAGGTTTCAATGGTCGAATTTTCATGGAAATAAGGTACGAGGTTTTGTTAAGCTGGATGCAACTCATGGACGGTGACTTCGGGCCATATACCTACACGCCCAGGAAAGGCTAGGTATCCAAACCCTCGATTCACATACAATGCCCGAGACTGATTCGATTCGGGATAACTCCCTGCCCACTTCGCGTATTTAAACTTGACCGGACTCCATTTGAACCATCCTGGAATTTCAATACCAAACTGCATCCCATGCGTATGACCGCTGAGTGTCAAGGCGATGTTTGCAGGGTGATGCACCACTTGGGCATCATAATGGGATGGGTCGTGGCTCAGCAAAATTTTGGGCGTCTCGGGAGGTAGCCCCGCTAGGGCCTTGTTCAAGTCCCCGTATTGGGGAAAGGGGGGTTTGCCCCAATTTTCGATGCCCAAAAGTTCCAATTGTTCCCCGTCTTTTTGAATCAATCGGTGTTCATTGCGTAAAAGATCCCAGCCCAGGGCGGCATGCTGCCCACACAATGCGGCGAGGTTGTCGACTTTGGCTTGTTCACTGGGCCATTGCCAATAGTCCCCGTAGTCGTGGTTCCCTAGGATGGAATAGACGCCATGCGGAGCTTGAATTTCTTTAAATAAATCGATCCAAGGGGTCATTTCTTCTGCGACGTTGTTGACCAAGTCCCCCGTGAATACCACCGCATCCCCACGTTGAGCGACGACCATATCTACCCCACGACGCACTTCATCTGGGTCACTAAAGCTTCCACTATGGATATCACTGATTTGGACAATCCGAAATCCATGGAAGGCCTTGGGTAACCCAGGAATGGTTACCCGATTGGTTAGGACACGGTATTTAAAGCGTCCTCGAAAAACCCCATGAAGGATGCCTAAAAATGGGATGGCCGCGAGTCCCCATCCCAGCGTGGCGACAAACTTCCGACGGCTCGCCCAGCCGTGCCCAGTGACCCACGTTCCGCCGCGAAATAGATCTTCCAGGAGACCGGCGGAGATAGGAAAGAGTTTTGGCACATAAAGTGCAATAGCATAGATCATGAAACCTTGCATCCCGCGACGCAATGCTTCCGGGCTCGCGTTGGGATCAAATTGAAAAATCGCAAAGAGAATGTAGGCGTAGCCCAGGCCATGTATCGCCCAATAAACCCGGCCAAAAAGTTTACCCAAATCCAAGGCCTTGAAGGTCTGAAAAGCGAGGATGTCTAGGACAATGAAAATGACCAGAGGAAAGAAAAGAAAAAGGGCGCTGCGCATGTGTAGTGCAAAAGTGGGACATCTCCGCAACTCAAAAAACGAGCCAGTGTTCAAAATCAGATGAAAAAGACCCTGTACCTTCGCTCCTATGGCTCTCTTTGACGCATACCGAATGAAGAACCTTTGGAAGGGGGGCTTGCTCCTTTCCGCCATCGGCATTGGTGTGCTCACGTTGTGGTACACGGAGCAGTTTGCACGCCACCTTCGAGCAGAGGAAGAGCGCCGCGTCGAATTATGGGCTGAAGCGATCGAAAGCATTGTGCAGAGCGATCCCGAGGCCGACCTGACTCTGGCGACGCGCATCATCGAGTTGAACACCACCATACCCCTCATTCTCACGGATGCGCATGGCGTGATTTTGAATCACCGCAACCTCCCTGGTCCGGACACGAGCAGCTTGGCCATTGAGAAGGAGTTGGAGCGAATGATGGCCTATGCCGACCCCATTCAGGTCCACTTGTTGCCCGGAGTGGACCAGTTTATCTATCGGAACGAGTCGGTGAACGTCCAACGACTGCATGCCTATCCCCGGTTTTTGCTAGGGATTATTGCGGCGTACATCGTTTTGGCTTATTTCGGTTTTAGTCGGGCTCGAAAAGCCGAACAGGACAGGGTATGGACAGGGATGGCACGCGAAACGGCCCACCAGCTCGGAACGCCGTTGTCGGCGCTGTACGGATGGACGACCCTTCTCGAGGAGGAAGGGGCCTCCCACGCTGCGGTGGCAGAAATTAAAAAAGATCTAGCTCGGCTCCAGACCGTGGCGGATCGTTTCTCCAAAATCGGAACGGAGGGAAAAGGGCAGCCGGGAAATTTGCGAGAATTGCTCCAACAAACGGTGGAGTATCTGCAACGTCGGAGTCCCGGTGAAATCCACTTGCAGTTGGTTATTCCAGAAATGCTGCCCGAAGTTCCCATGCAGCCTGTCCTTTTGGGCTGGGTTGTGGAAAATTTACTGCGCAATGCCATGGATGCCATGGAAGGGAGCGGCGAAGTCACCATCACGGCAGTCCATCAAGGCAGCAAAGTCTACGTTGATGTCACGGATACGGGGAGGGGGATGAATGCCCGCACACGGCGTGCAATTTTCCGACCTGGCTTTACCACGAAAACGCGCGGATGGGGCTTGGGCCTTTCACTGGCCAAACGCATTATCGAGTCGGGCCATCGTGGCCGTCTCACCGTTCAGCGGTCTGTTCCTGGCGAAGGAAGTACTTTCCGTATCGAGCTTCCTTGTTGATGGCTGGCTTGTATTTGCACGTCCCTTATTGCCGTCAAGCGTGCCATTATTGCGACTTTCATTTTTCTACGCAGTTGGGAACGCAAGAGGCGATGGTGGAATCCATGGGACGCGAGGTGGAAACCCGAATCCCAGAACCAAGGATGATGCAGACGTGGTATTGGGGAGGAGGGACGCCCTCTCTACTCACTTCGGCCCAAGTTAAAACGCTGGTGGACGGATTCATTCGGCATACCCCCTTGGTGCCCAAAGGGGAATTCACCCTCGAAGCCAATCCAGAGGACGTTTCGGATGTTCAACTGCGGAGTTGGCGAGAAATCGGGGTCAATCGACTCAGCATGGGAATCCAAACCTTCGTGGACCGGCGGCTTGCATGGATGAACCGTGCACATTCTGGGGAACAAGCGCGTGATGCCGTGCGGCGAGCTCAGGATGCGGGGCTGGAGAACATCACGGTCGATTTGATGTATGGCTTGCCAGAAACCAGTTTGTCCGAATGGCAGGAGAACGTGGGCCAGGCTCTGGAACTGGGAGTGCCTCACTTGTCCACCTACGCCTTGACGGTGGAAGATAAAACCGCCTTGCACCATCAAATCAAAAAGGGTACCACCTCCGCACCAAAAGATGAACGCGCTCGGGAGGATTTTTTGTGGCTGCGTTCGGCGCTCCGCACAGCGGGATGGGAGCCCTATGAACTGAGCAACGCTTCAAAGCCTGGCATGCGTGCACAGCACAATAGTGCCTACTGGTCAGGAGAGGCCTATGTGGGCATAGGTCCAGGAGCACACTCTTACGATGGTGCGGCCATTCGGCAATGGAATGTTTCCCACAACCTCCGATACATCCGGGGCTGGAAGCCGGGAGCCTCTCCGGAAGGCTTGGTCGAGGTAGAGGTCTTATCGCTTTTGGACCAAAAAAATGAGCGAATCATGACCAGCTTACGACGCATGGAAGGATTGCTTCGATCCGATATGGGGCCGTATGCCGAAACCCTAGATCGTCGATGGAAATCGTTCTTGGAGAACGGGTGGATGACGGCAACTGACTCGGGATGGGTGTTGACGGATGAAGGCTTGCTTTGGATGGACATGGTGGCCGCTGAAGGTTTTGCAACGGCCGAGGACCTTGGTACCTTCGTTTCATCATGAAGTACGATGAACCCTTTGATTTGAGTTTGCCTATCGAAGAAGGCTTTGGGCGGGCATGGTATGTGCCTGGCATGGAGCGTCATCCAGTGCGCATAGGTTCCTGGGTCGGTTCGGTGGAAGAAGGGGGTGCGGTGAATTTTTACACGCTTCACCTCAATCCTCATGCCCATGGCAGCCATACGGAAACCCTAGGTCATATTTGCCAGGGGTCATTTCCGGTTAACCAAGTCCACATTCCATGGGCGCAAACGGCTTTGGTCATTTCGATCACCCCCGAAGATCATGGCGAGGAGGGCCAAGTCATAAACTGGGCGGAGATAGAACGCGCTGTGGGTCGGCTCGGTGGATGGCAAGAAGCTAAGGCCTTGGTGGTTCGGACCTTGCCCAATCCCGAGGAAAAACGATCTAGGAATTACGATCGGGCGGATGCTCCCTACTTTGCCCCGGAGGTGGGTAAAGCGTTGGCCGATGTGGGCATAAACCATTGGCTCGTGGATTTGCCCTCCGTCGATCGAGAAGAAGATGGGGGTGCTTTGGCCTGCCATCGAACCTTTTGGCGCATTGATCAAGGGGTTTCAGAAGCAGGCCCTCTTGCGCGAACGCACGCGACCATTTCCGAGTTGATTTTCGTACCCCCAGCGGTCAAAGACGGCGTTTGGCGACTTCACCTCTCTGTGGCACCCATTGCATCGGATGCAGCGCCGTGCCGACCCCTAGTTTGGCCCATGGATGCGCGCCCCTAGGCTGGCCTGATTCTTGAAGAAAACCGGGATCACCTCACCATTCTAACCAATCGTACCTTTGCCAACTATGTGGGAACGTGCAGGCCATTTTTTATTAAAGTATCGCAAGGGCGTTTTGGCCTTTTGGGCCCTGTACATTGCATGCATGGCCTTCTTTGGTCGATCGGTGGACATCAGTTATGAGTTTGCCAAAATGCTTCCCTCGACCGATTCGGTCTTTACCACCTACATGGGATTCCATGAGGATTTTACCGAATCCGGCAATGCGATTGTCCTTGCCGCCAAGGACGATGCGTTTTTTACGCCTTCCGTTCTCAACGCCTGGCAGGATATGGCCACGCGGCTGGAGAATGAGGCGGAGGTGGTGGGAGTACTCTCCTTACACAATGCGGTAGACCTCTACCTCGGTGATGAGGAAGGGGCCCAAATGGAAACTCGAACCATCATGCATGGCCGGGTCAAGAGTCCACAGGAGGCGTTTGCTATTCGGGACCATTACGAGGCCTTGCCTATCTACCACGGCTCACTGAGTAGCCGCGACAACAAGACCCACTTAATGGTGGTCACCATTACGGATAAAGCGAATTACAGTGAACTGATTTTTGACCTGTTTGATCGGCTACATGCGGAAACAAAGCGTTTCGAGCGCCGCACGGGGATTGAGGTCCAAATTTCTGGCCTTCCTTATTTGCGGTTAAACAATGCCCGAAGCATCAAAGGAGAGATCAACTTGTTTTTACTGTTGACGGGCCTGGTGACGGTGCTCATCATGCTGATCCTATTGCGGAGTATGCGGGCTGCATTAATCGCCTTATCGGTCGTTGGTGTTGGGGTGATTGGCCTATACGGGATCATGGGGCTCTTGAGTTACAAGATCACGCTTTTTAGTGCGTTGTTGCCTCCATTGTTGATCGTCATTGTGGTGCCCAACTGCATCTTTTTTATCAACAAATACCACCAGGAATACGCGAAAAACAAGGATGTTCATTCGGCATTGCTGCACACGATTAAAAAAATCGGGGGAGTCGCTTTCTTAACCAACGCGACGACGGCCTTGGGCTTTGCCACATTCATACTCACCTCGTCCGAGGCCTTAGTCCATTTTGGCGTCGCAGCTTCCATCAATATTTTCATGGTCTTCTTGATGAGCCTGAGCATCATCCCAGTCCTCTACTCCTGGTTATCGGCCCCCAAAGAACGCCATTACAAACACCTCAAGCAGGCCTGGCTGATTCGGTGGATTGATTGGTTGGTCGAGACGGCCGAAAAGCACCGCCGAAAAGTCTATCTCGGTGCGTTTGCATTGGGCGTGCTGGGCGTGCTGGGGATGGCTCAAATGCAGACTACGGGGAACCTGACCACGGACATTCATGAATCGGACCCCTTGGTGACCCAAATGCGGTTTTTTGAACAAGAGATGGGGGGCGTAATTCCTTTGGAAATCGTCATTGACACCCGGGCTGAAAATGGAGCGGAAAAATCCAAAGTTTTAAAGCGGGTCGACCGGCTTCAAAGTGCGCTAGACACCATGAAGGATGTCAGCCGTTCCCTATCCCTAGTGGATGTGCTCAAATTTGGACGCCAGGCCTACTATGGGGGAGACCCATTGTTTTATGCCCTGCCAAATAGCCAAGAGCGGACCCTCATTGCCGCCTCTATGCCCCGTTTAGACACGAAAGACTTGGCATTCTTGACGAATGGTTTTCTAGATGAACCGCATCAAAAGCTCCGAGTTTCAGTTCAGGTGAAGGATTTAACGCGTCCCGAGATGATGCTACTAGTTCAGCGTATCCAGGCGACCTCGGATTCCATCTTTGAGAAAGAGAACTACGACCTTTCTTACACGGGGGCGAGTATCATCTTCTTGCGTTCGACCAAGTTTTTGATCAACAACCTAGTCGTGAGTTTGCTCTTGGCAATTTTGGTGATTTCTTTACTGATGGCGGCGCTCTTCAAGACGCCCAGAATGGTGGTGGTGGCGATCATTCCGAACTTGTTGCCTCTATTGATGACCGCCGGGATCATGGGGTGGTTTGGTATCCCAGTGAAGCCCTCCACGGTGTTGATTTTCTCCATTGCTTTTGGCATCAGTGTGGACGACACGCTGCATTATTTGGCGCGCTACCGCCAAGAATTGGTAAGCAATGGACATAACATTGCCAAAGCGGCCATATCTGCAATTCGAGAGACGGGCCCCTCCATGTTCTACACCAGCATCGTTCTTTTCGCGGGCTTCTTCATCTTCCTGGCCTCCAGCTTTGGGGGGACCCAGGCCCTCGGTTTGTTGGTTTCTATTACCTTGGTCTTTGCCATGTTCTCCAATTTGATCCTGCTCCCTAGCTTGTTGATGTCGCTCAATAAGGTGATGTCGGCATCGGACATGGAGAATATTTTGATTGATTTAGCCGAAGACGAATAATGAAAGGCATCATCCTGGCCGGAGGATCTGGCACACGCTTGCATCCACTTACCCATTCGGTGAGCAAGCAGTTGATGCCCGTCTACGACAAGCCCATGATCTACTATCCGCTCAGCACCTTGATGCAAGCGGGTATTCGCGAAATCCTCATCATTACGACGCCCCACGACGCGCCCCTCTTCCAGAATTTGCTGGGCGACGGCAGTCAGTTGGGCTGCACTTTTCAGTATACGGTTCAGCCCGAGCCCAATGGATTGGCCCAAGCCTTTGTACTGGGAAAGGATTTTATTGGCTCCGACTCGGTGGCCCTGGTGTTGGGGGACAACATATTCTATGGCACCCAGATGCCGCATTTGCTTCAAGAAAGTGCGCATCCTCAGGGAGGCATTGTCTTTGCCTATCCGGTGAGCGATCCAGAACGCTATGGGGTGGTGGACTTTGATGTCCATGGCAAGGTGCTCTCCATCGAGGAGAAGCCTGCCCAGCCAAAGAGCCACTATGCTGTGCCGGGATTGTATTTCTACGACAATCAAGTGGTGGAGATCGCAGAAAACCTTCAGCCCTCAGCCCGCGGCGAATATGAAATCACGGACATCAACAAAGAATACCTACGCCGTGGTGCATTGCATGTCGGGGTATTGGACCGCGGAACGGCGTGGCTGGACACGGGTACGTTTGATAGTTTGATGGAGGCCGCCCAGTTTGTACAAATCATGGAGCGCCGTCAGGGCCTAAAGGTGGGCTGCATCGAAGAAGTCGCCTATCAGATGGGCTTTATCACCTCGGAACAATTGGCTGCCTTGGCGGCACCTTTGGTCAAGAGCGGCTATGGAGCCTATCTCCAATCTCTATTGAAATGACAGCCGTAGAGCGATTGCAGCGCCTTTTTTTGCAGAGCGTAGAAAATGGCTTTGGCGAGCCCGAATGGAACCGCCAGCCCGATTCCCTCTATGCGCCACAACGCTACATTTTAGGCATGGGCGGGAAGCGTTTGCGTCCAGTTCTATCCCTGATGGCTGCAGAAGCTTTGGGGGCCCAGGCAGAGGTAGCGCTGCCAGCTGCTCACGCCGTAGAGCGATTTCATAACTTCTCCTTGATTCACGATGACATCATGGATGAGGCGCCTGTGCGCCGGGGGAAACCCACCGTTCATACCACATGGGGGACCAATACCGCCATTTTGAGTGGAGATGCCTTGTTGGTGATGGCCTATGAGTCCTTGCGTCAACTTCCTGACGCAGTATTGCCTCAAGCCCTCCGAGTGTTTAATCGTACCGCCCTTGAAGTCTGCGAGGGACAACAGTGGGATATGGATTTTGAGACCCAAGACCATATCCAGGAAGGCCAGTACTTGCAGATGATTCGCTATAAGACCTCCGTGTTATTGGGCTGTGCTTTGGAACTCGGCGTTTGGGCCGCTCAAGGAAATGCGGAATTGGCGGCGGCGTTGTATTCATTTGGGTTAGAGTTAGGAACATCCTTTCAGATGCATGACGACATCCTGGATGCATTTGGGGACCCCAGTGAAGTGGGAAAGCAAGTAGGAGGAGATATTCTCAGCAATAAAAAAACCATGCTCTATTTGCACCTCAAGGCTCAGCGGCCAGACATCTTGGCCACCTGGCAAGATGCGCGAAGCACGGAAAAAGTTGAGGCAATCAAAAATGCGATGATCGAGGTGGGGAGCTTGGCTTATGTCGAATCGCAGCGTGTAGCACATTTTCATAAAGCCATGGAAGCATTGGCTGCGGCAGAGGCTAAAGGTTGTCGCACGGAGGATTTGGCCCATTTGGCTCAGTGGATATTTGAGCGAAAAGCTTGAAAATCAAGCAAGAAATTCCCCGAATATTCACGGAATTTGCAGCAATGAGCCATGCTTTTTGCCGTAATTTTGCTTTTCAGTAATCACTGATTCATGGACCGTTTTTCCTTTTTAGGAACCTCACATATTGGCTTTCTGGATGACCTCTACCAACAGTACGTCAAAAATCCGGACGAGGTAGAACCCTCATGGCGTGCCTTTTTCCAAGGGTATGACTTTTCTCGGTCCGAGTATGGGGATCTTTTAGCCCCGGAAGTTATTGTCCCAGATGAGGTCCGCAAGGAGTTTGCCGTGCTGGACCTAATCAATGGATATCGAACACGGGGACACTTGTTTACGCAAACCAACCCAGTTCGTCAGCGCAGAAGCTATAGCCCTACCCTGGATCTGGAAAACTTCCGCCTTGCAGAAAGCGACATGGATACGGTCTTCCAAGCCGCGACGGAGGTCGGACTGCCTGGTCCAGCACCCTTGCGTGAGATCGTAGCGCATCTACAAGCCATTTATTGTCGTTCCATCGGAGTGGAATACATGTATGTGCGCCAGCCTGATGTGATTAAATGGGTGCAGACTTTTATTCACCCCAACGACAATACTCCTTCACTCAGTCCCGCTGAAAAGCGCCATATTCTGCACAAGCTGAACGAGGCTGTGGCTTTTGAATCCTTCTTGAATACCAAGTTTGTGGGCCAAAAGCGCTTCTCCATCGAAGGGGCTGAAGCCTTAATCCCTGGTCTCGATTTTATGCTCCAACGGGGCACCGAAATCGGGGTGGAAGAGGTGGTCTTGGGCATGGCACACCGCGGTCGACTCAATGTGCTCACCAACGTGTTTGGGAAGCCCGCATCACAAATTTTCTCCGAGTTTGAAGGAAAGGAATTCGCCGACGACGACTTTGACGGCGATGTAAAATACCACTTGGGTTTTACCACGACGCGTAAGCTAGTGAACCAGAAGTCGGTAAAAATGAATATTGCTCCCAACCCTTCACACCTAGAAGCGGTGGATCCGGTGGTGGTCGGCATTGCCCGCGCCAAATGCCACACCGAATACGAGCGTGACTTCAATAAAGTCTTGCCGATTTTGATCCATGGCGACGCCGCGGTGGCGGGACAAGGCGTGGTCTACGAAACGCTTCAGATGGAGCGGCTCGCGGGCTATAGCACGGGAGGCACCATCCATGTGGTCATCAACAATCAGGTCGGATTTACCACCAACTACATGGACGCGCGATCGTCCACGTACTGCACCGATGTGGCCAAAGTGGTCCTAGCGCCTGTCTTGCATGTGAATGGAGACGATGTAGAATCGGTGGTCCATGCCATGCGCTTTGCGATGGAATACCGCCAACGCTTCCACCGCGATGTCTTTATTGACCTTTTGTGCTACCGCAAGTACGGTCACAACGAGGGCGATGAACCCCGCTTTACCCAGCCCTTACTGTACAAGGCCATCTCTAAGCACCCCAACCCTCGTCAGATTTATTTCCAAAAATTACTCGCGGAAGGCCAAGTGCCCCAGACGCTGATGAAGCAAATGGAGGACGAGTTCAAGGACATGTTGGAAGGCCAGTTTGACACGGCCAAAAAAATTGAAAAGAACGTCATCGTTCCCTTCATGCTGGACGAATGGCAAAACTTCCCCGCCGCAAAGAATGGCGATGTGCACCACATTCCTGCGACCCAAGTGGCCCGTAAACGATTGGATGGGGTAGCCAAAGCCCTCACCACGCTTCCAGAAGGCAAGAAATTCTTCAACAAAATAGTTCGCCTCGTTGGCGACCGCGCTGCCATGGCCTTTGAGCGCAATGCATTGGACTGGGGCATGGCGGAAATGATGGCCTATGGCTCTTTGCTCCAAGACGGCTTCAATGTCCGTATTTCGGGTGAGGACGTAGAGCGTGGAACGTTTAGCCACCGCCACGCCATCATCAAGTTGGAAGATTCGGAAGAAAAGGTCTGCCTCGTCGACCAAGTACCGGACAAGAAAGGCCGCTTTGCCATCTACAATTCGCACTTGAGCGAGTATGCAGTATTGGGCTACGACTACGGATATGCCATGGCGAGCCCAGAGACCTTGGTGATTTGGGAAGCGCAGTTTGGCGATTTCTCCAACGGAGCCCAAATTATCATTGACCAGTTCTTGGCTGCGGCAGAGGATAAATGGAAGGTGCAAAATGGCATAGTTCTACTCCTTCCCCATGGCTATGAAGGCCAAGGGGCCGAACACTCGTCGGCCCGTTTGGAGCGCTTCCTTCAGCTTTGTGCTCAGAACAACATGTTTGTGTGCAATACCACCACACCGGCGAACCATTTCCACTTGCTGCGTCGTCAGATGCATCAGTCTTTCCGCAAACCACTCGTGGTCATGAGTCCCAAGAGCCTGTTGCGCCACCCCATGGCGACCTCCTCGATGGAGGAATTAGCCGAAGGGTCGTTCCAGCCGGTATTGGGGGACGATTTGGATCCCAAAAACATTCAAAAGGTGGTACTCTGTTCGGGCAAGCTCTACTATGAATTGTTGGAGGAGCGTCAAAAGCGTCAAGACACCACAACGGCCTTGATCCGTTTGGAACAGCTCTATCCCTTGCCGGAGGCACGCGTGATGGAAGAAATGGCCAAATATTCTGCCGATGTGAAATGGGTTTGGGCTCAAGAAGAGCCTGCCAACATGGGGGCGTGGTCCTACCTCCGCACCCACACTGATTGGCCCTTGCAGCGTGTTTCACCTGCTGCCTCGGCCGCGCCTGCCTCTGGATCGCACCAGGCCGCACACCACATTCAACATGCGACCATTCAAAAAACATTTGACTGCTAAATCTCTGTCCTATGATACTTGACATGAAAGTTCCTTCTCCCGGTGAGTCCATCTCAGAAGTGGAAATTGCCAGCTGGTTAGTCAGCACGGGAGACTACGTCGAAAAGGACCAAGCCATTGCGGAAGTAGACTCGGACAAGGCTACGTTGGAATTGCCCGCTGAAATGAGTGGGGTCATTGAAATTTTAGTGGAGCCTGGCACCACCGTAGCTGTGGGCCAAGTCGTCTGCAAAATTGACACCTCTGCTGAAGCTCCTGCGGGCGGCGCAGCGAAACCTGCCGCAGCTGCGGCACCCAACCCTATGCCTGTGGCGGCCAGCGCGAGCACCCAGACCTATGCCACGGGCACTCCTAGCCCTGCCGCCAAGAAAATTCTGGATGAAAAAGGAATTTCCGCAGTGCAAGTGCAGGGTACAGGCAAGGATGGTCGCATCACGAAGGAAGATGCCGTCAACGCGAAAGTGGCCATGGGGTCGACAACCTCCGGACGCGGCGAAACCCGTCAGCGCATGAGTGCACTTCGCCGCAAGTTGGCGCAGCGCTTGGTCTCTGTCAAGAATGAAACAGCCATGTTGACCACGTTCAACGAGGTGGACATGAAGCCTATCATGGATTTACGCAAGCAGTACAAAGAGGCCTTTGCCGAGAAGCACGGCGTCGGCTTGGGCTTCATGAGCTTCTTTACGTTGGCTGTGGTTCGTGCTTTGAAAATGTACCCGGCGGTGGCCAGCATGATTGACGGCGACGACATGGTCAGCTTTGACAGCACGGATATCTCGGTAGCGGTGAGTGGCCCCAAAGGCTTGATGGTGCCGGTGGTTCGCGACGCAGACACGCTAGATTTTGCAGGCGTTGAGTCGGCCATCAAGGATTTGGCAACCAAAGTGCGCGATGGAAAAATCACGGTCGATGAAATGACGGGAGGATGCTTTACGATCACCAATGGTGGGGTCTTTGGATCCATGCTCAGTACACCTATTATCAATCCCCCGCAGAGCGCCATTTTGGGTATGCACAACATTGTCGAGCGCCCCGTCGTGGTGAACGGTGAAATCGTGGTACGCCCCATTATGTACGTCGCCTTGAGTTATGACCACCGCATCATTGACGGCCGCGAATCCGTCGGTACGTTGGTGGCCATCAAAGAGGCCTTGGAGAACCCCGTGGAGCACTTGATGGGCGGAGACGCCAAGAAGGGCCTCGGACTCTAATCCCAATCCCTTGATCGATACGCACACGCATCTAGACAATCCGCAATTGGCGGAGGATATAGATGCCGTGATGGTGCGTGCTTTGGAGGCTGGCGTCACCCACATGTTTATTCCCAATGTGGACGACGAGAGTTGGCCCCGAATGCAATCCCTACAAGCCCGGTATCCGGAACAAATTCGCGTGATGCTGGGGCTGCACCCTTGCGATGTGGGCGAAGATTGGGAAGCGGTATTGGACCGCTATGAGGCGCTTTGGGCGGAGCATGCGGCCGACTACATCGCCGTTGGGGAAATTGGCCTGGACCTGTACTGGGACAAGACCACCTTGGACCGGCAGTTGGCGGCCTTACACCGCCAATTGGACTGGTGCGTGACCTATGACAAACCGTTTAGCATGCACGTTCGAGAGGCTTGGGGCCCCACGATGGAGGTCTTGCGCCAGCGCGCATGTCCCGAGTTAAAAGGGGTGCTCCATTGTTTTACAGGATCCACGGAGATCGCTCAAGAACTCATCGCCATGGGCCACTCGCTTGGCATAGGCGGGGTGGCTACGTTTAAAACGGCTAAAGTGGTCGAGGTATTGCGGGAAGTGGGCTTAGACCAGGTGGTGCTGGAGACCGATAGTCCGTACTTAGCGCCCGTGCCTCATCGGGGAAAGCGCAACGAAAGCAGCTACACCCGTTTGGTCGCTCAGCACCTAGCCGATTCTCTGGGATTGACAACCGCGGAAGTAGACCATATCACGACCGCCAATGCGCGTCGTATCTTCCGGATGTAAAGCCGGTTGCATGAAACTTCTACTCATTTATACAGGGGGAACCATAGGAATGGTTCAAAGCGAAGAGGGGGATTTGCATCCTTTTGACTTTGATCAGTTGCTCAAATTGGTTCCCGAAGTAGCCCGCCTAGATGCACAGATTGAAACCTGGCAGCCCTGGGAACCCATGGACAGCAGCGACATGCAGCCGGAGCATTGGGCCCTACTCGCCAAAGGCATGGATGCGCGCCGAAAAGACTACGACGGCTTTGTCGTCCTTCATGGAACAGATACGATGGCGTACACGGCTTCTGCGTTGAGTTTTATGCTATTGAACTTTGGAAAACCCGTTGTTTTCACTGGAAGCCAATTGCCCGTGGGGGTCCTTAGGAGCGATGCGCGTGAAAACCTCATCACGGCGCTCGAATTGGCGATGGCCACGGATGCCGCGGGCGCCCCGATGCTCCAAGAGGTGGCTATTTATTTTGAATACCAGCTGCTCCGGGCCAACCGCGCCTACAAGCGTTCTTCCCAGAACTTTAACGCTTTTGAAAGCCCCAATTATCCACCCTTGGCGGAAGCAGGTGTTTCCTTGCATATCAAACAAGACACCTTGTGGAGACCTACAGGTACGTACCAGGTACATCCTGTTTGGAAAGCTTCGGTGGGGGTTCTGATTCTGGTGCCAGGATTGTCCCAAAAAATGGCCGAGGCTATTTGTCTGAACACGGGCTGTGATGTGGTAGTCCTGCACACCTTTGGGAGTGGAAATGCGCCGAATTGGGAATGGCTCCCCGAGTTGATCGATGCCGGACAACAGCGGGGCATCTCCTTCCTCAATGCGTCCCAATGCAGGTTAGGGGGTGTTCGTCAGCCGGCCTATGCGGCTTCCCGAATGCTTCGCTACGCGGGGGTCCTCTCTGCTGGAGACATGACCCTAGAAGCGGTGGTCACTAAGTCGATGTGGCTGTTGGGCCAAGGCAAAGTGGGCAAAGCTTTTGAAACGGCTTTTGCGCAAAATCTTGCCGGGGAGCGCTCGCTATAAACCTGCGCCGAGCAAATCCCGAGCAAGTTCCGTTTGAATCGCTATTTGCTTGTCTTTGGCGTACCACTTGTGCAGCTCTTCTGAGTACAAATGGGCGATGCTAGGGTCAGCTTTAATCCGGGCCACCAATTCCATCGCAAATTGTGGTCGAGGCCCCCAGGTGCCAGTGACTTCGAAGGCCTCATTGAGTTGAATCGTTTTTGGGATGCTTCGGCCGCCATTCGTGAGAAAGGCATCCATGAGCGCCAAATTTTGATCCCTAAAAACGACTTTCGCTTCAATGCGGCCATTGCTTGCGCGGGCGATCGCAGCCTGGACGGGAAGAATTTGTGCCCCATCCCCGCACCAATGCTCATTGATTATCAGCCATTTGCTCCCCTTTTTCGCATTCAAGGCGGCCATTTCCACTTCGGGCTGCAATTGGAATCGGCTGACTAATCGCTTCACCCGCTGTTGGTTGATCGCGAGGTATTTATCCAAATCTACTGCCTCATCAGGGACCGAATGGAGCAAATGGTCAAGGTAGGCGTCAATGGGGAGCGCGGCCTCCCAATAGCCTAGAAAATCTTGGTTCGTAAGCATGCATCAAAGGTCGCTCAGGTCAGGGTTTTGTAAGCATTTATTGAGGCTTTGCTTTTGCGTATATTTGCCGCCCACAACACCCAAGGAGAGGTGTCCGAGTGGTTGAAGGAGCACGCCTGGAAAGTGTGTATACGGGAAACTGTATCGGGGGTTCGAATCCCCCTCTCTCCGCAAGAACGACGCAAAACCCACGATGCAATCGTGGGTTTTTTGATTTCTGGGGTGCGGTAAGCTTGCCTAACTAATTGCAGTGCCCCAAAGGGCATGTACTATACCTTTTGCTTTAGCTAGTTATTGTTCTTGATCAAATTTGTACAGATCTCCATTACCATCTTTACATTCTAAAAAGAACGCATCTGGAATTCCACTTTCAAATGATAACCTAGTGACTTTCTTTTTGTCACAGTCATCAGAGTTAGAATGTAAAAACACCACCTGGTTATTCTCAATTTTTTCTGGCAAGTCATACGTCATGCTGACGTAGTAATTCCCTAAGAATTCATTCTGTTCATTAAATATTAAAATTCTGCTAGTAGCTCTCTTTGATGGTCCCCAGAACCAAGAGGAGGTAATAATCTTTAATATGCCTTTGGGAGAAGTAATAGTCCCAAGGTATCTAAGGTGCGTTTCGGTTCCTTCGGTTTCATTCCATTCGCCGAAGACATAAAGACTATCAGTAACATTATTCTCCAACACTATTTGTCGAATCGAATCATCATTGACTTGCCCGGACAGACATAGACTTGCGTATATCAAGATGACTGATATTGAAATTCTATTATTCATGCTAATTGGCTACAAAGTTGTGAATATTGAGAACAGCTTACAATCATGAAGACAAGAACTGTGTGAAAAATTTGTTTCATTTTTTAATTACAAACAATCTTGTATCTAACCCCGTATCAGCAGAGATCGTTTTGGGTTCCTTCAAGATAACAAATGGGATGATGTGCCCGGATATTAGTTATAAAGTTGTTAGCCCTCGTTTAGGGTCTATACTCTCGCCTTCTTTTAAGGGTCAATATTTCTGCCCAGTAGACAAGAGGCAACTGTTTATTCCCCGTTTGAGTGCAGCTATGGAATTTCACAAGACGCGCTACCTTTAGTCAAACACCACTTAAAGGTTAGTCCAGGCATCTCATGAAACACCCCCATCTCCTTGCGGTCGCTGTAGCGGCTTCCTCTTTTCTGAGCCTCCACGCACAAGTAGGGCCCATTTTTGAAAACGGCCAAGCGCAGAAAGTACCTCTTTTTGAGAACCCAAAGGAATGGATTCGGGAAGACCTCTGGGTAGAAACAGAATTTGACACCGATGGGGATGGGATTTTGGACCGAATGCACGTCGATGTCACCCGCCCTGCCCAAACCAATGAGGGCCTGAAGCTCCCGGTCATCTATGAAAGCAGCCCCTACTATGCGGGAACGGCGGGAAATGACCGCGATCTCTTTTGGAATGTATCGCATGAGTTAGGCGAGGTACCCGCACCTCCCAGGCACCCAGAGGTGGTTCGAAAAGGACAGCGCCCCATCATTTCCAATTCGCAAGTTTTCACCTGGGTTCCCCGAGGATACATTGTAGTTCATTCAAGCTCACCAGGCACCGGCTTGTCGGATGGTTCTCCCACAGTGGGCGGTGACAATGAATCCTTCGCACCCAAAGCCGTCATTGAATGGTTAGCGGGAAAAGACAACGGCTATGCAGAGCGAACGGGCGATCAAAAAGTCCAAGCCTTCTGGTCTACGGGGAAGGTGGGCATGACAGGCACCTCCTACAATGGTACCATTCCGTTGGCAGCAGCCACCACGGGCGTCGAAGCCCTCAAGGCCATTATCCCTGTGGCGCCCAATACCTCCTACTACCACTATTACCGTTCGAATGGCTTGGTGCGAAGTCCGGGGGGCTATTTGGGCGAGGATATCGACGTCTTGTACGAATTCATTCACAGTGGAGAGGAGTCTAAGCGTGCATTCGGCAATAAAACGGTCCGAGACGAACTCATGCGCGCCAACATGGATCGCGCAACAGGGGACTACAATGATTTTTGGGCCGGCAGAGATTACCTCCATGACATGGAGCCCATGAAGGCCGCCTTGCTCATGTCCCACGGATTTAATGACTGGAATGTCATGCCCGAACACAGCTACCGCATCTACAACCGTGCCCGCGAAATGGGGCTACCCGTTCAAATCTACTACCACCAAGCAGGTCATGGTGGTCCCCCTCCTATGGACCTGATGAACCGGTGGTTTACCCATTACCTGTTTGGCATAGACAACGGCGTAGAAAACGACCCTAGGGCATGGATTGTCCGTGAACGCGTGTCGCCCAAGGACCCAACGCCCTATGCCGATTATCCTCATCCAGGTGCACAACCCGTAACACTTAAACTCACTAAGGGAGGCAAAAAAAGCGGTGGTCTTTCCACGAGAAAGGCGAGTAAACGCAACGAAAAACTCGTGGACGATGTGACTTTTACAGGGACCGAATTAGCCAAAGCATCCACCTCTAAAAACCGCCTCCTCTATGTGAGCCCCATCTTAAAAGAAGACCTCCATATCTCCGGACTGGCTTCCTTGGAAATACGGGTGTCTTCCTCCAAACCTGCGGCTAATTTGTCCGTTTGGCTGGTGTCCTTGCCCTGGAATGAAGCAGAAGACGCCTTGATCTACGACAACATCATCACCCGGGGCTGGGCGGATCCTCAGAACCACGAGAGCATCTCCAGAAGTGAACCTTTGGTTCAAGGCGAATTCTACACGTTGAAATTTGACCTTCAGCCGGACGATCAAATTATCCCAGCTGGGCAGCAAATTGGCTTGGTGATTTTCTCCAGCGATCAGGAATTCACCCTCCATCCACAGCCCGGAACGGTGCTCAAGGTGGACCTGCGTGGAACGACACTCACCCTCCCCGTGGTTGGGGGTGAGGAAGCCTACCAAGTGGCCACCAACTAAAGGCCAAAGGGAGATGCCTCAGGGCTTCACCTGGGTATCGTAGACGACCACCCTGGACCAGAGGTGGCTGTAGTTTTTCACAAAGGCTTGGTGCAAGGGATGTACTTGGTAGGCGTCTTGATCCGCCGAAGAGGCAAAGTACATGGTTTCTGAAACGCTCCAGTCGCTTACGACGACATCTCGCGGAAGGGTTGAAGCGGGTTCCCCCGACACCATCCATTGGACTTCTTGGACTCCGCGCAACGTAGCCAAGCCCTCCTTTAAGCGTGCTTTGTCTTCTGCGGAATCTGGGTTTTTCAGCCAGAAATACACTTGGTGGAGTACGGCGCCTTTCTGAAAAGTGGGTACCGTGGAGGGCTTTTGCTCAGAGCTTGTAGGGGACTGAGCCCAAGCGAGTTGGGCTATAAAAAGCGCGGAAATGAGCCAGGGCAATTTCATGGGAATGCGTTTAAGAGCATAGAAATTACGCTAAAATCTCAGGAGAATACCTTTGTGGCATGCAGCAAAAATGGATTTCTGGGCTCTCAACGACCATCGTGGTATTAGCCGGCCTATCCCTCTTTGGATGGAGTGTCAAGCAAGTGAGCACGGGACAATCTACCTGGCCAAGCTGGGTTCAAAGCCCGCTCAAAGCCTTTGTGGGCTTCATAGATCTTTTTGAAAAAGCCAAAGAAGAAGTTTCGGCACTGCCAGAAACCTTTGTTCTGACTCCTGAGGATTTCTCCCCCATTAATACTCTGGAAGAGGATGTCATCATCCTCACCAGCTACCACAACCAAGAGAATACCCGAACCATAGCCCTCATCAATCTGCGCACGGGGGAGGAGTTAAAGACGTGGACGGTGGACCAATTGGCTGTGCCCCAGGACCGTATTATCCATAGCATTATGCTGCCGGACAGCTCCTTGATTTATGGACTGGATTGGTATTCGGGGCTCATTCGGATAGATAAAAACAGCCAACGCATTTGGCACCAGGATAGCATCATTCATCACCACGGAAAAAATTTGGCGGCGGACAGTACGATATGGGCCTGTACCTATGAGAAAGAGGAAGGCAAGCCGCTGTACTACCGCCCCATCTTTCGCACTGGAATGGGGACCTTTCCCTACCTAGACAATTGGATTACCCAAATTCATGCGTATTCGGGCGAGGTGCTGTACCACAAAAGTTTGACGGAAATCCTCGTGGAGAATGGGCTGACGCACCTGCTGGTGAAGAGCGAGACCCCCGGAGATCCAATTCACGTCAACGATGTCGAGCCAGCCCTAAAAGATGGCCCCTATTTTCAGAAAGGAGACCTGTTTATCAGCGCGCGGAATGGCTCGTGGATCATGCAGTTCCGCCCTGGTACGGGTAAAGTTATTCGCCTCCTTGAAGGCCCATTCTACAGCCAGCATGATGTGGACATTGAAAGCGACAGCACCCTCACCGTTTTCAACAACAACAGTCTACAAAATGAGCGGCCCCGGCCCTCAAAGTGGCCCATGAGCGCCTCCTCCTATGAGGTGGGGTCTTATAGTTCACAAGCAGTACGTATTTATCTAAATCGCCCTCACATGGAGGTGTTGGATCGGGAGGTCTGGGAAGAAAATGACCTCTACAGTTTCACGGAGGGCATCGTGGATGCCCTGCCGGGTGGCGGCTATTTTGTCGAGGAACAAAACAGCAGTGTGCTCTGGGTGATTCAAGATGGTGTGGTGCGCTATAAAAACGTCTTGCCCTCCCACCATCCAGGCTACCACCATTTGGCCAACTGGGCGCGTGTTATGCCCTAGGCTGATTCTAGCTGTTTGTGGGAGCCGTCGCAGTTCGGCATGCGTTTAGATAAGCCGCAAATGCAGTCATTCATGCCCTTCCCTTTGAGAATGCGGGGTCGGTATTTTAAAACGCGGTCCGTCTTGGTGGCCAATTGCTTGGCGCCGTCGATAAAGAGAATGTAAGCGCGCCGACGTCCTGGCGTGAGCGCGTCCCATGAACTTTGAAAGTCGGCGTCCTTGTCGAGCTCGGCTTGCAATTCTGCGGGAATCGCATAGTCATCCACCGTTTTCATTTCGACTTTTAGCCCGGCGCGTTCAATGTCCATGGCCTCCTGGATGTAGGCCTTGAGAATGGGGGCCAACTTGTGGACCTCTTCGGTATGCGTAAACTTGATCCAACGGCCCGCTTGGGTATTTTCACCGGGTTTGGTCAGAAGGCCCTGTGGATCCGCCATCAGTGCACCATTAAAAAAGGAAAGGGCGCAATGGTTTTTAAAGGCGCCTAAGCCAATGATGTTGGTGCCTCGGTACATGTAAATAGGAGTGGACCATTTGACGACTTCTTCCAAGTCTTCTTGGCGCAACACGTCTACCAAAGCGCCTAAAGTCTCCTGCCAAACGGCTTGGTCGTTCAAGTACTGGTCAACGTTGGGATAGTTTTTACGCATGAGATTGAAGGTACGAAAGGGTCCCAATCCGAAGAGCCTCCAACAAGCGCTTCTTCTGCAAGGTGTGCTTGAACACTATGACAATCTGCCGTTGCGCGAGGTCCGAAGCGATGGCACTTGTGTTGGCGGCTTGTTGGGCCTTGGAAAGTTGGTTGCGTGCCATGTCGGGAATGATGGTGATGCCTCCTTGATGATCCACAAGACGCATCAGGGTTTCCAAACTGCCCGATTGATAATGCAAGCCTTGACGTTGGGTCGATACAGTAGGGTCACAGAGGCCCATGACATGGTCGCGCAGGCAATGGCCTTTGGCGAGTAGATAGGTGGGCCACTTTTTCAAAGCATCCAAGGTGAGTGCCGATTGGCAAGCGCCCTCCAAATGATACACCCATAAGCGTTCAGTCCACAGAGGAAGGATATCCAAATGCTGCAGTGAATGGGAAATGGGCAGCGCCATGATGCCCACATCCACGCGCTCCTGTAAAATGGCCTCCAAGAGTTGTTCGGTAGGCAGCTCCTCGATGTCCATCTGGATATCGGGGTGGGCATCTACCAGTTTTGGGAGAATAGTCGGCAGTAGGTAGGGCGCTATGGTCGGAATGGCGGCAATGTGTAGGTGGCCTTTCAAGTGTTCCTGCTGGTCTGCAATGGCATCTTCAAGGTCCTCGAAGCGTCGTAGCACTTCCAGGAGGTGGGGCAGGAGTTTTTGCGCCAAGGGGGTGGCTTGGATGGGACGGCTTGCACGATTTACGAGCGCTCCCCCGACAATGCGCTCCAGCCGTTGAATCTGCATCGTCAACGCGGGTTGCGAAATATGTAGTGTTTGCGCAGCGGCCGCAAAGGAACCCGCTTTGAGAAGGGCCTCTAAATATTGAGCCTGAACGCGAGTAATCGCACTATTCATCATAAGTAATTCTTATGTAAATATAATTATTATTGAATTTTCTTATGAAAAGAAACCGGTACTTTTAAAGATTGAAAACCATAGCGCCCAGTGTGCTGTTAACGAAACGAATTTCTTTAAAAAACCAACCCATGTCGGCAGATACTCCTCATAGCCACTCCTCCTATAATGTAAACTCCTCGGAGGCAAAATGCCCCTTCTCTGGCCACAACGCCCCCAAAGCGGCAGGCCGTGGAACGCGCAACCAAGACTGGTGGCCCAACCAACTCAACCTATCCATCTTGCGCCAGCACTCTGGCTTGAGCAATCCTTTGGAAGCAGATTTTGACTATGCGGCCGCGTTCGAATCACTAGATTATCCCGCTTTGAAGCAGGATATCATTCACTTGATGAAGACTTCTCAAGACTGGTGGCCTGCTGACTTTGGTCACTACGGTCCCTTCTTTATCCGCATGGCCTGGCATAGTGCGGGCACCTACCGTACCGGTGACGGTCGCGGTGGCGCAGGAGCGGGTACGCAGCGCTTCGCTCCCTTGAATAGCTGGCCGGATAACGGCAACTTGGACAAGGCTCGCTTGCTGCTTTGGCCGATCAAGCAGAAGTACGGTCAAAAGATTTCCTGGGCCGACTTGATGATTTTGGCGGGCAACGTGGCTCTGGAAGACATGGGCTTCAAGACATTTGGCTTTGGCGGTGGCCGCGCCGATGTGTGGGAGCCTGAAGAGGACATCTACTGGGGTTCAGAAGGCGAATGGCTCGCAGACAAGCGCTATAGCGGCGATCGCGACCTGGAAAACCCCCTAGCAGCCGTTCAAATGGGCTTGATCTACGTCAATCCAGAAGGCCCCAATGGCAACCCGGATCCTTTGGCAGCAGCGAAAGACATTCGTGAGACGTTTGCGCGCATGGCCATGAACGACGAAGAAACCGTAGCCTTGATTGCCGGTGGCCACACCTTCGGCAAGACCCATGGAGCGGGCGATCCCGAGAAATACGTGGGTCCCGAGCCTGCGGGTGCGTCGATTGAGGAGCAAGGCCTTGGTTGGAAAAACACCATGGGCAAGGGCCACTCTGAGGACACCATTACAAGTGGTTTGGAGGGTATTTGGACCACGACTCCTACTAAGTGGAGCAACAATTATTTCGAGAACCTCTTTGGCTACGAATGGGAGCTCTTCAAGAGCCCGGCAGGTGCCTACCAGTGGAAACCCAAAGGCGATGCCGGTGCGGGTACCGTGCCCGATGCACACGTTGCGGGCAAGACCCACCAACCCACCATGTTGACGACGGATCTGTCCTTGCGTTTCGATCCTGCCTATGCTAAGATCTCCAAGCGTTTTTACGAGAACCCTGAGGAGTTTGCCGATGCCTTTGCCCGTGCGTGGTTCAAGTTAACCCACCGCGATATGGGACCTCGCAGCCTGTACAAAGGACCTGAAGTCCCCGGAGAAGAGTTGATCTGGCAAGACCCTATTCCTGCAGTGACGCATGCCTTGGTAGACGTTTCCGATGTTGCTGCACTCAAAGCGAGTATTTTGGCAAGTGGCTTGAGCATCTCACAACTGGTGGGTGCGGCTTGGGCTTCGGCTTCTACCTTCCGCGGTTCTGACAAGCGTGGCGGCGCCAATGGCGGCCGCGTGCGTTTGGCACCTCAGCGCTACTGGGAGGCCAACAATCCTGCTGACCTAGGTAAGGTGTTCGACGCTTTGGAGGCCATTCAAAAGGACTTCAACAGCCAGGCTACAGGCGGCAAGGCTATCTCCATGGCGGACTTGATTGTGTTGGCAGGTTGTGCGGCTGTGGAAGCGGCTGCCCAAAAAGCAGGACACGCCATCACCGTGCCTTTCACTCCGGGTCGTTCGGATGCCTCCGAGGCCCAAACCGATGTGGAGTCCTTTGCATGGCTCGAGCCTCAGGCAGACGGCTTCCGCAACTACAGCAAGCGTGAATACTCCATTTCTGCGGAAGAAATGTTGGTAGACAAGGCGCAATTGCTCACGTTGACCGCCCCTGAAATGACTGTTTTGGTCGGTGGATTGCGCGTACTCAATGCGAATACCGCAGGCAGCCAGCACGGAGTCTTCACGACACGCCCCGAAGCATTAACCAATGACTTCTTTATGAACTTATTGGACGTGGGTACGACTTGGGCGTCTGCCAATGATCACAATACGGCCTTTGAAGGGCGCGACCGAAAGACCGGTGACGTCAAGTGGACCGGTACCCGGGTAGATTTGATCTTTGGTTCAAATTCTGAACTGCGTGCATTGGCCGAGGTCTATGCCTGCAGCGACAGCCAAGAGAAGTTCTTGAAGGACTTTGTGGCGGCTTGGACGAAGGTGATGAATCTGGATCGCTTTGATTTGAAGTAATCCGAAGGCGATTCCATCGCTTTGAGACGAATGCAAAAAGCCCGGAGCACGCTCCGGGCTTTTTTATGCCCAATGGGTAATTGGCGGGAGCCTAAAGGTTCAAAGCTTATAAAGGCTTTGGGATCGGACTGTGCCTAGATGCGAAGGCCTGGATGGAGTTTTCCGCCCATAAATCTTACATCCTCCTACCCGCATGGTACCCCAAATACGCCATGGGTAAATAGGCCAGGCCAAGATCCAGGACATTGAACCACATGGGGGAGGGTAGGATGCGAACCATATACAGGCCGCCAGCTAGGAAGACAAAGCCCAGCAGCATGGCGCGCTGTAACGTTGCGGGCCGAACCCACCACGAAGCCAAAAAGGCACTCAATAAGGTTCCCAAGGCGTGGGCCAGAAAAGGCATCAGGTAGTGCTTGGGCTCCATGCGAGGCATGGCGGCGAGGAGGCCTTCTTCCGTCGTGAGATCGACACCGATGGGAGGGGCTACAAATAGGTGGCTATAGGTTATGAGATAGCCATTGAGAGCCATGCCCAAAATGGCGGCCAATAAAGTGAGAACGAGCGGTTTCATACGTTAAAGGTAGATGCTCAGACCTACCTTTAGATGAAATACACCTACCCATGGCACACCGCTTTCTCCTTGTATTCGTATTGGCTTCCGGTAGTCTTTTAGCCCAATGGACGCCGAACACAGCGCTGAATACCCTGGCAGCCAATGTCAATACGGATGACATGATGACGGCGGCGACTCAAGACGGCCGAACCTACATCGCTTTTTGGGCGCCGGTTTCAGGACCGACTTACTATGAAATGAGGCTCCAACTTTTGGACACAAGTGGCACTCCCCAATTTGGACCCAATGGCATGGTCGTCGACAACAACATTGGGATGAGTACTTCGACGGTGACCTGGGATTTAAAAGTGGATAATACCAACAATGCGTACATAGGCATTACAGGGACGGGTGGAAATGGTGATGCACGGGTTCACAAAGTCAGTCCATCCGGAACGAAACAATGGGGGGCCAATGGAATAACGATAGGCCAAGGTTACAACGTTCGGCTTTTGCCATTGAGCTCTGGCGAACTCATTGTGGCCTATCTCCCCGCCAGCCATGCGGTGATTAAGAAGTATTCAGCCACGGGGACCTCCCTGTGGACCACCCCCATCACGGTGACTCCCGTGGTGTCCAGCCACCAATCATGGCCAGGCGAGTTTATTGAAATGAGCAACAACAAGTTCATGTTCGTTTTTCATAATAAAGCGGGTTTCTCGCCCTCAGCATTGCCCTATGCCCACTGTTATAGCACGGCAGGAACGGCGGTGTGGACGGCCCCGGTCCCCCTCTCAAGTGGAACATATACCTATGCCTTCAATCGCTACGACTTCATCCAACGTGGAGACACCGCCTATTTTGGCTACGGGGGCGCGCAAGGCTCCAATTTGCAGTCCTTCATCCAGCGCATTAATCCGGATGGAACCCTGCCATGGGGATCCAATGGCGTGGATTTTGGAACCCAAAACACGCTCTATGAGCGCAATATGCGTTTGGCGCGCGGAGACGATTCGAAATACCTCTGGGCCATCGCAGAGATGACCACTACGAGTCAAGGAAATATGGGAGAATCGGTGCAAAAGCTCCATGCCTTCACAGGGGCTCGACTTTTAGGCACCAATGCACAAGTCGTCTACACCATAGGTACTTCAGACATATCCCACAGAGGGCATTTGCAGGTGTGGGATGATCATCCGGTTTTTTTGGTTTCCGACGGGAATAGCAATGGCGTTTTCCCCAAGGATTTGCTTTTAGTCGAGTTGGATACGTTGGGGAATTTCTTGAACACGCCCGCAGAAATAGACTTTGCGACGAATACAACCGGGACAAAAAGCCGAATTGATTTACTCCCGATTTACAACGGAAAAGTGATCGGTGCGTGGGTCGAAGACCGAACCGGTAACGGCCGTCCCTACGCCCAACGAGTAGACGTCAATCCTTGCTTGGCTCCCACGCTAGCGTTCCAGTGGCTGACCTCCAACACGACATTGACCCTGTCGAATTCGAGCCTAAATGCAGACTCCATCTATTGGGATTTTGGAGATGGTTCGGGCATCTCGGATACGTCTTCGACCGTCCAACACACCTTCAACGCTCCTGGAACCTTTACTATTTGCGGAGTCGCCTATAATGCGTGCAGCACAGATAGTCTCTGCGCGACCATCACGGTATGTGACGTCCTTTCCGCTGCTTTCGCCGCGGCGAGTTTCTTGGATTCTGCCTATTTCACGCTAAGCTCGGCGGTGGATTCGGTACATTGGGATTTCGGGGATGGACAATCCTTGAGTACCACGGACAGCACAGCTAGTCACGTGTACGCTTCGAATGGGTCCTATTCCGTGTCATGCGTTGCCTACAATGCATGTGCGGTAGATAGTGCTCAGAGTCAAGTGGTTATTTCGGGTATTGGAGTTCCAGAAACGGACTTGGGGACCATTCAGCTCCTTCAAGTTGGAGATAGGATTGAACTTACCTCTTTAAATGCCCCGCTCCTAAATGTTCAAATGTGGACGGCGGATGGCCGAATGATTTGGTCTAGTAAGCCGTCGTCATCGAATGTTTCCTGGAGTAGTCAAGGCATCCCCGCCGGTATCTATGTGATCCGCGCGGAGACGACTTTGGGTCAACTTTTTGTTGAGCGGCTTCAAGTGCGGTAGAGGGTGCGGTGCCATCCCATTAACCCTGAAGCGCCCTATATCCTCAGGGCGAAGCCCGAGCTCTCTAGCCTTCTAGCCACAGCGTGTAGCTCGTGCTCTCTAGCCTCCTAGCCGCCAAAAAGACGACCTAGCCAGCCTTTCGGGTTTTCCTTTTCGGTATTTCCCTTCGTGCTATTTCCGCCACTTCGATCTCCCAAGGAAGGTCGATTGGGGTTCTTGGCTCTCCGTCCGGAATTTCCAGTGGCACTCGCGCCTCCGGAACCACGACGGCGTCCAGACCCTGGCTGGCCGCTCGGGCGGGAACGTTGGCCATCTGGTGTACGTGGCGCACGACCTTCTCCTTGCGGTGCCCGCTCTCCGTCTGCGCTCCGGGGAGATTTCGCTCCACGGTTTCTATCTCCGGAAGGACGGCCCGAATTGGTGCGCGGTCCAGCGGGCGATTTGCGACGTGGCGAACCTGTGCGGGGCGCAGGGCGTTCGCGTTCCGGCTCGGGATCCGAGGCTCCTTCGATTTTCGTTCCTGGAAGAAAGGCGTGTTCTTTTTCAACGGGGATATCCATTTTTATCAAACGCTGGATATCCTTCAGGTAAGCACGCTCTTCCGCATCGACAAAGCTCCAAGCGACGCCGCTATGCCCGGCTCTTCCTGTACGGCCAATGCGGTGTACATACGTTTCCGGGATATTCGGGATTTCGTAATTGATTACGTGGGTTAACTCATCAATGTCAATTCCGCGGGCGGCAATGTCGGTGGCAACGAGTACACGTGTCTCGCGCGATTTGAAATTATTCAAGGCATTTTGCCGGGCATTTTGGCTCTTATTACCATGAATCGCTTGCGCGGTAATTCCTGCCCGAACGAGGTCTTTTACCACGCGGTCCGCGCCGTGTTTGGTGCGGGTAAACACCAAGACGGAGGGAATTTCGGCGGCACTATGCTCCAATAAATCTTTGAGGAGATGGCGTTTGGTCTTCTGATCAACGAAAAACACTTTTTGCTGAACCGTTTCAGCCGTCGTGGAGACGGGAGCGACGGCAACGCGAACGGGATTGTTCAGGAGTTGATCGCTCAACGTGACAACTTCTTTGGGCATGGTAGCCGAAAAGAAGAGTGTTTGGCGCTTTGCTGGGAGTTTGGCAATAACTTTTTTCACATCGTGAATGAAGCCCATGTCCAACATGCGATCGGCCTCATCCAAAACAAAGTGGGTCAGGTGTCGAAGATCGACAAAGCCCTGATTCATCAAGTCGAGGAGTCGACCGGGTGTAGCTGTGAGCAAATCGACACCCCGTCGAAGAGTATCTGTTTGGGGCTTCTGGCCCACTCCGCCAAAAATAACGGTGTGGCGCAACGCGACATTGGCGCCATAGGTTCCGATGCTCTCGTCTATTTGAAGCGCGAGTTCACGGGTCGGGGTGAGGATCAATACCCGAATGGGTCTTTTCCCCGGATGATCCGCAATGGGCATCAAGTGTTGAAGGATGGGCAACGTAAAGGCAGCCGTCTTTCCAGTGCCCGTTTGTGCCGTGCCCAATAGGTCACGACCCTGGAGGGCAGAAGGAATGGCTTGTGCTTGGATGGGGGTGGGGGTTTCGTACCCCTCGCGGGCCAACGCGTCCACCAGTGGGGCGGCGAGGCCAAGGTCTAAGAATGCTTTCAAGGGAACAAAGGTACGACCGAATATTCCGGACCTATAAATTATTCATTGAACAGGGTCTCGTCTTCCCAGTTTTCAATGGCTTTTGGATAGGATTGAAAAACATAGCGAATGGTGTGCTCCGTGTAAATCTCATACACTTGGCCTACTTCAAATCCCCTTTTTTCAGCTTCCTCCGTGAGGAAAGGGTAGACACGAATCGCTCCGGCAATGATGGACAGATCATTCTTGTAAGGGAAGTCCACGTACAAGGCATCTCCGCCATAGATGGGAAACAATTCCAAAGAACCCGGGTCAATATTCCCCATGTAGGACCAATCCCCCGAGGCAATTAAGACCCCGACAAAACTGTGCAAACTATCTTTTTCAACAGCATTGGGATCGTCAAAATAGCAGCCAATTAATGTATCCGTGGGGAATCCCATAGAATCGGCCGTGGCTTTCACGCGGTTGAACGTGGGGCCAATGTCTTCGTAGGCCCCCGTGTGCGCATACCCCCCCAAAAGGTAGTCTCCTTCCAGGCCCTGTCTTACCTCAAGAGAGTTAAAGAAGCCCACATAATACATGAGGCCTGAAGTGCCTGTGCTCAAAAGGATAACAATCCAAAGTAGAATGCGTTTCATAGGGCAAAAGTACATCGGGAACGCACCGACTACATCGACCCTCCAGCCAAAGTGCTGGGAAGGGGGATGACCCTATTTGATGGGTGCCATTTCGCGGTATTTTTGACGCAGTTTAACCTGCCCTTGCAATGCTTACAACCATTCGATTTTCCATCATGTTCTCCTTAGTCAGCTTTGCCTGGTTGCTGATCGAGTTTCTACTCGGTCTGCACGGAGAACACATAGATCAATTTCTTTGGTTCGATTCCTTATTTTTTATTCCGGCCGTAGCGATGATGGTCTGGGCCTTAAGGTACCGTCGGGCCGAAATGCGCGAAGCGTGGACGTATTGGGAAGGAATTAAATTGGGCGCCATCATGGGCGCCATGATTGGCATTTTGAGTATTCCAAGCTTATACCTCTTCTTCACCTATGTGAATCCTAGTTTTTTTGAGGATTTCATTGCGTTTTCAGTCGGGGCTGGGCAAGCGACCCTGGAAGAAGCAACGGACTATTTTAATTTTCGCAGCTATGCGATGCAATCCGCCTTTTTCCCCTTGGTCGCCGGGGTGGTGACGAATGCACTGGTGGGATTCCTCTACCGAAAGCCAATCGCCTAACTTTGCCGCATGTTCGGATGGTTAAAATCAAAGAGCCCAGAGGAAAAACTGGAGGCGCTCTACAAGCAAAAGTTGAAAGAGGCTTTTGATCTTTCTAAAGTCAATCGTGCGGCGGCCGATCTTAAAACAGCGGAGGCGGAAGCGGTTGCTCAGGAGCTAGACGCCTTGCGCAAGCAGGCCCAAAATCCATCCAAATGAGAAATCTTCGCGGCGCACGGGTCACAGTTTATTGCGCTGGATCCGCCAAAACCAACCCGGTTTACCTTCAGGGGGCTGAAAGATTGGCCCACGCTTTTTTGAACGAAGGGGCTGAGCTGGTCTTCGGGGGAGGTAAAACAGGCCTGATGGGGCATTTGGCTACCTCCATCATTCAGGGAGGCGGGACAGCCCATGGGGTCATGCCGCACTTTCTTAAAGACATTGAAATGAATCACCCGCTGGTTTCGGACTTCATTTTTGTCGATACGATGTCCGAACGCAAGCAATTGCTTTTGGCCAATACAGAAGGCCTCATCGCATTGCCCGGTGGATGCGGCACCTTGGAAGAGCTTTTGGAAGCCATCACCTTGAAGCGTTTGGGTCAATACCTGAAGCCTATTGTTATTGTCAACCAAGAAGGTTTTTACACCCCTCAGCTGGAGATGCTGGAAAAAATGATTGAGGAAGACTTCATGCGGCCGGAGCATCGGAACTTGTGGACCGTAGTCGGGGATCCTTCCGAGGCTTTGGACGCGATTCATGCCACCCCAGATTGGGATGCAAATGCCCTTCAAATGGCTGTCAACAAATAGACTTAACCATTTCTTTTTATTCCCCCTTTGGGAGGTGGGTCCAATTCCCCTACTTTTGCCTCTCTTGATTTAATCTGTTTAATCTAACCTCGCCCAAAAACCCATGAAAAAGGTTTTCACCCTGTTGCTCGTAGCAGGCGTATTGTTTAGCTCAAATGTGTTCGCTCAAGAAGCGACGGAAGCGGCCACCACTGAAACGGTTGCTGCAGACGAAACAGTTGCTGCAGACTCCAACGCCACGGCTGCTACCGATTCTACTGCTGCGGCTGACCAAGCTGTGACGGAAGAAACTGCTGTTGAAGAAGAAGCTAGCTTCACCCAAGTGTTGAAGAAGCAGTTCATCGATGGTGGACCATTCTTTATGTCCTTCGTATTGTTGGCCCTCGTCTTGGGTCTTGCCTTGGTCATCGAGCGTATCATTTACTTGGCTATGTCCACGAGCAACAACGACAAGTTGTTGGAAGAGGTTGAAGCAGCCTTGAACAATGGCGGCGTCGAAGCAGCGAAAGAGGTTTGCCGCAACACCCGCGGTCCTGTAGCATCGATCTTCTACAACGGCTTGGATAAAATGAACGAAGGCATTGAGATGGTGGACAAAGCCATCGTCTCTGTGGGCTCTGTTGAGAACGGCAAACTTGAGCGTGGCGTTTCTTGGATCTCTTTGTTCATCGCCTTGGCTCCTATGTTGGGCTTCATGGGTACGGTTATCGGTATGATTGACGCCTTTGACGCGATTGAAGCGGCGGGCGACATCTCTCCTTCACTGGTTGCCGGTGGTATCAAGGTGGCTCTTTTGACCACGGTATTCGGTTTGATCACCGCGATGATTCTCCAAGTTTTCTACAACTTGATCATTGCAATGATTGACAACATCGTCAACAAAATGGAAGACGCCTCTATCTCCTTCTTGGACATAGTTGCTGCGTATCAAGAAAAGAACAAGTAAAAACTAGCCAGATATGAAAAACGTGCGGGTAATTTCCATGGGAGCCGCCGTGCTGGCAGGTTTGGCAGGCGCGATTCCCACTTTGGGAATCTGGTTCTCAGGGTCCGATAGCATGGTGACATCAGCCGTTGTTTTGACGGTGGTGCTCGTGGTTGTCGCAGCCCTTCTAGCCGTAGCTAGTTCTGTGAATGGAATGCTGATTAATCCCACAGGTCTCCGCAGTGCGGCGATTGGTGTGGGCTCACTCCTCGGCATTTTTGTCCTGAGCTATGTGCTAGCTGACGGTTCCGATTTCGCCATGTATGAAAATGTAGATGAGTCGACCACCAAATGGGTGTCTACGGGCTTAAATGCTTTCTACATCTGCTTCATCCTGGCAGTGGGAGCTGTGTTGTATTCTTCTTTGTCTCGTATTCGTAAATAAGCTTTTGGCCTCATGGCTAGAAATAAACGATCCATTCCGGAAATCAATGCAGGGTCGATGGCTGACATCGCCTTCCTGCTCTTGATCTTCTTCCTGGTTACAACGACCATGGACGTGGACAAGGGCTTGATGGTGAAGCTTCCACCGTGGTCCGAAGAGCCACCGCCCGATAACAACGAAATCCGTGAAAAGAACATTTTTGTGGTACTCGTAAACTCCAACAACCAATTGCTGGTCGAGGAGGAATATATGGAGCTCCCGAATCTCCGCGCTGCAGCCAAACTATTCATTGATAACAATGGAGATGGTTCATGCGAGGATTGCCGTGGGGCACGCGACCCAAAGAGTTCAGAAAACCCCACCAAGGCGATTATTTCGCTACAAAACGACCGGGGCACGAACTATGACATGTTTGTCAAAGTTCGCAACGAGTTGTTGGGTGCCTATTCTGAACTGCGCAATGAGTTGGCTGAACGCAAGTACGGACGCTCATACGATTTGTTGAATGAAGAGGCGCAGACGGCCATTTCGGAAGTCTATCCCCAATTCATTTCTGAAGCTGAACCTGTAAGTGTAGGAGGATAATGGCACAGATTCGCAAGAAAAAATCCAAAGAAACTCCCCCGGTATCCACGGCTTCATTGCCGGATATCGTGTTCATGCTGCTTTTCTTCTTCATGGTCACGACAACCATGCGCGAGGTGACGTTGTTGGTCCGCGTGAAGAAGCCCAAAGCCACAGAGATTCAGAAGTTGGACCGCAAGGATTTGACGACGTACATCTACATGGGAGCTCCCCGCAATACCGAACTCTACGGTTCAGAACCCCGCATCCAGTTGGACGACCAGTTGGGCAGCGTGGGCGATGTACAGTCCTTTGTAATCCTTAAGCGTGAGGAAATCAACGAGGCTGAGCGTCCTAAGTTCACCGTCTCCATTAAGGCAGACATTGATGTGAAGATGGGCTTGATCTCTGACTTGAAGCAAGAGCTCCGCAAGGCGCAGGCCTTGAAGATTAGCTATTCAACCAACCCTGCAGGTTCTCCTGAGGAGTTGTACAAGACCTACTAAGCGTTTTAAACGTTTATACGTGATATGCCCGGCGCGAAAGTGTCGGGCATTTCTTTTGGATGGAGTCCTCCAGCCTTCTAGCACTACAGCTCTCTAGCCCTCGAGCTCTCCAGGCTTCTTCGGAACAAGAGAACCCCCACCCCGACGGCAATTCCCGTGGAAACCAAAATCCCCCAACCAGGCAAATCCACCTCCAAGTTTCCGTACTGATTGGGTCCAGCTTGGAGGGTCCAATAGTACGTGAGCCCGTTGTGGAGGACATGAGCGCCCATGGTGACCCAAAGACGCCCTGAAATCCAATATAAGCCCCCTAAGATGAGCCCTGCGCCCAGTAAAAAGGGCCACTGAACAAAGTTCATGTGCCCCAGCGCAAAGGCGAGGGAAGCGCCGAAGATGGCAGGAAGGGGGCTGGTTCGGTCGTGCAAGAGCCGTTGAACGGCACCGCGGAAGAGGATTTCTTCGGAAAGTGCGGCCACTAAGACAAAGGTGGCCATGCTAAAGAGTTGGTCACCCAGGGTAGGGAAGAAGAGCATTTTTTCGACGGCGCGGTCGGAGGCTTGGGCTGATTCGAAGTGGGGTGCCATGAAGGCCCAATCGGCAGCGATGGTGGACCAGAGGTCGGTGCAATAGGAGAGAAAGGGGAGGCTCATGGGGAGGATGGCCCACGCCAAAAGGCTGTCGATCCAGGACCAGGAACCTTTTGGCAAGGCGGGAACGAGGGGTTTTTCGCGCCATCGTTGCATGAGGTAGAGCCCAGGTAGGGCAAACATGAGGAGCGTATAGAGGGCTTGGCCCAAGAGGAGGGCGCGGCCGGCGCTGGCTTCGGGTCGTGCGACAATATCCTCTATGGTCATCCCATTGTAGCCGAAAAATTGGAGGGCTTTTGGCGCGAAAAGACCGGCCAACAGGGTGCCTGCCAAGATGGCTAAAAGGAGGGTGAGGACTTCGCGTTGCTTCATGGAATGGGGAAGATAGGTATGCCGTAATTTTGCGGGACTAAAAATCGTATAAATGGCGCGGATTGCGGATATCGAATTAGGGGATTTCCCATTATTGCTCGCTCCGATGGAGGATGTGAGCGATCCGCCTTTCCGTGCGCTGTGCAAGCAGCACGGGGCCGATTTGATGTACACGGAATTTATATCCTCGGAAGGGTTAATTCGGGATGCCGCAAAATCGGTGGCCAAATTGGACATTTTCGAGTACGAGCGTCCTATAGGCATCCAAATATTTGGGGCCGAAATCGATTCCATGCGCGAAGCCGCTGCGATCTGCGAGGAGGCTAATCCCGACATCATCGACATCAACTATGGCTGCCCTGTCAAAAAGGTGGCCTGCAAGGGTGCCGGAGCGGGCATCCTCCAGAATATTCCCAAGATGGTCAGCATGACCGCGGAAATTGTCAAAGCCGTCAACAAACCGGTCACGGTGAAAACACGTTTGGGCTGGGACGATGATAGCAAGCACATCGTTGAAGTGGCCGAACGCCTGCAAGACGTGGGGATCCAGGCGATCAGCATCCACGGTCGAACCCGCAAACAGATGTACAAAGGCGATGCCGACTGGACTCTTATTGGCGAAGTCAAGAATAACTCACGCATGACCATTCCGGTTTTCGGCAATGGCGACATTGACAGTCCCGAGAAGGCCATCGAAATGCGGGACAAATACGGGGTCGACGGCGTCATGATTGGCCGTGCTTCCATCGGGTATCCGTGGATTTTCAATGAAATCAAGCACTTCATGGCGACCGGTCAGCACCTTGCTGCCCCATCGCTGGAAGACCGGGTTCAAGCGGCGCGCCGCCATTTGGAGCTGGCCATTCAATGGAAGGGGGAAGGACTCGCCATCACCGAGACGCGCCGGCACTACGGCAACTACTTCCGCGACTTCCCCAACTTCAAAGATTACCGCATGACGCTGGTGACCTCCAACGAGGTTGATGAGCTCATGGCCACCTTTGATGCGATTATCGAAGAATACGGCCCGAGTTTGGCCCTGGTTTAAAGGCGATTAGGCCTGGCCACGAAGTCCGCTCAAAGGACTTTGCAAGCGTGCGGTGGCTCCCCAGCCGAGGAGTGCGCCGACAAACAAAACGAACGCGAATACGACCAAGGATTGCCCGGCATGGAATGCCATAGGGTATGATTCCACGACATAGCCTGTCCCCAATTTGACCCATCCGAAGGTGGATTGACCCCAAACGAGGAGCCCGCCCAGACCCCACCCGACGAGGCCACCAATGGCACTGACCCACATCGCACTCCACCAGAAGCTGCGGCGGACCTGTGCTTCAGACATGCCCATGGCGCGCAGAATTGCGCGCTGCTGGACTTTCTCCATGCCAAGCAAGACTGTAGCGCTGTAGAGGCCCAGGGAGGCTAATAGGACGATAAATGCGAGAATAGCGGTGGTAATCATGCCTTCACTGCGCATCACCCGGAACAATGCGGCCTCGCGATCTTCTGGCGTTTGGCCCAAAAGGGACCCTTGCGAACCGACTAGAGCCAGCACTTCCTCCTTCGTTCGTCCCCAACATTGAATGGCATCTATGCGCTCATCTCGGGTCCAGCCTTGAAGGGTGACCAAATCCAGTACGACGTTTTGCTGGTCAATCTGAGGATGCACATAAAAAATGGCTTCTGGTGAAAGGATCTGTCGTTGAAATGCAGAGGCAAGATCAAAGCTAGCGCCCATGTCAGCCCGGGGCCAAAGGAGTTCTAAGCTCTCTCTCCCGCTCAAAGTGAGGTACCCAAGTTGGGCGGCCACCCCATATCCTACATACGCATCTCCCGGATAGCCTTGTGGCGGAATCGAGGAAGTGAGCGAGTCGAACCATGGATGCTGGCTCCAGAGGGGCTTGGGCATGCCATGGACCGTGACAAGAATCTCGCGTTGAGCGGACCGAAGGAGGGCTTTTTGAGTTTGAACGGGAATCCATGTGAGCCCGGAATCGGACTCCAAGGCGGCGATGTGCTCGGGTGTTAGGTCAAACCGAGATCCCTCGCGGTGGACCAAAGTGACTTCGGGGTGCACATTTTGGTAGGTTTGAAGAACCAACTCTTCCAGTCCATTGAACGCGGACAGCACCAAAATCATCGCTGCCGTCCCGACCGCCACGCCTGCAGCCGCTGCCCAGGTCACATAGGTAGAAAGCGTGCGTCCCCGCACGAAGCGTCCCCCAAGTTTAGCTGGGTGGGACGGATTCAAAAGCGATTATTTAAAGGGATTTTCACCTCCTTCGCGGAGCAAACGGTCGATGTTTGCTTCGTACTCCATGGAGTCATCAAGGTGGTAGTGCAAGGCAGGAATGATGCGTAACTGATTCCGTACTTTTTGGGCCAAGGCGGCCCGGAGTTTTGGCGCATGTTCTTCGCAAAAAGCCATGACCAATTCCGAACGATCTGTCGGAAATACCGAGAGGTAGACACGGCACAAACCCAAGTCAGGGGATACGCGCACCTTACTCACAGTGATGAGGGTGCCGGGAAAATCACTCGCCGCGGTACCACGAAAAATTTCGGCGAGATCTCGCTGAAGTAAACTAGCAATTTTCTTTTGACGCGTGCTTTCCATGGGACAAAAGTACGCCGGGTACTCGGGATAAGGCAGTACTTTCGTGGGGATGACCCCATTGAGACGGATTTTAGGGATGGCGGGTGCCTTTCGGGGTGCTTTTTCTGGGGCAGCGCTATTTTATGTGCTGTATACCCTGGTGTCTCTCGTATCGCTCGGGATGATTATCCCCGTATTGGATGTCATTCTCGTGCCGGAAGGGGCGCAGGAAGTCAAGCATTTTCCCGCGGGGTGGGGAGGCATGAACGCCCAAGACTGGGTGGCCCATTATGTAGCTCAGGCCGTGGCTCGCTATGGTTCCTTGGGAACCCTATGGCGCGTATCCTTGGCCGCTTTTGGACTGTTTATCCTAAAGAATGCCTTCCGTTATATCGCTTTGTGGCATATGGCCACACTTCGGACGGGTATTACTGCAGCCCTTCGCCAGGCGCTCCATCAGAAAGTGATGCGCTTGACCCCCGCCACGATGCAAGAAAGCCGAAAGGGAGATGTTTTGGCCCGGGCCTCCACAGATGTTACAGAAATTGAATGGGCCATTTTAACCGGGTTGGAGCTGTTGGTGCGCGAACCACTCGTCATCCTTGGCTCGCTGATTGTCTTGGTGGTGATGAGCGCCAAATTGACCCTTTTGCTTTTAGTGGTTGGCCCCTTGGCAGCGTGGCTCCTCAATCGGGTAAGTAAGCATTTAAAACGGAAATCCGCCACCGCCCAAGACCGCTTGGGTCAGGTCATTTCGGCCCTAGAAGAAAGCATTAGCGGCTTGCGTATTCTCCAAGCATTTCAGGCCGAAGAATACCAGCAAAAACGTTTCGAACAGGTCAACCAGGGCGCCTTTTCGGCGACCCGCGAAGTGCACCGCCGAAGAGATCTGGCCAGCCCACTGTCCGAATTGATCGGGGTATTTGCCTTGTTGCTCATCCTATTTTTTGGAGGGCGTGAAGTCCTTCTCGGGCATGGTCTGACGGGCGCGACACTGGTGGCCTACCTCTTGTTTTTTTACCAATTGATCCCCGCCTTTAAGTCTGTTTCCATGGCCCTCTACAATCTGCAAAAAGGCAATGCCGCGGCGGATAGACTCTTTGAAGTATTGGACCTTCCCGAAACCCTGCGCGACCCGGATGTCACGGAAGCTTGGACCTGCCCCGCGAACGGTCCAGAGACGATCGAATTCCGAAACATCCACTTCACCTATCCCGGCGCCTCCCGCCCCGCGCTCGAAAACTTCAACCTGACCATCCAACGCGGCCAAACGGTCGCCCTTGTTGGCCCCTCCGGAGGGGGCAAGTCCACCCTCATTCACCTCGCCATGCGGGCCATGGACCCCGACCAAGGGGGTATCTTCTTAGAGGGCCATCCCATTGCTCCCTATCGGGGCGATGCGTATGCCGCCCATGAAATGCAACGCCCGCCCATGCCCTTGAAGGACCTGCGGGCCGCTATGGGATTAGTGACCCAAGACCCCATTCTCTTCCAGGGCACGGCTTTAGAAAATATCGCCTTGGGGGATGCATCTCCTGATTTGGATCGTGCTAAGAAGGCCGCGAAAGATGCCCAGGCCTTGGCCTTTATTGAGGACTTGCCGGGGGGTTGGAAGCATATTCTAGCGGAAGGGGGGCAGTCCCTGTCGGGCGGCCAGCGTCAGCGCATGGCTTTGGCGCGTGCACTTTACCGAAATGCGCCCATTCTGCTCCTGGATGAAGCCACGTCCGCCTTGGATGCCGAAAATGAACGTCTCGTGCAGGAGGCGCTGGATGCGGCAAGTTCGGGCCGAACGACCCTCGTCGTAGCGCACCGTCTGGCCACGGTCCAGAAAGCGGATCGCATTCTCGTGCTCGATCGGGGCCATATTGTCGAGGACGGGAATCACCAACAATTGCTCGCAAAGGGCGGGCTCTATGCGAGTTTGGTGAGGACGCAGGAGGTGAAGGGATAAAAGGAAGAAGGGTGTTGGATGGCAGCGCTGTTTGGTGCTGTGGTGGGGTTGGGCTTTAAACGTTTAATCTCTTTTCTGCCCTAAGAAAATTTGAGAACTTCCCTGCGCGCGCCTACTTTAGCCAAACTCAAGCCCAATCTCCTTAAACCCTTTTGCCCGTTTGACTTCTCCATTCTTCGAACACATCGACCACCTCGGAATAGCCGTCGCCAATTTGGCGGAGGCGGAAGCCCGCTATACGGCCATGTTTGGCGTGGAACCCTACAAACGGGAAGAAGTGGAGCGGGAAGGGGTGGTGACGAGTTTTTTCCAGGTGGGCCCCAATAAGATTGAGCTTTTGGAGGCTACGCGTCCTGACAGTGCCATCGCAAAACACATCGAGAAACGCGGTGAGGGCTTGCATCATGTGGCGTATTTGGTGAAAGACATTCGGGCTGAGATGGCCCGACTTCGCGAAGAAGGCTTTCAGTTGCTAAGCGAGGAGCCCAAGCCAGGTGCAGACGGCATGTTGGTGGCGTTTGTGCACCCCAAGACGGCGGGAGGCGTGCTCGTGGAGCTGTGCCAGCCCAAATCCTAATCGATTCTAGATAAACTGCTGAGCCTTCCAACCATGTTGGAGGGCGGCTTCGACGTTGGCGGCATTGTCGTCGAGGAAGAAAACCTGCGCGGGGTCCTCGACGCCTATGAGGCGGTCGACGGTTTGGTAGATGCTTGGGTCAGGCTTTCGGAGGCCGAGGTCGTACGAATAGAAGACGTTTTTGAAGCAGCGGGTGAATTCAGCATAGCCCCGAATGCCCATGCGGCGTTTGACTTCGTCGATATGAATTCGGTTGGTGTTGCTGAGAACGTGAAGTTCGTACTGCTGGCCAAGGGTGTGAAGCTGCCCGATCAACCAGGGCTGCAGGTCCATGAGCAGGGCATTCCAGGCCCCGTCAATGCTGGAGTCCGCAGCCGCGTAGCGGAGGTGCTGTCTGAAGGCATTTCTAAACTCCGAGGAAGTGATGGCACCCGTTTCAATGGCCTGGTAGGCATTGTGCTTTTGGTAGCCGAGTTCCCCCACAGTAAAGCTGGGGCGTGCGCCGAGTGAGGTGAAGGCTTCAGCGCTGAGGCGGGGCTCGATGTCGATGAGCACTTTGCCAAAGTCCAAAACAATGTGCCGGGCATCGCCCGCCCATTCGGCAATCTCGTGGGCACGAAACCGCCGAATGGGAGGCAATGGGTCGGGGAGTTGGGGTTGGAATTTTGCCCCAAGGTTTTTTAGCGGCATCAGGGATTCCAGCTGGGAAGTAGGGGCAAGGGCGTGGCCGCTATGCGCGAGCTGAACTCTCGGTAGTCCGTGTCTAGGAAGTCCTGAAGCAAGGCCATTTCCTCTCGGGTACGCTTTTCCCAGGTGGCGTGCATGTTGAGGAGATTGGCGCTCGGTTTACCGCGAAGGCTCCAGAGGTAGCCGCCAAATTGGCCATTGACGGAGGCCCATGTTTCGGGCTGCTCGTAGTAGCCTTTGACATCCTCCTTGCCAAAGAGGCGAAGGCGGTGATCCTCCATGGCTTTTTTAAGCCCTTTAATTTCGTCAAGCAGCGGCTGTACGGCTGCGCTGTCGCTGTCTTTTCGGCTCTTTAACATGCGCTCCAAAGCCCCCAAACTTTCATTGGCCTCATAGAGGTTGGACACAAGGTCTGACATTTCTTGGTTGATGGGGTAGAGACTGCGCTGGAAGTCAATTTGTGCAGCCCATTCGGCATCGCCCATGTTGATGCGGGGATCGTCGATAACCTCTACGCGTGCCGTGTCGCTCACCCCGTTCAAAGTGAAGACGGCGCTGTAGGAACCGGGAGCCACCGTGGCGCCGCGGGGATCAGATTTCTCACGCTCCTCGTTGCGCTTGCCCCAACGGGGACGTTGACTGCCTTTTTCAGCGAGGTCCCAGGTGAAGCGGTAGAGACCTTTGCGCTCGTCTTTGTCGAGCTTGCGCTCGATGTGGCGGATGACTTCGCCTTGCGCATTGTAGAGGTCGATAACCAGGGGATCTTTGGAGTCCTCAGGGACATCGAGGTTCAGCACAAAGCGTGCGCCGCCGCCGCGGTTTTCCCCTTTGAAGTCGGCCCAACCTTGGAAGCGGATGCCGTCAGAAACCCGTGTTTCGGCGTGAATCGCCAAAGGCGCGTCAAAGGCGGTGAGGGTTCGGCCCTGAGCGGCCCCTTTTACCATAGCGCGTAGCGGGCGGAGATCGTCCAGCACCCAGGCGGAACGGCCAAATGTGCCCAAGACCAAATCCTGCTCGCGCTCTTGAATGGCCAAATCTTGGACCGGCATAGTGGGAAGACCTTTCCAGGACTGCCAATTCCGGCCATAGTCTGTACTGACTTGCAAGCCCGTTTCTGTACCCAAATACAAGATGCTGGGCACTTCATTGTCTTGAATCACGCTCAGAGTATGGCCCGTCAAACCGGCTTTGGCGACGAGGTTGGTCCAGGTCTTTCCGTAGTCTTTGGTGTGGAAGAGGTAGGCGTTCCAGTCGTTTTGGCGGTAGTTGTTGACGACCACAAAGGCTTCACCGGCATCGTAGGCCGAAGCGTGGATGTGAGGCACCCAAGCGCCTTCTGGGAGGCCTTTGATCTTAGGGCTGCAGTTGGTCCAGGTGGCGCCACCGTCCTTGCTGACTTGAACATTGCCGTCGTCGGTGCCCACCCACAAGGTTTTGGGGTTTTTGGGCGAGGGCGCAATGGTTAAAATACAGGTGTGGTTCTCGGCGCCCGTTACGTCAAACGTGAGGCCACCGGATTCGAGGGCCTTTTGCTTGTCGGGGTTGTTGGTGGTCAGGTCGGGCGAGATGATGGTCCACGTGCGGCCCTGATCGGGGCTGTAGTGCACATACTGGGAGCCGTAGTACAGGCCGTCGGCGTGGCTGGGATCGCCTGCGATCGCCGCATTCCAATGCCAGCGCAACCATTCGCCATCGGGGTGGACGGGCTTGATGGATTCGGTCATGCCCGTGAGCATGTCCACACGGGCCAATGAGCCCTCTTGCGCCATGGCGTAGGCGATGCGAGGGTTGCTGGGGTGAGGCAACACGTCAAAACCGTCGCCAAAGTAGAGCTCTTGCCATTCGTTGTTGCCGATTCCCGTCCCAATCCATGAGTAGGCGGGCCCGCGCCAAGATCCGTTGTCCTGCATACCTCCATAGACATTGTAAGGCAGTTGGTTGTCCACGCGAATGTGGTAGAACTGTGCTACGGGCAGGTTTTCCACAAAGCGCCAACTATCACCGCCATCCCAGGAGATATTCAAGCCGCCATCGTTGCCTTCAATGATGTGGCCGGGGCGGTTTGGGTTCAGCCAAATGGCGTGGTGGTCCGGGTGGACTTTGGAGTAGGGTGTGGCAATTCCCCATGTTTTACCTCCATCGGTGCTTTTGGAAACGAGCGTCCAAAGGGAGTAAAGGGTTTGGTCGTTGAAGGGATCCACAAAGAGGTCCGAATAGTAGAAGGGGCGGTTGCCGATGTTCTCGTCTTCGCTGATTTTGAACCACTTGAATCCACCATCGTTGGAGCCGTACAAGCCATTCTTGGCTTTGTTTTCAATGAGCGCGTAGACTTTTTTGGGGTTACCCGGAGCAATGGCAATGCCCATTCGGCCCAGTTCGCCTTCTGGAAGTCCATCTTCGGCGGTCCGCTTGGTCCAGGTTTCGCCTCCGTCCAAGGTCACGTACATACCGCTGCCTTCGCCGCCGGATTTGAAGATCCAGGGCCAACGGCGGTATTCCCACATGGCGCAGATCAACTTATTGGGATTAACCGGATCCATGACAAGGTCAGCCGCACCGGTTCGCTCGTTGTTGTAGAGCACTTTGGACCAGGTCTTGCCGCCGTCGGTGGTTTTGTACACGCCGCGGTGTGGGCTATCGCCCCACGCCACGCCGATGGCCGCCACGTAGACGGTGTTCGGATTTCGGGGGTCAATGACAATGCGGTGGATGTGCTTGGTCTCTTTCAAGCCAACCAGCTGGAAGGATTTTCCGCCGTCTACAGATTTGAAAAGGCCGCCGCCGCTGGATTGTGAATTTCGGGGGTTGCCTTCGCCGGTACCGACCCAAATCACATCGGGATTCGTGGGGTCGATCTTAACAGCGCCAATGCCTGCGGTGGGCTGATCGTCCCAAATAGAGGTCCACGACTGCCCCGCATTTTCGCTCACCCAGACTCCGCCGGAGGCCGTGCCCACGAATATGTGGTTGTCGTTTAGGGGGTTGACGTCAATGGACGTGACACGGCCAGACATGCCTGCTGGGCCAATGTTTCGGAATTTCATATCCTCCAACAAATCGGGAGAAATGCTCTGTGCATACCCTGCTCCGGCAAGGGCAAGCGCCATGATAGATAGGGCTAACTTCTTCATTCCGGGAAGATAGTGCCCGGAAGCCTTTAATCCGCCACCTTGTACTTGCGTGGTGTGGTCCCAAATTTCTTTTTGAATGCCGCGATAAAATGACTGGGATTGGTGTATCCGATGTCAAAGGCTACCTCATTCACAGACTTACCTCCGGCATCAAGCATACGCCGCGCATGATTTAGTCGCGTGTCCATCACAAAACCGTAGACGGTGTTCCCATACACTTCCTTGAATCCCACTTTGAGGCGGTAAGCATTGAGACCTGTTTGGGCCGAAAGCTGGGCAATGGTGGGCGGACTTTGCCAACGGTCCAGAATAATGGACTTCGCTTCGCGAATTTTACGAACGGTCTCCTCGTCCTTGAGGAAGGGACAGGCGACCACATTGGGTTCCGAGGTGTGGAAATACAATCCAAGGAGCTCCAAAATTTGGCCTAAATGCGCCACACGCTGCGCATTCGGGCTAAGGCGTTCATGGAACAACCCCTCCAAGAGTATCTGCATGGCGGCATCCACTCCGCGCTGGTCATAGATGGGGCGCTGCATGTCTTTTTGATTCAAGAAGGGCAACTCTTGGGCGTCTTGGCCATCCCGCATGAAGAGTGTGTGCATTCGGGAAAAAGACAATCGAATTCCCACCATGCGATGTCCCGCAGGCATGCGAACCTGAGCCCGCAAGGCATCCTTGGGATTGTAGATGAAAAAGCTTTGGCCCTGAGGGAGGGGCCGCATGTACATGGGGCCAAACTGAAATGCCACGTCCCCTTCCATGCTGAAGAAAAGATGGATGTGGTCTGGCTGCACATCCAGAGGGCGCGCCGATTCATCGTCGCCCATTGTCACGCGGACGACTCCGATTCCCTCATAGAGATCGAGAAAATCACTGGAGGCACTCTTTGGGGTATTTCGGGCGTTGGATAGAAGGGGCATAGACGAAGAAATAGAGCGCAAAATTAAGCACTTACACTATGTTTAACGTATATTTTTGAGGTTTTGTTTTTGGGGCATTGTTTTTCATATCGGGGTATTTAGGCCCGCTTTTGCCCCCGTATTTTTGTCTCCGATGAAGCAATTACGTCTCTACCGAAGCATTCTTCGCGAAGAAGGCTGGGCTGCCCTGGTTAAGAAGACCGGGAAGCCCGCGGCCATTGGTTTGTTTCTCTTCTTTTTGCTCAAAGGCATCGCGTGGTTGGTCCTCGCCTACGGTGGTTTTGAGCTCCTTTTCTGACCGAATTTCTCTCTTTTAACTTCCCTGTATGTCCGTTGCTCGGCGTACTTTTGCCCTCCTTCCATTTGATGTCTTAAATGGTAGCCCGCGCCCATAGCTCAGCGGTTAGAGCAGGGGACTCATAATCCCTTGGTCGCAGGTTCAAATCCTGCTGGGCGCACTAAACCCTCATCAGAAATGGTGGGGGTTTTTAGTTGATAATCAGATTGTTACAAAAGCACGAATTAGTCAATCATAATCTGTCGGGCACTTGGACATGCCATTCAAATCTGATAATTATTTGGTTTAGAGACTGATTGCGAGATAAGATCTTTCAGACCTTCCAGTATGTCCGGTGCAAACAATAAGACATCGCCGTTTAATCCCTGCTCTATAAACGCCGGATTGTGGAACGGGATCGTAGGTGCAGACTTCCCCCATCTGACTAATGCCATAGGTGTGATGGGTGCCGGAAAAGCGTGCTTCAATATATGGATCGACGAAATTTTGGATTTCTTGCCACATATCTCGCTTCTCATTTGTCCAAGTCTTATGCCTTCTGAATAGGTTGACCTTCTCCAGAAGTACGTGGATTTCAGCATCGGTTATTTTTTTCATAGTAGGGGGCGGTGGCCAAATAGTTTATACCAAAGTTGGTCTTTTGTGCTTGTGATTATAGTCTCTTGGAGTACTGTCTCAACCACAACATTGTGTGTTGTAATATACTTTTTGATAGAATTATACCGGTACACATCATCCTTTAATTGGATTATTTCATTGCACTTAACAGTCAACTCATCATTCTCATGTTGTACGAGATTAAGCTCCTGAGCCAAACAGTTGCCTGGAAAAGACATAGTCGGTATGGAGCTGACCCAGATGCGTTTATAATCCAAGAGTCTTGTTACCAAGTATTCATTAGCATCCTTAACCCATTCAAAATAATTGGCTTGGAGCCGGTTCATTACTGAACGATACTCCTGAACTTGATCATTAATGCGTTCAAAGGCATCCTGGAGAATGGAAACGATCAATTGTTCGGTGTCAGGATGAAGCTCCTGCAGAAAGCATCCAAAGAGTAGCCCTTGTTGTTGGGTGATTCTGTTGGACTTCACAAACCATTCTGCTTTAGTGATGGGGGTCTTTTGACCAATTTTATAGTCAAAAACGAGCTCAGTTAATATGGTGGTTCCATCTTTTTTGATGAGGAACTCCATACTTGCCTGGGTTTTAGAGCCGCCTGAAAGGTTTGCAAAGAAGAAGGAGTTACTACGTACCTCTTCAAAATGAACAATATGCGCCTCAAACCATTTGCTCCAATGTGGGTCAATGTCAACGGTTAATTTGGAAGTAGCATGAATCATTTCCAAGATCTTTTCCCTTGTTTTATCGGATTCTAGCTGCTTCTTCCAAATAGCACGTTGAGTATCGGCATGTTGCTCAAAACGCTCTATGCCATCATGGTAGTCCTCTAGGCTGAAGGCCTCCAAGAAATTTAAACTCTTCTCTTCCATAGCTTCAATGCCTAACTTATTTGTGCGGAATTACTGCACAGAAAGACCATCGCTTCATTTCCAATAGATTCGGGTATAATCGTACCCGCCCATCGTTTTTCTGGTATGAAATACGATCCGATAGCTAGAAGTGTGGTAAGTATATTCCGACCAAGCTTCTGTCTCATTGAATTCAGCAAGAGAGACTTCACGGTCTTCCTTTGCGAACTGTAGCAACTCACTGGTGTGGTTACTGCCATAAAGTGTGGCAAATTGTACAAACGCGCTGCTGTTGACCAACCTTTTGTTGATCTCAGCTTCTAGGACCTGGCCATTCATGGAATGCTGGAATCCTATAAAGAGTAGTGCTAATAACATGAGTCTTTTCATGACTTCATTCATTTAAGTACAAGGATCCTTCGGATACTTCGATGAAGAAAGCCTCCCAAGAGTCCCAATAGAATATTCGAGCTAATCGGTTACCAAGTGACTTCTCAGCAAACCATGTTTCATCGCCATGATTGGCACACAATTCTGCCCATTGGTGATATGGATGTTTAAGCAGTGCCGTATACGAAGTAGTATCAGCGGGCATCTTTTCAAAAACCTCCCATGCAAACTGCGCTTGCATGCCTTTTGGCAGGTCTTCAGCGTATACATTGAAACTGTAAGTGGCTGTTGAATCATACACTGTTGTGTCAGAAAACAATAGGTACATTCCAAAAGGGGTATCCTTTGAAAAGCCATACCTACGGCCATCGTTTTCATAGGTTTCTCGCACCCAAGTTTGGTGGTAATCCACCGGAGGGTAATAGGAGAATGTCTGGGCAAATGCACTAGTTGCCAGGCCTATAATGGCTGATGTCAAAATGGTTCTCATCACTCAAGAATTAACAAGTGTTCTTCTGCAATTACGCGGAATGTGCCAAAGCTTGTGATCACATCCATCCCCAGGAGATTGTCAGATCCGTTTGTTTCCCCGACTTGCAGGTTGTGAAAAGTGACTCCCCCTATGGTTAGCTCCTCAATCACATATTCATTCAGTTCAATCAGTCCACATGCCGTCTCGTAGAAGTCTGAGCCCTTTTTCGAAATGTGAATGCCATTTTCTTGGAGGTACTCAATGTATTCCGTGCATAGTGCCGTATTCGAGCACCCCGTGTCAAACAAGAAGGGGATGCTAATGCCCTTGGACTCGCCATATGTATACATACACTGGTTTGCCTCGGAATAGGGGTGAATATCAATTACTCCCCGCCGGGATTCTGTATCCCGGAAATAGGCATTCCTGCGTATGATGCGCCCCTCCCATTCATATACAAAGGGAAGCTCGAACCGAATGGCCTGAGGGCGAACCAGCGGGAGCTCTTGATAGGCGTTGATGCTCCCACTGTCTTTGTACTTAACAGAAAGCTTTTTGCCTCCAGGTAAGTCAAACGTAGACACACCGTCTAGCTGCCCTTCATTAAACCTAGTGATCAAAAATGTTCCAGGTGGTAGACCTTCCTCCGGTTGATCTACGTTGAAATAGATGGTTCCAAAACCATGAGGTTTGTTTTTGTACCAACGGCCGTAATAAATATCTCCATGGACATTGATGGATGCCCCAATCCCGTTGGAACAATCTCCATACTGGCATGAATCCCTCGTAAATAGGGCATCTGCGCTTTTAGATTTCACACCCTTTTTACCTTTTCCATGCTCGAATCCAGAGGGGTTGGCGTGGAGGGAAAAGGCTATCAAGCTTGATACAAGCGACAATTGAATGATCTTCTTCATCCTCATCAGTTTTGATTTTTAGGGGCACTTTACCTCCTTTCAATTCAAAACTATTTTCATAATGTGCAGAATTTCTGCACAGAAAATGAAGTGAAAATTAGCTCTTCTTTAGTTCAAGGATTTTCTCTTTGATGAAGGAGCGTATCCTGTCCCTTCATACTGGAAATAGAGGGTATCAATGGTTATCGTGTGCGTGTTCTCTATGGTGTCTAAGAACTCTCCACCATTCCATTCAAGCCAATAATTATGCGTGACTCGTGGCATCACGATGGACAAATCACTTTTATCAGTAATCAGCTCAAATGACCGATCAAGCATTTTGTAGACTTCCTGGGTCCCATCCTTCCAAGAATAATTATTGGGCAAAAATTGTTGGTCGGCATCAGGGAAAAATGTTCTATTATTCTTGATGTCCTGTGAAAATAAAAGGCGTTGCACCCCAAAAGTGTATGGGTTCAGATCTACACTTGTAAGGTTTGAATAAAAATGGCCGTTGGTGCCATCGGTGGAATGGAGTAGCAATTGAGGCCCTGGCCAATACTGGTCTTCGAATATCAACTGCAGGCTAGGAGTGGTGCTTGAGGGCATCAGCAGACCATTCACTTCCGTGGTAATTGCCAAAGGGGTAAACACGTTGGCATTCTGTTTGAAAAGTACCAGCGCATAAGGAGGGTAGCAGGCGTGACACGAAAACGGCACTTGATCAGATTTAGCTCCATTGAAGAATAGTACCGCCAAGCTGTCGTGGAAATAGAGCATAGTATCCATGTCCATTTTGAATTTCACGTCGTACGAATAGTTCGAATCTATAAAGGTGAACGAACGCATTCCCAACTCCTCAAATGGTATGTTCTTGTATTCACTAAAACAGAATTCCTCAAAAGCCTTTTCAAATCCTCTTCCTTGAAAGTCTAGACCTTCAAGACGCCCAAAAGGTGGATGACCTTTTGGGTCTCCACCTTTGGGATACGGCAAGAGCAGAATCGCGATCACGCTTCCAATAAGCACCGCAAAGGGTAATCTAAATCGAGCCATCAGTTCAATGAAATTTGACCCGAATGGCTAGCTAAATCTTTAGCTGAATTCAAGCGAGACGTAATCTCAGCTAGGTTGCTGTTGCGTTCAGCAATGGCTTCCATCGTCTTCCGGGCAAGTTCGGACTTCATAGCAGCAATATTACGCTCACGAAGAATGCGGTTTTCATAGCCGGTTAATACGGTGCTCTTGGAAAGAGCAGGCAAAAGATCAATCATGATGATCACCACCAGTAAAACCATCCAAACTAGAAAGGTTTTCAAGCTTGAAAATGCGAGGTCGATGACGGCTGCGCTTTTATACATCAAGCTTCCATTCAACTCCTTGAGCTTTTGAGCAGTGCCATTACGAACGGCTAACTCTTGGTCCGCAGTTGCTTGTAAGAGAAGAGCCTCAGCAGCTTTCAAATCGGCATCTGCCTTCACCAAGAGCTCTTTCTTCTGTTTGGCCCTTGGGCCAACTCCTGAAATCATCTCGAGGTTAAAGGCCATTTCAAGCTTTTCCTTCTCGAGCTTCTTTGAAGCCACATCTGCCATGAGCATTTGAGCATTGTCAAAGTGAGCCTCTTGGCTCAGGGTCATTTCTTGAGCCTTAGTTTCCAAAGAACTTTGGACATCATTGTGGTATAACCACATATCGACCCCTAAAGATGAAAGCAGGCCCAGCAAGATGGATAGGGCAATTCTGCGATTCTTGATTCCTTTTAGGACTTCAGGATCAGTTTCCAAGGTGCTCAGAATACTTCGGTCAATCATCATGACAAACCATCCCAAAGTCAGTCCTGAAATAGTCATCCCCAAAATGCCGGAACCAAATAGCTCATGGGCAAAACAAGCGCCAGTGAAGATGGCAAGGACTATGCTTATGGACATTAGCCCAGCTTTTTGAACGATAGTACGGCGACTATCTAGGTCAGACTTTGCAATCACTTCATAGTGATTCATTTCTCCAAGCAGCAAGGCTGCGAATTTCAATCCATTCATAACTCTGGGGGTATTTGGCCGAGGCCGATTACACGAAAAAAACGGGGACTTTGTACTTCAGATGGCCTTTTGTGTGGCACAGCTCACAAAGAGTAATCATCACTTTTAGAGAGTACTTCCAAGGGAGTTTGTATTCTCTGGTCTTTTCATCGCGGTGGTATTGGCGATGATGGGCATGAAGCGGGCCATTAGACTGCCCGCAACAGGCGCATGCATATCCATCTCTGGATTTTACCTTCTTGCTGAATGCTTCCCATTCGGGGCGTTTTAACAAGCTGGCATAGGCTCTAAGCTGATCTCTAAGTGTCATGGCTTAGCAATTATGTCAAAGAACTTTGGACGACTTCGAACTTGGCCTGGTAAAATCCTCGCTTAAAGGATTCTAACCGATTACGGACAAGACCTTTCCGAGAATAAGAGTCTTCCAACGCTGTTTTCAAGAAGGATATTTCTCGTTCAATCCCCTTTCTCTTGTTGGCAAACATTAAGGCGTTTTCCAAGTAGCCTGCCGCGTTAAAGGTTGCCTCATGTAATCCGAGGTCGTCCGCAACTCCCTGGAGTTTGAGGATGGCCACCTCAAGCTTCTTTTGAAAAGATTCGGTGAGATCTTGGAGCCGTTCATCTAGGAGCAAATGGCCGTTTGCTCTGTAGGTTTCGTGCATCGCATCATGGTAAAGATCTCGTTCTGCATAGTGGAGTATTTCATGAAAACACTCACTTGCTTCCCCTACCCTTACTTCCTTTTGAGGGACTTCCTCGTCTATCAGGGTCTCAGCGAGAAATTCATCCCGGGTGGGACCCATTTCATTTGCTGGGGTTGCAACTTCAAGTTGATCTTGATTGCCGAAAAGGTTTTTCCAAAAGCTCATCTCACATCCGATTTTCGTTCTGTGGGGCACTCTGCCGTTCCACTGATACAAACATCAAATGCTTCTATGCAGAATTGATGCATAGATAAATAAGGTCCAATAAATTTTGACTCTAGTCCTCGCTCCTGCTGTAGTGTGTATACAGTTTTTGGGCTTCCTCTCGGAATTTTTCCACCAACCACATTGGCTTGACGACGTGGCAATCAGCTCCGAAAGCATGGATCTCTTGCAAAAGCTCCCTATTGACTTTTACTTTAAGAACCACTTCTTTTTCCGTCATGCGATTTCTCTGAGAAGGGTGGATGGGTTTTGTTGCAACGTAAGGAAATCTTTCCTCTGTGAAGCGCAAGACAATCTCTTCAATAGGCTGGTCTCTATTATGGCTTACCCCAACAATGTCATCAAAATGAGATTCGGCATCAAATTCAATACCCTCGTCCAGTGGTTTGGTGCTAATCTGAAAGTCCGTAATACGGTCCAGCGGGTTCACAAATACAGGTGTATCCAATTCAGTGACGGTAAGTAGAAACCAACGCTTGTTGTATTGCTTGAGGTAGACAGGGTTGGTATTCTCAATTGATATGGGGTCCTTCCCAAATGGAGTGTACACAAAACTGACCTTCAAACCTTGATGTATAGCCTTCATCGATGGTTCGAGCCATTCCCGTCCTACGAGGTCAATGTTTGTATCCCATTCAATTTTAGAGACAGGGTCGATATCAGAAATGAAGCGGTAATCAGATTCCATTTTTACTAAGAATTCATCGAGCCATTCAAGTTGAGGGATGCCTCTGAACGCCTTTAGGGCTTCCATGGAATTTTTAAGTTGCTCCAATTGCTGAGTATTCAGCCCTCTGTCTTGAATCGTGAAGTTGGGATCTTCGTATCTGTAGTACCTCTGCCTGCCAATCCCCGGTACTGTGATTATAGGCGCATCCCAACCGTCTACTGACTTCATGTAACGGAGATCCTCACGAAGCTGTCGTTCACTGATCCCTTTGTAGTCAGGGTATATCTCCTCCAACTTTTCGTTAATGGTTTCCTTTAACTGCAGCCAAGTATAGTTTCTACCCGTGTTGGACAGGCATTGATCCAATATTTTATACCGGATGAGTGGGTTTTTGGAATCAGGCATCTTGTATAGAATATTCTACAATTTGTTCATAATCACCTGTAGTGGGAGGCTCAATTTTGGTAATAAGTATCCACACGCCCTTCCTTAAATCAGCTCTGACTCTCGCAATAGGAATGAAATATCCTGTTTTATCCACACTTTCCGCAAATCCAAAGCCATTTGCATGAATATTGGTGACAACGGCTAGAATTTCAGAAGTAGTAGTTTCACTTGATTCTGGAGGTTTTGCGACCTTGGTTGCGTGGTTTCCGTTTTTGAATTCATCAGACGTTAGAATTTTTGGTATCCAATGGTTGAAGTAGTTCGCAATTTCCTCAAAACGGAATAAGCTGGCCATTACGGAATGATGGAGGTCTGTGCCAACATCTTCAAAAAGTTCCCTGAGCTCATAATTGTCATCGGGAATGTGACTCCCCAAACTACAATCATAGAAGTGATCAGCTAGCCAACGTCTTACATTGTTGTTAATCTTGAATTTGGAATCCAATTGGATACCATTGACTGGCAAACACATTAGGAAGTCCACTGCGTTTTTCCCTTCTGTGGTGTTGGAGTATACGGCTTGAGGAATAATTCCAAGTTTCGAGAGCCTGCCGTAAAGAGATTCCAAAGTTTGCCTGAGCGAATTGCAATGCTCACGATTCAATCTTGGATTTGAGAAATACTCTTTGAAAGGAAGAATAGCAATGTCGTCTAAATGCTCCTCCTCGTATAGTTTATAAACGGACTTGAAGTCCTTTTTAACATTGAAAAGAGGTCGATTTGATGCCTTTTCATTTAGGGCACGTAAAATCTTTGGCTGTACTTCCGGGTCGGATTTATATAAAACTGTTTTACCCTCCAGGAATGCGAGCATTATGTCTATTTCATTTCTGTTCTTTTCACCTTGGCCGGTCAAGATGACGGGGTCTAGATCTAGTCCAAGAGCATTGAGGCCATTAATAAAGGGAATTAAATGCTTGTTGGATTCGCTTTTACTTGACTCATCCTCAAGTATTTGAATGTCGCATAGAATTGCATCAAAGTGATTGCCATTATTACGCAATGTTTCAAGTGCTCCTTTCTGCGATTTGTAGCATTCTACATCTAACCCATGGTTATGGAAATAAGCCTTGAGCTCTTTGAAGCTCTCATGTTCGTCATCCAACCACAAAACATTTAATCGGTCTTTAGACATACTTTAAGTCTTTTAATATGGGGAACTTGAATTTGAATTGAACAGGATATTCATTTTCAGGGTCATTTATGAGTTCCCAATAGGGATCGCCTAAATAAGAAGCTATGCGATTGACATCAAAACCGCCTAGCCCAGTGTTCGTGCCCACTTTTGATGTCTTTCCTGCCGCACTAAACTCGGCTTGCGTGATGTCCTTGTCAAATGGAACACCGTTGTTCTTAATGGTTAAAAAGACGAAGTCAGCAGAATAATCAAAGCTCAAAACAACCCGTCGATCCGAATAATCCAATGGACTACTTTGAAAAGCATGCTCCCTGGCATTGTTAAGAATGTTCTCACATAGGGTGGTAACAAGTGGCAGATTGGTTGAAATGCGCAGCCCCTCGAATTCATCTTCGTCAAAATCAGTATTCAAGAATTCAATAGGCATTTCTCTTTCTATGCGCGGGAATAGGTCTAAACCAATATCTATTTTTAGACGTAGATGCTCAACAAAGTCCTTTATTCCTAGCGGGGCTAGAGATACATCGAGCGTTTTAGTGGATTTACCCACCTTCTTCAATACCTCACCGATATCCAAGATATAATCTTTGATTTTCTGAAGGTTCTCTTGAATACTACTATCGCCTAGCTCTTTTCTCATCTGGGTGAAGCCATCAATATCTTGCTTGAGTAGATCATCTAGATTGTGCACAATAGAGGAAATAGTCAGAAATTTTGGCGAAATGACAGAGTGATTCAAATGCGCGAAATCACTGAATACAGAATATGTGGATTTCTGTAAAAGCTCAATGTTACGATTTGCAGCGTCGATGCTTGCCTGATAGACTTTTGAAGTTTCCTTTAGTTCTAAAAGCTGATTCCGTTGAAATTGCAAAGGAGACACTTCAATCTTCATCTCAAGGAAGTCACGAGCACTAATGACGGGCACAGCATACCCGTACTCATACTTTCGCTTGCGGTTCTGAAAATTTGGGGAGTTAAGTTTCCAAAGCAAGAAATCAAGTTCAAGCTCTATGCCTTGTGGTTTGAAATCATAGGAGCGAATGGAGTTATCCACATAAACCACGTTAGTAAGAAGTACCTCTTTGTCAATATATCGGCAGACGGTATTTCCCCTCGAAGTAACAAGAACACTTGGGGAGACAATTTTTCGCCATGTTCGTTGTCTCTGATCAGCAATTCCATTATCCGCGGCCCGGATATTTTCTATGGTAATATGAAATCCATTTATTGCACGCAGTGAACTGTCGGTCAAATACACGGCACCACTTTTACTATCTATGACTTTTAGTACTCTAGCCTCCCTTTTGTCCTTAAGGACCTCTCTTAGTGTTACATGTATTGTTCCATTTCCGGGCGTGGGTAAAGTGTCATCTATCAGATAACGTAATGGACTAAGGATATAACCTTCGTCTTTGATTTTGTCCGTGCTTACTTGGATCGAAACATTGCCCTCTTCTATTTCAATCGCCTTCTTTGCGAGTTTATTATCAAAGTGGATTTGATCCCTAGAATCTTTGTGATGGAACAGTTCATCGGATAAGTCGGTGAATTGGACATTGCCAGATTTGCTCTTTTTAAAAATGTAGGCAGTCAAAGAAATGGATGTCCCTTTTAATGTGCGATTGGGTAGCCGTAAAACATGCCTTAAAAACCCCGAATCCACTGCATCTTTACGGAAAGCTTTATCTATAGTTGTATGTTCCGAATTAGAAGGCAACAACACGGCAAGTAGACCGCCACTTTCTAAGGATTGAAGACTTTTTCTCAGTACAAACTCCGGAGCTGTTGAATCTTCATACTGGTCATGCTTGGTAAAAATTGGAGGGGAGCAAATAACCAGATCAAAGGACCCCGTGGGCCAAATGTGCATGGAATCGCCGTGCTCAACAATATTTTCAGGAGACCCTAGTTTTTTATAAGCAGGGTTGATTCCAATTGATTCAAATAAATCTTCAGGGCTCTTCTTTTTCTCTATGTACAAATCAACCCTGTTTCCATCTCCATCCAGGGCAGGTCGATAAAACAATTTGACATCATTGCAAAAAAGTCGAAGTATAGCCAAGTAGTGTGTTGCTGGATCTAATTCTTGACTTATGAAATCTATGTTCGAGATTTCTCTCCTCAAGCTAACCGGATAAGAAGACAAGCCTGCAAAAGGGTTATAAACCCGAATAGGGCGATCCTTTGAAGGGTCTATGGATCGCCATTCTGTGCGAAGGTCAACCGTTAAGTCCACTATTAAATCAGTAACCCCGCCAGGTTGAAATGAAAATGTGGATGTTGAGTCTTGAGAAAATTTGGCAAGCCAGACTTCTAATATCACCCCTGTATTTTCAGAAATCCATTCATCAGAGAGTATACTCTCCGAATACATGTCGTTTTGGAGTTTGTCGAATTGTTCGGAAATGATTTCGATAAAAGCCGAATGCTCTTCCAAAAAACCTCGATTGAAGTCAATCACTTCAAGTAAGCATGCCTCCTGCTCTTTTGACGGTGTTAAAAGTCTTTGACGAACCCCTATTTGCACAGCCGTTTTGAAGCTTTCATAGGTGCCCTTGGTACGAACTGAACCATCGTTTCGCAATTTGATGTAAAAAAGACTGAGTATGACGGCTTGAGAAAGTGTCTCAATCTTCACTTTACCCCTGTGGATGTTGTCAAATTCTGAAATGAGAACTTGGCAAACTCCCTCTGCAATGGTATGCTTATCAGGTGATTTCCAAGGGAAATTTTTACTCTTACTCATTATCTGAGGGATTGGACAATTTGCAAATCATCTGATTCAACCACTTAAAATACTGAGCTTCCGCCCAACTGTTTATTCCCTTACGGTTTAGTCTGTCTCTTGAAGCTACAAGATCGTGGATAGTTTGGATATGTTTTCTCATCTAGATGGTTTTATACCAGATTGTTTGGGGCATCGACCCAAAAATGTATTCCGTTACTTCACACAGCCACATCCGGTGCATTTTATCTCCCGGTACGGTTTCATAGTAAGCACCATCTACGTGGTCATCTAGATACTTGATAATGGGCTCGTAACCGGATTTTTCCCTCGTAGAAACTGCAATCGCGATAACATTTGCTCCTTGGCTCAAACGGTCCAAGAAAGTATCAGCACCCTGAACCATCTCTAATGCAGCTTTTGGTCCCGGCCACCAAGGCAAAACAATATACCACCTCCCGGAAGGTTCCTTCAGAAAGCTGAGTTTGCTGCCTCGCAATGCTAGAATCACCTTGGAAACAACACTCAAGCTTTTCAGAAGAACCCTTCTTACGCGGAAGGCAAGGACAATCTTATTCATTGTCTAGATCGAATTTCTTACCCTGTAGGTAGCTTTTCCTCAAAGCCTTTTTCATCTGAATGAATGCCTCTTTGGTATTGCTCTCCTCAAAGTAGTAGGAAACGCCAAATTCGAGATCCTTGGACTCACGATAGGACTGGATGTCCGTTCCAATGAAGATTACCTCAATGCCCTTGGCTTTGAACTCAGCAATGAGCGTGTGAATACTGCTGTAGGTGAATTCACGTGAGCTGTTTTCTTGGCCGTCAGTAAAGACTATGAAGACCGCTTGGTCGACCCCTTGTTTGAAGGTGCTCGAGATAGAAGCATAGAAGCTTTGCAAGCCATGTCCTACGGCATCCCAAAGGGCGGTCATGCCACTGGCAAAGTATTCCTCTGGCGTTATCGAGGGAACCTCTTCAATGAAGAGACAATCACGTAACCGAGTTACGTGGGTATTAAAAGACCAAATACTCGCGGTACACTTTTTCGTTGTACCGAAGGAGTCAGCCTTGAGGATGTCAATTTTTGAATTGATTTCCTCGATTACTTCTTTCACATTACGTGACATGCTACCACTGCTATCGAGCAATACGTGGTAATACAGATTTCCAGTTTCATTCTCACTCATCACACATCGATTTTGGTTCAACGAGACAAAGGAATTACCCTACTGTGCAGATTTGTTGCACAGAAAAAAAGGGGGGGGGAGACTTTCGCCTCCCCCTTTAGTTGATTTCCAGCTCCTCTCGCAAATGAAAGCCTGCCTTGTAGAGCGTGTGTAACTCGTGCTTTCTTTCTTCTACGATTGGAAGCAAGGCCTTGGCAATTCCATGGCAAGTCTCCGAGATGAAATGGAATTTTTCCATGTACTGAGCCAACTCGTGCAATTTGCTCGGCTTCATTCCTGAGAAGTCGTAACTAACTGGAGGGAAATGAGCGCTGAACTCGTTCTCTCCATAGGCCTCGGGATCCATGCTGAATTGAATCTTCAGACTAGGTAGTTCAAAATCCCGGGGACCTGTGAGCTCATAAAGCTTACAGTAGATGGTACTGTCACCATTGTAGGAGCTCGACACCTCGTCTACAATATCTTCATGGTAGTGGATTGAAGATCTATCGTACCGTGTTAAATGCAGATTGAAGTGCTGCCCTTGCATGGCTTCAGCTAGCAGCTCATGAGCTAACTCTACTTGCTTTGCATGGATCTCATTTATGATCCTTTCAATGCGGCCATCAATGATGGCGATGCGGAAGTACATTTCCGCTTTCTCATGGTTTTCCATAATTCCAAGAACGTTTTGGTTAAGACACACTTCACCCTTGAAGTGCATAACGAAGTCGGAATTAGGCGTTGTTCTATTTCATGATTCAAAGCAAAGAGCTATGTGTGCATTTTTACTACACAATTACCTCCTGAAAAAATTTCGCGCCATGGCGCGGTGGCGCGGTGGCGCGAAAATGGAAATCAGGAATTAAAGCATTGGCATATCTAGCTCATCTAGTTGCTTTACTTCAAGGCCACGTAGGTAAGTCAAGCTTGTTGCCATATCAGCATGCCCCATGACCAATTGAAGGATTTTTATGTTTTTGGTCTTCTCATAAACGGCAATCGCTCCCGTGTGTCTTAAGCTATAGAGTGTCTGACCTTTTCCGACTAAATCGGGATGCTTATCCTTGAACCTAGTCCATAGTAGGCTGAAATAGTAAGGATTATATGGTTTTTCCTTTCCTGTGAAAATATTCAGCTCGTCCGCACCGCACTTGAGATGGATCCTGATGTATTCAGGGACTGGTATGATTCTGTTCCTTTTGCCTTTGTTTCTTTTTCCTGAGAGTGCGATTTGGGATAAATCGACATTGAAGTCACCCCAGCATAGTTCACGCACCTCTCTATGCGGGCGTAGAAGACATCCGTAAGTAAATAGCGCACAGAGGTGCAAATCCGGATTAAATGAGGCCAAGGCGTCCATAAGCTTATTTACATCAGAGTACTTCTTATGGAGCACTTCTTCTTTTCGCCTGCGCTTTGCATTTTTACTCCATTCCCCTTGGTAACCATATTTGGATAGCCCTTTTTCAATAACAGCGGCATATCGCCGAAAATTGTTGTAGCTCGTATTATTCCAGTTTGGGTGAGCATCAACCATTTTTTGAAAGGTGTCTTCAGTGATTTTTCGGCTAACCTGTTCTTTCAGCCGTTTGATGTAGCTTTTCAAATCATTGTAATAGTGTACTGAGAAGTTTTCTTTCAGCTTGTCTTCGTAGACTTTATCGAAGTAATCCGCACTTAAATTCCTTGGATGGATAGGCTTTTCCTTTCTGGATTGGGTTGGATCCCAGCCAGCTTCAAGAGCAATTTGAAATTTGAATTGGAGTATTTGGAAGCCCTTATATCGTTGCTTAGGGGGAAGCTGATTAGGCTTATCGGGTGCATCAATTGCGGATCCATTGTAAAACCGGTAACGGACCCCATCCTTATGGATGGAGATTAGGTATTTTCCTTGTGTGAATTTGGAAATGGTACATCGATAGTAAACCATAATTAGACTACAATTTTGACTAGTCGTCTAATTCAGGCATGTAACTTATCTACAATTAAGTAGTTGATAATCAACAAGTAGTGCCTCATAATCCCTTGGTCGCAGGTTCAAATCCTGCTGGGCGCACTAAACCCGTTACCCGCAAGGGTGGCGGGTATTTTTTATCGATAGCCCCCACCAGGAACAGCGCAGCTAATCTGCTGGGCGCACTAATCCCCGGCCCTCGGAGAGGGCTGGGGATTTTTATTTTGGCCCCAATGGGTTCGCACAAAATTGTCATATATCCCCGCCTATATTTGAAGTTCAAACCCTTTGTATGGATCTGGAAACCTTAAAAT
>OCVQ010000013.1_pt1 | contig 188386 bp, 169 predicted proteins | sample 1539061 | NCBI WGS metagenome assembly OCVQ01 (sample SAMEA3355526, study PRJEB22509) | marine metagenome | biome: marine; feature: river plume; material: water | place: USA | collected 2010-08-08 | depth 0.5 m | reverse complement strand
TTTATTATAGGGGGGCATGATATTATGAATGTTTGTTAACCTTAGTCTGTAATGAGCTTATAGATGTAATCAATTACTGGAGAGGATAGAATTAGCCGACCAAGCAGGATTGGGCTATTTTGGTATTGGAGAGCATCACCGCAAAGATTTTTTAGACTCTGCACCTTCCATGATTTTAGCTGCAGCCGCTGCTAGAACCAAAAACATAAGACTGGGAAGTGCGGTTACCGTATTGAGCGCTTCTGACCCTGTGCGGGTTTTTCAGAACTATGCTAGGTTAGACCTGCTTTCAGAAGGCCGTGCCGAGATAGTTGCGGGAAGAGGTTCTTTTACGGATGCTTTTCCTTTGTTTGGTCTTAATATGCAGGATTATAATGCGTTATTTGAAGAAAAACTAGATCTACTTTTGCAAATAAGAGATAACGAAACTATAAATTGGTCTGGAAAATTTAGACCTGCGCTTCATAATCAAGCTATATATCCACGTCCGCATCAAGATAAGTTACCCATTTGGGTTGGTGTAGGAGGTACGCCAGCCTCTTTTGTGCGCGCTGGTAATCTAGGTTTACCGCTTATGGTAGCGATAATAGGAGGGGAGACTCATCGTTTTAGGCCTTTACTTAATCTTTACTATGATGCCGCTCAAAAATCAGGATTTGAGCAATCCACGATGAAAGTAGGTCTGCACTCATTAGGATTTGTGGGTAAAACTACGCATGACGCCGTGTCTGATTTCTATCCCGGCTATAAGAAGATGTTTGATAAAATAGGAAGCGAACGAGGTTTTGCAACCGTTACTAAAGAAGGATTTGATGCGCAAAATTCGGCGACAGGTGCTTTATTAGTGGGAGAACCAAAGGAGGTAGTCGATAAAATTATGAGACACAGTGAAGCCTTGGGTGGCATAGAAAGAGTTACCTTTCAGATGGACGCTATAAAAGACCACCAAAAATTAATGAAGTGTATTGAACTCATGGGCTCTGAAATGGTGCCTTTACTTAAAAAATAGATCATAGACCTTGTCATGTAGATGACTTTGTTGATGCCCCAAAGACATAAATAAAGTAGGTGATTTTGGGAATAGCACAAAATGGTTTATTTTGCTGCGGTGAATGATAATCATTATAACGACTTTATAGAATGCTATGGCGCTCACTTCGAGCCTGAATTGTTAAATGAAATCAAACTAAAGGGTGTTTATCATTCTTATCCTGCACAAACTGTAATATTAGATTACGGCGATAAAATTAATGCAATGCCACTTTTGACGGATGGCGCTATAAAAATTTTGAGGCAAGACAAAAACGGGGATGAGTTAGCCTTGTATTACCTGGAAAGGGGAGATACTTGCTCTATGACGATAACCAGCTGTATGCAAGAAAAAAAATCTGTAATTCGCGCTATTGCAGAAACGGATGTGCAGTTTATTTCGATACCTCTAGACAACAATAAAAAGTGGATTCAACAATATAATAGCTGGCTTCAGTTTGTATTTGAAAGCTATAATCATCGGTTTGATGAGCTACTAAATTCAGTGGATGAGTTGGCGTTTGATAATATGGGTGAACGACTAAAAAAATACCTAAAAGACTTAGTGTTAATAAAGAAAACAAAATCGCTAGATATTAGTCACCAGGATATTGCCTATGATATGCATTCTTCCAGAGTAGTTATTTCAAGGCTACTTAAAAAGCTAGAAAATGAAAATGTTATTCAATTGAAGCGAAATAAAATAGAGTTTCTGGAACTTTAACAATGATTATCCACCGATGGTAATCATACTCCGATTATGGTGGTTTTCCAAATTTTCAAAATCTTCTAACTCAGTCATTCCTGCACGCACAGCTTTCTTCTGGTGAAGTGCATGCTGTATTAATCCTTCTATAGATTTACCATCTCTAAATGTTTCTAGCAAAGGGGTTTCTCCGGTGGAGAAAAGGCAGTTTTTTAATTTGCCATTGGCAGTGAGTCTAATGCGATTACACGCATCACAAAACGGGTTTGTTACCGTACTAATGATACCAAAACTGCCTTTGTAATTTTTAATTTTATAGTTTCTTGCCGTGAAGTTTTTCTCGTTGGGTATAGATTCAACACCCACCTCGGCATAGTGTACATTTACAGCCGTTAATACCTCATCAAAAGTCACCAATTTTGACTTATCCCAATTGTTTCCATCAAAAGGCATAAATTCAATAAAACGCACATTAATTGGTTTGTCACGTGTGTAATTTATGAAATCAATAATCTCATCGTCATTAAAACCTTTCATAAGAACCACGTTTAGTTTTACCATAAAACCCTCCTGTATGAGCAGTTCTATATTGCTCATTGCTTTACTAAACTGATCTCTTTTGGTTATGGCATCAAATTTTGTGGTATTAAGCGTGTCAAGGCTTACGTTAATGTCTTTTAAGCCACAAGATTTGAACGTTTCAATGTATCGGTCTACCAATATTGCATTGGTGGTAATGGATAGTTTAACGGGCAAAGTAGACAAAGATGTTAAAATCTCTGAAAAGTCTTTTCTTAGCAAAGGTTCTCCGCCGGTTAGCCTTATTTTATCTACTCCGTTTTGAACAAATAATGCTGCAATATGGAAGACCTCATTAGCAGTCATAAGTTGAGATTGAGGAGATAACAATACGCCATTTTCTGGCATACAATACGTACATCTCAAGTTACATTTCTCGGTAAGTGAAATACGTAAATAATTATGCTCTCGCCCGAAGCTATCCGTTAAAGTAGCACTAACTTTTTTCATAAGTGACGTTCTCCATCTAACACCTTAAAACTGTGAAATAGCGCTGGGAAGACAGCATCTAAACTTTCGGCTACACCTTTGCTTGATCCTGGCAATGCTAACACCAAGCACCTTCCTATTGTTCCAACAACACTGCGCGATAACATAGCATACGGCATTCGTTCTTGACCATATCTGCGAAGCGTCTCTTCAGCGCCAATAAGACGTTTGTCTAACAATGGTATAATAGCCTCAGGAGTTACGTCGCGTGAAGACAAACCAGTGCCACCCGTAAGTATTATCACATTATATGTTTGCACTAATGCAGTAACTGTGCTTTGTATCTTTTCAAAATCATCTGGTATTATCTGCACATCAGCTTGAGCTAAACCAAAATTAAGTATCCGTTCTTGTATGATTTGACCGGAAGTATCCTTTCCGTTACCTGCAGAAATGGAATCAGAACAAACTACAATTCCGGCCTTTAGATGAGAAACATCGGCAGTAGGATAGGAGCTTTTACCCCCTTTTTTTTCGAGGAGTTTAATATGATGAATCTCAATGCCTTTATCTATTGGTTTTAGCATGTCATACATGTTTAAGGCAACTATACTAGCGCCATGCATTGCTTCCACTTCTACACCTGTTTTGTAGATGGTTTTTATCGTTACGCTCACAGTTATCTCCAAGCCATCTATACTATATTCTATTCCCGTATATTCAATGGGCATAGGATGACAATCGGGTAAGAGTTCTGGTGTTTTTTTAACGCCAAGCAATCCAGCAGCTTTACTCATCGCGAATACATCACCTTTAGGCACTGTGTTATTCTTAATCGCGGCAATAGTATCTGGCGTACTCACTTTTACCACAGCCTGTGCTGTAGCCACCCGAAGCGTGTTTGATTTGTGGGTTATGTCAATCATTTATTCTTCTTCCATTGGTAAGCTCCCGTTTCAAAGATTTCCTTGCCAAAGATAGGCACTTCATTTTTTGTTCTATCTACAATATATTCTGTAGCCTCATATACCTGAGGACGGTGTGCAGCAGATACAAAAACAAAAAAACAAATCTCGCCCACATTTACTTTACCCAAACTATGATAGATGTGCATACAACTCAAATTAAATTTCTGGAACGTTTCTTCTCTAATGGTATACAAAATAGGATCAGCCATTTCTTCGTAACACGAAAATTCAATCGCACTTACAGTTTGTCCTTCAATTACATCTGCTCTCACCTGACCTAAGAATATATTATGAGCACCAATGTCTGTTTTTGACTGATGCTTGGCAATGGCACCTGCTATAAAATCTGGCGTAATCTCACCGTCTATGAATACCTTTTTTTTATCTGACATAGCTTAGCTTATTTGACTATTTACTTGGTTGATTTGTGCTGCGGTTTCGTGAAGGCAATACACATTGGTGTAGCCATTTTCTATTAATATGTGGTGTGCATCAATGCTTCGATTACCACTCTGGCAAAATATATAAATTTCTTTATTTCTAGGTACTAAAGAGAGTTGAATAGTTAAAGAAGCCAACGGAATACGTAAATAGTTTTCTAAAGTGATGAACGGCAGTTCTCCGTCATTGCGTACATCTAAGAAGATGCCGATTTGTTTCGTTTGCCCAAGCCTTATTTTTTCTATGGGTGCATAGGTTAGTGCAAAAAATGATGGGGTAATAAAATCATGGTGTTGGGTATCGTAGGCAAAATGAGTCTGTCTATTGGTCAAAGTATCTACCAATAACATTTCATTGGTGAGCAATTGACCGATTTCTAGAAAATACTTTAACACTTCATTAGCTTGATATAAACCCGCCATTGCCACCGTGGTTGGCATTACACCTGCTTCTGCACACGTTTGGCTATTTGTTGGCGACAATGGGTACAAACACCTGTATGAGCCTGATTGGTGGGCATTGAATACAGCTACTTGAAACTGAAAACGATACACGGAAGCATGCACAAATGGTTTATTCGTCAATATACTTGCATCATTTATTAAATACCTAGCTTCTATGGCATCCGTAGCGTCTACTATTAGGTCGTAATTTCTGAAGAGCGCTAAGGCATTTTGTCCAGTTAGAAATTCGGAATAGGATTTAAATTCAATAGCTGGAAATTGTATACTTAGCTTTTTACAGGCAGTTTCTGACTTAGACAATGCTATATCGCTTTCAGAAAACAAAACTTGTCTGTGTAAATTACACAAGCTCACTTCATCGCCATCTATAACACCTAGCGTTCCAATTCCTGATGAGGCTAGATAAGGAAGAACAGCGTTACCAAGTCCACCCGCACCTACGATTAATACGCGGGCTTGCGCTAATTTCTCTTGCCCGCTTTCTCCAACTTGGGGAAGTGTCATTTGTCGTGTATATCTGCTGTCTAACATTTATCCTCCGGCAAAGGGTGAGAGTAGGGCTACTTCATCATTTTCATTCAAATGAATATCTTTATCCATTGCTACCAACTTATGATTTATAGCGACATAAAAGTCATTGGATGTTAGATTATAGGTGCTTGATAAATAAGAAATTACTTCGTGCAACGTTTCTCCTTTTATCATCAGTTCTTCGGTAGATTTACCTGTTATATCTGCTATTTCTCCAAAGTATGTAATTCTCATTTTTATACTAAAAAAAGTTTGACCGTGGCTATTACCAATACTCCTGCAAGCAAATACTTAAGCGTTTTAATGTTAAATTTTTGACTTCCATATAAAGCTCCTAAACTCCCACCTAACAAAGCAACAGGCACAAAATACCAGGCTTCCAAAGGTATTTGCTTGCCTTGAATAATAAAGCCCGTTATTCCTGCAAGAGAATTGACAAAAATAAACAATGCAGAAACAGCAGCAGCTTGCTTCATGTTACCCCATCCAAGTAAGATAATAATAGGACTTAATATAATTCCTCCTCCAATACCAATCATTCCAGAAAAGAAACCAATGGCTGATCCGATAATCAGTGATCCTGTGATACTAGATGGTACGATTTTGTTCTTTTCTGTGCCAAAAATATTGAGCATTCTTAGTATAGCGATGGCTAAAAAGAAACCTAATATTTTTTTATAAAGGCCGGCATCAATGGAAATATATCCGCCTAAAAATGCCATGGGGATGGACGTAATGGCGAAGGGATAAAATAGATTCCACTTAAAATGATTGTTCTTTTTAAAAAACCAAAAGGATACGCCTGAAACAAATACGTTGAGCAGCAATGCAGTTGGCTTCATACTAATTACGGGGAGCGAGAATAGTGCCATAAGTGCCAAATATCCGCTTGCGCCTCCATGACCTACACTCGCGTATAAAAATGCCACTACGAGCAAAATACTCATGAACATAAACAAGATATCGAGCTTAAGTAGTTCCACTTTACAATTTTAAGTAGGTGATTTTTTCTCCTTTTTTAATGAATGTTACGTGTGAAGGAATCACCAAAATTGCATTACACACTGCAAATGATTTTAGCATAGATGACGCCTGTCCAGATAGGAGAGTTGCTTGTTCATTCTCTACCATTCCTTTTAGAAAAAGTGTTTTACCCGATTTATTGTCAATATCATCAGCAGCAAAAGCCTCACCACTTGGTAAATGGCAATCCCGGTGACCCAGTTGTGCTTTTAGTAATGGCAGAACATAGATATAAAAACAACTTAAACTTGATGCAGGGTTTCCGGGTAAGGCAAATACCTTCGTTTTATCTTTAACGCCAAACCACAAGGGTTTTCCTGGACGTTGATTTACTTTATAAAAAACTTCAGAAACACCATTAGCCTCCAAGGCTTGCTTAACGAAGTCATAATCGCCTACAGAAATACCACCAGATATTAATACAACATCAGATTGAGCGATACATTTTTTTATAGCTTCAGTAGTTTGTGCTAAGTCATCTCCAACCATAGCCGTATTGACCTTATTAATGCCCAGACGTTTCAATGCCATTTTGAGCGTAATGGAGTTGCTCTCATACACTTGACCATCTTCAAGTTGATCTCCAGATTGCTGTAATTCGTTACCTGTGATGAGTATGCTCACTTTAGGTCTTTTGTATACCTTAACTCTAGTAGCGCCAATACTTGCCAAAAATCCAATTGCTGCTTCATTTAGCTCAACTCCTTTGGTGAGCGCAATTTCTCCAGCATTTATTTGCTCTCCAATAGGACGAACATTAGCGTACTTATGGGGTAAAATTTTAATATTAAGTTGATTGCCTTGACGCTGAACATGCTCCTGCATTATTACGGTATCTGCAGAATCTGGCACGCGAGCACCTGTAAATATGCGCACGGCTTCACCCCGTTTTAACGATACATTTCTGGCGCTACCTGCTTGTATTTCATCCACAACGGTGTAACAATCACTGTCAGAATGAGCAAAGGCGTATCCATCCATAGATGACTGTTTAAATGGTGGCATATAGATAGCTGAAATCACATCTTCTGCTAAAACTAAACCCATTGTCTTTATGATCGGTTTAACTTTTATTGCATTAAACTGTGCGTGTTTTTCGATGAGTTGAATTGCTTCTGAAACAGATATCATGGTTATTTATTGAATAATAAAATAAGTAACTAGCAGCAACCTCCGCCGTCATAATGAAAAGTAGATTCACTAATAAAAATATCGTCTCGGTTTAACGATGCTAATGCTCCAGCGGTTTTATCACATACGGCAAGAGGCTGATTTTTGAGAAGTATATGGCCTTTTTGGTCATCAAAAACTTCATCGTCACCAAAGTAAATGGCGGCTTTGCCTGTGAAGATACAAGGACCATCTGCAGGCATAGGATCTTTAATGGCAGCCACCTCTATAGATTCGATGTAAATTACTTCATCTGTTTGGTAGTTTTTAGGGTCCAATATTCTGTAAGGCTTTCTAGCTCTAATTTCAATGGTTCCAAAACCAGCATCAGTTAGTTTTTTAACGTATTCATCAATGGGCAAACTCCCACTTAAGCATAAAGCCCTCAGTCTATCGTCATTTCTCAAGGTCTCGTTCATAGGCTGTTCGCATGTAGGATCGCTCATTACCAATCTTCCATGAGGTTTTAACACCCGATACATTTCGTGTATCGCTTTTTCTAGGTCATTCTCTTTAAAAATATTGAATAAGCAATTTTGAGCGGCAACATCAATAGTATTGTCTTCTACAGGTAGGTTCAGAGCATCTCCTTTTCTGAGATCGACAAAACTGCTCTTAAACCAATTGTTTTGCGTTTCAGCTTCTATAAAGTTTTTGCGAGAAGCTTCTAGCATTTCATCAACTACATCTATACCTATAACACCATTTTCTTGTCTTGAAAAATAGGCAAATTGTAAAAGCTCCATACCACCACCAGCACCAACATATAATATCTTTGGATTGTTGGTTAAATCTCTTGCATGAACGGTGCTACCGCATCCATAGTTCATTCGTTGCATAATCAGTGGAATCTTTAATCCGGGTAGTTCCCAGATTGGATTGGTGGTGCAACATAGACCCACATTAGGTGTTAATGCAGCGTCTTTATATAAGTCGTTTGTAGCATCTAGATAGCTCATAAATTTTTAATTAATTGGGTGAATAAGATTACTAACTGTGGCTCTATTTTTTCTACGATTTCCATTATCTCTGGTATATTGATTGGGCTCAAATTATTTGGATCACACTCATCTGTAAGTACAGAGATGGCCGCAACATGTAGGCTCAGTTGTTTGGCTACAATAACCTCAGGGACCGTACTCATACCCACTGCATCTGCACCTAGTATTTTAAGCATTCGATATTCTGCTCTTGTTTCCAATTGAGGGCCAACCACACTAGCATACACGCCTTTATTCAGTTTAATGTTCTGCTTTTGAGATATGGTTTCCAAAAGACCCATAAGACGAAAGTCATATGGGTCACTCATGTCTACAAACCTATCTCCAAGTTTTTCAATACCTTTAAACGCAAGAGGAGATCCGCCTTGTAAGTTAAGGTGATCTTCGACCATCATTAACTCTCCTTTTTTGTAAGCCAGATTAATGGCCCCTGCGGCATTACTCAACAATAGTGTATGAATTCCTAAAGCGTGCAAAACTCTAATAGGAAAAGTTACTTCATCTAGGCTATAACCCTCGTAAACGTGCAATCGGCCTTGCATTACAAGCACTTTTTTGCCTTCAATGTCACCAAAAATCAACTTACCCGCATGGTATTCCACCGTAGAGTTAGCAAAATGCGGAATCTCTTGATAGGAAATCTCTTTAAGAATATTTACTTGGTCTATAAATTTATTTAAGCCAGTACCCAAAACAATGCCTATTTCAGGTTTTTCAATGCCGTGTTGTTGTAAAAATTGGGTGGTTTGCTTTAGCTGTTCTAACATATTACAGAATCTTTAGTTCTTTTAAGGTATTCTTTGTACAATTTACTTGCGATCAAATCTTCGAAAGTGTCTATGTCATTTAAGGTGTTTAATAAACCTACTTTTATGTGATGTTTTTTGATTTCTGCTAACGTTATTTCGAGTAGCTCTGGCTCACTCCAAGGCTTATGCTCGAAAATATGATTAGTCATGCTAGATAATCCAACTAAATAATAGCCTCCGTCTGCTGCAGGACCAAATACCAAATCCTTATTTTCTAAATGTAAAAATGCATGACGAATTAACTCATCTGAAATGTCTGGTAAATCAGATCCGATCAAAACAATCTTTTTATAGCCTTGGTCAAAACCCTTTTGGAAAGCATTTTTCATCCGTTCACCTATATCTTCTCCCTGCTGTACCATTTTGACATCTGAAAGCCATCTTGAATCATCTACCACCTCGGAATAGTAAATAATTTTATCCATAGGCAAAGATGATGTGGCACTCTCTGTTAAATCTAAAAGACGGTTGTATATCAACAAAGACTCATGACTGCCAATACTCTTTGCCAATCGGGTTTTTACCTTGCCTAAGACACTATTTTTAACAAAAATGATAACTAATAAATCTTGATTCATACTTCTATTTAATTTAGATAACGGATCCTTGACAACTACTGCCTGCACCTGCGGTGCAACCGTAGCAATGCTGTGAAATGACTATATCTCTATTCCATAATACTTCCTCGTTAAAATCATTAATGTGTTTTACCTTACTATTTACTTTAAGTTCTAACATTTGGTTGAAATCGCAATCATAAAGCCATCCATCCCAGCTTACAGATAGGGTATTTGTACACATTACATTTGCCAACGCAGCAGGATTGAAAGCGTCAACCAAGGTATACATGTAGTCCTCATAATTATCTGAAACCAGGAGATAATCTAAAAATCTACTGATAGGTAAATTGGTTATTGCAAAGAGATTATGGAAGTTTATTTGGAAATCTGTAATGAGATTTCTTTTAAACTCAATTTCTAAAGCCGTTTGGTCTCCAGGCAAGAAAGCACCTGATGGGTTGTACACTAAGTCTAGCTTTAGAGAACTTCCTGGCATTCCGTAACCTATTTCATTTAATTCTTGAAGTGCTTCTATTGATTTCTGAAAAACACCGTCGCCGCGTTGTTTATCTGTTTTACCTTTGGTCCAATGGGGCATTGATGATACGACATGAATATTGTGTTCTTTAAAAAAAAGAGGTAAATCATGGTACTTTTTGTTGGCCTTAATGATGGTAAGATTAGAACGAACAATAAAATCAGCTATTCCGAGCTTGGACGCTTCCTCTACAAACCATCTAAAATTCGGATTCATTTCTGGCGCACCTCCCGTCAAATCTAACGTATGCACACCCGTCTTTTTTATTACGTCTAGACACTGTAGCATGGTGTCTTTACTCATTATTTCTTTACGATCTGGGCCTGCATCTACATGACAATGCTCACAAACTTGATTACACATATAACCAAGGTTTAGCTGCAAAACTTCCAATTTATTTGCTCGCAAGGGATGATCTTGTCCGTTGCTAATTTTATGCTTAAACGTAGGCAAAGAGCCATCCTTAAAAATTCCATTTGATAAAATTTCAAGTTGCTTCTGCGGCTTTGATAAGTGGTCTTCTCTAAGGTGCAACGACTTTTTAATCATTACATAGAAAGCTTTTCATATTTGTTCATCATTTGAACTCCGTGTACCAAAGTTGCTCCACTCTCAATAGCTGCGCCCACATGAACGGCTTCCATCATTTCTTCTTTAGTAATTCCTTTTTGCAAACCATCTTTGGTGTATGCATCAATGCAATAAGGACATTTTACAACATGTGATACTGCAAGTGCGATGAGCGACTTTTCCCTGGCAGTTAATGCTCCTTCTTTGAAGACTGAGCCGTAGTACTCAAAAAATTTTTCGCCAAGCTCTTCACTCCAATCTGTGATATTTTTAAACTTTCTGAGGTCTTCTGTATTGTAATAGGTTTTGGACATGATTTAATGTAAGAAACGAAATTAACTAATATTGTCTGACTGAATGCCATAAAGGTTACATAAGCGTTTATTGCGACATTTCCTTATGTTTTACGACTAATTAAAATAGCTTATTAAGTATTGATAATCACATGTTTGGAATGATTAAATTGCTTAATAAACAAGTTTTACAACTTTATGGCTGCGCTATATTTTCCTGATTTTTTGTGTACAAATCAAGCGAAATAAAAACGAGTTAATCGGAAAGAATTAAAAAAAAATGTCCAAGTTTGAAGATTAATAATTTATGTCTGAAGAACACGTAATTATCATTGGGAATGGCATTTCTGGAATTACCGTTGCTCGGCATATTCGAAAACTTTCTGATAAAAAAATTACCGTTATTTCTAATGAATCCAATTATTTCTTTTCAAGAACAGCTCTAATGTATATTTACATGGGGCACATGAAATTTGAAAATACCAAACCCTATGAAGATTGGTTTTGGGAAAAAAATAACATTGAACTTAAGTTAGGATCAGTTCAATCTGTTGATGCCCTGTCTAAAACAGTTTGTTTGGGGAATGATGAATCGATATCTTATGATAAATTGATTATAGCGTCTGGAAGTAAACCCATTAAAATAGGTTGGCCCGGTCAGGATTTAATCGGAGTGCAAGGGTTCTATCACTTAGAAGATTTACACGCTTTAGAAAAGAATGCACCTGATAACATAAAATGTAAAAGGGCCGTAATAGTGGGAGGTGGGCTTATTGGTATTGAACTCGCGGAGATGTTACAGTCTCGACATATTCCTGTTACCTTATTAGTCAGAGAAAATAGTTTTTGGAATACCACATTAACTGACGGCGAGAGTGCAATGCTTAACCGGCATATAACTGCGCAGGGTATTGACTTAAGGTTAGGCGTGAGCTTAAAAGAAATACACGGAGATAACCTTGGCAATGTTAAATCGGTAACCATTTTGGAAACAAAAGAGGAAATACAATGTAATCTAGTGGCCTTAACAATTGGAGTTACTCCCAATGTTGATTTTTTAGCGGATTCTACTATTGCTATTAATAGAGGTGTATTGACTAACAGATATTTTGAAACCAGTGTAAAAGATATATACGCTATTGGTGATTGTGCCGAGCAGCAGCTACCTTTTGAAAACAGAAATACTATCGAAGCTACATGGTACACTGGAAGAATAATGGGGCAAACATTAGCAAATACTATTTGCGGAAACAAGACAGAATACAATCCTGGCCATTGGTTTAATTCGGCAAAATTTATGGATATAGAATATCAAACTTATGGTATAGTGAATGTCCAGCCTGCAGAAAATCACAGCCATTTTTATTGGAAACATGACGACGACACTATGTCTTTAACGTTTGAGTACAATAAAAATTCTGGTGAGTTTCAAGGTATAAATTCCTTAGGCATTCGACTGCGACACGAAGTAATAGATAGATGGCTCAATGAAAAACGAGATTTAGAGTATGTACTACATCATTTGAACAAGGCTAATTTTGATGCTGAATTTTCTCGAAAGTATGAGAAGGAAATTTTTAATCTTTATAAATCTAAAGTAGAACTATAATGGCGATGAAAATTCATGACAATATTAGTATGTCGCTGGCCAAACCAGATGATTTAGTGCTTTCTTTAAAGTTAAAGTGGGCAACGGGTGCCGCTTCTATTGGCTTAGGTTTGCTCATTTTAGCACTTGCTAATATTCAACTTCCACAATCGAATATTATTTTAATCATTTCAATACTGCTTTTGTCTTTTGGCGTAATTCTTTTTAGTCATGCACTTTATCGAAATCACATAAGTAGCAATAAAAACAACGGAATATGGTATAATTCTATCACTTCTAGAGGTTTGCAAGGATGGATGTTAGGACTTGTACTTACTTCTTTTTACATTGTGTTGTATTTCTATCCGAACCTTCTTGGACTAGGGTTAAACGGACAAGAAAACACCGGTTTAATACATTTATTTGATGCAATGAGCTTAAACCTAAATGGTCATAATGCTACTCAATGGTTTGTATATGGTACTTTATATACTTTAGCCATATTGCTTTTTGGATATAAATTCATGTTGAAGTATCAAAAGAATAGGTATCAGCAATTAAGAACGTTATCGGTTATGTTTTTTCAACTTGGCTTTGCTTTTTTGATTCCAGAACTTATGTCAAAATTAAATTCAGAATCGTCTCAACTGCCTTATTACGACCTTAAAAATATATGGCCTTTAAATTATGCCCAATTTGAACAAGTCAGGGTAGATGGATTTTTGAACGGCAGTTCTTTAGGAATGCTCCTTTTAGCCTTTAGTATATTATCTGTATTTGTAATATCTCCTATTTTAACATATAAATATGGCAAAAGATGGTATTGCTCTTGGGTTTGTGGCTGCGGAGGCTTGGCAGAAACAGCAGGAGATTCTTTTCGTCATTTGAGTAGCAAAACCCTTAAGTCATGGAAGGTGGAACGATGGCTTATTCACGTCGTTTTGGTCTTTGTTATACTAATGACAGTCGCAGTTATATCTACCTATTTAGAGACTGATGCTCTCCAATATTGGCTCACGAGAGACGCCTTTCTAGTTTTGATTGGTGCTTTACTGACCGCAGTATTTAGTTTGACCATGATTTTTAAACGCAAAGAGTTAGCACAAGATGCACAATATGCAGCGATAGGCTTTTTTGTACTTATACTGTCGTTGTTAGGCTTTCATTTTTTTAGCATTGGAAGTGAACTGTTTTTTATAGATGCAGAGACACTTCGCAGTTCCTATGGTTTTTTTATCGGTTCGATTTTTTCCGGAGTTATAGGAGTTGGGATGTACCCTATTTTGGGCAGTAGAGTTTGGTGTAGATTTGGTTGTCCAATGGCAGCAGTACTTGGTTTTCAGCAACGTTTATTTTCTAAGTTCAGAATAACGACCAACGGTGGGCAATGTATTTCTTGCGGGAATTGTTCCACTTTCTGCGAGATGGGAATAGATGTTAGGGCTTATGCACAAAAAGGAGAAAATATTGTAAGATCGAGCTGTGTAGGTTGCGGTATATGCGCAGATGTATGTCCGAGAGGTGTTCTAAAGTTGGAAAATGTGTCCATAATCGAGGGATTAAATTTTCCGAAAATCAGAAAAGAAACAAAAGAATAAAGTGACTTGTATAAAAGTAATAATACCCGCTTTTAATGAAGAAGGCTCTATTGCTAAGGTAATAGCGGAAATACCCATAGAAGTAGATGAAATTATTGTAGTGAATAACAACTCTACAGACACTACTAAAGAAGTGGCACAAAGAGCCGGTGCAACGGTTATAGACGAAGATCAAAAAGGATATGGCTACGCTTGTCTTAAAGGTATGGAATATCTTGCTTTGAGTAAAATTAAGCCTGACATTGTTGTTTTCTTGGATGGAGATTACAGCGACTATCCTGAGGAGTTAACACAAATTATAAGACCAATTGTAGACGAAGACATAGATTTTGTAGTAGGTGCTCGTGTTAAGAAATGGAGAGAAGATGGCTCCATGACGCCTCAACAAATTTTTGGGAATTGGCTAGCTACCTCCTTAATGAGATTATTTTTCAATGCTGACTTTTCTGATTTGGGTCCATTTAGAGCCATAAAATACGATAAGCTTCTAGCACTAGAAATGGAAGATAAAACCTATGGGTGGACTGTAGAAATGCAACTCAAGGTCATTAAGCGAAAGTTAACTTATTTAGAAATTCCTGTACACTATAAAAGTAGGATTGGCGTTTCCAAAGTATCCGGAACTATAGAAGGTAGTGTTATGGCGGGGATAAAAATATTAACCTGGATTTTTAAATATAGCTTTAAATGACGGCGTTAATTTATAGTATCATCATCGTTTACACGCTAATCGCGGCAATACTTTTTTTGTATGCATGTGCTCAATTAAACCTGCTTTTTAACTATCTTAAGAGTAAGAAAACTAAGCTCACTCATAGTAAGATAGATCTTAATACCCTAAAAAAGGGTTATCCGAGGGTTACCATCCAACTACCTGTGTATAATGAATTCTATGTAATGAAAGCGTTACTAGAAAATATTGGCAAAATAGATTACCCAAAAGATAGATTAGAGATTCAAGTGCTTGATGATTCTACAGACGAATCTTACGAGTTAACTAAGACTTACGTTAGTCAGCTAAAGGATAGAGGCTTTGATATTAAACACCTCCATCGTACCATCAGAGAAGGCTTTAAAGCGGGGGCCTTAAAAGAAGGCTTATCCTCTGCAACAGGAGATTTTATTGCCATTTTTGATGCAGATTTTCTTCCAAAAAGTAACTGGCTTTTAGAAACCTTGCCTTACTTTTATGCTGATAATATTGGTGTAATACAAACACGTTGGACTCATATTAACAGGGATTACTCGCTTCTGACCAAGGTTCAAGCATTCATGCTTGATGCACATTTTACCATTGAACAAGTGGGACGCAATTCCAAAAACCATTTTATTAATTTCAATGGAACTGCAGGTATTTGGCGAAAATCATGCATACTTGACGCTGGAAATTGGAATGGAGACACCTTAACTGAAGATTTAGATTTGAGTTATAGAGCTCAACTCAAAAATTGGAAATTTATTTTTTTAGAAGACGTAGAAACGCTAGCAGAACTTCCTGTTGTTATCGCTGCGGCAAAATCACAGCAATTTAGATGGAATAAAGGAGCTGCAGAAAATTTTAGAAAAAATATAAAGCGCCTATATCAAAATAAAAATATCGCTGCAATTACCAAGATACATGGAACATTTCACCTCCTTAATAGTTCTATGTTCTTAGGCGTTTTCATAATTGCTCTCTTAAGTGTTCCGATGCTTTATATCAAAACGCAGTATCCCATACTACAAGGGTATTTCGTCGTAATGGGTTTCTTTGTGATTACAACACTCATATTTTTACTGTATTATTGGGTTATGTACAAAAAGGTTTATGGCAAAGGACTGGTTCATTTCATTCGGTTTATTGGCTTATTTCTGGCTTTTTTCTCTATTGCAGTAGGACTTTCATTGCACAATACATGGGCTGTGTTAGAGGGGCATTTGGGTAAAAAAAGTGATTTTATTCGTACCCCTAAATTCAATCTAACGTCAGGGTTTAATAGCATACTAGAAAATAAATACCTAGCTAAAAACATCTCTGCAACAAGTGTAGCAGAGGGCATACTTATGCTCTACTTTTCTTTTGGTATTTACAGCGCTTTCAAACTGGGAGATTTCGGTTTTACTCTATTTCATCTGATGTTGGTGTTTGGGTTCGGATACTTATTTTTTCAGTCATTGATGACCAAACGATAAAAGATATATAGAACTAAAGAAGTTGTATGCAGTACTCAAAGCATTCCAAAAATATACTTCTACTGGTTACAATTCTTCTGAGTTTGATAACCTATTATTTTATGGGTTATTCGCTAGAGCGATCAGCGTTTTCTTTCATACTCTTATCCTATTTAATCTTATTTATCTGCAGTTATATGCTTATTCATTTTAACAAGCATAATTACATCCTTTTGGCTTCTCTAGCAGTTTTGTTTCGTTTAATACTGCTTGTTGCAATACCTGAATTATCCCAAGACTTTTATAGGTTTATATGGGATGGTAGATTGCTACTAAAAGGCTTTAATGTCTATATATCTACTCCTAATTCATTTATCACTTCAGGACAGATTCCCATAGCACAAGCCCAGTTATTAATAGACGGAATGGGAGCACTGAGCGCTGGTAATCACACCAACTACCCTCCATTAAATCAGCTTTGTTTCATGCTCGCTGGCATGGGAGCAGGAAATAGTATACTAGGTTCTGTTATGATAATGAGAATACTCATTATTTTAGCAGATATAGGAACGTTATACATTGGAACTAAACTCCTGATTAAGTTTCATCTTCCAGTCCATAGAATATTCTTTTATATGTTAAATCCTTTAATTATTATTGAGCTTACAGGCAATTTGCATTTTGAATCTTTAATGGTTTTCTTCCTAGTTCTTAGCATTTATTTTCTCCGAATAGATAGATGGAAATTATCAGCCTTTGTGTTTTCGTTAGCTATTTCGGTTAAACTTATTCCATTGCTTTTTATCCCATTGCTGTATAAAAAACTTGGTGCCCAAAAATGGGTTATGTATAGCTCCATAGTAGCGTTAGTGACTACGCTTAGTTTCATGCCGTTTTTGTCTATTGATTTTTTACAACACTACACCCAAACCGTTGGATTATGGTTTCAGAAATTCGAGTTTAATGCAAGTGTCTATTATCTCATTAGAGAACTATCCTATTGTTTTAGAGGATACAACGAAATAGCTCTAATAGGACCTGCATTAGCTATTGTAGTACTTGTTTTTACGCTTAGCGCAGGCATATTAAACGGGAACAAGCATTTTCTTGGTTTATTAGGTAATATGATAATGGTGTTATCGGTGTATTTTTTATGCGCTACAACTGTTCATCCATGGTACATCGCAACACCATTATTTCTATCCATATTTTTATCGTATCGTTTTATTGCTGTATGGAGTTTTGCAGTAGTTTTAAGTTATTCGGCCTATACAAGCACGGGGTTTTACGAAAATGGGTGGTTCATTGCGCTTGAGTATTTACTAGTCTACGGAACCTTGTTTTACGAGATTTATCACAAAAAAAAATCTTATTTCAGTCTAGTACATAGAGTGAAATAAGATTTTTAAATTAGGATGTAATCCTTAGAACTGAAGTCAGGCTATCGCTGTCCTTTTTTAAATCCGTAGATACTTTGGCTAATAAAATCTTGTGGGAATTTATCATCCCCTTCAAATCCAATTTCAATAGTACCGCTATCTTCAGGAACATAACTTGTTTTAAATAGATAATCCCATAGACTTAAACTAATACCATAGTTAACTCCGAATTTTCCTTCAGGAAGCGTGTAAGCATGATGATATAAGTGCATTACAGGATTATTAACTAGAAACTTTAATGGTCCCCAGGTAATTTTAATATTAGCATGGTTTAAATGGCCAATGGTAATCGCTATAAAGTGTACAATATAAGCTTGTTCTGGTTCAAAACCTCCTAAAATCATTACCCCAAAAGTTTTAAGTGGTTTATAAAATACATTCTCCATCCAATGATATCGTAAATGAGCCGCAAAGCCCATTTCTTTAACACTATGATGCACCTTATGAAATTTCCATAAAAATGGATAACGGTGTAATAAGACATGTGTAAACCACTGCACAAAATCTAATATTATAAAGAACACAAGCAATTGAAGTCCTGCCGCCCATTTTGAAATATCCATAATCGCTAGGCTTTTTGAACCGATATTAAACGCTTCAAACGTCACGCTCATTACTTGATAAAAGCCACTGATAATAATAGAAAAAATAAAGAAGTTGAAAAACATATAGAATGAATCCAACCAAAAATCTTTTCTAATTATCGCTTGATTTTTTCGCCACGGAAAAGATATTTCTAATAGCCAAACAGCTAGAGAAAGTACAATTAGGCCCCAAAAGTAATTGGTGTAATAAGGTACTTCAAAAATGATTGATTTCCATGTCCAATCAACGGTTCCCAAAAATGCATTTTTAAATGCGTCTAAGTAGTTATTCATTTTTATTTATTTTTAGTTGTTATATCATTAATAATAGGTAGCGTGTCTATATAGCTCCATTCAGTCCATGACCCGTCATAATTTCGAACATTGGTGTAGCCCAATAGTTGAGTAAGCACAAATGATGTATGTGCAGATCTCACACCACTATGGCAGTAAACTATAATGGGATCCTCTTTTTTTGCTCCTAGTTTCGAATATATTTCTTCTAACTCTTCTAGATGTTTAAAACATTGGTCTCCATTGTAATCAATCGATTCAGCCCAATCTATATGAACACTATTGGGAATTCTACCGGCCCTTGTGGCACCTTTTTTTTGCTCTTTACCCACAAATTCATCCAACGTTCTCGTATCCAGAAGAAAAGTGCCATTGTCTATGGCTTTGAGCACATCGTTTTTGTCGACATAAAAGTCCATTGAAGGCTGCTTATCCAGCATAAAATCTGTTTTTGTCCTAGTAGGTATTTGCGTGCTAAGTTCCCCACCGATTTTTGTCCATGAAGAAAGACCTCCTTCCAACATTTTAACGTTTTTAAAATCGTAGTTCTGTAAGATCCACCAGAGTCTTGAAGCATTACATAGGCCTATATCATCGTATATTATGAGGGTATCTTCCAATCTTATTCCAAGATTACTGAAAAGCGATTCTATTTGTGAAGGAGTGGCCATCAGACCATCATAAGAATACGTCGAATCTTCTATTTCTGTACGCCAAATATTCAATGAGCCTTCAATATGGCCTTTTATATAATCTTTATTTCTCCTGAAATCTATGATTACGGTATTTGATTGATTGCTCACAGACAAAAGTCCTTCTGCACTTATTAAACAAGGCGATGAAGGCTTATTGGCATGGTTATCCATCTTTTCTGATGGTTGACAAGCAAACAGCACAAGGCTAAAAATAAAAGTACTATAGCTCCATTTCATACCATTCAATATTTTCTAATATCATCCGTCTGCCTTTTGATGTAGGTGGATAGTTTTTAACCAGATAGTTAACAATTATTTCTTGATTGCCACCTAGATCCCATAATCCCTGTGTTTCCTGCATCCATTTGATGGTTTCATTCCATCGTTCTGCAGACATTCTATTTTGCGTGATAATTTTTGCTGAATGACAGCTGGTGCAATTGGTCACCACAGACATCATTCCTTCAGCTTCAAGCAAACCTGTTCTCATATGAATCCCATTTTCAATTAAGTCAGGATCCACAGGCGCTTCGACTATTGCAACTTCTGCGGGAGTGGTGAGGTCAATGATAAGGTAAGTTAACGACGCTGCATAAATTACAGATAGCAGAGCTGCCCATTTTATTAATCGCTTGATTTTAGATACACGTATAGAAAAATTAGTGGACGTCATCTATTTTACTTTTACAGCTATTCTGTGACATGCATTGTTGAGGTATCCTTTAGGATTCCAACCTGGCAATAGCATGGGCTGTGCTATTCCATTACTATCTGTGGCCTTTGCCCATATTTCGTAGTAACCAGAGGAGGGAAGTTTCACTGTGGCGGAAAAATGTTGCCACGCTAACCTATTTGCGGGTTTTTTTAATGCACAACTATTCCATGTAGAGCCAAAGTCAATAGAGTATTCCATTTTAGATACTTCTAATTCCCCAGCCCAAGCGTGCCCATTAATGATTACTGACTTACCTGCGAGAATAGCTCCCGTTTTGGGTGAGGTAATTATAGATTTTACGGGCATAGATTCAATAATGCGCATTTCCTCTTCTTTTACTTTTTCACCCGGAGCTACTGGTTTGGACGGAACCTTATAGGCCCCAATCATTTTAGTACCATCATGTACTTTATTCCTGATACTTATTCTGTTTACCCACTTGCCAGATACTGAAGCTGGCCATCCACCTGCAACTAAGCGCAATGGGAAACCATGTACCATTGGAATATCTTTACCGTTCATTTTAAAGGCCAATAAAGTTTCATCTTGCATAGCTTTACTCATGGGACAACCTCTAGAAATAGGTTCTTTTTTGGGGTCTTTACTAAGATGTTGATCTACTGCGTGAAAACCTATATAAACAGCATTACTTTTTATACCTACATCGTTTAAGAGATCTTTAAGCCTGATACCTGTCCAGCTGGCACAATGCACAGCACCCAATGTCCATTGGTTCCCTTTGGCAGGTGGATCAAACTCATTTCTGCCATTACCTGCACATTCTATAGTTAATTGATATGTATATTGTTTAAACTTAGATTTCAATTCTGCCAATGTGTACGTTTTTTGTTTTGAAACAGACTCTCCATCTATAGTAAGTGTCCAATTGCTTGCGTCTAACGCTTCTGGTAGCAATCCATTATTCCGTATAAACATAGAAGCATTTGGCGTTACATTATCATTTAGTAAATGAACCTTTGGTTCAACATTCCAAGGCTTATCATTAAGTACAGTCATTCCTTTGTTTTTGTTAAACATAGCAAACGGATCGACACCTTCCAGAGCCAAAGGAGTATAATCTTTTGGTAGCTTAGCCCCAAATATTATTTCTGCACCTAACAGCATAGCGAATGAGCTTAAGGTGGCTTTTTTAACGAACTCTCTTCTTTTCAATTTCTTAAATGATAAGTTAATGTATTAATAAAAACGCTGCAAATTACTCATAGTAACAAAAGTTCAAAGTAACTTTTGTTACATATTTAAATCCTATTATCTCTAACATTGTATCGTAAGAAATAAAAAATATATGAATATGTACGTTACTAAAAAAGATTTTGAAACCTCATTTACCGGCTGGTCATTTATAGTCGGTTCACTGTTATTATGGCTTGGATGGATGATCATGCCGCATCACATTGGTGAATATATTGAAGCCTCAGACTTTACTGAAATTGGGAAAAATGTATGGTTTTGGATATGGATGTACCGTGTTCATATTTTTGGTTGGGTTACTATGGGAATAGCCATTTTTTCATTGGTGTCTATAACCGCAATAAGACCACACAGGGTACTCATTATTCCGGGCGCTGGTATGATTATTATTGGAACATTTACTTTAGCAATTGCAGCTGCATTCTTCTATAACTTTGGCGCTGCAGGGGTTGGCAAAACAGCAGGCATGACACCTGAAGAAATTGGAGTTTACATGCAAAGTATTTGGTCCACTAATCAATATGTGACTTGCTTTATTCGTTTTGGAAGAATATTTTCTGGCGTAGGATTTATTATCTTAGGCGCTGCTTTTGTGAAATGGAAAATTGTAGACGCATGGTTGGGTTGGTTTACCATCATATACGGACTTGTGGCTATGTGCGTGATACTTTTTATTCCAGTAAATTTTGAAATTTACAAACCACTTTTCCATGTTAAAGCCTTGTGGTTGTTAATAATGGGGGTTACTCTTTTGATTAAAGGAATTAAATTACCCGAATCAGCTAAGTAGATCCTAACTAACAAAAAGTAAATTCAAATGAATTTTATTCAAAAAAATACCAGTCTGTTTTTTCTTGCCTCTTTAACCTTAGGCTTAGCCCCTTTTTTTCCAGAGCCTCATATCATTGGTAAAGTCCAATGGCTTTTGGGAGGAGCAAAGGGTATGGCTCCAATGGATTGGTTTGATTTAATATTGCATGGTAGTCCATTTGTATTACTGACAATATCATTAGTCATGAAACTGAAAAGAGATTGACATAATATCTATCAATTGTTCTAAACACAATTAAATACCAGCAAAAAAGAGGGGTAATAGTCATAAGCACTATTAACCCTCTTTTTTTAGCTGGTTGAGTGCTAACAATTTAAAGATTAACCTTCTAGGGCAATTTTATTGATAATCTGATTCATTTTTCTTTTCTGATTGTTCAAGAAAATGTAAAAAAAATACATAAAAGTCGTGACAAAACAGTGCTCTGACATTTGAGCGTCATATAATTGCAGTTATAACAATAATACGTATGAAGTACCTGCCGATACTAGGAATTGCGCTATTGTCCACTATTGTCTCTTGCAAAAAGAGTGACTTTAGTTTTGACAAGTTTAGCGACACCCAAATTAAACCAGAAGTACTTACCCCGCTTGCCAGTGCACGAGTTTTGGCTAATAACTTGTTCCAACAAGATAGCATTATACAATATGATCCTGACGGATTAATAAGACTTACCTACAAACAAGATTCTGTATTCGAAATGAATGCAGATGAAATTCTGAAAGATGTATCGCTTGGAAAAAGTTCATCTAAATTCAGTATTGGTGAATTGACCATTACAGGAGCTGATAAGAATTCAGACGTAACTTTAAGCGACTTATTGGTGGATGCATCTGCTAATGACAGAGACTATATTAATTCAATAGCAGGAACTACTGATACGTTTCCTGCTTTTAGCTCGGATGAGATTTCTATGAGTGTTCTTCCAAAGAGCACTGATTATGAATATCTTAATTTATCCAAAGGACACCTTGTGTTTACCGTAAGAAATGGCTTTCCTACGGTATTAAAAGCATTGCAAATTAATATATAGAACAAAGCAGGTAGCGGAAGTCCTGTATTATTGGGCACCGTTTCGTTTTCTAATGTTCCAGCTAATGCTGTTCGTAAAGACAGTATAAATGTGGCAAATAGAACCCTAACCAATATCCTTGGCTACGCTGTTCCAGTGGCGGATATTTCTAAAAGTAGCAGTCCTGTCCTTATTGATCTAAATGATAAAATTGATATTAATGTTTCTTACAGCAACTTAAAATGCGTGGGAGGAAAGGCGATTTTACCTGCTCAAACTATACCTACAAAAACACTTAGTATTGATTTATCTGATCCAAGTACAGCTGCGATGCTTCGAAATGTGGAATTTGGAACGGCCATACTTCCTATTAAAACTACTTCTAGCATCAACACTACTGTCAGTATAGGGATTTCTCTCCCAGATGCTACACGCAGCGGTAACCCTATCAGTACGCTGCAAATAAATGCCCCTACAGGTAATACTAGCTCTGAGATAGACCTTTCAGGAGCTAATATTTTCTTGGGAAGCAATCCGGTAAAAGATTTTAATATGCTCAGACTAAGAGTGAATACAAATATCAAGGCCAGTTCAGGTCTAGTATTGTTTGACTCGTCTGATAACATAAATATTGAATTTAATGCTTCGACCGCTAAGTTCGAATATATAGATGGTTATTTAGGGAAAGATACCTTCGATATCTCTATTGACGGTTTAGACGTAAGTAAATTGGCTGAATTAGGAGGTGGCATTCGTATGGAAAATCCTAAAATGCACATCTTCGTTAACAACTCTTTTGGTATTCCTTTCTTAGTAGAATTAGATATTACCGCTAGAGACGAAAAAGGCAAGAAACTTCCAATGAATGTGCAAGACATGCTTTTCCCTAATCCTAGTATTGCAGAACGTGGAACGGTAAAAACAGCTGAATTTGAGATTAACAAGAGTAATTCTGATATTGTTGAATGTTTAGGAATGCCAGCAACTGTTTTTGATATTAAAGGTAGAGCTATTATGAATCCAAATGGATTTACGGGCTACAGCAATCATATCACCAAATCTAGTGCAATTGATTTAGGTTTTGATGCAGACATCCGTATGACGTTTACTGCAAAGAATTTTGCTTACATAGACACACTGGACCAAGGCAATATTCTTCAAAATTTATCCGATTTTGATCTGTTGGAACTAAAAGTAAAATCGAGTAATGGTTTCCCTTTTGGTGGAACGATAGATTTGATATTTGCGGATGCCAATTATAAGCCTATTGACTCATTGGTCAAAGTTACTCTTGTAAAATCCGCCGTTGTGAATCAGAATGGTGACATAACCCAAAATGGTGAGAATATGAGTAGCTTTATGATGCCAGGTAGCATGTTAGATTTGTTATCTACTAAAAAGTGTGAATACATTATAATTCGTACTAACTTTAATTCTTATGACGATGGAAAAGTTCCCGTAAGTATTTATACCTCATGTGCTCTAGATGTTTCACTTGCCATTAGAGCAATTTATACAAGCGACTTATAATTGAATTTAGTATGAAAAAAAATATCCTACTTACAATCATTTCTTTAGGCATTTTAGGAAGCTTAAATGCACAAGTATTTTACGAGTTTAATAACCGTCATTTATCACAATCTCAGTTATGGAATCCCGGTTTCATGCCATAATACAAGGCAACATTATCGGTAGGCCAAACCTACTTTGATGCACGAATGGTGGGAACCACCCTCAACGGGCTTTTTGGGAATAGTGAAACACCTCTACAAACTGTTACACGAATGGTTGGTGAACAAGATAAGCAATTAGGAATCGACCTGAATCAACAATCAGATGTATTCCATTTTGGTTTCAGAAGTAAAAAATCATATTTTTCAGTAAATAGTAGCTTAATATGTGAAACATCTATTCGTATACCAAAAGATCTATTAGGTTTGGCTTTTTTGGGTAATAGTGCTTATATAGATAAAGATGCAGATCTTGATTTCTCTGGAAATCAATTCCGTTCATACTTAAAAAACACATTTAGCTATGGTCGTTTTATTACGGACAAACTTTCTGTAGGTGTGAATGCTTCTCTCATAAATGGTATTATGGATTTTTCTATGGATCAAGCTCGTTTTCAAGTGGGCACAGATACAGGAACATCTACTATCTATTCATTGCAACTAAGCGGTGAAATGCATGGAAGAGCCTCTGTTTTAGGCGTAGATCTTGACAAAGCAGTAAATGATTCTACCTATGACGCTAATAAAACAGCGTTAGATCAGTTGGGACAAATTCAATTAGGAACTAACCAAGGTAAAGCATTTGGCTTTGGTGCTGTTTACCGCCTAAATGAGAAATGGCGTTTTTCCGCTGCAGTTCAAAATTTAGGAAGTATTGTATGGGATTTAGGAGTCCAAGAAATTCACATGAATAAATCTCAATGGGAATGGAATGGTTTAGATACAAGTGAAATCAAGAACCTTGATGCAGATTTTGCAACACGATTGCAAGATACGGTTTTGGATAAATTTGGAATCACCGGTACTGAGATTGCTCCTTACAAAACCAAATTAAATCCTAGATATACGCTAGGTGCAGAATTCTTTATAACTCCTCGTACCCAGGTTCAGGCATTTGGAGGTTACGGTTATGGTTCTATAGGTGACAAAAGCTTTGTCAGTGCTTCTGTGCATCAAGAGCTTGGTGAATGGGTGGACGTTAGAATGGGTTATTCTTTGTATGACTTCACTGATCCAAACCATCGTTTAAGTTTAGGTCTGAGTTTGAACTTAGGTCCACTCCAAATTTTTGGTTCTGTAAATGATGTGTTAAGTATTGTAAATTATGGAACAACCAGTGTTAGCTCTGGAATGGTTGGGTTAAATATTAACATCGGTCGTCGAAAAGATAAAGACTATGATGAAATACCAGACAGTAAAGACAGTTGCAGTGCAAGTTTTGGTTATTTTAAGAATAATGGCTGTCCTGATGCTTTCGTGGCTGACGCTGCAAAATACAAGACACCTAAGAAGGATGACACGCTTCAGAAAAACTCGATAGAAACGCTACCTAAAGTAATAGAAACTCTTGATAAAGAAGCCGTACCTGCTTTAATAGACACTGAAGAGCTAAAGGAAAATGAAGTTACTGAAGAAACTTCAACTCCTGAAATAGAGGTTGCGCCTCAAACTCCTGAAATTGAAGTAATTGAGAATCCAGTATCGGAAAGCACAGAAGCAATTATAATAGATTAAAGACCAGATATCTAATTAACCATACGGGGAAGTAATTAAATAATTACTTCCCTTTTTTTGTCGATTTTTATCCTATACACCTTGCTGGTTTCTATATAAAATAGTGTGCTTACTCATGGTTTTATTTCTGAAGCCTTAACTTCGAAGCTCATTTAACGTAACCAATATGAATATTGAAATTAAGCAGTGGTTTTTAAGTAACCTTACAACTAGTAACTCCTACGCTTCAGCACTTCTTGTTGTCATGTATCTTATCATTATTTTAGTTATTTGGTGGGTGTGTTTGCGGTTACTCCAATCATATATCCCGAAATTAACAGCTAAAACAGAAACAATGTGGGATGATATTATTTTCAATCAACGGGTAATTAAGGCATTTGCTACGCTAATTCCCGCACTTCTGGTACACCTTTTAATTCCCCAATTATTTATTGAATCTAGTCCAATACTTCCGCTACTAATCACTACTGCAGATATTATTATTGTCTTTGTATCGGTATGGATTCTCACATCTTTTTTTAATTCTATCAATGAAATTTTATCTGAAAAAGATCAATACAAAGGGAAACCAATTGGTAGTTTAACTCAACTCGCCAAAATATTGACTTATTGCATTGGAGGTATTTTGATTATTTCTTTACTTATTGATAAGAGTCCTGCTTTTTTGTTGAGCGGTTTAGGCGCTATTGCCGCTATACTTTTGCTCGTATTTAAGGATAGTATATTGGGTTTTGTAGCAAGTATACAACTGTCTGCCAATAATATGGTTCAGGTGGGTGACTGGGTAACTGTTCCTAATTATGGCGCCGACGGCGATGTGTTTGAAATTAACTTAACGTCCATAAAGGTTCGTAATTTTGATCTTACCATAACCACTGTTCCTACCTATGCTTTCATTTCAGATTCGTTTACAAACTGGCGCGGGATGCAGTATTCTAGTGGGAGACGAATTAAACGTTCTATCAATATTAAAAAAGATACCATTTGTTTCTGTGATGAGGCTATGCTGGCTAAATTTCAAAAAATAGCCTTGATATCAGACTACATCACCACACAAAAACAAGTAATAGATGATTATAATTTTAAAAACAAGATAGATACTTCTATATTGATAAATGGAAGGAATATGACCAATATAGGGGTTTTTAAAGTCTACATAGAAAATTACTTGTTGAATAATCCAGACATAAATCAATCTATGATGATAATGGTAAGACAATTGGTCCCATCTGATACAGGATTACCTTTAGAAGTATATGCATTTTGTAATAACAAAGAATGGAAAATGTATGAAAGTAATGTAGCAGACATTTTTGACCATATCTTGTCGGTGGTTCATTACTTCGATCTGGAGTTATTCGAAAATCCTTCAGGATCTGATTTTAGAAACCTGATCAATAAATAAAATATAAGGTCAAACTAGTATCATTGTATTCTAAAATGAAATTCGGTACAAAAGCCATACATGCAGGCCTCGCACCTGATAAAGCAACAGGTGCAATAATGACACCTATCTACCAAACCAGCACATACGTGCAAGAGGGAATAGGAGAACACAAAGGATATCAGTACAGTAGAACCGGTAATCCTACGCGTAGTGCGCTAGAATCCAACTTGGCTGCTTTAGAAAACGGAAAATACGGTGCTTGTTTCGGTAGTGGATTAGCGGCCATTGATTGCGTAATCAAAATGCTAAATCCGGGGGATGAAGTAATTTCAACTAATGACTTATACGGTGGTTCATACCGTTTGTTTACCACGATTTTTGCCAAATACGGTATTGTCTTTCACTTTGTAGACATGTTGGATGTAAAGCATATTGAAGCTGTTGTAACACCCAATACAAGGTTAATCTGGGTAGAAACACCTACAAATCCGATGATGAATATTATCGATATTGAAGCAGTTGCTAACATTGCCCAAAAAGCCAATGCCCTATTGGGAGTAGACAATACCTTTGCTACGCCATACTTACAAAATCCACTAGACTTAGGAGCAGATATAGTTATGCACTCTGCTACTAAATACTTGGGTGGTCATAGTGATGTGATAATGGGAGCACTAGTATGTAAAGACCCGATTATCGCGAATGAAATGTATCGCATCCAGAATAGCTCTGGAGCTATAACAGCTCCCATGGATTCATTCTTGGTACTGAGAGGTATAAAAACACTTCATTTACGCATGCAACGTCATTGCGAGAATGGTGAAAAAATAGCTCGTTGGTTACAAAAAAATCCTAAGGTAGATAAGGTATATTGGCCAGGTTTTGAGAGCCACACCAATCATATTATAGCTAAGAAACAAATGCGCGGATTTGGCGGAATGATTTCTTTTAACCTAAAAGGAAATGACTTGGATGATGCCAAAAAAATAGTATCCAATACCCATTTATTTGCGCTCGCCGAAAGTTTAGGAGGGGTTGAAAGTCTTATCGGTCATCCAGCTACCATGACGCACGGCAGTATTCCTAAGGAAGTTCGGGAGCAGTCGGGTATCGTCGATTCACTAATACGCCTTAGCGTGGGAGTGGAGGATGCAGATGACCTAATTGCTGATTTGCAAATGGCTTTTGATGCCTGAGCAAATTATATACTCTTTACAAAATCTAGAAATACCTGCTTGTGAAGATCTAAATCCATATGAGCAGATAATGCGACACGGGCTATGTAGTCTTTGTCTCCTTCTTTGGTAGTTCCTTGGGTAGACGTGGCCGGAATCGTCCAGTAGCAGCCTTTTAGCTGGCCGTAGCTTACGCAGTATTTACTTTCATTGGGAATTTCTGTGATCATTAAATTGATTAAGCGGTGATTTAGCGCACGTTTATGGGATTCTCTCTCTTCATACGTGGTTCCCTTTGTAGGTAAATCTAAGGAAAATACAGACGGCATAAATCCTTGGCTAGCTAATTCTTCAGAAACAAAGTTGATTTTAGCTTCTGGCAAAACTTCATTTATAAAATTAACAAATTCACGTGTGTTGGCATACGCATCTACTATACGCTGATTCATGGAAGGTAATTGCTGCGCTAGGTATTCATATTGCAAATAAGTTGCTTCGTTATCACAAAGTGCGAGATGTATTTCTATTTTAGGCATTAAAGCCGCAGCCATTTGGTTTCCAACACAATAACCAGCCGTGCATTTGCCACCACTCGGAAATTTAGATCCGCTGGCATACGATATAGCGCTAACGGTGGACAGTATTTTCCCTTCCCCTAAAAAGTGAACATTAGGACAAAATGTTTGGTCTAAAATAAACACTGGAGCAATAGCAACCTTGCCAGACGCCGTTTTTCGCTCTCTGGCTAGTGTCTCTTTCAGTTGGATTAAATCAGGCACTTCGACTCTAGGATTGGTAGGAATCTCTGCAATAATGTATGGGATAGCGTCTTCTAAAGCTAGTTGTTTTAAAATCCGGTCAATACTTTGTACCATATCATGATCGCCGTCTACAGGTAAATCAACTATTTGAACATTGTCAAGACAAGCAGCCAGACGTCTTGCTTGATCATTGGTTCCTCCATAACAATTAGGTGGTACAATAAATTTAATTGCCTTTTCTGGATGGTGTTCAACGGCATCGTGAAAAAGCCCCATCATTATGGCATATTGAATTGAAAGGCCACTAGAAGCCACTAATGCCGTCGTAGGTGAACCTGTAATGCTAGCAATAGATTCTAAAACCGATAACTTATTGATCTGCAGTTGTTCCAAACTCAACTCCGCGGTTCCGTTACCTAAAAACATATTCAAAGCTGCAAGACAATTTACAGGCGTCATCGCAATGGTCTCTCTGCGTCTTACGTGCTGAATTTCTGAAACATAGTTCTTATTATGCTCACCATTAACTAAAATGACACTGCCTAGCTGTTGTTTCGTATGTATATAGAAATCAGCCATAGTCGATAAATCAAAATGACTTATGTTCTCGGTTTCTGAAATAAAAACAGTGCTGCCTTCAAAATTAGGAATAACTGAAGAAGCATTATCTATTTGCTTTAGTTCGAAATTATAACCATAAATACTGCGGATTAAATTAAAATCTAAATACTTAGGCAAATCACCTCGGTAAAGTATCTGAGTGCTCTTATGATCCAATAGGTTTTTTCGTAAGATGGCTAAAAGAGGGGCCGACTTGGAAGAAAAGCTAATCACACTTTCGGAGGATACTTTGTTCAAATCTGCAATAACCCATTCTAGAATACAAGATAATGGATGACCTAGACGAATGTAATCATAAGCCGTAGGCAGTTTACTTAATGCTGAGGTATCTGCGTTATTGTTTTCATACAAGTCTTTACATAAATCAATAAATTGAGTTTTGGCATATTTTTCATCATAAATATCCAGTCTGTGCGTGGTTAGATTTAACCAATCTAAAGGCATGTTTTGTACTACTGATTTTATATATGTAAGCATTTTAGGGTTAACCATTCTAGTTTCGGTGTAAGAGGTCGGCAACTTACATCAATTCCATTTATTTTGAAAGAAGCGAGTAAAAACAATCCTTTATCAGGACCTATTGAAATTTGACCTAGATAAATTTGATTAGAAAAATAAAACCTTAACATTTGAGGCGCACAACTTATTACCTAAGTGACTTCTAACCAACATACGCTCGATAAAATACTTCAAGACCTAAATCACCAAGATTTTATCGAGCATGACCCGATTTCCATTCCCAAACGATTTAAGAGCAAAGAAGATATTGAAATTTCTGCATTTTTTGCAGCAACATTGGCTTGGGGACAAAGAAAAACCATCATTAACAACACGAATAAAATCATGCAGTGGATGGGAGAGGAGCCTTATCTTTTTATAGTACAACATTCTGCTAATGACCTCAAGATTTTTGAAAAGTTTGTGCACCGTACCTTTAATGCTACGGATGTATTATACTTTATTGAAGTTTTAAAACGATGGTATGAAAAAGGACAATCATTAGAAGATTATTTTGTAGGTAATACGATGAAAGATAGAATTGCTCATTTTCATCTAGCCTTTTTTGATAATGACTTTGTCTCTGAGCGTACCAAAAAACATATTGCTAATCCAGCTAAAAATTCTTCAGCTAAACGACTCAATATGTATTTGAGATGGATGGTGAGAGACAATGATATCGACTTTGGTTTATGGAAATCAATACATACCTCAGAACTAAAATGCCCGCTGGATGTGCATGTACAAAGAGCCGCATTTCATTTTAATTTACTTACCAGAACCCAACAAGATTGGAAAGCAGTAGAAGAGTTGTCTGATAATCTTTTGTTATTGGATCCAGTTGATCCCATTAAGTATGATCTCGCTCTTTTTAAATGGAGTGAGCGTAAAATGGATTAAGTTATTTTCAACTTGTACTTATCTAAAAGCCCCGCTAAGCTTAAAACTGAAAATTTTGCACCCGTCATGGTATTAAGCGATGGGTCAAGATTATAGTTAATTGCCGTACGAAAATCAGCATTGGTAAGATTGGTGCGTTCAAATGTTGCTGCATATAAATCGCTCTTATCAAAACTAGCATTGCTAAGGTCGGTTTCTACAAAATCTACATCCTTCAGCGAACATTTTAAAAAACAGGTTTTATTAAGTTTTAGCTGATAGAACGAACTGTAATCCAAGATGCAATTGGTGAAATTAAGTTCCAATAAAAATCGATTAGCATCGGTAAATTGAATACCCATAAGCTTACAATCGTTAAAAATTGCTTTTTTAAAAGCGGTATGTTTGATTTTAACATTGGTCAAGTTACATCCTGAGAATGAACAATCAGAGAAAGCAACTTCAGCAAGATTTAGCTCGGCAAAATCACAATTTATAAATGTACACTCCTCATAATCATTGCACAAGGTTTCTGCCGTTATAATACTGTTTTCTATGGTTACTTGATAAGCGGATTTATCCATGATTATATTTTGTTTTAAATAAGCTTAAGGGATAAGTATTTGGGTGCACCAATTACTGCTATTTGACAAATATCGTGCACCAAAAAGACTTATTAAATTGGCAACTACTTGAGAAGTACACCGTTGTCCCACTGCTCTTTCTTCCACTTTTTACCGTTATGTTTCCAGTAATTCCATGTGCCGTGCTTCCTATCATCTTTAAACTCGCCTTCACACTTTCCATATAGATTGGTTGCTCCAACTTTCCAAGGACCGTTTCGCTTACCTTTGATATAGCTTCCTTCATCTACACCGCCTTCATTGTACCGATGTTCTACCCAAGGGCCTGTTTTAAGGCCATCTTCGTAATCTCCGTAGGTATCTAAACCTTCTTCTTTGTAAGATTTATAAGCACCGTTTAGAAGGCCGTTTTTAAAGGTCTTTATTTCAATAGGGTTACCACTCATCGTGTAAATAACAGACTCACCTTCTAACTTACCCTCTTGATACGTTTCCTTGAGCATTAAAGAACCTTCTAGCGAATAAACGAGTCTCTCACCAGTGGCAAAACCATCTACATATTCACTTGTTTCTGCTATCTTTTCACTGATGTGATAAAGTGTGGTTATTCCATGTCTAACACCATTGGCATAATTGATCTCTTTGCGTTTAGCTCCCTCTCTGTCATATGAAGTAACTAAACCATCAGGTAATCCATTTTTAAAATTACCTACTTGCTCTTCATTTCCATTGTCATGATAGGTCACAAATGGACCTTCTTCTTTTCCGTTTACAAACATTGCTTTTTTGAGTGGTTCGCCATTTGCTCTGAAAGCTCTGTAGGATCCATTCAAAACACCTTCTTGGTACATGCAATCTACTTCAGGTAAACCATTTCTATAAAAAGTTCTAAAAACACCATGTCTCACACCTTTTTTGTAACCTATTTCTTGGTCTTGTTTACCATCTTCATACCAGCTACTAAATAAACCATCAATCTCTCCATTAGTCCATGTAATGCGTTGCATTGGCTTATTATTACTAGGCCATAACATTAAAGATTCTCCTGTATAAGCATTACCTTCATAATAATAATTGCCATCTTCTTGTTTTACGAGTTTGGAGAAGGCTATTTTGGTTTGCGCAAAGGTTATTATTCCTAGCATCAGCATTACGGCAAGCGTTGTTTTTCTCATTTATTGTATCAGATTTTTGGCAAAGTTATATATTGTAATCAATCTACTGCTTGGCAGTTTTTCACTATTTGTTCGGCATTCTGTTTTAGCATACACTCAAAATGACCACGCGGACAACTATCGCTACCTAACTTGCTACAAGGGTTGCATTTTAAGTCCACGTTATAGTTGAAGATTTCCTCTTTATTCGTCCTATAGGCATACATACCAAAGGATGGATGTGTATTTCCCCAAAGGCAATGTATAGGCGTTTCAAAAGCGGAAGCGATGTGCATAAGCCCTGTATCTCCGGTAATCAAATCAGATGCATTTTTGATGATATAGGCAGATTCATCTAATGTCAATTTATTGCACAAGTTAATTACAGAATTATGTGGCAGCTTATCAATAATTTCTTTCGCTTTTGCTTCGTCAGCTGAGCCTCCACCCAAGATTACAACGCAACCGTTTAAACGTTTAATAATATCTAAAACAACATTAACGGGTATCTGCTTGGTAAAGTAGGTTCCGCCTATAGCGAGTGCGACATAGGTTTTAGGCTTTAGGTTAAAATCAGATAATTGCAGGGAGAGCTTATCCGGAAAGAAGTAATCTATTCCTTTTTGATCATCCACTACTTCAAGCGATTTTAACGCGTCAAAATAACGATCTATGATGTGGATTTGTGGTAGTATGTTCCATTTAAATTGCACAAACAACCATTTTTGAATATTTAGTTTGCCAAATGAAATCCACTTTGCTTTAAGCACTTTTTTAAGTTTACGGGTACGTAAGTTTTTGTGTAAATCGATAACTAAGTCATAGTTTTCTAACCTTAACTCGTTTGCCAAATCTTTAGTGTCATTATTCCAATATTTTACTTGATCTATATAGGGATTATGAACGACCAAACCAGAGAATGTATCTTTAGTCAAAAAATGCACCTCTGCATCTATTAGTTGTTGCTTAACGCAGCGTATAACCGGTGTGGTTAATACAATATCACCAATAGAACTTAGTCTTATAATCAGTACCTTCATTGTTTTGGGGCGTACAAAACCTCTTCATGTATAAAAGCATCTTCCATTATATAAGCAGCAGAAACTCCATTTTCTATCATGGCAATAATGATATTGACATTGTTTCCTTCAGCATCTTGACCCGCCATGATATATTTGATTATTCCATACGAATTGGCTAGCCGTTTGGGCATCCTACTTACATCAAAATCACCATCTCCAAAAAATCGGCTATAAAAAATTAGATTGTAGCACGTGTCCATATCTATCCTTTCTTTTTCAAAACGTGTCTTTTTATAATAATCGATATAAATATAATTATCTGCTTCGATAGGCGCAAAGTATAAGGTGTCGTCTAGTTGCAATTGAACTTCTTCTTGGGCAAATCCTTGCGAAATACAAGCGAGTAGTAATATTAAAAATAGTGTTTTTCTCATTATGTTACAGTGTTTTGACCACTAGATACTGATTTTCGATGCGTTTTACTGTAATAATTTTACCGCTATCTACAAACTCACCATCCGTCTTTGCTTCAAAAGTAACACCATTTAATTTCACTCTTCCCATAGGCCTAAGAGCAGTATGTGCAGTGCCTTCCTGACCTAAGAGTGTGTTTAAGTCAATATTGCTATGTTGAATTCCAGGGGCTTTAGCAATGGTACTAATAAGTACAGCCTTTTGAAATAAACTAGATTTTATAAATCTTGAACCAAAAAAATAGAGCAATACTCCAAAGCCAACTAGTGAAAATAATACCGTTGCAATAGCATTGTTTATCTCAGGAGGTGAGACATCACCAAAATCTAAGTTTACGTTGCGTATCATACTTAATGTAAGTCCAGAAACTAGAAAGATTACGCCACTTATGCCCGCAACCCCAAAACCCGGTATGACGAAAATTTCTAGAGCTAATAATACCAACCCCGAAATAAAAACCAAAATTTCCCAGTTTTCAGCAACTCCATCGAGATATAACGGAGCAAAAAAAGCAATTGCCGCAGCTATAGATACTACAATAGGAACGCCTAATCCAGGTGCTTGTAACTCCAGCACGATACCGCCGATAATAAGCAATATCAAAATCATTCTAAGCCAAGGGAAAGAGAGTATCTCTAATACTTTGTCCAATGCAGTGGGTTTTACTGTTATTACTTCGGCATTCTCTAATCCTTTTAAGGTTAGTATTTCAGAAATAGAAGATACAATTCCTTCACAATAGCCCCATTTTAAGGCTTCTTCCGTGGAGAGCGTAATTACTTTGGTGGAATCTACTAACCCTGGCACAATCATGCGCTCATCCACCATTCCTTCTGCAATATCTGGATTTCGTTTGTAAATAAAGGTAGAGTCGTTGTCACTTACTTTGAGTATTTTACCCTTGCTTTCTGCAGTGCTACGTATTTGTTTACGCATATAGCTCTGGTATTTATCTGGCGCCTTTTCTCCTGTTTCTATCACCACGGTAGATGCGCCAATACTGGCACCTTTTCGCATATAAATGGCATCACACGCGATGGAAATAAGCGCTCCAGCGCTGGCTGCGTTATTATCTATAAATACGCAAGTAGGTATCTTAGTATTTAGTAAACGAGATCTTACTGAGTCTGCATCAGTCACATAACCACCATAGGTATTCATATGAACGATTATTAAATCGGCATTTAGTTTTTCGGCTTCGGATACCGCTTGGCTTGTGATACGTGTTGACGTACTGTTTATTACACTCTTTAGCTCAAAAACAACAACCTTGGGCTTGTTCTGTTGTCCAAAGCTTAACAGCGCACTGCATAAGAACATGGCTAGACTTAAAATGTGTTTCATTTTGACCACAATACTACAAATCCTTCCAACAAAGTGAATAACTAATTGTTTAATCCAGATTTATCGTTGATAAATTTGCGTCCATAATGACAAAATTATTCACCATCATCGTATTTCTGAGTTCCTTTAGTGCTTTAGCACACAAGTGCGATTCTATTGGAAGTAAAGTTAAAAATGGTAAAACGTATATTCTTCACAAAGTGGAAAAAGGGGATGGCTTGTACAGCCTAAGCAAAAGATATAACGTGGCGTTAAAAAGTATCGTGGATCAAAATCCAGGAGCTGATTCTGCAATCAAAATCGATCAAGTACTTTTAATTCCTATTTACGCCGAAGTACAATCCAAAGATAAAATTGCAAAAAACAATGCAACCACTGAGATAAGCTCCAAGGGCGAGGTAGTAAAATCTGCTGGAACAAAAAGTCATAAGGTGGAACCAGGTCAAACACTCTATAATATTTCTAAAAAGTATGAAATGTCGGTTGAAAGTATCAAAAAATTAAACAACCTAACTTCTGATGAGCTATCTGAAGGACAAATTTTACTCGTAAATGCAAGCAAAGGTGATCATTTGATAAATGATAAAAAGGATAAAGTAGCAAAGGACTATGACAAAATGAAGTCAGAACTAAGTGAAAACAAGTATGAAGATGTCGGGTTTAATACGGAAGTCACTACAAAAAAACTCGAGAGTTCTTCTGGCTACACCATCAAAGTAGAAAAGCTAGTAGAGTATGATATAGAAAAAATAGAAGAAACCGGCATAGTTACTGTTGGAAGTGACGATTTACCCAATGATAAAAACTTTGCATTACATTTTAATGCCCCAATTGGAACGGTAGTTATGGTAACTAATCCATCGAATAAAAGTACTGTATTTGTTAAGGTGATTGGTAACTTCACCAAGCCAGAAAACAGCTCCGAAATACTCAGAATTAGCGCCCTATCTTCTCAAAAAATATCCATCCGATCGAAAGACAAAGTAGCAGTAAGCTATGCTCGATAAGTTAACTACTTACCGTGTTCCTGCTTTTGTTTTTATAATCATAAGTGCTCTTGGTTTTAGCAGCTTATGGTATTCGCCTGCCATATTAAGTATCTCATCGTTCTTACTTATTCTTATTGCCATCTTATCGTACAAAGCAACTTTTTCAAGAGAGCTAAACAGCATCGCATACAGTTTGATTTTTATTTTCCTTCTGTATATACTCGATGTTTTCAGAAGTGTTGATGCTTCCATTGCGCTAGACAAACTATTACTACTTCTTGTTTTTATTGGGCTTCAGCTCGCCTGTTTTGCTGCATTTGGTAAACTTAAAACACAGCTAATTTTACTTTTTTTGATATTATCTACCATGGTTTTGGTAGTTGACCTAGTCGCTGTCACCAATTACCTCATGCACAAAGAATATTACAACGCTTTACTATTACAAAGCAAGCATATACCCATCCCCAATATGCATCATATTCATTTTGGTATTTTGAACGCTTGGGTAGTTTTGGGTTTAGCAGGTTTGCTTTATTTAAAAAAAATACAAAACAATAAACATTATTTAGGTTTAGGGATGCTTTTGGTGATTGCTATCTGTTGCCACATATTGAGTTCTCGCACCGGTTTGATAGCGCTTTACAGTGGGTTTATAGTTGCATCACTGGTTCTGGTATATCAAAAAAAATCCTTAAAACCTTTATTTTTAGGTACTTTAAGCATTATCATTTTTGTGAGCGTTGCCTATGTTTCTAGCACCTCCTTTAGAAGTAAAACGGCAAATAGTCTAGAAGACTTTAGAAGTTGGGGAAACGGTAAGGAAATAAATTATAAGTCTATGGCGATGCGCTTTGAAGGATATAAAACATCCATATTTGTGCTGCGAAAAAATCCGTTAGGAGTAGGATCGGGGGCACAGGAAGCCAAAATACAAGAAGCATATACGTTGCGAAACTCTGTTCTTTTTATAGAAAATAGGGTAGGCCCACACAATCAATTTTTAGAGTATGGAGTAAAGTTTGGTTGGATTGGTATACTCGCTTTAATCGTATATTTTGCTGCTCTATTCAGAGTTTTACCAACTACCACGTTTCCTTTTTGGGGTATAGTAGCCGTCCTATTTGTGTCACTCCAATTTGAATCTTTACTGGAGCGACAAGCCAGTATCTTCTTTATTTCACTATTACTTCCACTTTCGTATTATCTTTTTGTGAAAGAAGAAATAAATGGTACTAAAGTGACTTGAACCTTTTTAAATCCTGTTAATTTTGAAACTTAGAACAATATGACGAAAAACAGTATCATTATTTTACTTCTTATGTTGACTAACGTTTCTTTCGGACAAGTTAACGCTGTGGAGAAAGATGAGGATCAAAGTAGCGACTTTATACAAACGGAATTTACGGATTGGAAGAGTAGAACCTATCTAAGTATCTCAAGTTCGTTTCTCATCGATTACATTACCTCTCCATTAGCATACTACAACCCTCGGGAAACTCAACCTAGCTTTAAGTATAGCAGGGCTGCTACACAAAGCTCTACGACATCTCTTTATTCTTTGGGATTTGAGGCTAGATACAACATACTCGATATTCAAGAAAATCTAGCAATTGCGCTATCGGCACCAGTTGCTTTTGGTTTCAGTACCGTATTTGCTTCTGCTCCTGAAGTTCGCGGGGGAAGCGGTTTTGGTACGCTTCAAATACCGGTATTAGCGAGACTATATTTTGGTGCAGGGTCTACCTTTTTTGCTGTTGACGATTTCGGAATAAATATTGGTGCAGGATACGAGTTTAATAAACTTGGAGTTTTTAATCTTAATAATGACCCCCAATCTTCAGGGGTTAATAAAGGATGGATAATGCCCGCTATAACTGGAGGTGTAAGCTTTATAAGAGGTATATCTCCTGTGGAGGTGAACATAAAATATGGTTTTGGACCTCTCCAAGATCAAATCATAGACGGCGCGGGTAATAGACTTACGAGTAAAAGAACAACGAGAGCTACCTCATTAAAACTCAGTTTAGTATACCCCATTAATTAGGATAAAGTATATTTCAATATTCGTATGATAAACAGAGATATTAGTTGGCTTTCTTTTAATGAGCGTGTACTGCAAGAAGCACAAAATAAAGACGTTCCGCTGATTCAACGGATGCGATTTTTAGGTATTTATAGTAATAACTTGGATGAGTTTTTCAGGGTTCGAGTAGCAACACTAATTCGGTTTCAAAATGCGCTGGAAACAAGTAATGCAGAACTTGCAGAACAAGCGAGTTCTATCCTAGAAAAAATACAAAGTCGGGTTATTCAGTTACACACAATATTTTATGAAACCTATGAGCAGATATTATTTCAGCTAACCCAAGAAAATATCTTCATAAAAAACGAAAAGAACCTGGATGAAAAACAAGCAGATTTTGTAAGAAGTTATTTTTTAAAAGAAGTTGAATCTTTAATCACGCCTCTGATAATTAGTAATGTTAAAAAATTTCCATACCTCAGAGATCAATCCGTTTATCTGTTCATTTCTTTTACCAAAAAATCAGATAAGCAGCATCATGCACTTATCGAACTTCCAACAGACTACATTTCTCGTTTTATTGAATTACCAAGTGAAGATAAGCAGAAAAACATCATTTATTTAGATGATGTAATACGCTATAACATGCCGTATATACTGTCCATATTCGAGCCTTTAGATATCAGTTCATACATTATTAAACTAACTAGAGATGCCGAGCTCGACCTCGACGATGATTTTAGCGCCAGTTATTATGAAAAAGTTACCAAAAGTGTTTCCAATAGAAAAAAAGGGAAGGTAGTAAGATTTGTATATGACCGTGAAATGCCAGAAACTCAACTGGATTATATCATTTCCAATATAAAACTATCGTCTAGTACTAATCTTATACCCGGAGGTAGATACCATAATTTTAGAGATTTTATGGGATTCCCTAATTTAGGTCGAGAAGACCTGTGTTATGCAGAATTACCATCTATTGAACATCATAGCCTAAATAAAAAAAGACCCCTTTTAAAACAGATAAGTGAGAGTGACATTTTACTGCAAATGCCGTATCACTCTTTTGATATTATCATTGATATTATTCGCGAAGCATCCATCGACCCTAAGGTAGAGAGCATAAAAATGAGCTTGTATAGGGTTGCCCCTAAGTCCAAAATAATCAAAGCGCTTAAAAATGCCGCCCGAAATGGAAAGCAAGTTTATGTGGTTATCGAGCTTAGAGCCCGATTTGATGAAGAAGCCAATCTAGATTGGTCAAAACAACTTCAAGATGAAAATATACAAATCGAATTCGGACTTAAAGGCCTTAAAGTACACAGTAAACTGCTACTTATACAGCGTTACTCAAAGGGTGTTTTGAAAAACTATTCTCTAATAAGCACAGGTAATTTTCATGAAAAAACCGCCAAGATTTATGGCGATTCAGCATTAATCACTTCAGACGAAAGAATCACCAATGAAGTAGAACGTGTATTCCAAATCTTCGAAAAACCATACCTAAGTTACTCTTTTGAACACTTACTCGTAGCTCCTATTAACCTTAGAAAAGGATTGCTCGATTTGATTGACAATGAAATTAAAGTGGTAAAGAATGGAGGAAAAGGCCATATTTTTATTAAAATAAATAACCTGGTAGATGAAGGTATAATCAATGCGATTCTGATTGCTGCACAACAAGGCGTAGAAGTCAAATTACTGGTGCGAGGAGTTTGTAGTATGATTCCTATTCAAAATATTACCATTAGAAGTATTGTAGGACGATTTTTAGAACATTCACGCGTCTTCTGGTTTGGTAACGAGGCTACTGGTAAACTTTATTTAGGCTCAGCCGATTTGATGACTAGAAATTTAGATATCAGGATAGAGGCACTAACTCCGATATACGATGATAAGATTAGAAAAGAACTTATCGCATATTTACACTTGCAATGGTCTGACAACCAGAGAGCGAGAGTTATTGATAGTAAACTTTCTAATACCATGTACGATAATGGTGAAGCGCCAATACGATCTCAAATCGCATTATACGATTTGCTACGATAACCTTTTTCTTACTGACCTAGAAGATTTTGTCCGTCCACTTTTTGGGTAATATCTATATCTAGTAATCCCAAAATAGTAGGAGCTATATCAATAGTTTTAGCTGTCTTTATTACTTTTTCGCTATTTACACTTGTACTATAAATGATAAAGGGTACGTGCGTATCATAACTATATGGTGTTCCGTGCGTGGTGCCGCAGCTGCGCATATCAACCAGGCTTAACTCAGAACAAAGTAATTGAACATAATATCCAAATCTTGGGTCGTAACTGTTGCTGAACTGCATCTTGTAACCTTCATTATCTGTGGCATTTAGGAAATCACTAGGTATGTATGCTTGATCAACATAACTGAGGTTTTTGAGTTTTGACTTTAATGCCTCTAAGAAAACAAACGAGTCGATTTGGTGCATTGCAAGCAACTCGAAATTAGGCTCTATACCTGCGTAAGATGTTTCCAAAAAAGTACTCTCAGTTAAGTTAAATAACTGTTTTAACTCTTGATCAACAGCCAGCATATCGGTATCAAACTCATGAGACTCCACGCGTACCGCTTTTTCAGTAAGACCAGAAAATTCTGGCATAGGCACCACACCGTGGTCTGCCGTTAAGGCAAGTATATAATTATCCTTTCCTACCTTTTCGTTGAGCATAGTCACAAATACTTCCAAGTATTTATCTAATCTAGCATAATAATCTGCAATCTCTAGGCTGTTGGGTCCAAATTGATGTCCGATAACATCTGCAGCCGAAAGACCAATGGTAAGTACATCGGTATGCTCATCAGCCCCTAATTGATTTTTGACTATGAGTTGCTCTGCAAACTTCAACACAAATTCATCGCCATAAGGTGTATTCCACATAAAGGTTCCCACCTTATTTTCACTTTCTTTTATGTTATCTATACTTCCCAAAGTATGCGGAAACCAAGGTTGAAAAGTGCCACATTCATAAGCTGCACTATCTTCATCTAGTAAATGGTTGTGCAATGGAGGCAGAGATGTATTCAATAACCAACCATTTTCTATTTCTGATTTATAAATTTGGTCTGCTCTAAAAGAAGTAACCCATTCAGGAAACGGCTCTGCATAAAAGTTAGTGCTTACCATTTGAGTACTCTGCCCATCAAACCAATACGCTCTGTTGGCAAAATGCCCTCCCATCAGTATAGCCGATCTGTCTTTTAAGGCTACACTATAACTTTTGCTTAAAGAATCATTCATTTTAATGTAATCCCCTAAAGCGGGTTTCTTGAGTTTATCTGCCGATACTTTTTGCAAAGAACAGCTGTCCAAGCCTACAAAAGCGATAGTGGTATCCAATATTGAGTATTCAGTTTTTCGTGTTGCGCGTACGTATACATTGTTATCTACAATACCATGCGTACTCGGTAAACATCCCGTAGCCAAAGTTGCGTGCCCCGCTGCCGTAGTAGTTTTTGCATGAAAATGATGGGTATTCACATAGTTTAAACCTCCATCATAAAGCTCTTTGTATACAAACGGCATTTGATCTTTAAAACGTTCGATATAGTCTCCACGCATTTGATCAACACTAATAAGAACAACAAGCTTGGATTTAACTTTCGCTTTGGGAAGTGAACACGATGTGATTACCAATATAAACAGTGGGACAATTATTTTTTTCACTATGCGAAATAAGCACGCAAATTTTACTTTAATGTAAATACAACAAAAAATAAACGTTTATAAAATGCACCTTGTTAAAACTGATAATACAGAGCATATTTGCGTATGCGAATTTTTTATCTTTTAATATTCCTAAACACCTTAGTTTTAAGTGTTTTAGCTCAAAAAAATACGCGAGGTAAGGTGGTGGATCAGGATGAAAATCCCATACCCTTTGTTAAAGTACAAGAACCCGAAACCGGAAACGTATGTTATACGAACGATCAAGGAGAGTTTGTGCTAAACTATTTTGAAAGTGATAGCAAGTTGACTTTTACAACTTCCGGTTACGATACCTTGCGCTTAGCACTTCCTTACGATAAATATACTACGGTTTTTATGTCCGCAAAAGAAAACACCAATCCCTATCATATGGGATTTATGGTAGGTTTTTTAGACTTTAAGAACAAAAACAAGAATAAGAACCTAGAAAACATGACTTATTTTCTAGGAGAATCAGATATCAATAGACAGCTGCAAATGCTTCCCGGTATTGAACAAGGAACAGAGGGATACAGTAATCTGTTTGTGCGTGGTGGTGAGGTAGATCAAAATTTAATGCTCTACAATGGAACACCCATTTATAATTCGAATCATATTTTTGGGCTTTCATCGGTTTTTCATCAACGTAGTATTGCAAATACGGGTATCTCACGTGGTATCTCTTCTGCTAAATATGGCGGCAGACTTTCTTCCACTATTTCATTAGAAAGTAGCAAAACAGGAAGTTATAGTGGCGTAAAAGGCGAACTTGAAATAACCCCAATCAATGCCGGTATTTATATAGAAAGCATTAAAAAAGATCTAAGCTATTTTACCTTGTCAGCTCGACGTTCTTGGATAGATTTGCTTATTCCTGCTGAATCCAGGCAACAAAGTGTAAATGCTAATATTTACGATTACCAGATAGGTTACGGTAAATATTTAAAAAATGGTGACAAACTAGATTTCAGTTTTATGAATACGAGGGATTTGTATTTTGTTTCCTTACAAACGACCGATACAGCGAATGGTAACATCCCCATAACTTATGGTATTACACAAAAATGGTATAATGTACTTGCGTCAGTTAATTATACAGAACAAGTTACCAGTCAGCTTAAAAGAGTACATTCTATTCATTATTCCAGTTATAAAAACAAGAACGACTACAGTCAAGAAACATATGATTTTAATCTCTTGGAGAATCCTTTGGTAGAAGAAAAATTACAACGAGGTATCAGAGACATTGGGTTAAAAACCGATTGGGAATATGCCTTTTCAAATGAGCACCACCTAAGTTTTGGATGGCAAAACACCTTCAGACAATTCCTGCTAGGGGCTAATAATTTGATCTCTAAAAATTATCCCAATCAAAGTGATATTGATACTATCGTCGGTAATCCGAATTACCAAACAAGTATAGAGAGTAGTTTTTATGGGGAAGACAAATACTTTTTTAGTAAAGACGTAACTTTAGATGCTGGATTGAGGGCAACTATCTATTCATTCGACGGATACACCAAACTAGTTGCTGAGCCCAGATTTCACTTAACCTATTTTCTACAGAATAATGACGTATTCAAAGCGGCTTACAACCGACACAACCAATTTGTAAATCAGCTAAATCTTGGAAGGTCTGGAAGTCCTGATAATATATGGGTTCCCGCCACTGGCGAAATATTGCCACAAAATTCTGATATTTTAGAAATAGGATACGAGCGAAAACTAGGCAGACAATTCAGTGGAACTGTGAATGCCTACTACAAAAACATGCAAAACCTATCTGCAGTTTCTAATTTAAACGACGCTTCAAACCCCGAAAAAGATTGGAAAAGCAGCGTAGTGCAAGGCAGCGGTAAATCGTATGGTCTTGAATTTATGTTTCAAAAAAGCAAAGGTGATTTTACGGGATGGGTAAGTTATGCTTACAGTAAATCCGTAAGAACATTTCCTGATTTATACGCCAACGAATTCTTATTTACTTTTGACAGACCTCACATGTTGAAAGTATACGGCAACTACACTAACGAATACTCGATCTGGAATTTTAGTTTTAATTACCTCGTAGGTAGCGGTCAATTGTTCACCCTGCCAATTGGTAAATTTAGAGATATCAACGGCCAACTGCAACTGGAGTATAATACCTTGAATAATTATAGAAGTCCTCTATACCAGCGATTAGATATAAGTGCCGGACGTAAAAACATCAATTCGTCGTTAAGCTCAGAATGGCGATTCTTTATCTACAATGTCTTATCCAATAGAAATCCACTTTATGTGAATGCTGATTTTGCCAACGCCAGTTATACCGAATTGGTTATCAATAGAAATTACCTCGCTTTTGTTCCAGGCGTATCGTATATCATTAAATTTTAAAAGAACATGAAACGTATGAATGAAAAACAAATAAACACGATTATCTTACTAACGATTACCCTCCTAACGAGTTGCTTGTCTGATACCGTAAAGCCAGATATATTATTAAACTACACCCCTAAAATTACGGTAAACACCGACTTTGATAATATTTGGGTAGCAGGTATGCCTGTATCGCTAGAAATCACTACTAGCGAAGGCTCAATAGATAGCGAACTCCCCAAATTGTTAAAGGATGCCACAGTAGAATACGTAGCAAACGACGGATCTAAAGGAAGCTTGCTTTACAATGCTGCTTCGGAGCATTACGTTACATCCAAATCATTTATACCAGGCACTGCGGTTCAATTAAACATCAAGCATCCTTCTTATCCCTCAGTAGGATCACTGATTCGTTTTCCTGAGACTATAGATCCTACGGGCACGCTCAGCATTGCAGGTGGATTAGATACATCGGGTAATCCCGCCGATAAATTAGCCGTAAGTTTTAAAGACGTAAGTGGTATAAATAATTACTATAAAATCAATCTGTATTATTTCAATAACTCCATTTCTAATTGGGTACCTCTAACCGTTCCTCGAACAGATCCATCCTTAGCTGGGTATAACTCCATTGTTCAAAATGACGGTGGAATACTGTTTTCAGACGACTTATTTAATGGTAAATTAAAAACAATTACGATGAATGTATCTCTTGGCTATGTAATTAATAATTTAGGAGATAAATACAAAATAACCCTATCAAGCATATCAGAAGACTTATTTCTCTACTACAAATCGCTCCAGCGAGCTCAAGACGCTAAAGAAATTAATTTTCAAGGAGGATACAATAATGCGGTTGTTATACATAGCAACATAGACGGTGGGTTAGGAATTATAGGGACACAATCAAAGGAAGACGTAATTTTAAAATAAAACCACGTACTTTTGACACCGAAGACTGTTAAACATCATTTTATTATCCAGATTAAGCACATTTTATTAATGAGAAAAAAGGGAATTTTACTTGGATTACTATTGGCATTTTTCAGCCTTGCTCAAGCACAATCTGGAGTTTTGAGGGGATTTGTATTAGACGCACAATCAGGAAATCCTATAAGTGGTGCTATTGTAAAACTCAAGGGAAACAATCAAGGTGCCTACTCAGACGATCGCGGATTTTACAACATCCCTAATTTAAATGAAGGTAGCTTTACTGTGGTGGCAACCTACATAGGCGCTGATCCTAGCGAACTAGAGGTAAGCTTAAAAAACGGTCAAATTACTACACAAAATTTTTACATCATCTTAAGCGGTGGTCAAGAGCTAGGTTCTGTAAGCGTTTCCGCCGAAAAAATAAGAAAAAGCAAAGAAGTTAATATCTCAAAAACTACTATCAAGCCAATACAATTAACCCGTATTCCTTCCGTAGGAGGCGAGCCCGATTTGGTTCAATATTTACAAGTATTACCAGGAGTTGTTTTTTCTGGCGATCAAGGCGGACAGCTCTATATAAGGGGTGGTTCACCGGTTATGAATAAAGTTTTATTGGACGGATTAACCGTGTACAACCCGTTTCACAGTATTGGTTTATTTTCAGTTTTTGATAGTGATATTCTAAAGTCAGTAGATGTTTATTCTGCAGGATTTAGCGCTGAATATGGAGGAAGAGTATCGGCTATAGTGGATGTTAAAACCAAAGATGGAAGCAAAACAGGTCTGCACGGTAAGGTAAATAGCAGCCCATTTAATTCTAAAATAATGCTTGAAGGTCCGCTTAAAAAATATGAAGTAGGTAAAAACAGTACCAGTTTTATACTATCCTACAAAAACTCATATCTTGATCAATCTGCCCCAGTAATCTACCCCTACATCAACGATGGAAAATTACCTTACTCGTTCAGCGATTTCTATGGTAAACTTTCATTTAATGCGGCCACAGGAAGTAATTTTCATGTATTTGGTTTTGATTTTTCGGACAAAGTAGATTTTGAAAACAGCTCATCCTATAACTGGAAATCAAGAGGATTAGGCACAAAATTTTTACTCGTACCTAACAACAGCAAAACACTTATAGACGGTGGCGTAACTTATAGCAATTATCTTATACAACAAGAAGAACAAGATAATAAGCCACGTAAATCGGGTATCAATGGGTTTAATGTAAATCTGACCTTTTCTCGATTTTTATCCGAGTATGATAATTTGAAATATGGTGTAGAAATGAACGGATTTCAAACTAATTTCGAAATATATAATACTTTAGGAAGACGAATTAGCCAACTGCAAAACACCAGTGAAATAAGTGCCTTTGCCAATTACCTTAAAAATTTTAATAAAAAATTATTACTAGAAAGTGGTATCAGAATTCAACGTTACTCTACCTTAGCCGAAACACGTTTTGAGCCTAGAATTCGTATGAAGTATAATTTCAATACCCGTTGGCGATTTAAAGCTTCAACCGGATTATACTCTCAAAACTTGATGAGTGCCGTAAGTGATAGAGATGTGGTAAATCTATTTTATGGATTTTTAAGCGGCCCCGAAGATTTGTCAGAAACCTTTATGGGTAAGCCGGTAGAATCTAGCTTACAAAAAGCACGACACGCTGTAGCTGGTTTCGAATATGATGTGAATGCCATTTCTGAAATCAATGTTGAGGGCTATATCAAACAGTTTAATCAATTAACGAATATCAATCGGGATAAGATATTTGATAATACGCCAGAAAACCAAAATAGATCTTCTTACTTACGTGAAGACTACATTGTAGAAAAAGGAGAGGCGTATGGATTTGATGTGACTTATAAGTTAGAAACAAAGCAGTGGTACGTGTGGACAGTATACTCATACAACATCGTAAATAGATATTACGAACAAGAAGAGTTAATTAAGTACCAACCGCACTTTGACAGACGTCATAATATCAATATCGTTAACTCGTATGACTTTGGTAAAGACTTGCATTGGAACGCTAATCTGAGATGGAATTTTGGTTCAGGCTTTCCGTTTACACTAACACAAGGATTTTACGAATTGCAAAATTTTAGCGATGGAGCCACCACAGATTACACTACCACCAATGGCAGTTTGGGTATTTACTACGATGATTTAAATAAAGGTAGGCTTCCATATTACCATCGTTTAGATGCGTCTGTAAAACGTACCTTTAAGATTAAAACCAAAAAGGAAAATGTCTTTAATCAGGCAACGGCTATTTTTTCTGTAACTAATGTTTACGATAGAGCCAATATCTTCTACTTTAATAGGGTGACGTACAAAAGAGAGAATCAGCTCCCTATACTTCCTAGTTTATCATTTAGCTTCAGTTTTTAAGCGCATCCGCTATATGTTAAGGCATAAATCGGAAATCATTTGGGTGTATTTAAAAATCTTTAATAAATATCACATGCAATCGATAGGACTTTCGTTCATCAAATAATATCATTTTTTCTAGTGAAATAAACGAGAAAAAAACCTTTAAAAAGTGCTCACAATTGAGTGCCTCGATTTGGATAAGTTAGAAAATAATAACACCTGCTCAAAACGGAAACAAAATATCAACCTTTTTACTATCAGATGTTCTTATTAATGTAAACTACAAGGTGACGGAAAGCTTCCACCATTTTTCTGGTTATATAATGATGAAGGTATTCCACCAATTAAATATAAAATGGATAAAATCCCAAAAAAAGTGAAGGAAATTAATCCCTAGAGCAGCCTAAATCATTTCCAAGGAAGATGAAGAACAGGATTCTTCTAAAATAATTTGTACTGAAGTAGCCTCGGGAGAATAGGAGATAGGGCTTAAAATTGCTATATCTTCTAATAGTTGGGTATACTCCAGCAGTAATAATTCACTAGCGCTAACCTCACCTAGCATCCGAGCGTGCTCTTCTGGAGGTAATTCGTTATAAGCTAAAAGGAGTAAGTCGTTTTGAGTAAGGTGTCTTATCATATATTTTGGTGATATTTCTAAGATTAACGCGTGCAATTACTTGTAAAGTATATGTTATTGCTTTTTTATTCCAACTTTTTAGCGTGATCCAGGATTTGATCTAGAAGCGAAGCACAAAGTGTTGCTTTTGCAAAACTGGCCTGCAAAACACAAAACCTAAAAAAAACAAGTCAATACTTACTCCACATTTGTCAGAAGATTTGATCTGCTGCCAGGCTTGCTCCATTGCTGGCGAGTAATGAATATCATCAAAAATAAAAAGGGTATCGACTTTGGCGTTGTGCTGCAACTGCTCAAAGTAGCGGATGGTAGGCGCGTAGTGATGATTTCCATCTACGTAAATAATATCAAACTGGGTGTCACCTAACTCCGTTAAGGTGTTGTCAAAATTACCAATAATGCATTTAATGTTGTGCAGGCCCAGTTGCTCCCATAACTGTTTTGCTATCGCCGCAACTTGCGGATCTCCTTCCATAGTTACGAGGCTACTGGATGAAGCAGAAGCGAGATAAGCAGAGGTTATGCCCAAAGAAGTACCTAATTCTAAGGTTTGCTTAGCTTGGTAGTAGCGAACCGCACTCGCCAAAACACGGGCATATTTCTTTGACTTTAGCGAGTTTTTAGCCATAGTCGCTATCGACTTTTGGGTAATGACTCCTTGCTTGCCGTAGTCTATAAAAGAAATGTACTGTTCCGATGCACGAAGTTCTTTTCTTTTCAATTCTGCCATCGGCAGGTGAATTGGGTACGCAGGTTTTAGTACGTGATCTATAAAACTATAAACCAGGGGACTATGCACATCGTGGCGCGTGTCCGAGGTAAGGTAGTAGCGTATATAGTTTATCGCTATGCGAATTACGGAATAAGGTTTGGAACTTACATCCATCAATCCACTATTATGATTCGGCTGGTGCTAGCGTGTCTTCGTTAGAAGCTGCCTGTGCACTGGTCATTTCTTTTTTGGTAGTTCTTAAGGCGCTTAATTCTAACTTAAGTCCATCTATTTGCTTGCGTGCTTTGCTTATTTTTAGCTCAAATTCCTTCAGCATTTTTTCTGCGGTTTTCGACTTAGCAAAGAAAGACATGTTGTTTTCGATACCCGTAATCTCTTCATTGAGTAAAGATATTTTTCGCTTGATGTTTTGTTCTTCGTTATCCAGCCCTTTGGTACCCTGGTGCCCACTACCCAATTGTTTAAAATGCTCTGATAAATTGGCAGATTTGGCTGCTTCTATTTGAGAGCTAAACTTGGTGTACACAGCATTATTAGCAGCTTCATAGGCATTACTTATCGCTTTGATAGATTTGTGCGGTACAAAACCGATTGCTTTCCAAGCTGCGTTTATTTCTTTCAATTGAGCAAAGGCTTCTTTGTGTGTAATATCTTGAGTAGCTAACGCTTCTAAGGAAATCAACAAGGCTTGTTTTTGAAGCAAGTTCGAATTTTCTTCGTCTTTTCTACCTGCGAAGGCTTGATTTTTAGCATTGAAATAAACATCACAAGCTGCTCTGAATCGTTGCCAAATAGCTTGGTTTACTTTTTCAGGTACAGGACCTATTTTTTTCCAATCGTCTTGCAACGCTAAAATTTGTTTGGTTGCATTAGACCAGTCGGTGCTATCTTTAAGCAACTCCGCTTTTTCGCAAAGTGCTTGTTTTAGTTTTAAATTATCGCCTTTGGCATCATTTTGCGTTTTAAAATGCAATTTACGCTTAGTATAAAAATCATTTCTTACGCCATTAAATTGAATCCAAACCGCATCATTGTTGGATTTAGGTACAGGTCCTATCTTTTTCCACTCTTCGAAAAGTTTTTCAAACGACTTTGTTTTTTCTGACCAATCTTGTGGAGAACGAGGATCTACGGCGTTCAGTAAATTGGCTTTCTCAGCTAAGATTTGTTTTTTGGCAAGGTTACCTTCCTTTACGGTTTCCATGTCCGTAAACACCTGTCGTTTCGCCTCATATACCATGTCGCTAGCCGTTTTAAAGGCTTGCCAAATAGGTTCTCTACTTTCTGTAGGTACAGGACCTATATTTTTAAACTCTTCGTGGTATTTATTCAATAGAATAAAACTTCTTTTCAAAGAAGCCTCGTTCAATACTTCTTCTACTTTTTTGGTAAGCTCTATTTTGGCACTTAGATTTTTTTGGCGATCGAGCTCTTTTAATTCGATGTTGATACCATGATTGTCATAAAATCTATTTAGTAGTAAATTATAAGAGTCCCATAACTCATTAACGACATCTTTTGGTAAAACACGAATGGTTTTCCATTCCCGCTGAATATCTTTTACTTCATTAATACTCTCCAGCGTTTCATCCTTGTCCACCAATTGCTCCAGGCGCACGAGTAAATCTTGTTTAATCTTCAGATTTTTTTGACGCTCTTCTTGTATTCTCTTTTTTTCCTCAACTCTGGCCAGTTTTATCTGCTCGTCTAAAGAAACCATGTCTTGAACCAACTTCTCTTTACTGTAGGTAAAAGAAATCTCTGTATCAGTATTGGCAAGGTTAAATGCTGAGCGCTCTTCTTCTTTATCCAGATTTAGTTTTTCGTAGAAATAGGTTTTGATAACTTTTAGCTTTTTAAAAGCAGCGGTAGGAGTAAGCACCAAAATGGTACTTGCCACCTCCATTATTTCTTCTAACGATTTTCCATCTAATTCAGAAGCATCAAACACTTGCTCTTCCTCTATTTCACGCATCACAGACTTATGCATTTTTTCGATGCTTAGATCTACATTTTCTGTTTCAACGGCAATAGTTTCTACCTTACTAAGATCGGTATTATCTATGTTTGATTCTTTATTCATTGGATATTTTAAAAGAGTGCAAAAATGGTATTTTTGAACCATAATGCCAACTCAACCTCAAGAAGGAAAAATTAAAATCATAGAGTGCCCAAGAGATGCGATGCAGGGCATACTAGATTTCATCCCAACACGAGATAAAATACAGTATATCAACGAGTTAATGAAGGTTGGTTTTGACTCATTGGATTGCGGAAGTTTTGTATCTCCTAAGGCTATTCCGCAAATGAGAGATACTTCTGAGGTTTTAGATCAACTAGACTTGGAAAAAAATGGCACAAAACTCTCTGTTATTGTGGCCAATGAGCGTGGAGCTGCAGATGCCGTTCTTCACGAAAAAATAAGCTACCTGGGTTTTCCGTTTAGCATTTCAGAAACGTTTCAACGCAGAAACACCAATAGTTCAATTAATGATTCATTGGGAACGGTAAAACACCTTTTAGACCTTTGTGATAAAAATAGTAAAAGTTTAACCATTTATATCTCTATGGGATTCGGAAACCCTTACAATGATGAATGGAGTGTCACTATTGTAAATGATTGGATAGGAAAATTAGCAGCGCTAGGAGTTAAGGAATTTTCTTTGTCCGACACCGTAGGCGTTTCAACTCCTGAAACGATTGCATGTGTTTTTTCTAATGCATTACAAGCATTTCCTGAGTTAGAATTTGGCGGTCATTTTCACACTACCCCTTGGGAGTGGAAAGAAAAAGTAGAGGCTGCTTATCAAAACGGCTGCATGCGTTTTGACGGTGCTATAAAAGGCTATGGCGGCTGTCCTATGGCCAAAGACGACTTATTAGGAAATATGCCGACGGAGCTCCTTATTGAATTTTTTGGGTACGAAAAACTAGGCCTAAAAAAAGCCCCTTTTGAAGGAGCTTTTAATTTAGCTGAAACTATTTTTAATCACTATTCGTGATTCACAATTAGCTTTTTGGCTACGTGTATATCATCTCCAGTTACAGTAATAAAGTACGTTCCGTTAGGTAACTCGGTTACGCTAAATGGTTCCCCTGGTTCTAGAACGCATATTTGCTTACCTGCTATAGAGTACAATTGAATTAGCGCATTGTTGAGGTTGAATAATCCATTGGATGCAAAGGTTACAGTTGACGTGGCAGGGTTTGGATAAAGTGTTATAAAATGTGCTTCTTGGTATTGCTTAACTGCGCCTGTAGTAGAAACAATGAAGTAGTTTTCTGCATTTTTCACGTCTTCTCCAAAACTATTGGTTATAGTCAATTTCACATTATAAAATCCAGCCACAGAAAAGCTTAAATCTAAGGTGTCACTGGTCAGACTTCCTGCACTAATCGTATATGTACTTGGGGATATGGCCCAAGCGCGGTTCGTGGCAGCTTGCCCCGTACTAATGTCTTTTAGCGTAACCGTTTGATTGGTCAATATATTATTTTTGGTAGTTGTAAAATCAGCTCCAGGAGCAAGGGAGTTAATAGTAACTTTACGTATTAAATGACTTGCTGTAAATAGGCTATTTTCAGTTACATACAAATTACCTTGGCCATCAGATTCCATGCCTGCGAGTTCAGTAAAATTAGCATTAGATCCTGTGCCGTCTGCTATACCTGCCACACTTACATCTCCAGCAAAAGTAGATACGGAGTTGTTTGATACATTTATTGCTCTAATTACATTATAATCATTTACATAGATAATTCCGTTTACTACGGCCACTCCTGTAGGTGCTCTAAATCGTGCTTCGCTTAAAGTTCCATCCACGTGCTGTGGATTAGGTCCTGTTTTGGAGCCTGTAAGCGTGGTAGTTTCTCCACTGTATATATTAATTAATCTAATATTTCCGTTCCAACGATCAGTTACTACTATCTGATTACTGCCATACATCGCTACTCCCCAAGGAAGTCCAAAACGTGCAACACCTGCTGTTCCATCATCAGTACCTTTAGTCATAACAGCGCCTGCCAACGTAGTAACTACGCCAGAAGCTGATATTTTTCTAATAGTTGAGTTATTTTGATCGGTAACATAAAAATTACCATCACTATCCTTGGTAATATCCGTTGGGGTGTCAAACCGTGCGCCGGTGCCAGTTCCATCACTTGATCCTGATGTACCATAACCTGGAAGACCCGTTGTACTGGCTGCTCCAGCAAATGTGGTAACTATTTGTCCGCTTCCTAAACTACCAAAAGCAGATATTTTCCGAATACAATGATTGTCAGCATCAGCCACATAAATATTGCCGCTCGCATCACTTTCTAATCCTTTGGGATTTCGGAAAGTAGACTGTGTACCTGTTCCGTTTTTGTAACCCTCAGATAAAGCAGTACTTTGTAAACTACCCGCTCTTATATAAAGTAGATTGTTTGCAATAACCCTAACTTTATTCTGTTCAGAGATATACATTTTTCCGCTATTATCAAAACATATGCCGGCAGGAGAAGCAAAATAAGTGTTGGTTAAAGCTGCACCAGAGGTAGACTCATACTTGGTATAAATGTCGTCATTTGCTTTACCTGCAAAAGTTACCACGTTTTGCGAGTAACCTGTATTTACTGCAAAAAGTAGAATAAGTAAGGTTATGTTGTTTTTTTTCATGGAGGTCATTCTTTTAGATAGTGGCGATGTAGTGATTAACATTTTGTTCTATGGTATTTTGAATATTATCATACGTTCTAGGCACAAATTTTTCGCCCGTTATCTTTTCAAAAAGTTCAATGTATCTTTCAGAAATAGAATTAACAAACTCCGGAGACATAACAGGAATTAGTTGTCCTTCTTTACCCTGAAAGCCTTCAGAAATCAACCATTGTCTCACAAATTCTTTGGATAATTGTCTTTGAGTTTCACCTTTAGCTTGCATTTCTTCGTAAGTGTCTGCATAGAAATAACGAGAAGAGTCAGGTGTATGAATTTCATCTATGAGATAAATTTTGTTGTCTAACTTACCAAACTCATATTTGGTATCTACCAAAATAAGTCCCCTAGTTTTGGCAAAATTATTACCATACTCATACAGCGCTAGCGCATAGGCTTTCAACTGTGCTAATTCTGTCTTATTAATTATTTTTTGCTCCAGAATTTCTTCATAGCTGATATCCAAATCGTGTCCACTTTCTGCTTTAGTTGTTGGTGTAAGGATAGGAGTAGGTAATTTATCGTTTTCACGTAAACCGTCTGGTAAGCTAACACCACATACTTCTCTTTTACCTTCAGCATACTCTCTCCAGGCATGTCCTGCTAAGTAGCCTCTTACCACAAACTCCACAGCATAAGGATTACAATTAATACCAACAGTTACATGCGGATCAGGCTCTGCTATTTTCCAATTAGGTACTATATCCTTCGTATCGTTTAAAAACTTCGAGGCTATCTGGTTTAATACTTGACCTTTGTAAGGTATCGCGCTTGGCAATACGTGATCAAAGGCAGAGATTCTATCACTGGCCACCAATACTATTCTATCATGGCCGATGTTGTATACATCTCTAACCTTGCCTCGTCTAAAATCAACCTGATCTTTAAAGAAAAAATTGGTTGATACTAATGCTGTTTCTTGTCCCATTGCGCTCATCTTCTATTAAGAAATTCGATTCAAAAATATAAATAACTCTGTTTCGTCTATTGTTACAATTTACTAACGTACAGATTCCAAAAACTTTAAGGTATCTATATTATCTGCAAAATCTTGTATATCAGGGTTTTGTGATTTTCCAAACGGAACTATATCCGGATGAGAATAGTTACCCACAATACATTGTATTTCATCTGTGTTTTTTTCTACAAACTCATCTACTTCCCCTAATGAATTATAAAACGCATAGTTAAGACAAGCCAATGGAGCATGTATATCGAGTCGTTCTTTAGGTAAAACAAACCCTGTATCTAGATGCTGCTCTCCATTCATGAGCAATATGGCTCTATGGTAGGTGTAGTTGTTAGCGTATTTATTATGATTAGATAGCTCTTTGTAGGTCATAAAATGATCTAAAATCCTTACAATATCCATGTTTTTAGGCAAATAAAGGAAGCTAACATTACGACATCCTAAACCATAATGTTTAAATACATCGTGCGCTAGATTGTTTAAATCCTCATCACTTTCACTTCCGTCCAGCACGGCAATGGACTTTCTATTCTTTCTAAGCAAATTGGGTATATGCTTAAAATAATATTGGAAGTATCGAAATGAATTATTACTTCCTGTTGCAATAACCGCGTCAATAGAATCTAGCCGTTCAACGATGTGTATTCGGTCTATTAAACCATTTGTCACCAAAAAATCAACGATATACAGCATAACATACTTATCATCGCTACTCGGTTTTACGATAGCATTGTGTCCGCTTAATAGGGTACAAAGTAGATCATGGAAACCTACCATAGGTATGTTTCCCGCCATGATTAAACCTATTTTCTTAGGAACCGATGTAAACGCATAAGAAGCACTAAATATTTCTAAATTATCTGTGTAAAGTATTGATTTCCAGTGGTTTATGGCTTGCCAATAACTTTCGGCAGTTAACCAATTATTTTCATAATAGGTTTTTTGTATGGCTTCATTTAAAGCCTCGTTTGAAGCATTAAACGAATCTCCTAGTTTTACTAAAACTGATTGTATCTCCGATTTTGAAATCATAAATGAGCTGCAAAGTTCTTTTTTCTTAATAAAATGTTAACCATTACTTGATTTTGTTATCCATATTTTACACGAAATTCGAAGATTATGATTTGGAAAAAATTAGAAGGCGAACCACTTAAGCGGGATATTATGGTGGAAATTGAAGACGCCTTGAAAGCAGAAAAAGGAAACAATGTAAAAGTGTGCATAGGATCCGACTCGCAAGTAAAGGCTGAAATTACTGAATTTGCAACAGCCATAGTTTTTCTGAGAGAAGGCCGTGGAGGTTTTGTTTTTGTGAAGAAATATGTCTCTGAGCATAAGTTTACTATAAAAGAAAGAATGATCCAAGAAGTAGCTGACAGTGTTCAGTTTGCCTATAAAATTTGCCATATATTAGATAAGTACGATACAGCATTAGAAGTACATGCCGATATAAACACAGATCCTAATTTTAAATCTAATGTGGCACTTAAAGAAGCAATGGGATATATTTTAGGCATGGGTTACACTTTCAAGGCTAAACCTGATGCCTTTGCAAGCACGTATTGTGCTGGAAAAGTAGTCAGCTGATTTTCATAATGAGCATCACCACTTTAAAATGAGTACTATCTTTGCCTCATGATTAAAATAGCCCTTATTGCTCACGATGGTAAAAAAGCCTCCATGGTAGACTTTGTGCTAAAGCGTCTCGATTTTTTCAATAGACAAGATGTGGACATAGTAGCGACGGGTACCACCGGCAGCATGATTGTAAATGCAGGTGTCGAAAAAGCACAGCGTGTGGCAAGCGGTCCTATGGGTGGCGATGCCGAAATTGGAGCTATGGTGACCAGAGGAGAAATAGAAGCTATTATTTTTTTTAGAGATCCGCTAGACAAACATCCGCATGATGTAGATATTAGTATGCTAATGCGCTTGTGTGACGTACATAATGTTCCATTAGCTACCAATTACAAAGCAGCAGATATTTTAGTGACCTATTACACCAAGTTATAATGCCGAGAATAATAGCCTTAGACTATGGAGGTAAACGCACCGGAATAGCCACAACAGATCCCCTTCAAATTATAGCGACTCCCCTTATAACGGTAGAAACCAGAGATTTAATGGATTTTCTGACCACTTATTTTCAGAAAGAAGAGGTAAGTGATATGGTTGTAGGCCAGCCTAAGCGACATGATGGAAGTTTTTCGGCTATAGAGCAATATATCTTGGAATTTATTGAAAAATTTAAAACTACTCATCCGTCTGTTAAAGTGCATCGTATCAACGAAATGTACAGTTCTCAAGATGCGATGCAGGCACTTATTCATAGTGGTGTAAAAAAGAAAGACCGACGAGACAAGAAATTGTTGGATAGCACGGCAGCAACCTTACTTTTGCAAGAGTTTTTATACGAATAATGATTTATCCAATACGCGCCTTCGGAGATCCTATTTTACGTGCCAAATGCCAAGAAATAACTGCATTTGATGACAATTTTAAAAAATTAGTAGCTGACATGTACGAAACGATGGATGCTAGCGATGGCGTTGGTCTAGCTGCTCCACAAATCGGAAAAAATGTTCGTCTGTTTTTAATAGATTCTACAGTATTTGATTCCGAAAAAGAAAATATTGGAGTCCGAAAAGCTTTTGTAAACCCACAAATTGTGGAAGAAACGGGAGAGGAGTGGCCCTTTGAAGAAGGATGTTTAAGCATACCTGACGTGAGAGAAGATGTGTTACGAAAGCCTACACTGATCTTAAAATTCCAAGATGAAACAGGACAACATTTTCAAGAAAGATATGATGGTATGACCGCTCGTGTTATACAGCATGAATATGACCATATTGAAGGAGTACTTTTTATTGATCATGTATCTGCGTTTAAACGACAACTAATTAAAAGTAAACTGACCAATATTAGCAAAGGAAAAGTTAATGTCAGATACCGAATGAAGTTTCATAAAGGTAAGTGATGCACAAGTATTTTGCGTTATACAGACCTTTAAATTTATTTTTTATCACCTTAGCGCAATTACTGTGCGCCTATTATTTAGATCCTTATGCCTCGATTAGCTCTCTTATCGCTAAAGGAATACTATGGCTCATACTGGGAACCGTAGCCTGTTCTTCTTTCGGATATTGGATAAATGATTTTTTGGACAAAGAAAGAGATTCGATAAACAAAGTAAAGACTTTTGACATTTCGACCTTGCCAACATTTGTTATATATTTACATCTTTTTGTTTTGGTAATCCTTGCAGTTTTCTCAGGCTTAATGCTGAGTCCTCTTTTTTTATACATCAATCTGCTAACTCTCTTCTTACTTAGTCTTTATAGTTTAATTTTAAAAAACATCGCATTTTTGGGCAACCTGCTCATTGCTTTTTTAAGTTTTGTAAGCATTTTTATGCTGTTGTTTTTATTTCCTGATATAGATTATGCGCTGTTATTCCATTTTGCCACGCTGGCTGGCGTATTAACGCTTTGTCGTGAACTCATAAAGGATGGTGAAGACGCAGAAGGTGATCGGATAACCGGTGCAAAAACAGTACCTATTGTTTTCGGAACATCTACACTTAATATATCCGTTTACGTTTTGCTGATATTTATTATTTCATTCTCGGTTATGTCACTTTACCACCAAAGTATGTATTTCCCTGCTGCTTTGCGTAATGTTTATTATTCATATTATTTGCTATTCATACTTATACCGTTATATGCCATCGCAGTGGAAGTGCGATACGCACAAGACAAACACCAATATGCTAAGCTCAGCTTAAGGCTTAAATATGTGTTAGCTACTGGTATTTTGTCCATTTTATTCTTTTAATTTTTTACCAATGAAATTATTACTTGGATCTAATTCACCCCGAAGAAATGAGCTACTTGCGCAAATGGGGTACACCTTTAAGAAAGTAGCTATAGACTGTGATGAAGCATTTGATATTGAAATGCCAGCTACAGAAGTTGCTGAATATTTGGCCCGTCAAAAGTCTAATGCATACATTACCTTGCAAAAAAATGAGTTACTTATTACTGCAGACACTGTGGTTATAAGCAACAATACCATTTTAAATAAACCACAAAATAGAGATGAGGCATTTCAGATGCTAAGTCAATTGAGCAACGCTACACATCTTGTACAAACTGGATTTTGTTTACGTACCTTGGAAAAGACCATTTCGAGCGAATGCATCACCGAGGTTACCGTGCATGTTCTGAGTCCAGAAGAAATATATTTTTACATAGACAAATATAAACCATACGATAAGGCAGGAGCTTACGGCATACAAGAATGGTTTGGGTTAGCAAAAGTTAAGCACCTCAAAGGATGCTATTTTAATGTTGTTGGATTACCTTGCTCTGCAATACATAAACGTTTAAAAGACGATTATGGAGTCTAAGTTTTGGTTAATACCGTTAATTATTATAGGATTACGTCATAATTCTTGTGCGCAAGATAAACCTAAAAAATGGGCTGTTGTAACGGCTTATGAAGCAAGTTATACAGGAACAAATGGCATTATTCATGCACAATATACCAAAAAACAACATCAATTTGAAGCTGGACTAAACTATAACTTCTCAGATGGTTTTAGTAATAATCCTGTCTTAGGAATTGGCATGGCATACGGATTAGAAATACTAACGAATGATAAATGGAGTGTCACTGCAGGCATAAACTATCGTAGGCAGAAACCGTTGGCTATTGTCAATATTCAGATTCTGACCTATACGCAAGGATTGGTATATAATCTTAATCCAAAGTTAGCTGTAACCTCAAGACTGGGTTACGGTGTTGCTGTTGAAAGAGCCGCAAGTGCTGGTAATTTTTCCCAAAACAATAATGTAACCGGTAGTTTTGCTCTAGGATGCGTAATTTATTTATAATTTTTTCGTCAATAGCTATAGGCGGCTGTGGCAATAATAATCCGCTTCCCAATCAGGTTTTGCTTTATGGACACGGAGGTGGTGGATTTGACAATTCTGCTCTGTTTGCTCCTAATAGTGTGCCATCGATGAAAGAATCGATTGAAAAATACCAGTTAGATGGCATAGAGGTTGACGTGCAGTTTACAAAAGATACGGGCTTAATAGTATTCCACGATGGATACCTAGAAAGTGCGACGCAATGCAAAGGAAAAATTAATGCTATTCACCTTAAAGATGCAGCGGGTTGTTATTTTAGAGATCAATTCTACAATAAATACAGTGCGCAAGTCATAACATTCGATAGCTTAGTTACGCTCATGAATACGGTCTGGATGGATAAGTATTTGTCAATCAACCTACAAAGCAATTTTGACGTGCCTTACAAGAAAGATTCGCTGGCACACTATTTTCATGAAAAAATGACTGCCTTTAAGAGTTTGGATAAGATTACGATTGAATGTAACGACGCCAATTTTCTCTATTTTTTAGAACGAGAAAATAAGGAGTATAAAAGCTACTTGATAGCAAACATAGATTCTAAATCTGCTAATGAGGTATACCGATTTAAGTTGGACGGTATTGTGAGTTTTTTTGAAAATAGAGATGATATAATTGAAAAGGATCTAACAGATAGCGGTAAGGTTATTTTTATTTATGGCGCAAAGTTACCTTCGGATTACGCAAAATATAACTACACCTATGTTACTGCGATGCAAGTAGACAATCCCGTGGTTGCCCTAAAATTTTTTAGAAATCAATAACAAATTAGCCTGATTAGCTAGCTGTCAAATTATATAAGTCTTCGTATTCGGCAAGGTAGGTTCTCAGTTTACGTCTCGCGACAAATATCCTAGTTTTTACCGTTCCTATTGGGATACCTATTTTTTCTGCTATTTCATGGTATTTATAACCCAAAGTGTTCATTTCAAAAGTTATTCTTAAATCATCAGCCAGCATATCAATAGCTGCGTCTAGGTCCTTACGAATAAACTTAGCCTCACCATCATTATAGGCATTAAAATTCTTAGCGGTGTCTATAATGTACTGATCATCCTGAGTGTCCATAAACGTACTCCTTTTGGTAATTCGTCTATAGTTATTTATAAATGTATTACGCATGATGGTAAATAACCACCCTTTGAGATTTGTACCTTCTTTAAACTTAGAAGAATATAACATTGCCTTTAAAAACGTTTCTTGCACAAGATCATTTGCGTCGTCCATATTTTGCGTAAGCTGTAACGCATAATTTCTCAGAATTCTTTCATTCTGCTGCATTTTTACTTCGAAAGGTAGGGTTGTATTTTTCATTTTCTTTGCTTAATCAAGTTCAAAGCTAACCAAGAATTTATTTATTTTGAGCTTTTTGTTTAAGGTTAATTTAAAATGGCTAAACAAAAACGCAAACCCATCTATTTATATGGGTTAACAACGTATCAGTAATACTTATAGACCTATTTTTTTCTTGAATTTACCCGTTCAAATTATTAAATATATTTTATTTTTTTGAAACAAAACAGAATAGCTGATGTTTGTACCTCATATGATAGCTTCAGCAAGCAGAGTAGAAAGATTTAATGCCGCTCACCGGTTACACAATCCTAATTGGAGTGATGAAAAAAATATCCAATTTTATGGCCTTTGCAATAATGCCAATTACCATGGTCATAATTACAATATAATTGTTAAAGTGACCGGAGAAGTAGATCCTGAATCAGGTTATCTCCTAGATTTAAAGGTTCTCAAGGACATTATTAGAGAAGAAGTTACTTACAGATTCGACCATAAAAATTTAAATCTCGATGTAGAAGATTTTAAAGAACTTATACCTACAGCAGAGAACATTGCCTTTGTCGCATGGCACAGAATTAGGGAAAAATTAGAACCTAAATTATCGTTACACATAACATTATACGAAACAGACCGAAATTTTATAGAATATGACGGACAATAATAAACACGACTCAAAACTTTGCAACGCAAGTCTTGACACTCCCATGAAAAGCAATGCATTTGACATGAGTGACGATGATAAAATTGCTAAAATCCAAGAGCATTTTACCGCAATAATGGAAACGCTAGGATTAGATCTTACTGATGACAGTCTTAGTCAAACTCCAAAAAGAGTTGCGAAAATGTATGTGAAAGAGATTTTTAGTGGATTAAATCCAGCCAATAAACCATCAGTGACTTTATTTGAAAATAAATATGGTTACAATCAAATGTTGGTTGAAAAAAACATATCCCTATACTCGATGTGTGAGCATCATTTTGTTCCTATTATAGGTAAAGCACATGTTGCCTATATTGCCAATGGCAAAGTGATTGGTCTTAGCAAAATACACCGTATGGTGAAGTATTACGCCAAAAGACCACAAGTACAAGAAAGACTCACTAAGCAAATTACCGAAGCACTCAAAGCCACATTGGGAATTGAAGATGTAGCGGTAGCTATTGATGCACGTCACATGTGTGTAGAATGTAGAGGGGTTGAAGATGTTACATCTAGCACCATTACTTCAGCATTATCCGGACAATTCCTTAATGAACCCACTCGTTCAGAGTTTTTAAGATTTATTGGCGTCTAAATTACTTTCTTTGTACCTCTTGTAGACAAATGATACACGGTATAGGATTAAGTAAAAGTTACGGAAATTTAGAAGTACTAAAATCAGTTGATATTAGCATCAATACAGGTGAAATTGTTTCAATAACAGGTCCTAGTGGAGCTGGTAAATCAACTTTACTCCAACTTCTCGGAACGCTTGATCTACCTAAAAGCGGTAGTGTAAAGTACGATGGGATAGATGTTTCTTCGCTCACGGCCAAAAATATGGCAAATTTCAGAAACGAAAATATTGGTTTTATTTTTCAATTTCATCACTTACTACCCGAATTTACGGCAATTGAGAACGTATGTATGCCTGCATTTATTAAAGGACTCAGTAAAAGTGATGCAGAGGCTAGGGCTAAGGAATTACTGTCAATGCTGGGCTTAGCTGATAGATTAGAACACAAACCCAATGAACTTTCAGGAGGTGAGCAACAACGCGTAGCAGTAGCTAGAGCCCTTATGAATAAACCAAAAGTAATCTTTGCAGATGAGCCCAGTGGTAATTTAGATACTGAAAATGCCAATGAGTTACATCATCTTTTTATGAAACTACGGGATGAATACGGACAAACCTTCGTTATTGTAACCCATAACCAAGATTTGGCGGATATGGCAGATAGATGTATTCAAATGAAGGACGGGCAAGTAATTGCTTAAACGAAGGATAGCTCCGAATCATTTTTTTTGTTTTGAAACAAATTATTTAAAATACTAGACCGTTACTCCTGTTTACCTCCATTTTATTTTTGAAATAGTATAAATACCTGATAACTCATACCTATTTACTAATAACCATTTTATACTTTTGCACCAATGAATTTAGTAGTTAAAAACTTACCAACCAGTTACAACGCCCATTATCTTGAAATGCTATTTGCCAAGTACGGGGAAGTAGAGTATGCAAAAGTAGTGTATGACCGCGTAACAAAAGAACCTACAGGGACTGGATTCGTGGAGTTTGTAAAAGATGACGACGGCGATAAGGCAATTGCTGAAATGCATGGCAAAGAATTTCACGGTAAAGAACTGATAGTAGAAAAAGCTAAACCTAGAAAGGTTAATATTTGGAGCTAATTCAGAGATTTAGCATTCACAAAAAAAGCATCATGTAATTTACACGATGCTTTTTTTGTGAATGCTCATTTATCTATTTTAATAAAATCCAGATCCTCCCGTAGCTAATGATCCTGTTGGTTTAGGATTAATACACATTACAGGAGTTTTTTGGGCACTATTGACTACCTGTTCAGCATAACTGCCCACAAATAAATCAGCTATTTTAGCATTTTCTGCATGTGTCATTATCATGATAAGGTCTGCATTTATTTCATCTGCATACTTGATGGTGTCTTTCCCTAAGTGATCAGGATATTCTCTATCATCTAGTAATTTAGTTACAAACTTTACTCCATGTTGATTAAATATCCCTTCAGCTTGAATAAGATTCGCTCTGATTTTACGCTCTATAAATTCATCATTACCCATTTCCATAATGACATGGATAGTAGAGTTATACTTTTGGCCAAGTTTAACCGCCCAGTCAATCTTTTGGCGACTTGTTTTAGTTAAATCTATTGGTAACACAATATTATCAAACTTAGGATCTGTGCGCTTCTCTTTAACGGCAATAACCGGTCTTGTAGAAATTCTGATTACCCGAGATGTAGTACTTCCCGTAAATTGCTCTATACCATTTGCACCATTGGTACCCATTACGATTGAATCACAATTACTTTCTTCAGCTACACGATTGATTACCTTGTATGGTTTTCCTTCTTCTACGCGTGTATTTACACGCGCATTAGGCCACTTTTCCAGCAACTCTACTTTTATATCTTCCAGTTTATGTTTGATTTTATCCCTCAAAAGAGCAACCTCACTATCATTCATAAAAAGTGCTTGCAGTTTTGATTTTGAAATAACGTGTAATAGCGTAATTTCATCATCAAATAGATTAGCCATTTCTACAGCATAATAAACTGCGTTTAACGATGTATCCGAGAAATCTAAAGGAACTAAAATAATGTGATCTTTGGGAGTTGTTATATCTGTCATAAAAATTGTATAAACTTGCCGCAAAGATACAAGGGATTAGGTAGTGAAACAATTAACAGAGACTGAACTTATCGTAAATTATGATGGTTCTATATATCACTTAGGCATTCAACCTGAGCATATATACGATACGGTAATCACCGTAGGTGACCCCGAAAGGGTAGAACAAGTTACTAAATACTTTGATAGACTTGACTTTAGCGTACAAAACAGAGAGTTTAAAACTTGTGGGGGTTCTTTAAATGGAAAAGACATTACTGTGCTTTCCACAGGCATTGGAACAGATAATATTGATATTGTACTTAACGAAATCGCATTTTTACGCAATTATAACCTCGAAACCAGAACCCAAAATAGGAACTTAATACCACTTCAAGTCATCCGTTTGGGCACATCAGGAAGCGTTTCCAAAGAACATAAACTCGATAGTATTGTGTACAGTAAAAATGCAATTTCATTTGACGATCTATTTCAATTCTACGTACATAGTTTTGATGAAATTATTTTTGATAATAAAAATTTTCCTGTCATTGGGTGCAATCAAGACTTAGAAAAAAAGTTTGCTAAATATCAACCTAGTCTCACGCTTACAACCAAAGGCTTTTATGGTCCACAATTTCGAAACGCACAAATAGAACCCAAGTTTAGCTTAGCCCAAATAATTGAACTTAAATATAAAGATGTAGCTATTGGTAATATAGAAATGGAAACAGCAGGCATTTACGGGATGTCCAAGTTGTTGGGTTTCGACGCTATATCCATTAACGCTATTTTAGCCGACAGACTGGATAGCAAGTTCAGTTTAAACCCGCAACAAACTATTGAACGTATGATTACCGAGTGTCTTGAAATTATATGCAGTTAACACTGGTTGAAGTCATATCAAAAAAACAAAAAAAGCTATTTCATCAGTTTAGCCGTGATTTATATGCCAGTGATCCTGAATTTATCAGTCATTTAGATCAAGACATTGAGCGAATCTTTTCGAAACAGGAAAATTCCGAATTTGACGCGGGAGATGCCAAGCGCTGGTTAGCCTACAGCAACGGTAAAATCACAGGAAAAATAGCTGCATTTTATAATATAAATACGCATCAATTTGGACTTGGATTTTTTGATGCTATAAATGAGCAAAAAGTAGCCAATGTATTATTTGACGCGGGCATAACCTGGTTAAAAACAAAAGTAGCAACGCTTGATAGGGTAGAGGCTCCTGTTAATTTTGGTGAACGTGATAAGTTTTGGGGACTTTTAGTAGAGGGTTTTAAATCGCCCTCATATCAAGAAAACTATAATGCGCCCTATTATCAAGCACTTTTTGAAAACTACGGTTTTGTTAAAAAAATAGAACAAACTACCAGTGAAGCCCGACCTGTAGATATTGATTATTCTAAATACAAAAGATTTACCGACCGACTAACCACTGACGGTAATCTTAGAGCTGAGCACTTTAAACAAAAAGAAATGGCTCGTTTTGTGCGTGATTTTACCACTATTTACAATCAAGCTTGGAAACAACATGAGCATTTTGTTCCGTTCTCTGAAGAGCGCGTCATGAAACTTTTTGAAGAGATGAAACCTATCATTCGTGAAGACATTTTATGGTTCTTGTATGATGGTAATCGGCCTATTGCTTTTTATCTAAGTATTATCGATTTGAATCAGATTCTTAAACATCTGAATGGGAATATGAACCTGTTAGGGAAAATAAAATTTCTTTGGTATAAACAAAAAACTAAGATCACTAAAATAAGAGGGATTATTTTTGGGGTAATTCCAGCGTTTCAGAACAAAGGAGTCTATAGTATTTTAATTATGAAAATGGCAGAAATAATGTCGCAAGACGCTGATTTACAAAGTACTGAGTTAGCGTGGATCGGAGACTTTAATCCTAAAATGCATGCACTTTTCAAGAGTGTAAAAGCTGTTAAAACGAAGGTTCATTACACATTTGAAAAACTTTTATAATATAGCTTGCATTGGTAAATTATAATTCTACATTTGCAGCCGCAATAGCGAAAAGAATATGATTCCTTAGCTCAGTTGGTAGAGCATTACACTTTTAATGTAGTGGTCCTGGGTTCGAGTCCCAGAGGGATCACAAACAAAGCCTTTCAGAAATGAAGGGCTTTTTTTGTTGCACTAAATTACTATAAGGCAGCACAAACGCCATCCATTTTTTAAAAGATTAGAGTCTGTTTATATTTGCCCTAATAATGAGTAAATTCCAATCTAAAGATCCTGATTTCGAGCGAAAAATCAGAAATAGGCTCAGTGGACAGCATTTTATGCATCTCATGGGTTTTGATCTGACGACCATAAAAGCAGGTGAAGTAACTGGAGAGATGGATCTTGCTCAGAAACACCTTCAACAATATGGTTTTGTGCACGGGGGCGTTACGGCAACTATTCTTGATATTACTATGGGATTTGCAGCGTACAGCCTAATGCCTTTGGGAAAAGGGGTAGTTACCGCGAATATTAGTGTTGATTATTTAAACCCCGGCAGCGGCGATAAAATAATAGCGATAGGTGAGGTAGAAAAACCCGGAGGTAAAATGGTGTTTTGTACCGGAAAAGTATACACGGAAAAAGATGGCGTGCTCACGCTGATAGCATCTGCAAGAAGTCTAATGGCAGTTATTGATGCAGCAATTGACATATAGAAATGCAACTCAATTGAGTGTGTAAAAGATGACACATTAATATGGTTTTTTTTTATTTTATTCGGTGTTATTTATTATGACACTAGTTTTTAACAATTTGAGTTTAAAATTTCGTAAATTACTTGTTACGATCCTACTTGTAACGATAGGTGTTACTTTATCAAATAACACCTGTTTTGCCCAGTCTAAATCGAATAAAGGAAAGGATTTTTGGGTTGGATATATGCTTCATTACAGCGGAAATAGTGCAGGTCATTCGTTGTACATAACTAGTGATAGTGCGACTACAGGAACAGTCAGTGTACCCGGACAAAGCTGGTCTAAAACATTTTCGATCACGGCCAATTCTGTAACAGTCGTTACCATACCCGCATCGGTGGTGTATAACAGCTGTTCGGATTGCATAACTACCAGAGGAGTTCATATTACCGCTGCAAAAGACGTGGTAGTATACTCGCACCAGTACCTTGGAAACCAGTCTGATGCGACACTAGTATTACCCACAAGAACCTTAGGGAAAGACTATTATACTATGGGATATATCCAAGCGAATGCCACCGGAGGAACAGGAAAGAATGTATTTGCAATAATTGCCGTTAAGGATAATACCAAGGTCAGAATTACACCTACTCAAGCACTTACCAAGAATGGAGGCGGCACTTTAGCTGCAAATACACCATATGAAATAACTTTGGACGAAGGTGAATTATACCAAGGCTTTGCAGCAAGTAGCACTCCTTCTGTTTCTGATTTAACAGGCACACATATAGAAGTTATTGATACAGGCGCCAATGCTAATTGTAGGACAATTGCTGTATTTTCAGGTAGTTCGTATACCCCTATTAACGCTGGATGTACTGGAGGTATAGCCTCTGGTGATAACTTGTACGAACAAATGTATGCAACAAATTCTTGGGGAAACAGATTTATATTAGTACCTGCACTCGGTCGCGTTAGTGATAATTTTAGATTTGTAGCCTCACAAGACAATACAGAAGTAATTGTTTTTCAAGCCGCTGGTGCACCATTTAGTTACTACATAAATAAAGGTGAATTTGCTCAATTATCAGATGAAAGCGCTATTCGCTATGTAATTGCAACAAAACCGATAATGGTTGGTCAATTTCAAAAAACAGCAAGATGCGATGGCAATACCAATTCTATGGGTGATCCCTCAATGACTATTTTAAATCCATTAGAGCAAACACTAACCGATATTACACTGTATTCCAGTCAGTATTTTGACATCGATAACCACTACATTAATGTTGTGATACCCACCTACGCCGCATCATCGTTCCGAGTAGACGGGGCATCGGCTTCCTTCACTGCAGTGCCTAAAAACTCATCTTATAGTTATACTAGGCTTACCGTATCAGCAGGTAATCATAGGTTAAAAGCCAATGCGGGATTCATAGCTACCGCTTATGGAGAAGGTCAATATGAAAGTTACGGATACGCTGCAGGTGCTAATATTAAAGATTTGACTGCTGTAGCTAAGGTTACCAATTCTGCTCAAAACAATGAAATATCCAATTGTATAGGTTCGCCTACTCAATTTGCCGGATCGGCAGAATACTCAGTAGTGAAATGGGAATGGGATTTTGGCGATGGTACACGAGATAGTGTACAAAACCCATCACATACTTACACTGATACTGGTAGCTATACAGCGACTATGTATAGTTATAAACCTGCATTTGACGGTTGTAGTAACTTTGATTCATCGCAAGTAGAGATAAGAATTTACGATGTGCCCACCGCTGCCATTACAAAATCCAGTCTTTGTGACAGCGTTACAGCTACTTTTTCAGAAGTAAGCACATTCCCGTCTCCAGAGCAACACTTAACCACCCGATGGAGTATTAATGATGGAGCATATTCTTATGGCAGGAATTTCACTCATTTATTTGACACCATTGGCAAGTTTAAACTTTTTATGGAAGTAACGTCGAAACATAACTGCAAGGCGAGTATTATCGATTCGGTAGTAGTTAGTCCTAATCCAGTTGCTATGTTTATTCCAAAGGATGTATGTTTTTATGATACTGCTTATCTAAACAGTACGTCAACCATTACATCAGGTTCCTTAGCCAGTTATTCTTGGGAAACAAGTGATGGTGGTGGAAATTTAGACTCTCTTAATGCTCATTATTTCGCCGATTCTGGAAAATACTACGTTTCCCTTTTTGTAACGTCAGATAGTGGCTGTAGCGGATTTTACAATGATTCTTTATACAAATACCCTAGAATGGATGTGTCATTTACGCACAATGATACCTGTTTTGGCAATGGAAACATATTTACAAATAACACCTCTAAAGATGGAGGACAATATACAGATACCACTTGGTATACATCAGCATTAGATACCGCACATACATACAACTATGGCAAGCTTTTCGATATCGTTGGAACATATAGCGTAACGCTGGTTATGGAGCAAGATAATTACTGCAGGGATTCATTTGTTCGAACCGTAGATATTCATCCTTTGGTTGTTCCTGACTTTAGCTTTAGCAATACTTGTTTTGGAGATACAACGGTATTTACGGATGCATCCACCATATCTAATGGCACATATACCGTCAATTGGACTGACGGTGCGGGTGGCTCATTTAGTAACCCATACAAAACAAAATATAACTCAGCTGGTATAAAAACCATGACACTAACGGTTACTTCTGATAATGGTTGTATAACCGATACTACCAAACAAATCACAATTACGAATCCTCAAATAATCAAACTTAACAAAGCGGATGGTTGTGCCGGAACGGTACAACAAATCAGCTCTACCAATTCTATGGGTCTTGATAGTTTTGCTCAATATGAATGGAAAATAAACGGGGCAACTGCTTCTACGGATTCGCTATTTAGCAACTTACGAAATGGTAAAGGTGTTAAAAAAATACTACTAGAAGTAACGTCAAAAAACGGATGTAAGATCAGTAAATTAGATAGTTTTACGGTTTTTGAAGCTCCAAAAGCTGCATTTAATGTCACAGAAGTTTGCACGAAACAGAATCTCTTGCCTACGGATATGTCAACCATAACCTCACCTAGCACCATTGATAACCACAAATGGTATGTGAACGGAGTGCTCACTTCTGTTGATCAAAATCCAACAATTACCACAACTAGTTATGGAACTAAAACAATTAAATTAATAACCACAAGCAATAATAATTGTAAGGACAGTATCTCCAAAAATGTAGAAGTACGACCTTTGCCGGTGGGTGGATTTAATTTTAGCAATACCTGCTTTGGAGAACTAACTCAATTTACGTCAAACGCCTCAATACCTGCTGGAACTATAAGCAGTACCACCTGGAAAATAGATAATTCAAACTTTACTGGTCTTGCCCCGAGTTATACTTTCCCGGCAGCGGCAACCTATAACGTGTCTCAGGTTACACTTAGTAACTATGGTTGTAAAGACTCCATTGCAAAAGAGGTAATCATAAACCCATTACCTGTAATTGATATTAGCCTTAATTCTTACATAGGCTGTGAGCCTTTCGATGTTGTGGTAATAAATAACTCTACTGTGGCAAGCGGTGTTATATCAGACTACCTATGGACATGGGGCGATGGACAAGTGAGTGCTGGCATTGCAAACGGACATACTTATGTTAATCCTAATTCATATACAATCAAGGTAAGTGCAACTACTGATAAAGGATGTAAAGACTCTTTAACCTTACCTACACAAGTTGTGGTAAATAAAAATCCAAAGGCAGATTTTTCATTTACACCATTAGAGCCTAGTAACATTACTGAATATGTTACTTTTAAAGATTCTTCTTCCTTAGATGTAATAGCGTGGGACTGGATAACGAGCGACGGTGGTATATACTCTGGGAGTTCTAGTGTTAATCACAGTTTTGCAGATTCGGGAAGTTACTTCGTAACCTTAACCGCAACCAATGCCAATGGATGTCAGGATGATATTACCAAATTAGTCTATGTGAACGCAGACCTATTTGTGCACCTTCCTAATGCTTTTACGCCAAATGGAGATCCCTTGAATAGCCACTTTGGTCTGTCAGGTATAACTCAAGGTGTATCACAGTTCAAAATGATGATTTATAATCGTTGGGGCCAACAAGTATTTTACAGTGAAGATGTTAATATTAAATGGGATGGAACCTTCCTTGGAAAACCGGCAGAACAAGGTGTTTACGTATATCGCATGGAATACACTAATCCAAAACAAACCCAATGGTATTATTTTAACGGAGAAGTAAACCTGCTTCGTTAAGCAGTTAAAATTTTAAATTAGACAAAAAACAATCTTAATTGTTAATTCCTTACAGAAAAAGTAAGTGTTAAGTTAACCTATGAATAAAACAATACTCATTACCCTTATTATGTCAATGTTAGGATGCAACACGAATAAAGGAAAAGAAATTCCGCCATTTAACTTTGTCACATTAGAAGGGAAAACGATTACTAAAGATAGCCTGAAAGGCGAAGTTACTATTTTATGCGTTTGGGCCACGTGGTGCGGAGATTGTATTAGAGAGATACCCGAATTAAATGACCTGGTAACTAAGTACAAAGAAAACAACAAAGTGAACTTTATCGCCCTGAGTGACGAGAACGAAGAAACAGTGAGAAAATCTCTATTAAGATTTCCATTTTATTTTGATCACGTAGTAAATGCGGGAGAATACACCAATTTAATAAAAACTGGACTAACTAAGCATTTTCCGCAAGTACTCTTCGTGGATAAAGATCTTAATATCATCTTTGACGTAACTGAGAATAAGGAACATATTTTTGGCGTTTTAGATAATTACATCCAACAAAATTTAAATTAATTTTTTGACGGTTCATTCTAAATCAGCATATCCACAAGTGGAATATGACGCTCAATTTTTCGATTCAATTGATGAAGTGGATGCTAAAAAGTGGAACAGCGCATTAAATGACAAGAATATTTATCTAAGCATACCTTATCTCAGAGCTTTAGAAACAGGCTTGAAAACATATAACTTCAAGTACATTATCTTTTACGATCAAGCTAAAGATCCAATTGGAATTTGTTATTGTCAAATTATTAAAATTACCTCCGCAGATATAGATACTGCCGCATTGGTGCAAAGAATGGGAGGGATGCTACCTCAAAATATTATAAAACGTATAGACTTACGTATACTGATTTGCGGAAACGCCTTTGCCAGTGGCGAAAATGGATTCTGGTTTAAAGATGACGTTATAACTCAAAATGCAATTGAACTTGTAAATAAGGCAATAGAAGACATTCATAACGCTGAAAAAAAACGAGGCAATAAAATTAGTATCACTATGATTAAAGAATTTTGGCCAGCATCTTTTGAGGCAATAAGCTACTTGAAAGAAAAAGGGTGTTTAGAGATAAATATAGATGTGAACATGGTGCTTACTCTAAAAGAAGAGTGGACCCAATTTGACGATTATTTAGATGCGATGAATTCTAAATTCAGGACAAAAGCAAAACAAGTTCTTCAAAAATCTAGCCGCATAGAAATAAGAAAATTTACAGAAGAAACCATACTTATTCACCTTCAAGAAATAGATGAAATGTATAATACTATTGTGGATAAAGCTAACTTTAGCTTTGGAAGATTAAATGCAACCACGTTACTTCTAGTAAAAAAAGCGCTAGGCGATGACTTCTACTTTAATGGATATTTCATGAACAATAAGCTGATTGGTTTTAGCACGGCTACCCATTTCGATAATGTATTAGATGGTAATTTTATTGGGCTGGACTATAATTTCAACCAAGAATTTGCGATGTATCAACGAATGCTTTATGATTTTGTGGAGCATGCGTTACAAGTGAAAGCTAAGTACGTGCGAATTGGCCGTACTGCCGAAGAAATAAAAAGTGGGATAGGAGCTTTACCTGTAGAAATGAAATTTTATGCTAAACATAGAAATAAAATAAAAAATGCCTTACTAAAACCCTTTGTAAACAAACTTGAACCAAGTAATTTTGAACTTAGAAAGCCATTCAAGTCAGAATACTATCGTTAACTAGATGGACTCCATAACTCAAATTGTATTAGGTGCCGCAGTAGGGGAATTTGTTCTCGGCCGTAAAGTGGGCAATAAAGCTATGCTTTGGGGTGCCATTGCAGGTACCATTCCGGATTTGGATGTTTACCAGTCACTCATTTTTGATACCCTAAGAGCAAATGAGTTACATCGTGGTTTTTCGCATTCTATATTATTTAGTGTCATTTTCGCACCCATTTTAGCTTGGTTAGTTAGTCATAAAGAAAAATGGACCTTAGCTTTACTTATTCCTATAATACTCGGTTTTCCACTAATTAGTATATCTAATATTGCTGTTAAATTGGGTTTAATGGGTGTGATCGGCGTCATACTTTACTTTACCCTAAAAAACAACTATACACCTTCTAATGCATCACAAAAAGAATGGCGAAACTTAATGTTTTGGAGTCTGATAACGCATCCTTTATTAGATTGTCATACCACTTGGGGCACTCAACTATTTTGGCCATTACCTTATAAACTTGCATGGAATAATATTTTTGTAGTTGATCCACTGTATACAGTGCCTTTCTTATTGTGTGTAACTGCAGCTATGTTTTACGCACGAGAGTCTAAAACACGAAAATGGCTCAACTACACAGGAATAGTACTGAGTACTACCTATATGCTATGGTCGCTAGGGGTAAAATGGTACACTTATCGCATTTTTGAAGATAATTTAGAAGCAAAAGGAATAATCTACAGCCGTTTAACTACCGTGCCCACACCAGCAAATACATTCTTATGGAGTGCAACAGCTGATGGCGATTCTGTATTATACACTGGCTTATATTCCATATTCGACAAGGATAAGAATGTAGATTTTATTAGCGTACCAACTAATCATGAACTCTTAAATCAAGTAACAGATACAACATTACTCAACCGGCTAAACTTTTTATCTAAAGATTGGTACGTAGTGAGCCTGGATTCTAATAGCTATCCTATTTACAGTGATGCCAGATACGGTCCAATGTATATTGAACCCAATAAACCTAACTATGGATTTGGATACCAATTAGTGGAAAGAGGGGGGAAGTGGAGAGCAGAACAAGGAGACCCGCCGAGAGAAAAGATTAAGCCAATGTTGCAAATTTTATGGAATCGTATTTGGGGTAAATCAAGTTAAAACTCATAAGAGGACTAGTCCTTGAAAACCCAAATAACATCCCAGTAAAATAAGACATGAACCTAAGAGCATGTAGACATAGTTAAGGTTGTATGTGGTCAAAAAGTTGGAGATGTAATGTGCTCCAACAGTCTTAGTAATATCTGTAATAAATATTCCAATTAGTATTCCCAACAAAAAAATAATTCTTTCTAATAAAGTTAAATAGTCAGTTTCTGCGATGGTGACAAATCCAATCCAAATCACAAAAACTGTAGGGTTTGCAAAATTGACAAGAAACCCTTGGCTGAAGGATTTTAACTTCCCATTAAAACGAATTTCAGCAATAGAACTTTGAATATTATTTTTTCTAGATCTAATAAACGAAATACCAAACCCAATTAAAATAAGCGCTCCAAGTAGTTTTACACCTGGTGAGTTAACATAATATTTAACAACATCTCCTGCAAAAACATAGCAAATGGATACTACTAAAATATCACTGCATATTATACCAATAGCAGTTAAAATACCGTTTTTAACACCGTACTGTAATGAATTACGCAGAAGCGTCATAAATACAGGTCCTAGAAGAACTGCTGTACCTAATCCAAGCAATAAGCCATGCAACAAACTCATTTTTGTAAAACGGGTTATGTGTTGGAAAGGAATTTGCGATCAACGTAAAACGTACCAAACGGAATGATGGAAGCAATCATTATAGTAACTAACGATTTAAAGTCCCATTGCATTTTATCAAGCAACGCCAAACTCATAAAAATATAAAGCCCAAATAATAAGCCATGTGGCATTCCTAGCGCTTTTACCCAAGAATCATTATGTGCTATGTATTTGAGTGGCAAGCCAATACCAAGAAGTAATAAATAACTAATTCCCTCCAAATACCCAGTAATTCTAAACATCTGCAACATGCTGCGAATATAGAGTTCGTTGGATATTCTCGCTCAATTGGATTTCAACACTTTTCGCCTATAATTTATATTATGTTAACTAACGTGTGTCAAATATAAGGAGTATCGAAATACTCCCTATATTCTATTTGTTTGCTTCCTCGAAAGCTTTCATCTCGTTGTACTTCTCCATTCGCTCAAGTCTAGCGTATATTTTTTTCATTGTTCCCGCTAACTCAGTCTTATCTCCCAGTTTCATTTCATCATTATTCTGAAAAACATTTTCAAATTGAATAATAGCTAGATCGTATAGAATATTTATTTCAGCCTCTTTTTTGGCAATGATACTTGGCTTATACTCACCATTTAGCTGTTCTACAATTTTAGCTACCTTATTTAAGAACATTACACCTTTGTTATACGCAGCGTCATAGAAGGTTGGATCAATTTCTAAAATCTTGTCATAGTCCGCAGATGCTTTATCCATATCTCCAATACCTTCAAAGCTAATTGCTCTAGCAAAATAATAAATAGTATTTCCCGGATCGTCAGCAATAGCAACATCCAGTTTTTCTATAAGTTCTTCACTTCTACCCATTTTTAGATATAAATCTAATTCTGCATTTATCAATGATTTATCGCCATCCAAGAGACCTCGTCCGGTGGTAATGGCTTCTAACGCTTTTGCTGTATCTCCTGTTTTTAAATACAATTTTGAAACATTGACATAAACCGAAGGTTCTAGACTTCCATTTTTGATCAACTTATCAAAAACAGCGATAGCTTTTTGGTCTTCGTTGTTATTCATAGCAGAATACGCCATCATTTGCTCCAAAAATTCTCCGGTGAGATTTTTTCTTTTTAACTCTCCATCTACATCATATTGCATAAGGGGCACAGCATCTGCAAAATCCTTATAAGATGATGCGTAATCTCCTGCCGTATAAAAAGCGTAACCTGTTTGGTACAAACCGATAGCAACATTTAATAAATTACCTTGAGCTAACTTGGTATACTTTTCCTTTACATCCCCTGCTATTGCTTTGTTAAATGATTCTAAAGCAATGCGTATAGCATTTGGATTGGCCGCACTTAAATCATTATTTAAACTGGCAATCTTAAGGTAAAGTACTCCCCTGTAATACCACATTTTTTCACTATTTGCAGTTTTGGGGTGTTCCTTTGCATCACTTGCCCATTTTAACAGGCTGGTATAGTCTCGATCTATGTCATTTTTAGTGTTGTCTTCCAACTCTATTTTCATAGACTCCACGTTATAGCCTTGAGCGCTGGCATTGGTGCCAATAATTAGTGCCAAGGCTATCATAAAAATGCTAGTTAAATTAATCTTGATTCTCTTCATTGTTTGTTTCATTCGGTTCTATTTCTGTATTTGTATTCGTTTCTGTGCTATCGTCTCCTTCCATCACGTCTTCTTCTTCTTCTTCATCCACCTTAGGAACTTTAGCTACTGAAGCGATGTCATCCTTATCTCTAACCTTGATAAGCCTTACCCCTTGCGTAGCTCTTCCCATCACGCGCATTTCTGACATTTTCATACGAATAGTTATGCCCATTTTTGTAATAATCATGAGATCATTTTCATCAGTTACATCTTTTATCGAAATCAATGCACCAGTTTTTTCAGTCACGCTTAAGGTTTTTACTCCTTTTCCTCCCCTACCAGTTATTCTGTAATCATCGATATCTGTGCGCTTTCCGTATCCTTTTTCTGAGACTACCATAATAGTTACATCGGTTTTACTCGAGTTCACACATACCATGCCAATCACTTCGTCTTGATCGTTTTCAAGCCTTACTCCTCTTACTCCTGAAGCAGTTCTTCCCATCACTCTTACGTCACCCTCGTTGAAACGAATTGCCTTACCGCTCTTTTTAGCAAGCAGTATTTCAGCTGTTCCATCGGTAAGTTTTGCTTCTAATAATTGATCACCATCTCTCACTGTGATTGCATTGATCCCATTTGTTCTTGGACGTGAATATTGCTCAAGAGATGTTTTCTTGATGGTACCATTTTTAGTACACATAACAATATAATTACTATTTACATACTCTTCATCTTTTAAGTTACCCGTTGCCACAAATGCTCTTACCACATCATCTGTAGGTATATTAATTAGATTTTGAATTGCTCTACCTTTAGAAACCTTGCCACCTTCTGGAATTTCATAAACTCTCATCCAGAAACATCTTCCCTGATCTGTAAATAGTAAGATGTAGTTGTGGGTCATCGTTACAAAAAGATGTTCTACAAAATCGTCATCTCTGTGTTTAACGCCTTTGTTTCCGGTTCCTCCTCTAGTCTGTGATTTATATTCAGTAAGTGGTGTACGTTTTATATAACCCATGTTAGAAATAGTAACCACCATTTCTTCATTCGCAATAAGGTCTTCAATATTGATTTCTCCAGCATCAAACTCAATTGCTGTTCTACGCTCATCTCCATATTTATCTCTAACCTCAATAAGCTCGTCTTTAATAATCTGCATTCTACGAACTTCATCAGATAAAATATCTTTCAAATCCGCTATCGTTGCCATCAATTCTGCATACTCAGCCCTTACTTTGTCTATTTCTAAACCGGTAAGTTTTTGTAAACGCATGTCCAAAATTGCCTTAGCTTGAATTTCTGACAAGCTAAATTCACTCATTAATCCATTGCGAGCCTCTTCTGTATTTTTGGAAGCACGGATAAGTTTAATAACTGCATCTAGATTATCAAGTGCAATTATTAATCCTTCTAAAATATGGGCTCTTTTTTGAGCTTCTTTAAGTAAATATTCGGTTCTACGAATAACTACTTCATGCCTATGCTCTACGTAATGGCCAATCATATCCTTAAGATTAAGCATCAATGGACGACCTTTTACTAGGGCTATGTTATTTACACTAAAGCTAGTTTGAAGCGGAGTGTACTTGTATAATTTATTTAAGACAATATTGGGAACGGCGTCTTTTTTAAGATCAAAAACTATTCGTAATCCTTGTCTACCACTTTCGTCGCGAACCTCACTTATACCATCGAGTAGTTTATCATTTACTAAATCAACTGCCTTGATAATTATTTGAGACGGACTTACTTGGTAAGGAACCTCCGTAATAATAATTTGCTCACGACCTGATTTGTTAACGTCAAATTCTGCCTTTCCACGCATCACGATACGACCTCTTCCAGTTTCAAAAGCAGACTTAATTCCTTCAGTACCGTATATGATACCACCTGTAGGAAAATCTGGAGCCTTTACATATTCCATCAACTCGTCAATGGTAATATCTCTATTATCTATGTAGGCAATAGTTCCGTCTATAACCTCGGTTAGGTTATGTGGGGCCATGTTGGTAGCCATACCTACCGCAATACCTGAAGCGCCATTTACCAATAGATTTGGTATCCTGGCTGGCAGTACAGTTGGTTCGGTTAAACTATCATCAAAGTTGGGTCTAAAATCAACCGTTTCTTTATCAATATCTTGCAACATTTCTTCAGCTAGCTTACGCATTCTGGCTTCAGTATAACGCATAGCTGCTGGCGGATCACCATCAATAGATCCAAAGTTACCTTGTCCATCTACCATCGGGTATCGTAAGCTCCAATCCTGAGCCATACGAACCATTGTATCGTAAACTGAAGTATCACCATGTGGGTGATACTTTCCAAGCACCTCTCCTACTATTCTTGCTGATTTTTTATACGACCTATTACTGGCAAGACCAAGTTCAGTCATACCGTATAAAACTCTTCTGTGTACTGGTTTTAAACCATCTCTTACATCAGGCAAAGCACGCGAAACTATAACCGACATCGAATAATCGATGTACGCTGTTTTCATTTCGTCTTCAATGTTAATTGGAATAATTTTTTCGTTTTCCGAATTCATCTATTACAAATTTAATTAGGTGTGCAATTTATCGGTAATACCCTTATGAACACTCATTTGTAATACCAAAATACCCACAATTAGCTGACTTTATTGGGGATAAATTGAGCTAGGGTGCTTTTTAGTTTACCAGATCACTTTTAGGATGCGATCTTTACCTTGAAAATCATCCTTCCATTCAAAAGAATATCCACTTTCTATTAACCAAGAATCTAAACTAGTTCTGTAAAACTCACTTGTTTCGAAATAGCAGATAGCCCGCTGTTTTTCAGCAAGTTGTATTATTCGTTTATAAAAAATCAGTGGATCCTTATCCGCTACAAATAAGGCAAGATGCGGCTCATTTTCGATAACATTTTTATGCATAGTATCCTTTTCACTTAGCGAAATATACGGCGGATTAGAAACCAGTATATCGTAGGCTGCTATTTCATTTGTTAAGATATCTGTTTGATAAAAATCAACGTTTATGGAAAGGTCCTTCGCATTTTTTCGAGCTACTTCTAACGCTTCTTCGCTTATATCGCATGCAGTTATTGTAGATTCGTTCCATGCATTTTTAAGTGCTAATGCAATACAGCCACTCCCCGTTCCAATATCCAATACTTTTTTATGGGTACCTCTATTCTCTTCCAATACCAAGTGAACCAATTGTTCGGTTTCTGGACGCGGGATTAAGACTCCAGGGCTCACGAATAACTCCAGGTTATAAAACGGTGCTATTTGTGTAAGGTATTGCACAGGAATGCCTTGTTGTAGTTCTTCCAAGATACTTTCATAAGATTCGAAGATGAATGTTTCAGCACCCAAAAGAACATCTATTTTAGATTTTTTATCCAAATGCTCCAGCACAATATAGAATATGTTTTCAGCCTCAGATCTGGCATAGAACGGGACTAAGGTATCTATATACAGCGCTTTTAATAAACCCAACTTCATGGTTTCAAAATTAGCTCTTTATTCAGCCTCTACTTTTCAAAATATTGAATTTACCTTTGAAAGGTGGAAAATGATGAATTTTACATGATACGATGCCTTGAGCTTGCTAAGCTTGGGAAGCTCGAAGTGGCTCCCAATCCAATGGTTGGTTGTGTTATAGTATACAATGGCGAAATTGTGGCGGAAGGCTATCACAAAAAATTTGGTGGGCCACATGCCGAAGTAAATGCATTTGCACAATTGAGTGATCTAGTTCCTCTCCATTTATGTGATATTTATGTAAATCTCGAGCCTTGTTCGCATTATGGTAAAACGCCACCATGTTCCGATTTAATTATAGCCAAAAAACCAAAACGCGTTATTATTGGAATGCTGGATCCGAACCACAAAGTAGCAGGAAAAGGAATCAAAAAACTCATGGAAGCAGGCATTAATGTTTCTATGGGCACGCTAGAATTAGAGTGTAAACTACTAAATAAGAAATTTATTAAAGCACACACCACTTTGCTGCCATACGTTACCCTTAAGTGGGCTGAAACCAAAAATGGATTTATGGCTAGGGCAAAATATGATTCATCACATGCTAAAATAAGTGACCCTAAAAATGATCCTTTCGTGCATCAACTGAGAGGAACTCATCAATCAATTCTTGTGGGAGCAGCTACAGTGAACAAAGATAATCCACGTTTAGACGTGCGTCATGCAAAGGGATCTAGTCCTATTAAAATTGTGCTTTCTGCTACGTTATCTCTTGATTTGAGTAAGGATTTATTCAAGGAGGGAAAAACCTTAGTCTATAATCAACTAAAATCAGAAATCATAGATAAATACGAGCTAATAAAATTAGAACACTTTTCGCTTTTAAATATACTCAAAGATCTGGCGGCACGAGATATTCACAGTGTTTTGGTAGAAGGCGGGCCTTTGGTCTTAGATAGTTTTATTAGCCAAAAATTGTGGGACGAAGCTATTATAATAAAGTCTTCTGCAGAATGGACCGACGGAATTAAAGCACCATGGCTAGGAATACCCAGTTATGAGGAAATCATAAGTAATAACGATACTATAAAATATTTTAAACCTGCATAAATGGCACTTTTATACCTGCTTCTAAGTATACTCTTTAGTACTGTTATTAATCTTATTTTTAGGTGGTTTAAGGAGTTTAAAGTACAAAAATTTCAAGCGATTGTCATAAACTACTTAGTGTGTTTTACCATGGGTTACTCCTTTTCTGACCATAAAAATATCATTGAAAACATGCAAGCTGCATGGTTTCCTTATTGCATTTTGTTAGGATTTGTATTTGTAGGGATATTCTTTTCTATGGCACTAACAACAGAAAAGCTAGGCATAAGTGTAACCGCAGTGAGCGGAAAAATGTCTGTGGTTATACCTGTGCTTTTTGCATACTTATTTTTAAATGAATCCTTGACCATACTATTCTTTATAGGTTTAATATTATCTCTATTGAGCATATACTTTATAAGCTTAAAACAAGACCTAGTGATTGATCGTAAGTATTTCATGCTACCTGTGGTAGTTTTCTTAGGAGGTGGAGCGATTGATACGTCACTCAAAGTATTAACTAGTACTTATGTAAACGTTTCTTCTGACACCATTTCATATTCCATTTTTTTAGGTGCTTTTTTTGCTGGCCTGAGTTTGTTTATACTTAGGAATAAAGGAAATTTCAAAATTTTTGAATTCAAAAGTATACAAGCTGGAATCTTGCTAGGTGTGCCAAATTATTTTTCGATCTATTTTCTGCTAAAGGCAATAGGAAGTTATAGTGAATCTAGTGCCTTAGTTTTTGGTTTAAATAATATTGGAATTGTAATTTTAAGTACTCTACTATCTATGCTTATTTTTAAGGAAACGCTGAGTCGAGGAAATAAAATAGGAATAGCAATGGCCTTACTTTCTATTGTACTGATAGCCTATGCAAGCTGATCATTACCAAGGTATCGATCAAATTTACACTAGTGAATACAAAACTAGCGGAAGCAGATTTATAGGTTTTTTATTTCCCTGTGATGATCCCCACTCTTTTGAAAAAAGTATAAAATCGTACAAAGAAAAATTTGCAGACGCCACGCATATCTGTTCTGCCTGTGTTATCGGTGTTGAACGAGAATACCAACGTTGTAGCGATGATGGTGAACCCAGTAACAGCTCTGGACGTCCCATTTTAAACACACTTCTCTCAAAAGGAATAACCAATGTAGGATGTGCAGTAGTTAGGTATTACGGTGGCAAAAAACTGGGTATACCCGGACTAATTGAAGCCTATGGAGGAGCAGCTCAACTTTGTATAGATCAAGCGGAGGTGATTAATAAGACTCTTGAGGATAGTATAGTTTGTTCCATTTCGGATGACATATCCTACAAACTATATAATTTTTTAGCAAAACGTACAGACGTAAGTTATGCGATTTCTGACTCTGGTCAATTTGTTCTTACGTGTGCTAAAAATTTGACTCCTTCCTTACGTACTGAACTAAAAAAAATACCTAATTTGGCTATCGAATAATGTACAAACTACGAGTGATATATATTGGAGCATGCTTATTAGTATCTAGTATGTTTGTTTTTGGTGAATCTAAAGATCAGTCATACACCTTTGATAAACATCCAAAAGCTAGTCATGAGGGTTTTAATATTCGAAATTATATCGATTTTGCTGATGATATTCAACTGATTGAAACATACCGAATTGCTAGTCCACACGGCTTACACATAACATTTAATCAATATGTTGAGGGAAAAGAAGTACTAACCGCTGGCGCAAAGTTGCATCTTCGGAACAACGGCACTTTTGCAGTTCAAAATTATATGGTGCACTTACCATCACTTGAATCAAACGGATTAGACAAATGGTATCCCTCTAATACACACCTTATACCCGTTTACGAAACGTTTATACCTGACCATATTCATCCTACCATGCGCTATACCGATATTCATGGACATCTATGGTTAGAAAAAGAAATCAATAAATTTAACAGAAAAGACACTACGTTATTCACGAAAGTATTTACAGTAAATCCCATAAATAGTGCTAATGCGTTCTATGGTGGTTTTTTCGTAGATAATAAAGACAGCAGTAACTCAACCCTAGACTCACAAATGTATTGGGTAAAAAACACAGTTCAATTTGAAAATGACACCTTTTTCTTAGCGTCTGAGTTTTTATCCTTTGCCAATATTAGTTTACCCTTTGACAGTAATTTCATCATTACAACAGATAGTTTTAGCGTAAATCGTCTTGATGACCGATTTGAGTACTTGAACGTCTTTTATCACATAAATGAGGCAGGAAATTATGTCAATAAACTAGGTTATGATGCGCTAACTATTCCCTTAAAAGTAGATGTCCATGCTTTTTCTGGTGCTGATAACTCAGCCTATAGTCCTGAATTTCATACCTTACAATTTGGAGATGGCGGTGTTGACGATGCAGAAGACGGTGAAGTAGTAATTCACGAGTTTACTCACTCTCTTAGTGAGATAGCATCGCCAAATAATACCGTTGGTGCTGAAAGGCAAGCTATGGAAGAAGGCACCTGTGACTATTTTGCTAAAGCATACAGCCGTACCTACAACGATAATACGCCAAATAAAATATTTAGCTGGGATGCCCACAATATTTTTTGGAAGGGCTTTAATACCAACACCAATAGAGCATACCCGTCTAGTCTTAAGGGGAATAAAGATGGTGATCGTGATGTTTGGTCTAGCGCCTTAATGTGCATTCATGATTCAATAGGAAGAGAAGCGACGGATAGTCTAGTCTTAGAGCATTTATTTTATCAGCGAGCAAATACTACTATGCCTCAAATGGCAAAATTAATCTTGCAAATTGACAGTTCTGAATTTGATAAGCGTTATTACAAGAAGGTAAAAGGATGTTTTGTGGAAGCAGATTTTTTAAAGTGGAATGCTTCGATATCTCCAAAAAACATACCCTCTCCCCTGATTGTATTAAATCAACAAGGGTTTATTATAGGTAACGGAACCTTGCAAATTAATCTACCAAAAAAGGCAAGTTATGTCATTTACAACACACTGGGTCAGGTTATACTTTCAGATACTCAGTCTAAAATTATGCTCCAACCCCAAGATTTCTCAAAAGGCTACTATGTCATTCAAATTAATATAGACGGCATTCATTACACTCAACGAATAATACGATAATGGAAGAATGGAAAGAAACGAATAACGCACTAGCCAAAACATTTGAATTTAAATCGTTTGAAGATGCAATGCACTTTATGGATACTTGTGTTTCAGATATTAATACTTTAAATCATCATCCTGAATGGCATAATATCTATAATAAAGTATTTGTAAAACTCACGACACACGATGAAGGAAATAAAATTACGCAAAAAGACCGTAAACTTGCTGAAATTTTAGATTCAAGGTATTGTCCTCCTGCATAAACATATACTGCCCTCAACCTACAGAAAGACATGATTATGTTTTTTCATTGATATTCAGGTCCTTGCTAGGCATTGATTATCTTTTTGTAAACGATCTATCGAATACGCAATTAAATTATTCTAGCGAAACCTCCAAAGGCTTAACTTGCACGCCACATGGTTTGCTGGATGAAACCAAGATAAGAGAATCTATTACAGAGGAAATACAATTTGAATCTTGGGGTGACACAAGTTGTTTCTTTAATACCAATTCTGGTGCGTTACCTTATGATCTTTTTGCTGCAACATTTCTATTAACATCTAGATATGAAGAGTGGCTTCCTTATGCGCCAGATGCGCATCATCGTTTCCCGGCGGAATCGAGTATACTTCATAAAAATAATGTACTTGAACAACCTTTGGTGAACCAATGGGCACTCTTACTTAAAGAAATATTGAGTAGCCATTATCCTAATCTTGTATTTAATCCTCGTTCATTTTCATTTCTTTCTACAATAGATATAGATATGATATGGAAGTATCGCAATAAAGGTTTTTTTAGAAGTAGTTTAGGGATGTTCAAAGATCTATTACATGCTGATTTTCCAGCGATCAAAGAACGTATAGCCGTTTTAACAGGAAGCAAACAAGATCCTTTTTTTAACTTTAAGTGGCAATTGGATTTTCATAACCTTAATCAAATCCAGACACAATACTTTGTTCTGCTCGGTAATCATGGAGAGTACGACAAGAACACCCATTATTCAAATAGAGAACTAAGAAAATTACTTCAAGAATTAGATACGGCACCCAATACAAATGTTGGGATACATCCATCCTATGCCAGTAATTATATAAACGGTCGTGTAAAAGAAGAAACAGAAAGATTAAATCTAATTCTTGGGAAGAAAACCACTGTTAGCCGTCAACACTTCCTTATGCACGCTATGCCTCAAACTTATCGTAACTTAGAAGAACTTGGGATAAAAGAAGATTATACAATGGGGTATTCGACGCATTTAGGATTTAGAGCAGGGATTGCAGCCCCATTTTACTGGTTTGATTTGGAAAAGAATAAAAGTACTTCGTTGTTATTGTTTCCATTTTGTTCAATGGATATAACTCCTCTTCACTATTACGTACAAAGTAATGATGAGGCGATACGTACCCTTCAAATCCTTGTAGATCGCGTAAAGAAAACAGGCGGTTTGTATATTAGTCTATGGCATAACGATAGCCTTGGTGAGCAAGATAGATGGCGCGGATGGCGCACTGTATACGAAGCTATGATTAAATCCATAAAATCATAAAGTAAAGAAAATCAGCTAGACTGTTTATTAAAAAAATCTTAAAAAACAAAAAGCCCAGATGATTTACATCTGGGCTTTTATTATGTGCAGCTAATTAGTGTTAGTGAGCTACAGTTATTTTCTTAGTAGATACTTCAGTACCATTAGAAATTTGTATCATGTATACGCCAGTAGCAATATCAGACGTATTGATAGTTGCTTTTCCGCTTAATACATTCTCAGTAAATATTACGTTACCTTGAATATCCATTACAGTTGCAATTGCATTGTCACCATTCGCTAAAGAGATTGTAATTACATCGTTAGCAGGGTTAGGGTAAACATTTACACCAGCAAGTTCAGTTGTATAAACAGAAGCAATTTTCTGAGCACTTCCTACTTCTATTTCGTCAAGATACATTGCGTTTCCACTTGTACCTGGTACACCATTTATAGAAATAAGAACTTTTTTACCTGCAAATTGGCTTAAAGACAATACAATTTGTTTGTACTCTTGAGACTTGGGAGTGTATAAGTATTGTGGATCTGCTGGCTCACCAGTAGATGAAAGAACAGTTGTATTAATAGCAGACCAGCTAGCACCACAATCAGGAGAGGCATAGACTTCAACGCTTGGAGCTGTTCCACCTAAACCGCCATCGCTATATGCGTACCAGTAAGAAACTTGAGGATCTGTAATATTGGTAAAATCAGCTTCACCAATCATGATAGATCCTGGTTTATTTGCTAGTCCCCAAGAAGAGTGTAGATAATATCTTACCGCACCAGTAGAAGTTTGACCTAACGGAGTAGTACTTGAGAAAACAGGGCTGTATTGAACATTTTGATCAAAAGCTCTACCTGTATTAGCATCCATAATACCGTTAAATCCAAATTTACCGTAAGTAAATGCGCTGTTTTGGAAACCAAGACCAGTGATATTGATATTATCATTACTCAAGTCTGTATCAAAAAAGGCTCCACCATTAATTTTATTAAAACCGGTGATTGAAGCAGCGTACTCACCTCTAGGAACAATAGACTGATCAAAAGTTACGGTAGCTTTACCGTTAGGTGCTAAAGAACCACTGAAAGATTTGGTGAATGATTGATTTCCAACGTTCAAAGTAACGTCAAAAGAAGTAACTGTTGACGTAGATTTATTGGTAACCTCAACACTTGGAGCAATAGTACCCACACAGAAACCTGAACCTGCATTAGTTTTGTTTGCAATACTCAAATCAACAGCACCAGTTGGATCGAACTCAACTTTTGCTTCTGCACCACTCATGATGTTGTTATTTGTACCTTCAGAAACGAAAGCTACTACATCAAGGTTATAAAATGTAAGTGGAACACCATTAATTGCCGCTGGAAGCGTTGTAACGTATTGCTTGGTTACAAGAGTACCAGAAGTCGTAGTAGAAATAGTTTCACCCCAAGCACCGTCTGGACTTAACACCATTCTAAGTACGTGGTTGTGTTTGTATAAATCTCCTACATAATTTTCAGGATAAAAAGTTGTACCACCTGTTTGTGGGCCCAAAATATTATCTTGAGTAAGCATAACAGTAAGTTTATCTGTAGAAGTTGCACTGTTCCCAGTGTAATATACTTCAACATCAGTAGTTAATACACGTGTAGCTCTGTCAAAATAAGATTTAACACCAACATTCACTGGTGAAGATTGAGCTAAGACAGTAGCTGCAGTTGCAGCCCAAGTACCTCTACCTTCTGCTCTTGGAGACTTTACTCTACTTACAGAACCAGCTGGATAGCCTGTTAATCCTGATGCACCATCAATAGTAGTACCTTCTGTTGTTCTTAAATCTGGCTCGCCAGCAGCTGGGGTAGCATACCCCCCAGCGTGAATATTTACTAAAAATACGTTACCTGCATTTGCCGCCTTAAGTTCATTGGCTCTTTTATGACCATCTGGACAATAAGTACAGTGAATACCTGTAAACTCTTCCAGTACAACCTTCTTGTTTTGGGCGGTCGTACTCACAATTGTTTGAGCACTAGCAGAAAACGCCAATCCTAAAACAACTAAAAATGTAAATGTTTTTTTCATGTTAAATATTTTTTTGTTACGATGTTATGCAACAAATATATAAATTAAATTTATTTCAGACGGTGTTAAAAAAGAATGTTAAAAATATGACCATAAAACAATATCAAATTAAAATAGTACAACCTATGCATTTCTATTATAGCATGACCTTAAACTATTTTATAGTTTTTGTATTCACCTATTCTCCAACCTGTAAGCTTTTCAACTAAATAGATGAATTTCAACTTCAGACTAAATGACTTTATACTAGGATCTCTGTCAAAATGCCAATTAACACTCGCTATCCGTTCTGTCATAACCGCAGGATGACTTCCCTCAAATCGCGCAATCGAATCTACTTGTGTATAATCAAAATCTGCATCCGCGTCAAATTTTTGTTCGATATAATCATCACTATGCCAGAGCTTATTCGCCTCCAACACCTTAGCCATTTGATACTTTGGATGCCTAACCCAACCGTAATGAAATACTGTTGCATCCAAGGATTTTACATTTAGTTTTCTTCCTGCTTTTCTAAAACCTTGCGCATCCCGATAACTTTTGATCTGTGGGTCGTTTTTAATAATTCGTATTTCGTTTCTATACCACTTTTTAGAATCTCCTAAAAAATCATAGCTTCCATAAAAGTGTGCATATTTAAATAATAAGCCGTCTACCTTGTCATTATCCTTAAAGAAAGCCATTTTGGTCCTGAGCTCTTCATAGTACTTTTCATGAATACATTCGTCACCTTGTATGTAAAAACACCAATCTGCTTTGGGATTAACAGCACTTAATGCCTTGTCTGTTTCCACAGCAAGTACCTTACCCCCTTCTCTTAAGCTGTCATCCCAAATAGTATCTATTATTCTTATTTTCGAACCTAAACTTTCTATTAATAATCGCGTATCGTCATCACTTTCACCAACAGCAACAACCATTTCATCCACTACAGGTAAAATTGATAAGATAGCCTCCTTAACAGGATAGTCTAATTTTATAGCATTTCGAATAAACGTAAATCCACTTACAAACACGAAGCAAAAGTAAACCTATACATTTGTGATACCATATGTGTTACGACATTAAAACTTCCCTTGAAAAGCAATTACGACGAGCGTTAATGGACGGCCATAAAGATTTGGTCTCAGAAATAAATAAGAAACTTAGTATTTTTAGCGATTCAGAAATAAACCTTTACCACGCTTCAGGTTTTGATCATCCTAAAATGTTTATTTATACAAGTGACTCACCAAAGTTACCAATTGTTGCAACATGGGGTTTGGTTCCCACATGGAGTAACGACAAAGAAGCTATTTGGGATAAAACACTTAATGCACGTGGTGAGACTATCTTTGAAAAGCCAGCATTTAAAGAATCTGCATCATCCAAACGATGTATTATTTTTTTAGAAGGTTTTTATGAGCATCACCATAATTCAGGGAGTTCAATCCCTTATTTTATTAAGCTAAAAGACAAAGAAATTTTTGCCGTTGCGGGTTTATGGTCTGAATGGCTAGATAATAAAGGTGAAATTCTCAGAACGTTTACCATTGTAACTACAACTGGCAACACCCTTATGGCTAAAATTCACAACAATCCCAAACTTCCTGAACCGAGAATGCCCTTAATTCTTGATGAAGTAATGCAAGAAAAATGGTTAAACAATAAGTTAAATATGCCAGAGGTAATAGCGCTTATCCAACCTTTACCGTCTGTGGAGCTCATTGCTCATCCCGTTGGACCTATAAAAGGTAAAAATGCAATCGGTAACAAACCGAACGTGACAGAAGAGTTAAAGTATGCGTTACTAGAAAGCGGCGAGCAACTTCAAATGTTCTAAAAGTTTTACCCTAAAAATAAAACCTTAGAAATTGGTTTCACTACTTTCGCACGATGAATGTAAGAGACCTTGAACCAAAATCTGTTTGGAATAATTTCGCTGACCTAAACGAAGTACCTAGACCAAGTAAGAAAGAAGAACGCGTTATTAAATTTATGCAAGAATTCGGTGCTTCACTGGGTTTAGAAACATACACAGATGCCTGTGGTAATGTGATTATCCAAAAACCTGCTACAGCTGGAATGGAAGATAAGCAGACGGTTATACTTCAAAGTCACTTAGACATGGTTCATCAAAAAAATGCCAATACTGAATTTGACTTTGATACGCAAGGTATTGAAATGTATGTGGATGGAGATTGGGTAAGAGCAAAAGGTACAACTCTTGGCGCTGATAATGGTATGGGTGTAGCAGCGATAATGGCTGTATTACAATCTACCAATATACCACACCCACCCATAGAAGCTCTTTTTACTATTGATGAAGAAACGGGAATGACTGGCGCAATGCAGCTGGAAATGGGTATCTTAAAAGGTACTATATTATTAAATCTAGATACAGAAGATGATGATGAGTTTAGTATAGGTTGTGCTGGAGGAATAGATACCAATACACGTTATGACTATGCAGAAACAGCTATTTCAAGCGGTTCTCAAACCTACAATATCATCGTTAATGGATTAAATGGCGGTCACTCTGGCGTTCAAATAAACGAAGAGTTAGGTAATGCAAACAAAATAATGAATCGACTTATGTATGACTGTGAAGTATTTAACCTTCAAATAGTTAGCGTAAATGGCGGAAGTCTTAGAAATGCCATCCCTCGAGAAAGTTTTGCTACTATTTCGGTTAATCCTGCGTATTTGGACGAATTTAACACCCGAGCAAATGATATTAAGGCGGAATTTACCATTCAAGATGCCAATCTTAATATCCAAATAGAGGCTACAACCCAAGCTAGTAAAGCCATGAGCCTCGAAGATACTAAAAAGGTAACTACTACTATATATGGAGTTCATAATGGTGTATTTAGATACAGCCGAGCCATTCCTGGACTAGTAGAAACATCATCTTCTTTTGCACGTGTAATCATTAAAGACGGTAGCTTTATTACGCAAAGTTTACAACGTAGCTCATTAGAAAGTGGCAAATACGATGTTGCTTACACCGTTGCTGCACCGTTTAGATTAATGGGCTGTACCATTGAGCAGGGTGGTTCTTACCCTGGATGGGCACCTAACCCTACATCTCCTATTTTAGATGTATTAGAAGCAAAATACCAAGAATTATTTGGAGACAAACCAAAAGTTATGGCCATTCACGCGGGTTTAGAATGTGGGCTTTTAGGTGAGCGCGTGCCGGGACTCGACATGATAAGTTTTGGTCCTACTATAAAGGGAGCGCATAGTCCTGATGAGCGTTGTAGTATATCTTCTACTGCTAAGTTCTGGAAGTTCTTAATGGTTATTTTGGCAAATATCCCATCAAAAGCATAGTTAGCTAAAGCTTATTTAAGCAATATATAAACGCTTAAATAGTGTTTTGTACACTTAACCGCTTTCCTAGATTGTAAATCACCTGCGTATTAATTCGTAAAATAAAAAAATGGCTTCTTCTTTTTTTGCTTTGTTAGATGACATATCTGCCTTAATGGATGATGTGGCTACCATGAGTAAAGTGGCTACACAAAAAACCGTAGGTATACTGGGTGACGATCTGGCTGTAAATGCAGAAAAAGCTTCCGACTTTTTAACGAATAGAGAATTACCTGTTCTTTGGAAAATTGGAAAAGGCTCATTACTTAATAAGCTAATCATATTACCATTTGCTTTCTTACTTAGTGCTTTTATGCCCTCAGTAATTACCTTTATCTTAATTTTGGGTGGTATATACCTAGCCTACGAGGGAGTAGAGAAAATTATTGAGTTTCTATTTCATTCGAAGAAACATAAGGTTTCTGTAATACGTTCAGAAATGACTCAGCAAGAGATGATTGATGAAGAAAACAGTAAAGTTAAGTCAGCAATTTTAGTAGATTTCATCCTATCCATTGAAATTATTATTATAGCGCTGAGCACGGTAACTCAAAGCGACTTAATAACACGGATAGCTGTGGTAAGTCTAATTGCACTTTTGGCTACTGTAGGCGTATACGGCATAGTAGCACTGATTGTTCGGATGGATGACATTGGCTTCAAACTACTCAAATCCAATAGAAACAAGATTACAAACGCTATAGGAATCACACTAGTAAATGCCTTGCCCTTCGTTATTAAAACATTAAATGTGGTAGGAACCATAGCTTTGATTTTAGTTTCAGGGGGTATTTTTACGCACAACATTGAAATTATTCATCAACTAACCGTTCCTATCCCAAAGTTAACCGGCGATTTTATCATTGGATTAATAACCGGTATTATTGCATTTACTATTATTTCAATTTTCAATAAATGGAAAACTAGCTTTAATTAATTATTGTTTTTAAAACCGTAACTAAACAACATAAATGACATTATGAACAAACCTACCCACGTTATCTTTTTATTAGTCTTATTTCTTTCCGCTTCATCTTCCTGCAAGACTCTAACAACAAGTAACGGTGAAAAAATAAAACCTTTTAAGGGTACCATAATTTATGATGTTCAAGTTGTTCAAGTTGTGGATACTTCTTACGTAGGAGATAAAAAATATTTTTTTGGAGACCAGATGCATCTTACTGTTTTTAGAAACGGAGATATTCAGCGTAAGTATTTCAATTCATCAAGATTAGGTTACGATTTAGATTATATGGATATTAAGCACAATATTTACATCTCTAAATACAATAATTCAGATTCTTTTTACCAAGAAAATGCTAAAATAGCTAATATGGCTAAAGTTAGGGATCTGCCTCTATCAAAGGAAAGCGAAAAGATTCATTCTTATGACTTAAAAGAAATAGCTATTGGAGCACAAGAAACAGCAACATCTTTAGCAAAAGGGTCTTTTTTAGGTTTAAGATACTGGCACAGCGGTATACTTAAAGTGGATAAATCACGCTACAACGAAATTAATCATGACTTATGGTCCTATTTTATGAATAAAAGTGATGGTTCGCTCTGTTTAAAATATGAAATAGATTACTTCACCTATAAGGTTACCTATACTGCCATTGGAATCTTACCGGGTAAGTTCGAAAAACATAAAGCAATAAGTGACGAATCACTTAGAGTTATTAAATAACAATAAGTGATTCATATTCTAAACCTTCGCTAATAATGCATCCGTCTTGGATCATTTGAAATAATTCCAATTCTCTCTCTTTGGTATAAGACTTTTTAGCGATATGGTATTCGTTAATATTTTCATCAATAATAACACGTACAAGTTGTATTTCGGTAGCGTCGCACTTAAAATAATAGGCGACATCTTTTTCTACTTTATTAAGGTATTTCAATTTTCGTAGAACTCCCTCCCACACCACATCACTAAATTGATTAATTATTTTATCCGCATTAACAGGCTCATTTTCTTTTATTGCAATCCAATCATCAGCAGTAATGCCATTTACCACTAGAAACTTAATAAAATCATCCTCTAATTTTTCCAATTCGTTTACAGGAATAACATGGTATTTCATTAGAACAAATTTAGCTTAATAAAAAAAGAAATAGAATTCAAGCGGCGATAACTTAAAATATTTATCAGGAAATAATCTTGCCTAAGTACCGGTAATCTTTAGGACAATATTAAATTTGCAGCAAATGTTAATAGGAAAAGATACCGTAGTAGGTGTTAACTACGCTTTAGACGTAGACGGGATGCAACTTGACGCATCAGGAGATACTCCTCTTACTTACCTTCACGGCCATGGTATGATGATACCTGGTTTTGAAAGACAACTTGAAGGACTAGCAGAAGGAGATACGTATGATTTTATGGTAACAGCTGCTGAGGGTTATGGCGAATTAAATCCAGATGCTATCACTGATTTGGATAAACAAATATTCTTGATTGATGGTAATTTGAGTACCGAAGTTTTTGAAGGTGCGCAATTACAACTAACCAACCAAGATGGACAACCAATGGTAGGTGTAGTAGCTGCCGTAGGTGAAGATACCGTTACTATGGATTTTAATCACCAACTTGCAGGTAAAGACTTACACTTTGCTGGAAGTATTGCTGCACTTCGCGCAGCTACCGAAGAAGAAATCGCCCACGGTCACGTGCACGGACCTGGTGGACATAATCACTAATAGGTAGAAAATATAACTTAAGAGCCGCTTTGAATAATTAAGGCGGCTCTTTTTTGTGAATTTTTTAACACTCTATTATCCTATTTTAGCAAGCACATGAACCACTGTGAGGGATCCATTCGTCGGGTCATAATAGGAAGCAAGTCCGCTTATTTGAAAATTTGAATTAAGGAAATTTTTTTTGTGAAACTCGCTTTGTAACCATGCATAGAGCATATAATTTGCGGCTTCTTCATATGTTGCGGCAACCGTTAGTTTTGTAGATCCATCAAGTTGATAATTATAAGTCGGCTTTAGCACATACGTTTGAGCGAGATTCTCCCCAACTTCGTATTTCTTAACATTTAGGATTAACTTTAACCTATCTTCAACATTTCGTTTATCTGCTTTAGGCTGATAATGGGTTAACTCCTTGTTGGTTTTTAAAAACTCAATATGATCTAAAGCTACTTTATACACTAGAACATTAGCAATCAAAGGAGTCACTTTTTGCTCCTGTCGGTATACGTTAATTTTATCGAGAAGTACCTTTTCGAAAAGCTTGTGATTAAATGATTGTGGATTAATACTATCAGCTGTGTTTTGCGCGTAACCATTTAAAATCATTAGCCATAACATACAAAATACACTACTTATTTTTAGCATTCTGTTATTCTCTATTTTTGTTCATACGCCACTTTTATAGCTCTAACCCGATTTAGTTATTTTTTACTCCTTTATAAAGTCTATTGACTGCTTAAGCTTCATATAACCCGCACGTTTTACAGCCGATTTTTTAAATACCTCTTTGAAAATATCCTCTGTCATCTCTGTCCAATCTTCTTTATGTAATTCTTCTAACTTTTCATGAGCAGAAAATGAAGATGTTTGATGAGGATGCGAAAATTTATTCCATGGACATACGTCTTGACAAATATCACAACCAAATGCCCAACCCTCCATCTGATTTTTAAAATCCTTTGGAATCTGATCCCTTAACTCTATAGTTAAGTACGATATACATTTTGTACTATCTACTACTTTGTCAGAAACAATTGCATCTGTAGGACATGAATCTATACATGCCGTACACGTTCCGCAATGATCTGTGGTAACATTATCAGATACAAGATCTAGGTCTAAAATCAGTTCAGAGATAAAATAAAAACTGCCCTTTTGTTTTGTAATGAGCATACTATTTTTACCAACCCAACCCAATCCACTTTTTGCGGCCCAAGCTCTATCTAAAACAGGTGCACTGTCTACGAATACTCTCCCTCCCACATCACCTATTCGTTCATTAATTAAAGCTAAAAATATTTTTAGCTTATCTTTTATTACAAAATGGTAGTCCATTCCGTAGGCATACTTAGCTATTTTAATGTTCTCTTGATCAAAATTTTCAGCGGGAGAGTAATTAAGAAGCAAGGAGACAACCGATTTCGAATCCTCCACCAGTTTGGTAGGATCGACCCGTTTTTCGAAATGGTTTTCCATCCATTTCATTTTACCGTGATAGCCTTTACTAAGCCATTTTTCTAGATTAACGGCATCTGCGTTAAGCTGTTCGGCTCTGCTAATTCCGCAAAAATCAAATCCAAGTTCGTTCGCTATTTCTTTAATAATAAGGGAATTACGAGCAGCAGCGTTATACATCGATACATTTAAAATAAACTGGGTGTCTGTCCTTTTTTAAAGTCTCTTCCTAAATGGGTATATGCGAGTTCTGTAACCTCTCTGCCCCTAGCTGTTCGCTGCATGAAACCTTCTTTGATTAAAAATGGTTCATACACTTCTTCAATAGTACCTGCATCTTCGCTAACTGCTGTTGCAATAGTATTAAGCCCCACAGGTCCACCTTTAAACTTATCTATAATAGCTGCCAAAATTCTATTGTCCATCTCATCTAGACCTCTCGAATCTACATTTAATGCATCTAAGGCCAGCTTCGCAATATCTATTCCAATACTGCCATCTCCTTTTATTTGTGCAAAATCTCTTGTTCTTCTGAGCAATGCATTGGCTATACGCGGTGTGCCCCTACTCCTTCCAGCGATTTCCAATGCTGCTTTGTGATCGATAGGTACGTTCAGAATTTCTGCCGACCTGCCAACTATTTCTGTGAGCAGTGAAGTATCATAATATTCTAACCTGCACGTGATTCCAAATCTTGCGCGTAATGGAGCCGTTAGTAATCCACTGCGTGTGGTTGCTCCAATTAAGGTAAATGGGCTAATGCCGATTTGTATGCTTCGTGCATTAGGACCTGTGTCGAGTAAGATGTCTATCTTATAATCTTCCATGGCAGAGTACAAATACTCCTCAATTACAGGACTAAGTCGATGTATCTCGTCAATGAATAAAACATCTCCTTCAGACAGATTAGTTAACAATCCAGCTAAATCACCTGGCTTTTCTAATACAGGTCCACTGGTTATTTTAATACCACTATTTAACTCGTTAGCAATAATATTTGCTAAAGTGGTTTTTCCTAATCCCGGAGGTCCATGCAACAATACATGATCTAGTGCTTCGCCCCGTTGATTGGCGGCTTGCACAAAAATCTTAAGATTATCTAAAATTTTTTCTTGACCCGTAAAATCATCAAAGGAAATAGGTCTTAAAACCCTTTCAATGTCCCTCTCTTGATCGGAGAAACCTTCACTGGTGCCATCCAAAATATCTTTGCTCACCAAGCGAAAGTAAATATAGAAACCTAAAGGTAGGCAACGTTTTTTATAAACATTTCATCTATAAGACCTCAATAGTTAAGCCTCACACGTTTTATTTGTCCTAATTAATGTCTAAAAACATATTAACATCACTACTTTTATGTCTGTTTACTTCCATATCCGTTGGTCAGGTAAAGGTTTCGGATATCGTTTTCAAAAAAAAACATATTGACTTAGGAGCGATATACCAGGAGAGTGGCGTGACTTCATGTGTATTTGAGTTTACCAATAATAGTACGAATGACTTTGTAATTCGCTCTCTAGAAGTTTCCTGCGGTTGCACTACACCACATTCCAATAAAAAAACTTACACTCCTGGGGAGTCCGGAAAAATTACCGTGAATTTTGATCCTAAAGGAATTGTCGGAAAGGTTAACAAATGGGTTCAAATAAGAGGAAATTTTTCAGATGCTCTTGATGTTGAGCTTACATTTAATGCAGAAATAAAAGTATTTGCTGAGCGGGATAAATCTGCTTACTACCCTGGTGAATTTGGATATTTACTGATAGAAAAATTAAAATTGAATTGGGAAAATAAGATGAATAATGCCGTTTTCTACGATACAGTGAGGTTAGAGAATGACGGATATGCGGACATTCAATTGCAAGAATTTGTTGATCTTCCTTCGTTTATCGAACCTCTAAACTTTCCCATAAATTTGAAACCACATGAATTAGGAATGTTGGTTCTTAAAATTGATTTATCCCTTGCCGATACTATCGGCCCTTTGGCGGGTTCACTCAAGATAAATACGACAGACAAATATTTTAAACGAAAACAAATAGACTACTACCTCGATGTCAAGTCAGATTATTCTTCATTAACTAGGCGTCAATTAAAAAATGCTCCAAAACTTATTCTAAGCAGTGATTTAGTGGATATGGGTACCATGAAAAGTGGCATTGTGCGCACAAAAACAATAACCATTACCAATGCCGGAAAACAGCCACTTATTTTTAAAAGAATAGAAACAGACTGCTCTTGTGCTATTTTGAAACCAACGAAAAAAATACTAGCTACGGATGAATCTTTGGAGATTCCAGTATTTTATGATTCTCTTTTTAAAAGTGGTAACCAATTCAAGAAAATTACGTTATATAGTAATGACCCTGCAAATCCAATTCAAATCATTACTATTAAAGCTGACGTAAAATAATTATAAATACAATTTGGCAATTAAATTGATCGTTGTAAGTTAATATGAAAATAAAACACATACTTCTTCTTTCTACAATATGTTTAATTACCTCTTTTTTAGGAGCTTATACATATAAAACGTTTTTTAATACCCCTGAATTTCAAATATCCTACGTTGATAATTCTACACCCTACAAACGGGTAAATAATGCAGCAATAGAAAACCTAGAAACTGGTTTTATTACCGCATCAAAGTCAAGTACATCGAGCGTGGTTTTTATCAAAACAGAATCGCAACAATATCAATCCAGCGGATTTTGGGGATTTGGATTTGATCCATTTGGAAGAATTGGCAAGGTTGCCAGCACTGGCTCTGGCGTCATTATGTCAGAAGATGGCTATATTATTACTAACCAACACGTTATTGCTAATGCTGAGAAGATTCAGGTTGTATTAAGTGACAGTAAAAAAACGTATAACGCTATACTTATTGGGACTGATCCAAGCAGTGATCTTGCACTACTTAAAGTAGAAGCCAAAGGATTAGCACCCATCATATTTGCCAATTCAGACGAGGTAGAAATCGGACAATGGGTACTCGCTGTGGGCAACCCATTTAACCTTACCAGCACAGTAACAGCTGGAATAGTCAGTGCTAAAGGACGAAATATTAATATTTTAGACAACCAATTTCCCATAGAATCATTTATACAAACTGACGCTGTAATTAATCCAGGAAATAGCGGTGGCGCACTTGTAAACCTGAGTGGCGAGTTAGTTGGCATAAATACAGCTATAGCCAGTAAAACAGGCAGTTATGTGGGTTATGGATTTGCTATACCCAGTAATATTGTAGCAAAAACTATTGACGATATTAAAAATTATGGCGAAGTTCAACGAGGTTTCTTAGGCATAGAAGTAGTGGATGTAGATGGTGAAATGACGGAAAAACTAGGTGGCAAAAACGGAGTACTAATCAAAAGAATTACTGGAACAAATGCTGCGGCTGACGGTAAGCTGGAAGCTGGGGACTTAATAATCCGTGTCGACGGAAAATTAATAGACAGCAAAGCTACTTACGATGAGAGAATAGCTTATTTAAGACCTGGTGATATCGCCAAACTAGAAATTCTTAGAGATAATGAAACGAAGTCCTTCAATATCGCCTTAGTCAATAAAGAAGGGAATACCAAATTATTAAAAAAAGAAAGTGTAATCAGTGAAACTTTAGGTGGTGAATTTGAGCTAATATCTAAATTGGAACGTGATTCTTATCGAATTCCAAATGGTATAAAAGTAAGCAATGTATCAACGGGAAAATTAAGACAAATGGGCATTGATAACGGGTTTATTTTCGTAAAAGTAAACGGCAAGGCAGCGGATGACGTTTATGATTTAATACAATTACTTGAAACTATAAAAGGTCAAGTTAGAGTAGAAGGCGTTACCTCCAATGGCACAAGTCAATACCTAAGTTTTACATTTAGATAGATATAGATTAGAAAATACAACGAGATAAACGTCTAATCAAAATGTTAGTTCTTCGAACGCCCCTTGAAGTTCCCCTTGAGCATGTCGTTGATTTAAACGTTTAGTGATGGCTATTCCTTGTTTATAAATAGATTCAGCTAATAAGTCTTCACCGATTCGTTCATACAATTTACCTAAATGGTAATAGGTTGCATAGTATTCTGGTTGTTCATTTACTAGCATCAGAAATAATTTCAATGCACTTGTATCTTGTCCTAGTGAAACATATTCAGTAGCAAGTGCATAACTCAAAAAAGGGTCGTTGGGGGTATCCTTTAAAAATGTTTTTATCTGCTCAATTCTCTCGTTGTTAGCCATTTATTTGGTCAATTAATTGTATTTTCGCACCTCAATTTTAATACATTTTTTTTAAATGAAGATATTAGTTTGTGTTAGCGTAGTACCAGATACTACCACAAAAATCACATTTACCGACGGTAATACCCAATTTAATAAAACGGGAGTTCAGTTTATAATAAACCCTTATGATGAGTTAGCGCTTACCAGAGCTCTTGATATAACAGAACCTATTGGTGGAACCGTTACGGTAATAACCGTTGGAGAAGCAGACACGGAGCCTGTTATACGAAAAGCACTTGCTATGGGCGCAACTGACGCTATACGTGTTGATGCAAATCCTAGTGATGGAATGTACGTCGCAGCTCAAATAGCCGAACAAGCTAAATCTGGTGAATATGACATGATTTTAACTGGACGAGAGTCCATTGATTATAATGGTGGTCAGGTACAAGGGCTTATTGCCGAAATGTTAAACTGGCCCTTAATCAATGTGGCGATGGAACTTGATGTTACCGATAAAAAAGTTACCGCTGTTCGTGATATTGACGGAGGAAGAGAAACAATAAGTGTAAACACTCCTGTTGTGGTAAGTGCCCAAAAAGATTTGTGTGAACCTCGTATTCCTAACATGCGTGGCATTATGATGGCTAGAAGCAAACCACTTAACGTGGTAAGCGCAGAGGATAAATATAACTACACTTCAGTAAATAAGTACGATCTACCACCGGCAAAAAGCGGTGTAAAAATGATAGACGCTGCAAATGCAGAAGAACTTATTGACTTATTACATAACACAGAAAAATTATTTTAGGATTATGGCAGTAATAGTATACGCAGAGAGCGATAACGGAATTTATAAAAAATCAAGTTTTGAGGCAATCACATATGGTAAAGATTTAGCTAATCAGTTAGGATCTACCTGTATTGCTGTAAGCATCGGTAACAAAGGAACTCAAAATCTAGGTTTATACGGAGCGGACAAAGAATTAAATATCTCAGGAGATTTATTTTCGACGTTTAACCCTCAAGCTTACGCCAAAGCACTCAGTGAAGTGGTGAGTGCTGAAGGCGGAGACACGGTGATTATTTCACAAACTTATAATGGCAAATCTATTGCACCATTATTGGCTGTTAAACAAGATGCGGCGCTGGTAACAGGTATTGTAGACATGGTTGATACTACGGCTGGATTTAGTGTCAAAAAAACCTGTTTTTCTAGCAAGGCAATTGGCCATATTAATGTAAATCATCCTAAAAGAGTGCTTACGCTTATACCTAATTCTTACAAAATAACTGAGGGAGGAAAGGACATCAGTTATGAAACGGTTAGTACTTCGGTATCTGCGAGTGACATAAATACCACAATTGTATCAACAGATAAGGTTACGGGTAAAATACCATTAACAGAGGCTGAATTAGTTGTATCTGCGGGTAGAGGTCTAAAAGGTCCAGAAAATTGGAATATGATAGAGGAGTTAGCCGACGTACTCGGAGCTGCTACTGCGTGTTCTAAGCCTGTAAGCGATATTGGATGGAGACCTCATAGTGAGCACGTAGGACAAACAGGGATAACCATAAAGCCAAATCTATATATTGCAGCGGGAATTTCTGGCGCAATACAGCATTTAGCGGGAGTAGGTAGCAGTAAAGTGATTTGCGTTATCAACACAGATCCTGAAGCACCTTTCTTCAAAGCCGCAGATTACGGAATTGTTGGAGATGTATTTGACGTGTTGCCTAAATTAATAAAACGCGCCAAAGAAATTAAAGGCGCTTAACTTAATAAACCAAAACTGACTCAAATATTATGGGTGGTGAAAAAATAGAACTAAATATAGTAGGATTAACTTCTGGTCACTCACAAAGAAATAGCTACACCTTAATATTAGGTCAAGAAGACGGAAACTTAAAACTACCCGTAGTCATTGGAAGCTACGAGGCTCAATCTATAGCACTAATCATTGAAGGACTCACTCCGCAGAGACCCTTAACACATGACTTGATGTATGACGCAATGGATAAATACAACATCCTTATTAAGGAAGTTGTTATTGACCAACTAAAAGAAGGCGTTTTTTATGCTAAAATAATAACTGAGCAAAACGGTGTGGAATTTGCCATCGATTCTAGAACGTCTGACGCAGTGGCGATGTCTCTTCGCGCTAAATGTCCTATTTACACCTTTAAGTCTATATTAGATGACGCAGGGATCATTTACGACAACGAGGATGAAGATGATGCAGAGCACATTAATGATATTAAACCTAAAATTGATTCTGCTAATAGTTTCAATAAGATGTCTCTTAATGAGTTAAATACTGAACTAGAGAGAGCAATTCAAGTAGAGGATTATGATAGGGCAGCCGTTTTAAGAGACGAAATTAATTCAAGATCTTAATAGAACACTTACCATTTATTGCATAAAAAAAGGGATGTTAATTGTACATCCCTTTTTTTGTGCCCTTTGATTAATTCTAGTTGATTATCAATTTATGCACCGATGGAATTCCATTTAACTCTAGATTTAGCATATAAATTCCAGTACTTAGCATACTTACATCTATTCTACCTTTCCCTGTTGCATATTGAGTAATCAAATTCTTGCCTTGGATATCAGATAGTGTAAATCTCAGTTTATCATTGACTTCTGATTCTATCACGACATGACTACTACTCGGGTTTGGATAAATCTTAAGTTTTGATGTATTAAATAATTGGATAGAATTTGATTTCCCAGGTAAAATTAAAGTTATAGCAGAAGTTTTATCAACCTCATTTTCGCCATAACCAACCGTTATGCTATTTGTTATTTTCACAGCATTTATAAGTTTAAAATCATCAATATACCAGCCATCTTCAGCGGCAGCGCCATCACTGGCAAATCGAAATCTAATATTAATAGTTTGATTTTCGAATGATGTTAAATTCAATATGGATTCAATAAAACCTCCTGAATTTCCGGTAAACGCATCTCTACCTGAAATCGCACTAGCTGGATTACTTTGAATAATCTTATTATACCCATTTTTAGTGAAGTATGGCCCCGCATCAAACCAAGTCGAGCCATCTGTTTGAATTTCAATTACTCCACCATCCCATCCATCTTCGGAATTTATCCAATGCCTAAATGAAAAACTAGGCGAATTTAAATTTGTCAAGTCAAGTTCTCGAGCAAGATACAGATCAGTTGATATTTCTGCGTTTGTTACTTTCCAAACCGCATTAGATATTGTAAGATTAACTATTTGCCAGTCTTCTCCTGAGCCAGCAGAAGTTACCTTCCAATCCCCTACTCCATTTTCCGTATAATCCTCCCAAACGCTTGAAGACGCATTTGCAAAATTCGGTATTACATTAAACCTACAAATGAACGAATCTCCTGAAGCAATGCTATCTATTAATACGGTAATTATTCCATTAGACTCAGTCCCGCAGTTTAATGATGCTGTCACTAAACTTGCGTCTTTACTTAATGTATCCTTAATTTGAATATTACCAATAGTTTGCCTAGTCTTGTTATACAAAGCAATCGTATAGGTTAACTCTTCTCCATTGGAAACACTCTCTGCGGCTGTCTTTTTAATTTGTAACTTATTTTTAAGGTACGGCGGTATATCAAATGCTTCACTTCCGTCACTTCTATCGTCAGAACTCCCTTGAACAGCGCTGTACCCTAGTCCTCTTCTGGAAAATGAACTCCATATGAGTAACTCATTATCACCCCCATTGGCATTTTTGTCTGCAAGTATTATAGCATCTCTAGCATCTGAAAAACCAGGGTTACATGGTTGTAATTTCATTCCGTCTATGACTAACTGCATAGTCTTATTGTTACCTCCTGTTCCGTTATAAATGTCACTATCATAACCGTATTTATCAATCATAACCCAGTATAAATCCCAGAGCATAGAGCACCATACTGAACCCACACCGTGAGGTACAGAAAACGACTTAATATCATCATATGAATAAGGACTCCTGTTTATATCAGCTGAATAAGGATAATTTCTTATGCCTCTACCATTTGTAGGCATATCGACTACATAGGTTCCTATACCCCTCAGTTTGTTGGCAGAATCATTAGGTTGATGGGTCATGACAAGTGAAAAGAAGTCGCTCCAACCTTCTCCCATTTGTTCTTCATTAGATAGACAACTGCTGTTAGATGCTCCACCAGTGAGGCGCGTTGAAATACCGTGGCCATATTCATGGGCAATCACTCCATTATCAAAATCACTATCGAATGTATTTGAGGACACATCACTAGAATCATACAAACTGACATTTACATCCTGAACAGTCATTACATCCAATATAGCGAGACCATCTGATTGCGAGATATGTACAGAAGGAATGTTGATACCAACGTTTGTTCCGCCCATTACAATAGGGTTGTTATCATCACTGTAAATAACAACTGCGATTGCACCTGCATCTTGTGCATTTTCTACTTTTAAACTAAAATTACATCCTTTTCTTCTTATCAAAGCTATGTTTCCTGAAAGTGCAGAGGCGTTTGTCAAGGCGTTACATCCTTGATCTCCGTTTGCAGTTCCATCATCTACCAAAACCAACTTGCCTGTTACTGGAATTGATGTTAGCGCAGGCCCAAAACTAGCGACATTAGCACTGTATTTACCTTTAATGCTATTAGGAGAATTGACACAAAAGTAATCTCCGGGTGATGCAGATTTCCAGATATACATTTGCATGCGCGGATTGTTTCCGTCGGGAGGGGTAGCAAAATTAGCATTATTAGTACCACTTCCATCTTGGGCATCCGCTTGCACGTAGTCGCCACCGAGACCACTATTTCCGTAATTATTGCTTTGAAAGTTTCCAGATTCCTCGTCGAATCCGTAATGCCACCATACATCGTGCATTACATTATTCCAATAAAATAGGTTGGTTATTGCGGCATCTAAGTATAATTCAGGACTTTTACTGCTGTCAAAATTATGATTAAAAGTAAGTGTACTTCCTCCATTGGGACTATAGCCTGGTACATTTGAATTATTCTTGTCATCACTTGCGTAAACATTGTTACCTCTTGTTATCGTATACTCCTCTCCCGAGGATCCATCTGTATCGTGCCAGCCGTATGGAGAGGCTTGAGCATCTTCAGGACTAGTGACAACGCTACGACTGCCATGGTTTGGACTTTCCACAGGAAACGCAAAAACATGGTATGAAGCAGTTGAAGTAGTTTTATTTATAGCTTGTAAATCTGTATTTATAGGAGTATTATTTAAATATTTACTTGAACTGCCATTTATTCCTAATTGTGTCAGATTACAATGTGCTACCCAATCATTTTGATCAATGATAGCTCCTGTCAAACCATTTATTCTGGTATTAAACCAATGTTTATGATCTATATTATAAATGGAAACGTCATAAGCAGGAAATCCGTTTTTTCCTAAAATAACCCAAATTTTATTGACCTTAATAGGACGATCACTCAATAAGGGATCTACTATAACACATTCTTTTTCATCATTACTTACAACCTTGAAAGAAGTAGAGAATTTTTTGGGGGCAACTCTCATAATAGCCTCCGTTGGGGTTAAACTATATTCATAATTTTGGATAAAGGATTCTGCATTCAGTATAAACTTGTGGTTTACGTTGATCACTACAAGGTCTTTAATCGATATATTAAATTCAGTCTTGTAAATAGGAATATTATTGATAGTCTGTTTACCATAATATATAGTCACGTTTCCAGAACTCTTTACTTTATTGGTAATGATATATGTGGGAGAATACCCTTTCTGCTTATAAATAGATTGAATACGTTCATTAACAATTTGTTCTTGTGGAGGAAGTGAAGCGAAAGAAACAGCGCTCAAAGCGATGAGCGCAAGTAGTAATACTTTTTTCATAAATAGAGATGCAATATATAAATTTAAATCTGTGTAATTTTGAGTTTCACCCTTTCAATTTACTAATGGTCGTTTTTAGTGTATTTAAGCTGACGTCCATAGCTCTTTTTGTTTTTTCTACTTCATTGTACACTGCATCTAATTTAGCTTCTAATTCAGAAATATATTCTTCATTTGGGCCCTGTTTGAACATCTGCCCTTTACCCATAATTAGCCATTCTGAATTTACTTCAGGATATGCGGTTAGAATTTGCTCTACTGCAGCCAGGCTAACTTTGTTTCTTCCTGAGCCTATGTGTGATAGTATAACTGTGCTTATACCCGTTGCTTTAGAAAAATTTGATCGTGTTGTTGCTGTTTTTATAATTAACTGCTCTAATCTATTATTTATGCTCATACCTACATTTGTTAATTGCCGCCTTTTGTTGTTAACAAATGTAAATCAATTAACAATTGTTAAAATAACATTTGTTAAACATCTTATTTACAATTAGTAATTTTAGTGCTATTTTTTAGTTTAGATTTTCATTTCAATAACCTCATTAATAGTATTTTACGTATAAAATATTAACAATTGTGGACATCGTGTCAGTATGGCGGTATACCTTCTGAATAAAAGATTTGTACATTTGCTCAGATTAAAAAAACAAATGAAAAAACAAGACATTATTATACTTTCAGCGGTGATGTTAGCGCTAGTTTTAATTCGGGTATATTTTAACATCCCTAATTTTAATCCCCTCGGTGCTATAGCCCTAATGGGTGGTGTCCTATTCGGTAGAAACTGGTTGGCTTTCTTAATCCCTGTGAGTGCTTTATTTGTGGGAGATTTATTATTAGCGTCAAATAATGCTTTAAATCAAGACTATCTTTTCTCGGCTTCGTTCCTTACGGTTTATGCATCTTTTGGGGTAATGATAGCTTTGGGAATGTTATTGGCAAAAAAACCATCATTATCTGGCGTATTAGGCGGGAGTCTTCTTGCTGCAATAGTATTTTTTGCGGTAACTAATGCTGGATCATGGTTCACTTTACCTGAATATCCTAAGACATTTAATGGATTAATGGCTGCTTATACAGCTGGCATACCATTCTTTAGAAATACACTAGTAAGTCAAGTACTTTTCAGTATTGGAATTTATGTTGTTTATTCTTTTGCAACACAGCGTAAGCTCACTTTGGCGTAATAAAAATTACACTTAAAAAAAAATCCCACTCGAATGAGTGGGATTTTTTTTTAAATTTCTTGAAACTCCTGAATTAAAAGCCCTGCTCTTAGTTTAGGTTCAATGTAGGTACTTTTAGGAGGCAATATTTTATTGCTATCAGCAATTTCAATAACGTCTTCAAAGGAGCACGGCTTTGTTGTAAATGCGATACTATAAATTTCTGAATCTACTAAGTCTAGTAGTTCATTTAATCCGTTGGAATACGGATGATAATATATCTGAGAATCTGTTCTGCTATCTTGGATGTCAAAAACACCTTTAACTATTATCTCTTCTAATATCTCTACATCTAACTGATCGCTATGTGATTCATAAGATAAAAGATACCATTGCTTATTTATATAAAGACCAAAATGCTTAGACTCTAAAATAGTATAAAGAGGCTTGTCCGATTTCATTATTTTAAAATGACTAGCTAAATCTGCGATTACTTTTTGAGCATCTAAAGAATGTAACGGCTTTATAAGCCTATGAAATGGATGTATCTGTAACTGATTTTCATGAACAATGTAGCACATTGATTTATCATTATCTAATCCAGGAATTGAGGCATTAAACTCTGAGGTGCTAGCAGATCTGTGATGTCCATCAGCAATATAAAAGCTTTCTATTTCTGCCATTTCTTTCTGTAGCTTAGTTACGTCCTCAATACTATCTACTCTCCTTACCACATGGGTTTTATGATCGGCAGAAACGAAACGATATATTTCAGTTGCTTCTAGCTCATCCAGGTTAATATCACTATTGTGAGCCAAAAGAGTCGGCTCACCCATTATATGAGCTGTTTTAAAAAGTTCTACTAAAAACTTTAATCTACTTGGGCGTATTTCTTCGTGTTTTTTAATTCTGTTCTCACGATAATCGTCTACACTGCACAACCCTATTACTCCTTTGCAAGATTTTCCAGATGCTGAAATTTGCTCATAGATATAAAAAGACTCTTTATCCTCCTTAATCAAAACACCTTGACTTTTCATATTTACAATATACTTTGCCGCAAACGGAAGAAACTTTTCTGGTTCTTGAAACGCCCCATTAAAGCTCATGTGACTTTTTGTTACATGATGAAAAGTATACGGATTGGTCATCAATTCATTTACCAAATCTTCTTTAGTAGGATGATCTGTAGACTTTGCAGTGACCTTATTAACCATATCGGGCAATGGCCTTAATGCTCTAAACGGAAATATCTTAGGCAAGCAATTATGAATTAAAGAAGTTTATGATGTTTTGAGCGAGCTCTATCCCTACTCTTTCTTGCGCTTCTTCTGTAGAAGCTCCAATATGCGGGCTAAGACCAACAGCATTCATTCTTAAAATATCCGTATTTACCGGCGGCTCTTTTTCAAAAACATCTGTAGCTGCATATTTTACTTTACCAGATTTTATGGCTCCTAAAAGTGCTGCTTCGTTAATGGTTCCTCCTCGAGCACAATTTACTACACCTACACCGTCTTTCATTTGTTCGAATTCTGGAGTGTCTAATACGTAGCCTTGGCCACCAGGTATATGCAAACTAATAAAATCAGCATTAGCTAAAAGTTCTTCTTTACTGACTGTTTTTACATTTATGGTGAATTCGTGATTATACACAGGATGTAAGTCAAGGGTAACATCACCTGCTGTCAAAAAGGGGTCATAAGCTAAAATCTCCATACCACAACCTAGCGCAATCGAAGCTGTAGCTCTACCAATTCTGCCGAAGCCAATTAATCCCAACTTTTTGCCTTGTAATTCAATGCCTTTGCTGGCTGATTTCTTGAGTGCTCCAAAATCTGAAACTCCGTCAAGACTCATGGCTTTATTAACTGCGGGTAATGATCTCACGATACCAAAAAGATGTGCCATGGCTAATTCTGCAACAGATCTAGAAGATGCTGCAGGTGTGTTTAGCACCGCAATGTTTTTACTCTTGGCAAAATCTACGTCTATGTTATCTAATCCTACACCACCTCTACCTATTACCTTAAGATTAGGACTAGCTTCTATAAGTTCGGTGCGCACTTGTGTCGCACTTCGTACAATGATAGCGTCATATTCGTTAAGCTTTCCTACTAAATCTGTTTGAGCAATACTATTAGTATCTACTGTATATCCTGCTTTTTCAAGCAACTCAATACCTGCTTTATGCAGGCCATCATTTATTAATATCTTCATTTTAACCGTTATTTAAACGTTTGCATTACGTTAACTAGCACTTTTACACTATCTATACTTAGCGCATTATACATACTTGCCCTGTAGCCGCCTACGCTTCTATGACCTTTTAATCCACTAATATTTGCATCTTTAATTGCCAATGCAAATGCTTCATCCACAGCTTCAGTTGCACATTTAAAAGTAATATTCATTTTTGAACGATCTTCTATCGCCGTAGTACCAATGAAATTTGGATTTGTATCAATCTCAGTATATAATAGGTTGGCCTTTGCCGTATTTAATTTTTCAATGTTGGCTAAACCTTGCTCATCAATCCATCTCAAAGTGTGCATACAACCAAATACAGCAAATACAGAGGGGGTATTAAACATAGATTCACCTTTTATATGTGTATTGTAATCAAGCATAGTGGGCAGGTAGCGTGTCACTTTACCTAAAAGTCCTTTTTTAATCACTACAAGTGTTGTACCCGCTGGACCCATATTTTTTTGAGCTCCTGCGTATATCAAATCAAATTGTGTAAAATCAAGTTCTCTACTAAAAATATCAGAGCTCATATCGCATATCATGGGTACATCGCACTTCGGAAAATGATGCATTTGCGTTCCAAATATGGTGTTATTTGAAGTACAATGGAAGTAATCGTAATCTGAGCCAATTACGTAATCCTTTGGGATGTAATTGAAATTTTGATCTTCTGAAGACCCCAGAACATCTACTTTACCAAAAGCCTTCGCTTCTTTAATCGCGTTTTTAGCCCAAGTACCGGTGTTGGTATAAGCCGCTTTATTCTCCAGCAAGTTCATAGACACCATCAAAAATTGCATGCTGGCTCCACCTTGAAGAAAAAGAACATCATAATCATCGTTTAATCGCATGATTTTTTTTACTAGACTGCATGCCTCATCCATAACAGCTACGAATTCTTTCCCTCTGTGTGACACTTCTATCAGTGATAGGTTTGTGCCTTCAAAATTTTGAAGTGCCTGAATACAGCTATCTAATACCACTTGTGGCAAGATGGCAGGACCCGCCGAAAAATTATGTACTTTGCTCATATAAAAATAATTAGAGCAAAACTATTTATTTCTTGTTATTTGCACCATCAAGAACTTGAAACTTAGAAGAAAAATAGAGAAGAAATTAATTAATCTAGATAAGGTACTAGACCAACGACTTGCACTTGTTAGTTTTCCTGGATTTAAAGGCAAATCAATTTATCAAGTTGGTAAGTTTTTTTTGAATGGTTTATTTCAAGAAAGCTTAAATCTAAGGGCTTCTTCTTTAGCTTTCAACTTCTTTATTGCTTTATTCCCTTTAATCATTTTTTTGTTTACGCTTATTCCTTACGTTCCCATTGAAAATTTAGATCAACTTATTACAGATTTAATAGATAAAGCTTTACCTAAGAATGCATCTGCATTTTTGAATGAAACCATTCAAGACATTTTAACCAATCAGAATGCGGGTTTACTTTCCTTTGGTTTTATAGCTGCCTTATACTTTTCTAGTAATGGATTTGCTTCGTTAATCGCGGCATTTGATCAGAGTGTTCATTACAAAAAACAACGCAACTGGTTAGCCATACGCACTAAAAGTATTGGTCTACTTTTCATTGTAATTACACTGCTTATATCAGCTATTCTGCTCTCTGTTGTTTTTTCGTACGGTTTAAGTCTGTTAGAAGTAAAAGTGTCTTTGAATGATCAATTTACCCTCACTTTACTAAAACTAGTAGAATTTACCTTGACGTTAGCCCTAGTTTATTTTATTTATAGCTCTATCTATTATTTTGGCTCACACAAAGAGTCTGAATGGCGATTCTTTTCAGCGGGGAGTACTGTTGCCACTGTTCTGTCCTTTGTAACTACTTATGGTTTTCGCATCTATGTAGAGAATTTTAATTCGTACAATAAACTATATGGTTCAGTAGGAACTTTACTTGTGCTTATGCTGCTCATATATTTCAATTGTTTTGTTATTCTTATAGGTTATGAGCTCAACCGCAGTATAGATAAAGCCAGCTAAGCTTAGCTGCTCTTTTCCTTTTGATTTAAAGAGACCAAGAAGCTAGGAAAGTTATACATACAAAAATAATCTAATGTATTCCTGGTCTAGGTAATATCTAAAAAGCTAATAACAACTAAATTTTAGGATAAAAAAAAGCTTCAACAAACCGTTGAAGCTTTTTACTTAGTTGCGGAGGCGGTAGGATTCGAACCTACGGACCTGTAACAGTCAACAGTTTTCAAGACTGCCGCATTCGACCACTCTGCCACGCCTCCTTTATACTTATTAGAAATAAACATATCCTATTTCCCTAAGCGGGTGCAAAGATATTCAAATACTTTTTTTTACAAATTAAATTTCCAAAAAGTCGAATAAAAATTTAATCTCAGCATTTTAGGCCTCACCTACTCATTCGTCTTCTCTTCACCAAGAAAGGAATAAACGTAGATTCCACGGGCAAGCTTGTATCAGCCTCGACATAATCTATTTTATATTGTGAAAATCTTGATTTTAAATTTGATGTGTAGACCTTCATGCTTTCTACATACAGCGCCTTAATGTCATTTGGCTGTAGTTTCAAAGACTCGCCGCTTTCAGCGTCTATAAAGTGTACTGGTGAATGGCCAAACTCAAAGCTAATCTCACTGGATCTGTGTAACGTATGAAACACAATAACCTCGTGTTTACGGTGCTTTAGGTGTTTAATAGCATCAAATAACTTTTCAATATCACGGCTTTCTTCCAAAAAATCAGTAAACAAGATTACTAAACTTCGTTTGTGTATTTGAGCAGCTATAGTATGCAACGTCTCCGAAATATCTGTAGTTTTTTGAGCGGACTTATAAGTTAAGTAGGTTTCAAGTTGATGCGTCAGTTCTTTGTAATGCCTTGATGATGAGGCGATTTTACTTGAGGCTATCACGCTGTCATCAAAATACACAATACCACTGGCATCTCTTTGTTTTTTAAGCAATTGCAGAAAAACCGCTGAAGACCAAATAGCATATTGTAGTTTACTAAGTGAATCCTTCTCTTCTATTTGCATTGATGATGAAACATCAATAATAATTTGGCATCTTAAGTTAGTTTCTTCATCAAAACGTTTGGTGTAGAGTTTGTCCGTGCGTCCAAACAACTTCCAATCTATATTTCGAGTACTCTCTCCTACATTATATTGCCTGTGTTCGGCAAACTCTACTGAAAAACCGTGAAATGGACTCTTGTGTAATCCTGTAATAAACCCCTCTACTGCCTTGTTGGCTAGTAAGTCTAGATTTCCGGTGTTTAGTATTTCTTGCTTATTTATTTTCATAAAAAAACGGTATAACTCGCTGGCGAGATATACCGTTCAATAATACAATTTGTAACTCAGATTAAGCTAATTGATTTTTAATCTTATCTGCAATAGTAACCTTAGGCACTGCTCCTACTATTTTGTCAACTACTTCACCATTTTTAAAAACCAATAACGTTGGTATACTTCTGATACCATACTTCATAGGTGTTGCAGAGTTAAGATCTATATTCATTTTACCAATTATTGCTTTCCCATCATATTCAACGGCTAGTTCCTCTACCACAGGACCTATCATTTTACACGGACCGCACCACTCTGCCCAAAAATCAACCAAAACTGGTGTGTCTCCGCTGTTTAATACTTGTTCTTCAAAATTTGAATCTGAAAATTCTAATGCCATAATTTTTTATTTTAATTCTTGATGCGAAAGTACATTCAATGGCTAACTTTTAGCATCAATAAATGATATAGAGATATAAACAGATACTACACTTGTGTATTCAGCTCTATTCTGAATCTAGTTCCTTTTCCCAAATCACTGCTCTTAACATATATTTTGCCGTTGTGATAATTTTCAATTATTCGTTTTACAAGTGACAAGCCTAACCCCCAGCCTCTTTTTTTGGTCGTATAACCAGGCTTAAAGATAGTTTTAAATTTATTAGCTGCTATTCCTTTGCCATTATCTACCACGTCAAAAACAACAGAATTGGGAAGTATTTGATCAATCTCAAAATAGATCTGCCCCTCTCCATCCATGGCATCTACAGCATTTTTACATAGATTTTCGACTACCCAAGCAAAAAGGGGCTTATTTACATTAACTGAAACTTTTTTAAAAAGCTCTTCGTTTTTTAAACTGATATCCACCTTTATGGATGTTCTATTATTGATATAGCTTACACTTTCTTCTAAAACATCATATAAATTATAGGAGACTAGCGTAGGCTCAGAACCAATCTTGGAAAATCTTTCGGTAATAAGACTTAAGCGCTGCATGTCATGATCGATTTCATCTAGCACTTTTTGAGGCACATTATTCTTACTTTCTTTTAGATAATCTACCCAACCCATTAAGGAACTTATAGGCGTTCCCAGTTGATGTGCTGTTTCCTTACTCATTCCGGCCCACACCTTATTTTGTTCACTCGTTCGGCTATAGCTAAAAGCGAAATAACTCATTACTAAAAATAAACCAATAACGCCTAACTGAAAATACGGATAAACCTTAAGCTGACTTAACAATAAAGAATTTTCATAATAAATAATATTCTTTTTTCCGTCATCTAATAATACCTCAATCGGCTCATTTTGAGCCCTCATATCTTCTATTTTTTTCTCGATTTTTTTGCTTTTTACCGAAAGTGTACTATCCAAATTACGAGAACCAATTACTTCTCCTTTTTCATTGGTTAGAATAACTGGAATGGTTGTATTACCTTGAATTATTTCATAAATAAAATTAATATCATTATCCCCCTCCGATGCTGCAATTTGCCGTGTAGCATTCGCCCATGTCGCTATTTTTTCACGTTCTTGACTTGCTAATTTTTTTACTAAATTATTGGTAAACCACAGCGAAGAGAAGCCAATTAAAAAAGCAAAAAACAATAGTGCGACTTTGATAAATCCTTTTATTTCGTAATTATTTAGTTTCAATTGAGCCTCGAAATTAGTTAAGACAACTTAATAATCACGTAAAAAAGTATTTTTGCCCGCGTGATTCTAACATTTACACATTCCAACAGAAGCTTTACAGCAGACATTAATAAACCCTTAGATATAAGTATATCCGTACATCGAGACCACAGCGTATCTAGTTTTGGTATAGCAGGAGCTATATACAAAGACTATGTTGCCGGGGATTTAATTGGGAATAAAGCCTTAGGTGGACCTTGTAACCTGGAAACTATAACTTTTACGCCTCATGGTAATAGCACACATACTGAATGTCTTGGGCACATTGCCGATGAATCATATTTTGTAAACGACTGCATCAATGATCGGTTTTATCTGTCGACATTGTGGTCTTTATCAGTGGCTGAAGATGGATTATACTTAAATTTCGATGCGCAGGACTTCAACACATTAAAAAATGTAGATGCGCTCATTATACGAACATTGCCAAATCCTATTCAAAAATTGAATGAAGATTACAGTGGGAAAAATGCTCCAGCTATACGTACTACAGATATGCAAAAAATAGTGGATTTAGGGATTAATCATCTCCTTATAGACTTGCCATCTGTAGATCCTGAATGGGATAATGGAGCGCTAGCCTCGCACCATATATATTGGAATTACCCTGATAATCCTAGGTTGGATGCCTCCATAACGGAGTTTGCCTTTGTGCGTGATGACATTCAGGATGGTGAGTATCTTCTAAAGTTAAATGTGAGCAATTTTGAGTCAGATGCAGCGCCAAGCAGGCCAGTGTTATACCCTATTATTTCACTAAAATAAGTTGAGCGAAAAGGTATTATATTTCAAATCTTGGTTAGCCAGTAAGTATATTAACCTACTTGGCAATAAGAATCATACGTTCAATTCTATACTCATTATTAAATTGGATGAAATAGGAGATTTGGTTACCGCCTTACCTGTATTTTATGCGCTTCACAAACGCTACCCTCAAGCACAGCAAACATTGGTTTGCAAGTCATTTAATACTGTTTTTTTTGAGCACATAGATTACGTTCAATGCGTGACAGCATTTGAGACAGTAAACAAAAATCAATACGACTTGATAGTAGATTTAAGGGGAAACATAGAGACTATTTCTTATGCACTAAACGTAAAACCAAAATACCGACTTGATAGAGGATCTGTACGACTTAAAAATAAATTCTTCGGGGGCCAAAAAAATGAGATTGATACAAATCTCGAGGTAATTTCTCCGCTTACGGGGGCAAATGTAGCTTCATCCAACTCCATAATTGTATCCAAAGAAAACCGTGAAACGGTTACGCAATATCTTAGTAAACATGCTGTAGATAAATACATTATAATACACTTAGGAGCCCGTGATGCCGCAAGAAGATGGCCTATTGATAGATTTTCAGCCATTATCAACTACCTTAATGAAGTGTTTGAATTGCCTTGCTTTTTAGTAGGAGGCCCAGATGATGATGAGCTTAATGAGCGTTGCTTATCGCAGGTGGTGAGTCAAATAAACTTCAACGTGGTGGGTGAATTTAATTTGCTTGAATACGCTGCCCTCTGCGAAAAAGCAAGCTTGTTTATTGGAAATGAAAGCGGTCCTTTGCACATTGCTGCTGCCATGAACATTCCTAATATTGCTTTATTTGGCCCAGGCGTAAAGGCTGTTTTTTACCCCAAAAACGAGCACAGTATTGTACATCATTACTTGTTATCCAAAGGTCACAAACAACAAACGATTGAAAATTCTACCATATTCCATATCACCGTGGAAGAGGTAAAAAAGAGCATAAATAAACTGTTAAAGTAGTTCTACTTTAGCATTCTTCTCAAAATCTTCCCTACATTACTCTTTGGTAACTCATCGCGAAAAACAACAATTTTAGGCACTTTGTAATTAGTCAATTTCTCACGGCAAAAATCACGTATCTCGTCTTCTGTAAGACTCTCGTCTTTTTTAACCACAAATGCCATCACACACTCAGTCGTCTTAGGATCTGGCTCGCTCCTTACTCCCACTTCTAGTACTTTAGGATGGCTACTAATCACAGCTTCTACCTCACTTGGGTATACGTTAAATCCAGAAACACATACCATTTCTTTCTTACGGTCTACTATTTTGAAGAAACCGTCTTCATCCATAATACCAATATCTCCTGTCAAGAAAAAGTCTCCATGCATACATTCTGCCGTTGCTTCTGGTCTATTCCAATATCCAGCCATCACTTGAGGTCCTTTAATACCAATCTCTCCTCTTTCACCCATAGGCACTTCTTTTTTATCATCGTCAAAGATTTTCAACTCTGTATTAGGTATAGGTAATCCTATAGTCCCCATACGGTGGCTACCATCTGTAGGATTAATAGTGGCTGCAGGTGAAGTTTCTGACAAACCATAAGCTTCTAAAAGTGGAGATCCTGTCACTTCTTGCCATTTAAGCGCTACCGCATCTTGTACTGCCATACCTCCACCAAGAGAAATTTTAAGATTAGAAAAATCTAATTCTCTAAAGGCTGGTTGATTGAGTAAACCATTAAACAAAGTATTTACGCCAGTAATAAGCGAGAAAGGATTCTTTTTAAGATCCTTGATAAATGCAGGCATATCACGCGGATTAGTAATTAAAACATTACGAGCGCCATAGTTAAAGAACGTAATACAGTTGGCTGTTAGCGCAAATATGTGATATAATGGTAAAGCAGTTATAACAACGGCCTCGCCGTCTTTAAATAATCCTGTTAACCAGCCATCTATTTGAGAAAGCTGAGCACAAATATTACCATGAGTTAAAACAGCTCCTTTACTCACACCAGTGGTACCTCCCGTATACTGTAAGAAAGCTATATCGTCATGTGTTAAATTGACTTGAGTTGGTTTTTTACCTAAACCTTCTGCCAAAATACTTTTAAAAGAGACCGCACTTGGTAAATCATAAGCAGGAACCATCTTTTTAATATGTTTCACTACCAAGTTGACAATACCTCCTTTCAAACCGCCAAGCATGTCTCCTATACGAGCAACTATTACAGTCTCAATATCGGTATCTGCTTGAATCTCTTGAAAATTACTTCCAAAGTTTTCCAATATAACTATGGCCTTTGCCCCGCTGTCTTTATATTGATGCTTCATTTCAGCTGGAGTATAAAGTGGGTTGGTATTCACAACCACAAAACCACATTTAATTACAGCGAACATCGCCACAGGGAATTGGAGCAAATTGGGCATTTGAATAGCCACTCTGTCACCAGGTTTCAGGTTTGTTTTATTTTGTAAGTACCATGCAAAGGCATCCACATTAACTTTTAATTCATTAAAAGTCATAGTTTTATCCATGTTTTGAAATGCAACTTTATCTCCATAGCGAGAGACAACGTCATCAAAAACCTTAGCTAAAGATTCGTACTTGTTATTATCTACGGTTTGAGGCACAAAAGCAGGATAGCTTTTAAACCAAGCGTGTTGTTCTGACATGCGGTAAAAATATATCGTAAATTTTAAGATACAAACTTATGTCACAAAAAAGTCTGTAATTCAGTCATTACATGGTTTTAAAAAATAATTTAGATACTAAATAGTTTACTTTTGCGGCTCATTCATCTGCATTCGTAGTTCAACTGGATAGAATATCGGATTTCGGCTCCGAGGGTTAGGGGTTCGAATCCTCTCGAGTGCACAATAAGCTTCTTGCTAACAACAAGGGGCTTTTTTCGTTTAATAGGAATAGAAGAATAAGTTGAGTTGTAAAGCTTATTTACTAAAGTTTAAAAAGGATCAATTGACACTTTACAGTTTTAAACGTTTAAAAAACACTTTAGCCGGCAGCTTAATATGTTGTCTTTAAGATAACTTCATATACTTAGAACTTACTAGAAACTTTAAATTCACTTGTTTCATGAAATTCTATTTCAGGGTTATTGGATTTTGCCATTTGTAAGATATAGGCGGTACTTGCCAAGAATACCAAGTTTTCATCCTTATCCAAGACCACATCTTGTGGCTTGTATTTTATAAATTCGGCAATTTTAGCTTGATCGCCTGTCATCCAGCATGCTTTGTGATAGTTCACCCCGTCAAAACGTGCCTTTGCATTGTACTCGTGCTCCAGTCTGTACTGTATAACTTCAAATTGTAACTCTCCTACTACCCCTATAATTTTTCGATTACCCGGTTGTTGCGTAAAAAGCTGAGCCACACCTTCATCGGTAAGTTGATTAAGTCCTTTTTCAAGCTGCTTACTCTTCATAGGATCCATATTTACTACTTCTCTGAATAACTCAGGACTAAAATTAGGGATACCTTTAAATGAAAGTTTTTCACCTTCGGTTAATCCATCACCTATTTTAAAGTTACCTGTATCGTACAATCCCACTACGTCTCCTGGAAACGCTAAATTGGTTACTTCTTTACTGTCGGCCAAAAAAGTGTAGGGGTTACTAAAACGCATCTTTTTACCACTTCTGGGGTGCACATAAAATGTATTTCGTTCAAACGTACCAGAGCAAACGCGCAGAAAAGCAATTCTATCCCTATGATTTGGGTCTAAGTTGGCATGTATTTTAAAAATAAAGCCGGTCATTTTCTTTTCTGTTGGAACAATGTCCCGCACATCTGTTGGTCTTGGTCTTGGACTTGGGGCGATATCCACAAACGTGTCAAGCATCTCTTGAATCCCGAAGTTGTTAAGTGCTGAACCAAAAAACACTGGTGCAAGTAATCCTTCTTCGTACATTTCTCGGTCGAAAGGCTCATAAATTCCATTAATAAGTTCTACGTCATCCCTTAGTTGCTTAGCATCAGTAGCGCCCACTAGCGTGTCTAATCTTGGGTCTTCTAGGCTCTCTATATTGATGTAATCACTCGCTTTTTTGGTTTTATCTGCTTCAAAAAGATTCAATGAGTTATTGTGCAGCAAGTAGACTCCTTTAAATCTGCTACCCATATTTATAGGCCAGCTGAGTGGTCTAGTGCTTATTTGCAATTCTTGTTCTAGCTCATCTAGTATATCAAAGGGCTCTTGTCCTTCCCTATCCATTTTATTGACAAAAATGATCACCGGCGTATTTCGCATGCGGCACACTTGCATAAGCTTTCGCGTTTGAGCTTCCACCCCTTTAGCTACGTCTACCACTAGAATTACACTATCTACGGCAGTAAGTGTTCGATAGGTGTCCTCTGCAAAATCCTTGTGTCCTGGCGTATCCAAGATATTGATTTTCTTACCTTTATACTCAAAACTCATTACCGAGGTTGCCACCGAAATACCACGTTGTTTCTCGATTTCCATAAAATCAGAAGTGGCCGTTTTTTTGATTTTATTACTTTTTACAGCGCCTGCTGTTTGTATAGCTCCACCAAAAAGTAATAATTTCTCAGTAAGCGTAGTCTTACCCGCATCCGGGTGAGATATAATACCAAACGTTTTGCGTTTTTCTATTTCTAGTTCTAAACTCATTTTTTATACGGGTGCAAGGATACAAAATTTATAGCGAAGCAAAAGTTGTATTGATAAGAGGGGTGATTATGCTCTAACTTGGCACAAGTACATCTTATCTCAGTGTTTTGCTTTTGTTCTAGACATTTAGTTAGTAGCCCATCCATACTAAAAAAGTGCATTCCAGGCTATTCAAACGCACATAGTTAAAGAAGTTGAAGGTATTTGCACGTATTAACAAGGGTTATTTTGAAACTGTTTTATATTCGTAGAATGAACAGCAATTCAAAAATTCTATTCGTACTTTTTATACTCGGTATAAGCGTTTCCCCAATCCAGGCACAAAACACTTCATCTGAAGTACAAGACACTGTTAAGAAAGAGTTTTATGTGATTAAGAAATCTGACGGAGCAGAATACGTAGGTGAAGTAATTAGTGATGACGGACGTGAAGTATTGGTGCTTACCAAAAGTATCGGAAAAATTTTCATTATTAAGTCAGATATTGTTTCTATGACGCGAATAGATGCAAGCAAACTGTCTCAATCGTCTGATGGGCTATACGAAGACTTCAGAATAGAAGGCCCCTATACCACGAGATACTTTTTTACAACCAACGCACTACCTATAAAAAAGAAAGAAAACTACATGATGATTGGCCTACAAGGTCCTGAGGTTCATTTTGCGGTGAATGATAACCTATCATTAGGTGTGATGGCCACATGGATAGCAAGTCCTATTGCTCTTGCAGCAAAATATTCATTTGAATCTAAGTCAGAATCTAAGACACATTTCGCATTAGGTACAATAATGGCCTCATCAGGTTATTTGCTACAGGCACAGGGTTTTGGTGGTATCCACTGGGCTACAGTAACCCAAGGTGATCGTAAGTCAAATGTTAGTTTTTCTGCCGGATACGCCTATGCAAAGTTGTATAAGGATAATAGCAATTATATCGGCAGGAAATACTATGCCCAATACCCTGTAATTGATGGCGATTATTATTATAGTAATGGTTTGGAATCTAGCGTGGATAACGAACTTCGCAATAAGGGAGTAGATTACAATCAACAAATATACAGCCCCAATAAAGCTCGAGGATCGGCAGTCTTGGGTATTTCGGGTATTACGCCAATTGGTCAAAAAGCAAGTTTTATCTTTGATGCCTTAGCGTTTTTAGGCACTCAATATGGTTTGGAATACGTTAATTCGATTGTCTATCCTGACGTTCAATATAAATACAGAGTATACAGTAACGGTACATATACCGATGTAAATGCAACCGATGACATCACGGTAGATGAGTATAAAACTGCTAAAATAGGAATTAAGCCGACGGTGATAATTATGCCTGCTATACGATTTAACCGGAGTTACAACAAAGCTTTTCAGGTAGCTCTTGCTGGCGTTATTGCAAAGAACAATTGGGGTGAAATCATTTCTTTTCCAGTGCCTACCGTAAGTTGGTTAAGACAATTTTAAACTCTCCATACTCGTCACTTCTCTGGTGAAAGACATTGCTGTTACGGCACTGCGAATAATATCGTCCGAATAGGCTCGTACTTCTCGCAGACCCTCTTATTTTTGTGCCATGCGAAATACCATTATTATTCTTAGCCTTGCATTGCTATCTAGTTGCGCTTTATGGAAAGGTAAAACCTCCAAAACTTTAACTGTTTGGGTAAATAGCTCTACGATTGCTTGTACCAATCCAGATCAACAATGTCTTCAAGTTAATGAAGGTAACCAATTACCCGCTAATTGGTCTTTTACTACTTCCAAAATAGACGGATTTGAATTTAAACCAGGTTATATTTATAAGCTGGAAGTAAGCAAAACAAAAGCGGCTAAAGAACCTACAACAGCTGCTAAAACGCAATATACTTTAGTGAATGTCTTAGAAAAAAGACCCGATTTAAAGGAAGAAGGTTTATATGTTTACATTCAAACTAGCTTAGGTGATATTGTAGGAAAGCTCGATATGGAGAGGGCTCCGCTCACAGTAGCCAATTTTGTAGGATTAGCAGAAGGAACGCAGGCCAATACTGCTAAGCCTCTCGGTACGCCATTCTACGACAGTATCATTTTTCATCGCGTAATTCCTGGTTTTATGATACAAGGAGGAGATCCCTTGGGTGTGGGCATGGGTGGACCCGGGTATAAATTCAGAAATGAAATACACCCAGACTTGACTCACGATAAACCCGGCATTTTCAGTATGGCTAATTCTGGACCTAATACCAACGGAAGCCAATTTTTTATCACTCACGTTGCAACGCCTTGGTTAGACGGTAATTATAATATTTTTGGAAATGTAATTATGGGACAAGAAGTAGTAACTGCCATTGGTAATACTCCTCGTGGACAAGCAGACAAGCCGAAAACTCCCGTTTATATGACTAAAGTGCAAATAATACGCATAGGCGACAAGGCCAAAAAGTTTGATGCAAACGATACCTTCAAATCCATGCAATAATGCAGAGCTCAATACTCAACAAAGAATATAAAATTAAAGGTAGTCGTAATCGAATAATGACGGCTGATCTATCGTATACAGCTTCGCGGGAAGAAGTTCCCATAGTGATCTTTGCACATGGTTTTCAAGGATTCAAAGACTGGGGACCCTGGCCACTTGCTGCAGAGATTTTTGCTTCTAAAGGATTCCCGTTTCTTAAATTTAATTTTAGTCATAACGGAACAACACCAGCACATTTAACCGAATTTGTGGATTTGGACGCTTTTGGTCAAAATAATTTTATGCTTGAGTATGATGACCTAGGTTTCATAATCGATTTTGTTCATCACAAAGTGAATACATTTGATTTTGCGTGGAATCAAGAAATTCATCTGATTGGTCACAGCCGTGGTGCGGGAATTTGCCTGCTTAGAGCTGCACAAGACGAACGTATCACTAAATTAGCTACCTGGGCTGGCGTTTCAGATTTAGAGCGTTACTTGGAGCTAAAAGAATACCAAGCTTGGAAAAAAGATGGCGTTCATACGATTTTAAACAAACGAACAAATCAAGAAATGCCTATTTACTTTCAGTTTGTAGAAGCGTATGCTGAAAATGCAATTACCTTAAATATGGGCACCAACCTGGAAAAAATTGAATGTCCGTTGCTCATCGTACACGGCGAAGATGACACTGTTGTGCCAATAGATAACGCACATACCATCTATAATGAGGTACAACATGCCCTTATTGCCGAAATAGAAAATGGAGACCATACCTTTGGGATGAAGCATCCTATGACAGAACGAAAAATAACCAAAGCATTTGCAGAGGTTATTTCTGAAACCTTAGCGTTTTTTAGTTTATAAAATGCCTAGAGAGGTGGCTATAATTGGTGGCGGTGCAGCAGGTTTTTTTACAGCCGTTAACCTTGCAGAAAAAGACAAGAACTGCCACATAACCCTGTATGAAGCTAGTAACAAAGTACTCGCCAAAGTACTTGTAAGCGGCGGCGGAAGATGTAATGTAACCAATACCATAAGTGACCCAACCGAACTGGCCAAAAAATATCCCCGTGGGTACGACTCTCTGAAACCCGTATTTCAAGAATTTAATACAACGCACACCCAAGATTGGTTTACTTCTAGAGGAGTTCCTTTAAAAACCGAGGACGATGGACGCGTATTTCCGTTGAGCAACACCTCGCAAACCATCTACAATTGCCTCACTAATTTAGCTCAAAAATTAGGAGTAACAGTCAAACTAAGCCATCGTTTAAAAGCGTTGAAATATTCGGAGAACAAGTGGCAGTTGGTTTTTAACGATGTAATTGTTTCTGCAGATGTAGTAGTACTTGCAACAGGTGGCAATAGTCAGATATATAAGATTTTAGAACACTTAACTATTCCCGTAGTACCCCCGCTCCCATCGTTGTTTACGTTTAATGCTGAGCCACATCACCTAGAAGCACTCGCAGGGGTAAGCGCTCCTAATGTTCTTACGAGTATTAAAGAGATTAAAAATAGTGAAGAATCAGGACCTATTTTAGTAACTCATTGGGGTTATAGTGCACCTGCTATTCTTAAACTAAGTGCTTGGCATGCCAGAGAATTAGCCGCTTTAAATTATACATTTACGTTGGTGATTAATTGGAATAGCTATGACCTCAACCAATTGCGTGCTACATTTCAAAACTATCAACTAAATACCCCAAAAGACAAGGTGTACAGCTGGCGCGATCACGGATTATCCAAGCGGTTGTGGCAAGAATTAGTAGCTAAAGCAGAACTTAAAGAATATACGAATTGGTCTGAAATAGGAAAAAAAGGAATAGAACGGCTTATTCAAGCACTTGCAGCATTTGAGGTAACGATAACTAAAAAAAGTACCTTTAAAGAAGAATTTGTTACTGCCGGAGGTATTGATTTAGATAGTATAGAGTTAAGTACATTTGAAGTACAAAACCACCAAAATCTCTATGCCGTTGGTGAATTATTAAATATCGATGCTATTACAGGTGGGTTTAATTTTCAAGCAGCTTGGAGTGGTGGTTTTTTAGCCGCGCAGTCTATGAGTAGTGTTAAATAATGCCACCGAGCTACTCTTTTCTTTATTTTTTCTTAATATTCGCATAGTAAATGATAAAACGATTTCAACTAGTTCTTGTATTAATTATCTCTACTTTAGCTCTACGCGCTCAATTAGCTGAACTTGATGTTTTACAAAAATCAAGTTCACTCCAAGAGGGAATCTATAAAGCGAGAGAAGCCTATAACACAGGCAACTATACCGCTGCGGAGCCACTATTCTATACAGAATTAGAAAAAGGAAATTTTACCACAAGCGATTTTTTAAGATTTGCCAACACTTTAGCTGCCAACGATAAGGATGCGCTAGCACGAGAATTTTTTGCGGAGTACGCTAAGGCTTCTGAGAATCCTCGGGCTACAATACTTGGAGCTCAAATAGCAAACGATTTAAAAAATATTCGTCAATCGGCCCGTTTTTATACAGCCACTACTTTTGCTAACATTACACATTTTAACTCAAAATATTATTCTTCTGTTAACGGAAAAATGATGTCTTTCGATAAAGACTGCGAAGGGAACTTATACCATAAAAAAGAAGTATTGAAGGGACTAACTAATTTGGAATTCGGATCAGTAGCTTTTTTTAACGATGGAAACAGTGCAATTGGGAGTCTTATTGACTCTGTTACCCATAAAAGTGGTCTATATTTTTTCACGCAAAAAAAAGGTGTGTGGACTAAGCCAACTAAACTCTTATCCGACGAAAAGAATAATTATGCTTTCCCATTTATGGATGAATTCAATCATGCATTGTACTTTTCATCAGATAAACCAGAAGGACAGGGTGGATATGATATTTACGTAGCTAATATTTCGGGAAATAAAATACAAAAACCCATCAATTTAGGCCCTGTTATAAATAGTGCCGGAAATGAAATAAATGCCATACTGCAGGACGGATGGTTATTTATGAGTTCTAACGGTCATGTAAGCCTGGGAGGATACGATCTGTATAAATATCAATACCATGATGATGACCAAGCTACTTTAATCAATTGCGTAGACTTCAATTCCAAGAAAAATGACTTTTCTATTTTCTTAGATGAAATTCAGACATTGGTAAACCGCATCGACAACGATGGAGGAAGTTTGGTTACCTTTCAAGAAGCGAAAGCTTCCTTTACACACGAAGGCACAATAGTTGATAAAAGCGGAAAGCCAATCAAGAATGCCTATATTATCTTTAATAATAGTCTGCTCAAAGGTAAAGGCGATTATGTAGTAACCGATTTAACGGGCAATTACAATTATAAAACTAGTGAGGCACATTCATTGTTAATAGGAACGGTCTTCGCGGATGGATATCAATCTAAATCATTTAATGTTAGTACAGAAAAAACCTCAATTATACTTGACGATATAGAACCTATCGAGATTACAAAAGAAGTAATTAGAATAGTTTATGTACCCACCTACAGAGGATACGCAACGGATTCTATACTTGGAGATTCTGTGGCACCTCTTAAACTAATAACTGACCAAGTTGGTGCATCAACATCAAGCTTTAAACTACCTACTAGTATGGATGGATACTACATAATACTAGGCTCTGCATACAATTATTCTAAAGCCTATGAATTTTGGAATGAGTGGTTAGCTGTTTTTGAAGATGCTGAAATATTAGCGTATGAAAACGATCTATATCGAATAGGTTTTTTTGCAGGTTCAACAGAAGACCAAGCAACTCGAAATTTTAACATTGCAAAAGGTAAGAAAAAAGATATTTGGATTTTGAGACAGGCTAATTAGCATGGTCAGGCTAATTCAGAAAAACATCTTTTACAACAGCCAAAATACCTAACATTATAAAGACCAGACCTACGATGGACGTTAGCTTATCCCCCATGATTTGGAGTAATTTATCTTTGTATTTAATAGCTAAAGTAATATAAATCAGTAACACTAAAAAAGCGCCAACCACTGCCCCTAATGCAAAGGCCAGTCTAGAGGAGTAAAAATAGGTGCCCGTAAAATCCAGACTAATTAATCCGTCCGTGAGATCTGTAACCATGCCCGTTTGAATAAGTAAAAGCCAAGTTAGCCAATAAAATATCAACTGAGGATTTGCAAGCGCTAATAAAAATCCTTTATGTAAATAATTATGCCCTCCTAGCTCCATGCTCAGCTCCTTTTTAGTTACTGGCTTATTTTTTATAAACACATAACGAATGCCGATAAGAATAAAAATAAAACCAACAGCTACTGTAATAATTGATTTATAACCTTGCAACACATCCGCGTAGCTAACACCCCAAATGGCAATGAGGACGTACGGTATCTCTGGCAAAACACCCCCAAAGGCTAACCATAATGCAGCTTTCCTATTTTTTGTAAGTGCTGTCTCTATAACCGCTGCGTTTACCAAACCCAGCATAAGCGAACCATATGAGCTAAGCAATGCAGCTAATAAAAAAGCGATAAGTACATTCAAGGTTCCAAAAGTTGTTTAAAAAAACTTGTTGTGCAAATGCGACTTAGATGTTTTGTAGTTTTAAACTTGCAGCTGAATATTATGAGTAATTTAACAATAGAAGGTAAACTGGTTCAAATACTTCCTTTACAAGAAGGTAATAGCACGCGTGGCGCATGGAAAAAACAAGATTTTATCTTGGAAACTACAGAACAATATCCTAAAAAAGTATGTATAAGCTGTTGGGGCGAAAAAGTAGATGAGCTTCAAAAATTCCAGCCTAACGAGACATTATCTATAGCCATAAACGTAGAAAGTAGAGAATATAACTCTAAGTGGTACACCGATATAAAGGCTTGGAAAATGGACAGGGCTGGCAATAATAGCGCCGCTCCTACTAATAATACGCCTACACAAAATGCATCAAATGACATAGTGGGTATGAGTTTTAGCAATGATGACGAAGGTGACTTGCCATTCTAATCATTTTCTATTTAATAAATACCATTATTCCTTAAAATCACCTTTTGCCGTTCGGGTCTTGATGATGTTTAAGATAAGATCTTGTAACTTTAAGAGCTTAGGATAATATCCATAAGAGGTTTTTCATTTATTCCTTTATTTTTACTCCTATCAAAAAAATACTCCTTATATCAGACACGCACGGCTACATGGGTACTGAAATACTCGAAAAAGCAACAATTCATGACGAAGTATGGCACGCTGGAGATTGGGGAGATATGGAACAGACAAGTGACAAACTTTGCTCCATAACTAAAGTCAGAGGGGTATTTGGAAATATAGATGGACGCTCAATTCGAAAAACATATCCTGAAGAATTATTTTTTGAACTTGAAGGATTAAAAGTATACATGACCCATATTGGCGGTTATCCCGGCAGATATAAAGAGGGAATTAAGGCTAAGCTAAAGTCCTTTAAACCTGACTTATACATATGTGGACATTCCCATATTTGTAAGGTTATGAGAGACAAATTATTAGATTTGATTCACTTCAACCCGGGAGCTATGGGTAACAAAGGATTTCATACCAAAAGAACCATGATTAGTTTTGCCATTGATAATGGCAAACTAATTGATATTAACCTATTAGAATATGATCGAAACAAAGAATAAAGTCTGGCTTTTCTGTGTTTTAACCTTGCTATTTGTTTCGTGTGCATCGACCCAAACTGCACAAGGGCAGACCGATATCCCCAAGAAAGCAATAGAACTTTTCAATAAAGGGCTTGCGCAACAATCCTACGGCGAGTATGAGGAGGCTATTTCTCTCTTTAACCAAGCCTTAAAAAAAGCACCCCATTATATAGACGCTTTGGATGCTTTGGCAAACACCTATCAGCGCAAAAAAGATTTTACTTCGGCTATTTCCAATTACAAAAAAATCTTAACACTTAAGTCTGACCATGTATTTGCATTATATGAATTAGGCGATATTTATTTTGGACTGGATAATTTAGATTCTGCCGATTTTTTTTTAAAATCCTTTCTTAAAGTTAATTCTACAGATGATAAATATGCCAATATCGCAAGAGAAGTACTAGAAAATATAGATTTTGCAAAATATGCTAAAGCACATCCCGTTAATATTACACCGGTAAATCTTGGACCTAATGTCAATACTACGGAGCAAGAATATTCTCCTGCTTTTGCCATTGACGAGCAGACCTTATACATTACGCGAAGAGTTGGAGACTTAAAAGATTCAAGACCTAATGAAGACATTTATTACGCCACACGAGACGGAGATAAATGGAATTCTATTCGAAATTTAGGCCCGCCTATAAATACCATTGAAAATGAAGGTGCATTTAGTGTATCGGCCGACGAACATTACATATTTTTTACATCATGCAGTCGCTCAGGTGGTTTAGGGCAATGCGATATTTGGATTACTATTGATAAAAATGGTGCATGGTCTGAGCCCTTAAACTTACAAAAACCGGTTAACAGCAAGTATTGGGAATCTCAACCGTCTATATCCTCTAATGGTAAGGTGCTTTATTTTACCAGTGATAGACCAGGTGGTTTTGGTGGTACCGATATTTGGATGTCTAAATTTGGGGATAAGGGCTGGGAAGACCCGATTAACCTTGGTAAAGAAATTAACACCTCTAAGGACGAGCAATTTCCGTTTATACACTCTGATAATACTACGCTCTACTTTAGCTCTATGGGCCATCTAGGTATGGGTAAGAGTGACATTTTTGTAACACATCTAAGACCAGATGGCACCTTTGAAACACCAAAAAATCTTGGTTACCCCATCAATACCACTGGTTATGACTGGAATATGGTGGTGGCTCGTGACGGCAAGACCGCTTACTATAGCAGCGATAATAAACCCGACGGAAAAGGTGGACTCGATATCTATTCGTTTTTACTACCAGAGGAGCTGCAAGCACAACGCGTGAGTTATGTGCGAGGAACGGTGATTGACGCAAAGACAAAAAAACCTCTATCTACGAGCGTATCATTAACACCTTTAGACGGCAGTGCGAGTACTTCGTCTTACACGGATGCAATTAAAGGACAGTTTATGGTGCCATTGAAGTCCGATATTCAGTATTCCTTAACCATTGATAAAAAAGAGTATTTATTTCACTCAGAATATTTTGACATGCCTAATGTACCTACTGATCAACCATTTGATTTAAAAATAGAATTGCAAAAACTAGAATTAGGTAAAACGGTAGTGCTTAATAATATCTTTTTTGATACTGATAAATTTGAATTAAAAAACCAGAGTAAATCAGAGTTAGAAAAGCTTAAAGAATTTATGACACTTAATTCAGATATAAGCATAGAAATCGGAGGACATACTGATAATGCGGGTAATAGTAGTCATAATCAGGTCTTATCAGAAAACAGAGCTAAATCTGTTTACCAGTATTTAACGACAAATGGAGTTGCTGGTAGTAGATTGAGTTATAAAGGCTATGGAGATACTGCGCCAATAGCCAGCAATGCCACAGAAACGGGAAGAGCTCGTAACAGACGAACAGAATTTAAAGTGGTGAAATAGTTGGTTGACTAAAAGCCAACTTTTTCTTTTATCCAAGCCTCAATGGTAGGAGCAAAATGAGTGTGTTCCAGAGCTTGTATTTTAGTTTTGATGGATGCTAGGGTTTCTGTCGAAGGATTTAAATTTGTACCATACTGAGCAAGCATTTTACCTTTATCGAACTCAGCGTTTACCTCATGAATAGTGATTCCTGTTTGATGATCTTGGTTAGCTAAAACTGCTTCATGCACATGATCGCCGTACATATCTTTGCCTCCATAAAGCGGTAGGAGACTCGGATGGATATTCACTATTTTACCTTCAAAAGCCTCAGTTACCTCACTAGGAACTAGTTTTAAAAAACCTGCCAATATGATGAAGTCGATTTTACGTTTTTTTAATTGTTCTAAAATAGTAGCTGCATTCCAATCGTCTTTACCCCAATAGTGTGCCCTTACGCTGTGTTTTTGTGCTACGGCAAAAGCGCCAGCCGCTTTTCTATTGCACCCCAAGGCTGTTATTTTTATAACATCGTCGCCTTTAAAGTATTGCATTATGGCATCAGCGTTTGTCCCACCTCCAGAAGCCCAAATTTCAACCTGTATCATTTAATAACTAATGAATTAATCAATACTTCTAACTCCCTAAGCTCAGCGACTTTTCGCTCGTTGGGGTAGTATAAAAATCCTTCTGCGAAAATAAGGCGTCCTTTTTTCTCATCTAAGACTACTCTAAGGTAAGATGGTCCACCCATAAAATCACCTTTCACATCCCACCATCCGCGTATAACCGAACTATACCTTCCCTTGTAAACCTCATCTTCTCTATATGGTTTAAAAATAGTAGAATAGCCCAGATATGATCCGTCTGAGGGACCTGGAATATATTTTTGAGTATACTCGTTTCGTATTTTGAGTAAGCCTGCTGTGGTTAATTCTTCTTTTGACGTATAAGGCACTGAAAACAAGATTATGTTATGCGCTAGCTCTTTGCCTGAAGACACTTTACGTACCCATGTAAAATCTTCATTATTGATCGATACTTTATAGGTTGAAGGTATTTTAATAGCGTATCCCTTCTCTACTATAGATTGGAGATATAAACTATCCTTTTTTCCAATGCTACTTCCTACTAGTTTGCGCAAACCTGTTTTAGATTCGTTTTCTATGGCCAATGCTAGTAAATCATCTTTTTTCTCAAGTATTTTAGCCTCCATTTCAGCCTTGTTTTTTGCCAAGACAAAGAATATACTTTGATTAGTTGCAAAGACATCTTCCTTCAACACGCCAAAAGAATTGGGGTTACTTTGGATCACGTCTACTAACTTGTCTATAAGTTTAGGATCAATTACTTTACTCAGTGCAGGAGCACCTTCTGGCGTAAGAAAAACAAAAATTTGATGATGTGTTTTAAAGTAGCCTTTGAAAAAGGTTTCGTCCGTAAAAAGCACCTTAAACATTTCCTCCCCAGGAGGTGGCTGACCTTCTAATGACTTTTTAAATACACTTTGTATAGAAGTCTTAAACCCACTGTCTGCACCTTGCGCATCTGTTATAACAACTAGCTCTGCTAGCTTGCCACTAGAACTAGGCAACATCGCTTTTTTTTCCGTCTCTGTTAATGTACATGAGTACAAAAGCAAAGCAAGCATTGAGATTTTTATTCCTATATTCACTTCTTGTTATTTGTATATTTTTAACCGTTGTCTAGGATAAATAGTACTTCCCTTTATACCATTCCACTTTCTGAGTTGACTAATGGTAACATGATTACGTGTAGCAATCTTTTGAAGATTATCTCCTTTCTTTACGGTATAATAGATAATACTAGGTGTACTCTCCTTCTGTACAAGAGCTAAATTCTCTTTTACTAGATCAGCAGAGTCTTGTTGCATTTTGCTAAGTTCAGTTATGTCACACTGATTTAGGTAATATAAATGAACTTTATCTTCAGGGATATATAATAAGTATCCATTTCCTTTGTAAGGTATTGACGTTGCTTTTAATTCAGGATTAAAACGAAGTAACTCTTCTGTTGATAATTCTAATTTATCCGCTATAATTTTAAAATTTAAGCCTTCGTCACAATATACTTTTTGAGTTAAAAAGTCCTTAGCATCAAAAGGAACAGGGGTAATACAATATTCTGAATGATAATTCATGATGTAAGCCATCGCAATAAACTTAGGTACATAGTTTTGTGTTTCACGAGGCAGGTAGGGATATATTCCCCAGAAATCAGTACTGCCAGATAATCTAATTGCTTTGCGCACATTACCCGGCCCACAATTATAGGAAGCCAGAGCTACTAACCAGTCACCATATACTGCATACATTCGCTTTAGATAAGAGCATGCTGCTCGCGTGCTTTTCTCTATAGATCTTCTCTCGTCAACACTGTTATTGATTGTTAAATCGTATTCTTTTCCCGTTGCAGGCATAAACTGCCATGCTCCCACGGCTCCCGAATGAGATCTTGCGTAAGGATTTAGACCAGACTCTATAATAGACAGGTACTTAATCTCTAAAGGCATATTGTATTCAGCAAGTATTTCTTCATAAATAGGGAAAATATACTTAGATTTAGTGACCATTATCTTTAACTTATGCTGCCATCTGGTTCCAAAAAAATCTATTTGCTTTTTAACCAATTCATTATAGTCCATTGGGATTTCGAATTGCAGCTTACTTACGTGGTGTCTGTATAAGTTCTCATCCAAGGGTAATTCATCTGAGTCGAAGGTTACGATGCTATAAATATCTGCAGGGATCTCATCTTCATTTTCCATTACAGGCAATTTGATAATTTGCAAAGTGTCTGCCGTATCAATTGGTTCAATGGTAACCGAGTCAATTTTACCACTTTTAGGGGGTTTTATCCCCATTTCTCCATAATTGCTCGCTTCTCGTTGCGATGCAAACAATGTAAATGGAAGTGTTACTAACAGTAGTGCTATAGTGATTAATCTCATTGCTTACAAAGTAAAAAGGTTTTGAACTAAAATAACTCCTTGTTTACTAACATATTGCGAAAGTGTTCAATAATATATAATTATGCGGTATATTGCATCTGAATTTTAATGCATGAGTACCGTGTCAAACCCTTCATTTGGAGATCTAGCAAGGGAAGCTAGTTTACAACCTCAAGAAAAACTTTTTGCAAAACAAAAAGGTAATAAGTCTCTATCTATAGGCATTCCCAAAGAAACAACATTTCAAGAACATAGAGTTCCTCTTTCTCCAATGGCTGTTCAGTTACTTTGCAAACAGGGACATTCTGTTAAAATAGAATCTGGTTGTGGCGACAAAGCAAATTTTACAGACCTAGACTACAGCAGCATGGGTGCTGAATTGATGCACGACAAAAAAGAAATTTATGACTGTGATATTATTATTAAAATAGCTCCTCCCACTGAAGATGAGATTGACCTTATGAAACCCGGTCAAATTTTAATAAGTGCGATACAATTGGTGCGCGCAAAAGAGGTTACATTCAAAAAAATGCTTGCAAAAGGAATTACGGCTATAGGTTTTGAGTTTTTGCGCGATGACGATGGTTCATTACCCGTTATTAGAAGTATGAGTGAGATTGCGGGGAGAGCATCTGTACTTATTGCTGCAGAATATTTGAGCAACTACAATTCAGGAAAAGGTGAACTTTTCGGAGGTATACCAGGAATTCAACCTACACAGATTGTTATAATAGGTGCAGGAGCTGTAGGAGAATATGCCATAAAAGCAGCCATTGGTCTGGGTGCATCTGTAAAGGTTTTTGATAACAGTACCGAGAAGCTTCGCCGACTTGAAAAAAGTTTGGGTACACGAGTTCATTCGTCTACTTTAATACCTCAAATACTAGCTAAAGCGCTTGCCGATTGTGATGTAGCAATCGGTGCATTGCGCAGTCCACTTGGCCTAAGTCCATGTGTAGTAACCGAAGAAATGGTCTCCAATATGAGACCTAAATCAATAATTGTAGACGTTAGTATAGATCAAGGAGGATGTTTTGAAACATCTGAGACTACCAATCATAAAATGCCGGTATTCGAAAAGCATGGTGTGGTGCATTACTGCGTGCCTAATATACCTTCTAGATTTTCACGTACGTCTAGCTATGCCTTGAGTAACATCTTCACACCTCTTCTTTTACGTATATCTGACGAGGGAAATATACAAGAATGTCTTCTTAACCATGAAGGTCTGAGAAACGGAACCTATATATATAACGGGAAACTTACTAATTCCATCATAGCCGAAAAATTCAATCTCCCCAAAAGAGAGATTGAATTTTTAATCGCAGGCCTGAGATAAATTCTAGCCCCAAAATTTTATTACTTTTTCTTGTTTTTATTTGGTTTACCTGACTTAGGATCGATGCCTCTTTTCTTGGCCATGTCTTCTAATCTTTTCTGTAAACCTGATTTTTTAGTTACGATCTTTTTCTTTTTATTTTCTTGTATTTGTTTGTGAAGTTTGTCTTCATCAATTACAAACTTGCGAATAATAAAATTAAGTAAAATAGTAATACAGGTTGACAAGAAGTAGTAAAAACTTAGTGCTGCCGCATAGTTATTGAAGAACCCAAGGAACATAATGGGCATAATGTACATCATGGTTTTCATAGGGCCTACCATTTGCGCCGAGCTTTGACTATTTATGTAGGTATAAATAATGGTTACTGCTGTCATTAACAAGGTAAACAAACTAACGTGATCCCCATAAAATGGAATTTCAAATCCATTTGGAAAATCAAAAACACTGTCATAACTACTTAAATCTTCAGCCCACAGAAAGCTTTTTTGACGTAGCTCAATGCTTGAAGGAAAAAATCTAAACATCGCAAAAAGTATGGGCATTTGAACCAGTTGTGGCAAGCAACCTCCCAAAGGACTAACCCCTGCTTGTTTGTAAAGTTTCATTTGCTCTTGTTGAGCTTTAGCCATATCATCACCCGTTCTGGTCTTAATTTCATCTAACTCGGGTTTTAACAGCTTCATTTTAGCCGTTGACTTGTACACCTTAAACATTGGGAAGAATAATGCCAATTTAATGATGAAGGTAAGAAGGATTATAATGAGTCCGTAATTTGTAAAATATTGGTTAAGCCAATTAAAAATAGGAATGACCAATCCTTTGTTTACCCAACCAAAAATACCCCACCCAAGAGGTATCATTTTCTGAAGGCCAACTCCTTCTTCTTTAAGAGTAGGATAATGATTAGGACCATAGTATAGGTCCATATCTTCCAACACACTGTTTTGTTCAAGCGGGATAAAAAATTGAGCCTTTACATCTTTTACATAAGCTGCTGTCTCATTCTCAGGTGTTTTAACCTCTATTTGTGTTCCTTGCTCAGAAAACTGAGTATTACTAATTAGTGATTGATTAAAGAACTTTTGCTTGAAAGCCACCCATTTTACGTTGGCTTGAAGTTTCTCTTCGTCATCGCTGGTTTCACTGAGGTAATCGACATCTTCATCTTGCGCATAGCTGTAGTAAACCGTACTTACCGCACGTTCATCTTTTACCGTTTTTTCTTGCCCTTGTAATTCACTAGACCAATCAAGGATTGCATATCTATTGTTTGGGGAGATAATATCTTTTATACCCTCAAAATTGACTTTATAATCAACCTTATACGAATTGGGTGAGAGTGTATACGTTTGTATGATTCTGGCATTATTTAGAAGATTAGCAGTCATTACCACTTGGCTATCTCCTATTATTTGCGCTTCAAAGCTGGTATTAAGTGTATTGATGCTTGTACCATTCGCTAATGGTATAGTGTAACCTAGTTTGGTTTGTCCATTATCAAATAATACCAAGGCAGATGAATCATATCTCTGGTATTTCGCTAACGTTACTTTTTTAGGTATACCACCTATGTTACTAAAATCAATCTCCAAAAGATCATTACGCAAGGTGGTGATCATTTCTGTTAGATTAGAGTCTAATGCTAACGTCTGGCTATCGCTGTAAGAAATTTGAGCATTATCCGCTGTGGCTGACTTAGTTTCAACGGTATCTTCCGTATTCACTTTTTGATTGGTAAGTTCTTCTTGATTTTGTTTACTAAAAAAGTAAAACCCAATGAACAAAAAAAAGATTAAAACGTAACCAATGACAGAATTTTTTTCCATGAAAATTTATAAGGTGCAAATGTAAAAGTATTCACTAAAAACAGAAGGATTACAACGAGAAGTAAGACATAAAAGAAGATAATTGAGATAAACTCTTTAAAACTTCCTTGTCTGACCTCTGTTTTGGTGTACTATCCGCAGAAAAATCAGTAGCATCTATCAATGATTGTGCACTTTTAGTATTGTTAAAATGCTCGCTTAGAAATTCTTTTCGATTGTTAAAGTATAATGAAGAGTAGTCAAGAAGCAAATATTCTTTGACTTTAAGCAGCAGCTCATTCAAATTTTTACCTACCGCACAAATAGCATCAAGACCAGAACCATCAACCATGAGTGGATTAACCACTGCAAATTTACCCCTATACAGGGCATTTAAAAGTTTTAGCTTGATTCCCGTATTTTGATTGGTATACAATACATTAATGTGTGCATCACGGATTAATCCGTGAATTTGTTCCGTAGTTAAGTTAGACTTAAGTTCCACATTATCGAAGTGCGCACATAACTGTATTAATTCCTTTGGAGGATTGTTACCAGCTATTATTGCTGGCGTATTGGGTAATTGAGAGAATACATGTTTTACCAGCTCAATTGCTGCCATGTAATTTTCGGGAACAGAAAGATTGCCGTGATAGAGTAAGTAGTCACCTTTGGCTCCAGGATAATCCATAGCGTTATTGCTATGAAAAGCCGGAACATACATTACATTGGCATATTTTTTAGCAAAATACGCGTAATCATTAGGACTTATAGCCGCAACTAATTGAGCGTGCTTGAGGATACTTTCATGCTTTCTTAGCTTTTCAGCCTCTATTCTAAAAAAGTATTTTTTAAAATAGCTGAATTCCGATTTTTCTAAATGCTTATAATAATGATGCTCAATATTATGTGTACGAACTATTTTAAAACGCTTAGCAAGTAATGGATTGGCAATGTGATAGGTACAATGTAACCCTTCGAAAAGAATAGGTGCGGAATCTTTCAATAAATTATCTAAAAGTTCATTTCCATTCCTTGAATTGACGATATACGGTGTGCTTCCCACAAATGGGTTTTTAAACGTACTTCGTTTGTAGTAATAAAGTGCTTTTGTTATCTTCCGTAATTTCGTCTTACTTTCTTCTCTACCATACTGATACATATGTAAAACAACCTCTATTCCTTGGTGGTGAAGCGCCTCCACTTTATGGTAGATATCAATAACCCCTCCATAATCTGCAGGATAAGGCACATCAAATGCTACTACATGTATTTTTTTAGGTAAGGTTTGCATAAAATTTTAACAAGGATTTTTCTTCGTTTTCCCAAGTTCTAATTTGGCGTGCAATTAAGCAGTTTTTTCTTAGTAAACCATATAATTCTGTATCAGATAAGAGCAAATTCACTGCTTTTTTAATTTCATTTGGCTCAGCTACTGCTAAATACCCACATTGATATTCAGTTTCCATCCTTTTATACTCAGGAAAAGGCATAGTTATAGCCGGAATGCCACATTGTATATAATCAAAAAACTTATTATTAAGCGATAGGTAGTAGCTTAATCCCAAATTATCAGCCACATTTATTCCGGCAAAAGCACCTAAGGTGTAATCTCTCAATTTTATTGGGTTTAGTTCTCCCAAGAAAATAACCTTATCTTCCAGTTTTAGTTGTAAAACTAAGCTTTGTAGCTCTTTTTTGATATCACCATTTCCAGCTATATACAGGATTATGGGGAGATCTTGCATTGCTTCAATAGTTGCTTCAAGGCCCCTACCCTTATTTAACGCTCCTTGATATAAGAGATATTTTACCTCGTTCTTCTTACTCGCAAGTTCAAAACTTACGGGGCAATTTCTGATGACTTCAAATCCTACGTTATATTTTTCTTTGTAGGCATCTGCTATTCCTTGGCTTACAGTTATTGCATTACTTACTTTAGGAAGAAGATATGCTTCTATTCTCAGCCAAATAGCTCGTTTTATAGGTCTTTCAATAAGCTCAGGTACTTCAGTAAAATATTCATGAGAGTCATAAACCAGTTTTTTACCTTTTAACTTACAAGCAAAATACGCCGCAGGCAAGGTATCTAAATCTACCGCATGAATAATATCAAACGATGAAAAAATCAGCTTACAAAAAATACGAAGATTAAAAAACAGATAGAACAATGGCCCTTTATTCAACAGAAATTGAAATCGTTTTTGGACATATGACTGAGGTACAATCGATGCAACACTTTTGGCCCTACCCCACAGTGATACCTCAAAATTTTCAGATAAAGAAGTACATATACGTATCATGCGCTGATCGTATATAACGTCATTTATGACAATGGCTATTAGGCTTGGTTTTTTGTCCAAGTATACTTTTGATTTATTTTGGTTAGATATTCGTTATCCAATAACCATCTAATTACTGTGATTATTTGACCTTCTTCGAACGCTCCAAAAGAAGATAGTATTGTTTCTAAATCCAAATTTTTATTCACAGTAATTTCTTTTAGCTTTTTAATGAGTTCAGAAGTTTGAATAGTTGTTAACTGTGACTTTTTCGAGAGTCTACAAACATCACATTTACCGCAGGTTAACTCACGTATTTCTCCAAAGTAAGCCAATAAATAGTTCTCCCTGCATGTAGTATTAATTGACTCATAGTTAGCGATATAGTGCTTTCTATATTCATCTCTTTCTCTAAGTATGAGATAGGTTTTCTTATTGATTTCTATCTTGGTAGGTCTAGCCTCTAGGTAAGTTAGGGTATTGCCTTCTTGCGCATCTACAAAATCAATGATACCATCCGAGTGTAATTTTTGCAATTCTTTTTTAACAAAACTCACAGTGCTTTTTTGACGAGCAGCAAGGTCCTTCATTTTAATACCAACGTAATGATCAAATAGTCCTCCGTAAGATCGCAAAATCAGCTTGATAAATTGGTCTTGAAGCTCGTATTTTACTTGATAAGCGTAAAGTTCTTCGTTACTTACTATAAATCTCAATTTAGGCAATTGAAAGGTTTGTTCATTGAGTTTTACAAACCCCATGCTGTGAAGGACATTAAGACTATTAACTACATTCCAAGTCGCAATTTTAAACTTCTCAGAAAATTGAATAAGGTCAATGGGATACGTTATTCCTTTGCCTGAGGTAAAAGCTATTTGATGATGGTTGTAAAGGCAATTAAGCGTATGCTCTAATTGCAATGTGGTTGGGTAACTCGTCCACAGCTCTGAGGTTATTTCTTTTTCTGCGAGCAAAACACAATAAGCCTCCAAACCATCTCTACCTGCTCTTCCCGCCTCTTGGTAATATGCTTCTGGACTATCTGGTTTCTCATAATGTATGACAATCCTTACATCCGGCTTGTCTATACCCATACCAAAAGCATTGGTGCATACCACTACTCTGGTTTGGTTATCTATCCAAGATTGCTGCACTTTAGTCCTTTGGTCATTATCCAGCCCCCCGTGATAATGCAATGCGACAATACCGCTTTGCCTTATGAATGCTGCTATTTCCTCACATTTCCTTCGCGTATTGGCATATACCAATGCCGTACCCTTTACCTTAGTTAAAATTTTATTGATTCGTGAAAGTTTATTGCTATCTCGAAGGACCAAATAACTCAGGTTATCTCTTTTAAAAGATTGTCTAAAGCTCTGGTGGGCATTACTAAATCCTAAAAAACGAATGATATCAGCTTTCACCGTATCTGTCGCTGTAGCAGTTACAGCAATAAAATTAGTCTTAGGAAGTAATTCCCTTAGCTCTCCCAATTTGAGATATTCTGGCCTGAACTGATGGCCCCATTGAGAAATACAATGCGCCTCATCTACCACCAAAAAACTAACTGACATATTTACCAGATAGCTTCTGAAATTTGCTGTTGCGGCGCGCTCAGGACTCAAATACACAATCTTGTATTTACCATTTAGCGTATTTTGCATTTCGGTTTCTATCTCACCGCTACTCATGCCACTGTGTAAGGCTACCGCAGAAATACCTCTTTTAGTAAGATTATCTACTTGGTCTTTCATCAATGCTATAAGTGGGCTAAACACAAAACAAACACCGTCTTTTGCCATCGCAGGCAATTGATAACAAATACTCTTACCTCCTCCCGTAGGAAGCAATGCTAGGGTATCTTCACCGTTCATTACCGAAAGAATAATGTCTCGCTGCAATGGCCTAAATGAGTCAAACCCCCAATATTGTTTAAGTATAGATTCTAGCAAGAGTAAAAAATGGCGTTAAAGCCACAAAGCTAAAGGATTGAAAGCTAATTTAAGCTAAACTTAAACTTTTAGTAACCTGGTTTTAGTTACACTTCAAAATTTTATGACCTGTTGAAATGAAGCCAATACTAGTGCACGTTAGGCTAACTATGTGGGTTCAAATCTGCTAAAGAGTCCACTCTTCTCCCCTGCTTGGTATGATCACTTTGCCCTGGAATTCAGGATCTAACGTTTCTTTTAAATCATACATTGCTGCTTCTTCGCCATGCACAAAGAATACCTTTTGTAATTCACTGTTATCGCTTTTTACGAAGTAATCTGTTAGTCCTACTATATCCGGATGGGCACTAAATACATCTGTTTGCCCAATTTTGGCATATACGTACTTATCATGACCTTTAATACGAATGATGCTTTTACCTTCCAAAAGCTGTGCACCAAGAGTACCTGGTGAGCAAAATCCAGCAATCATAATGGAACACATAGGATTTTGAACATGATCTCCGATGTGCTGCTGTATACGCCCACCTTCAAGCATCCCTGCACTACTTACAATAATACAAGCCTCACGGTAAAGCTCCATATCTTCCAAATCATCCTTATCCTCTACAATATGCAAGCTCTTAAAATCAAACAAGCTTCCTTCTTCTTTTTTATAAAGTTGTGCTTCATCATTAAGGTAATGCGAAAACTTATTATGAATATTACTACTTGCTAATGCCAATGGGCTATCTGCAAAAACTCTTATAGGTGGCAGTTTGCCTTCATTAAATAGTTTTTTGAGCGTAAACAAAACCGCTTGCGTGCGTCCTACACTAAATGCAGGAATGATTAGTCTTCCATCTTGCTTTACACAAGTTGCCGTTACTTGCTCTATCAGTACTTCTTCTGGACTACGCGTTTCCTTATGCTTTCTATTACCATACGTAGTTTCAGTTATTAAGGCATGAAGTCCTGGCATTGGTTTCGAATCTACAATAAGTTTGGAACCAGGATTCCCTATATCACCCGTAAAACCAATTACTTTCTGCTTACCGTTTTCTTCTATAACCAATCGAACACTTGCTGCGCCAATGATATGTCCTGCTTCATAAAAGGAGAATGAAACTCCGTTACTTAATTCAAAATCTTTGTGATAACCAATGGTTAATAGTTGATCTACAGCCTTTTTTACCTCATGAAAACCGTATAATCGAACACTTTTTTTACGATTAGTGGCATTATTCTGGATGTTAACAGAGTCAGCCCATAGTTTTTCGAGTAAAAATGCAGTAGGTTCTGTACAAATTATCTCTCCTTTAAATCCTTGCTTTACTAGATTAGGTATATTCCCACTGTGATCGATGTGGGCGTGCGTTAATATCAGAACATTTACCGTTTTGGGATCAAAAGGAAAGTTTGAATTGATTTCCTTATTTGATTTATCCTCATAATCGATACCACAATCAATCAAGATTGTATATCCATTTTCTAGCTTTAATAAGTGCATGCTGCCCGTAACTTGCTTGGCAGCTCCCCAACATGTGTATTTCATCTCCTTCTGTACTTAGCGTGCAATTATAAGTCTAGATTGCAGTAAAACAGAATTGTGTGCATTGTAGATGCTAACAGAGTACAAACCATTTGTTAAATTATGAATATCAATAACCTCATTTGAAGTAATTTCTGTACTCAAAACTTGCTGTCCCAACGCATTGGTTAAGATAACGTGATTCATTTCGTTATCGCCGCCGATTATCTTAACCCAATTTGAAGCCGGGTTGGGATACAAGCGGCTAAGGAGATTTGAGGTTTGCGATACGTTTGCGGAAGTATTGATTCGCGCAAAATAAAGTGTGGATGCAACTGCTCCTTTTATCACCTCAGTGGTAGCAGCTATATCCATATTTTCTAGCTTATCGTTTGCACTATGATAATTGGGATCAACGGACTCCTGATATAATCCTGTTATTACATATCCAGCATTTTGAAACGGCATATAATCTGACCCATATGCCTTGGATCGAACAGGGATTAGTGTAGTGTATAGATTGATTAAACGACCTAGCGTGTCTGTTTTTAAACTAGATAGCACATTATTCATAGAAGGATTGTCATCTTCATCTCGTTCGCATTTTATGCGTGTATTATTTTGGCCTAATGTCCCACCCAATTGATCCAAATTGAGCATAAGTTGGATGTTGTCCGTTGAAGAAAGAGTATTACTTACATAATGATTACTTCCTTGTAATCCTTGTTCTTCCGCCCCAAAATTAATGATCCTCACTCCCACTTTACAGTCTACATTTTTAAGAATACGTGCAATTTCAAGTGTTGCAGCTACGCCACTACCATTGTCATTTGCCCCAGGACTTATACTTACTGCATCTAGATGAGCACCTACGATAATCCATGCGTCTGACTGTGATCCAGGCTTTTCAATGATTACATTATACGAATTTTTAGTTCCGTACTTAAAGGTGTCAATAACCGGAGCATAACCTAATTGGGTATATTTATTCACCACCCATTGCGTTGCGCTGTCATACGCTGTGCTACCCGTCACCCGAATGCCAATACGTTGTAATTCGTAGATTATCTGTTCAATACTATCCACGCGTTGCGCTTCTTTGGCAATACGATATTCCCATACTTGCGCTTGGGCTGAAAGAAGTATGGCTAAAAATCCTAATGAAGTGAGTATTCTCTGCATTCTTGCGAAGATAGTGCTATGTTAACGGTTAAAACACGCTCTGCTGGTAAGTACGATGCAATTTTCTCTGGCCATTCAATAAAGCATAAGTTGCCCGAATCTATATATTCCATAAACCCGATATCTTCAATTTCTTCTATGGTATTTAAGCGGTATAAATCAAAATGATAAATAGTCTTTTGCGCTACATTATAGGCATTAACTATAGAAAAAGTAGGACTATCAACATCGCTATCATTTCCGCCCGTAGCGTTTATATAACGTTTAACCAACGTTGTTTTGCCAGCTCCAAGATTTCCTTGAAGCAGAACTATATTTTTTCCAGACGATATCTTTGCTAACAAAACATCACCTAATGTTGAAAAGTCAGATTCTAAATCACAAATCTCTATTTTCATAATCCCTTATTTTGGTTCTAAAACAATTAGAGGAATCAGCATTTCTTCCATCGAAATTCCTCCGTGTTGAAAGGTATCTTTATAATACTTGGCATAATGATTCAAGTTGTTGGGATAAACGAAAAAATCATTCTCTTTACTAAACACAAAACGACTGCTCACGTGCTGAGTTGGCAACAACGCATCTGAGGGCTTAGCTATCTCAAATACTTCTTTCGGATCATAGGTCATCCGTTTTCCTGTTTTGTAACGTAAATTGGTGGTGGTGTCTTTATCCCCCACAATTTTTACGGCATTATCTACTTTTACCGAACCATGATCTGTCGTTATCACCAATTTTACTTTCTTACTGCTCAAGTACTTAATAGCATCTAAAAGCGGAGAATGATCAAACCAACTTGAGGTTAACGCTCTATAGGCAGCTTCGTTTTCTGCAAGTTCACGTACTATTTTAGAATCAGTACGTGCATGAGAAAGTGTATCAATAAAATTATAAACTATGGTAAAAAATTCTTCTTGGGCTATATTGGGAAGTTGCTCTACCATTTGCTTTGCGCTGCTTAGGTTTGTCACCTTTATATACTTTGATTCATAACCCACTCGTAATCGTTTAAGCTGATCGTTCAAGAAAAATTCTTCATGTAGATTTTTCCCCCCTTCATCTTCATCATTACTCCATTTATCTCCAAATCGTTTCTCAATGTCGCTAGGCATTAAACCGCTAAAAATTGCATTTCGAGCATATTGAGTGGTTGTGGGCAAAATGGCCATATACAAATCTTCACTCGTCGTTCTGTAATACTTACTTATTTCTACCTGAATGGCTTTCCACTGGTCAAAGCGAAGGTTATCCAGCAATAACAAGCAAAATGGTTCACCTTTTTGTTTGTGTGGCAAAACTCCTTTTTGAATAAGGTGATGTGACATAAGCGGTGATTCTTCGTTGTCACCATTAGCATGTACAAAATTGATGTAGTTTCTAGCGATATATTTACTAAACTCTCTGTTTCCGTCTTGTTTCTGGGTTTTTAGAATTTCCTCCATGCCGGTTTCTTCCGAGCCAGCCATTTCGGTTTCCCAATACACCAGTTTTTTATACATTTCCTTCCATTTAGGCCAATCTAGGTAATCCATAAATGCCATACCAATGTTTCTAAAATCTTGTTGATACCGTTGTGTTACACTTTCGGTTTCCAGTCGTTTGCCTTCTGTAAGTTTAATGATGGTACTTAATATTTGCCTTGGATTTACAGGCTTAATTAAGTAATCTGCTATTTTAGAACCAATTGCGTCTTCCATAATATGGTCTTCTTCGCTTTTGGTTATCATCACTACCGGAAGATTTCCTTGAAGTTCCTTAATTATTTTTAGTGCCTCCAGTCCAGAAATACCAGGCATGTTTTCATCTAAAAAAACCAAATCATAGTGGTGTGTTCTGACCTTCTCAGTAGCATCGAGGCCATTGGTTACGGTTGTTATTTCATATCCTTTCTCTTCTAAAAAAAATATATGAGACTTCAGGTGATCAATTTCATCGTCAGCCCAAAGTATTTTGATTTTACTCATAATTGGTTTTCGTATTTTATCATTTTATTAGGTAATCTTTGCAGAAATGCATGGACCATTGTTGTACCTTGCAAAGCAAGTAATAATTCAACTCTTAAAACAATAATTTATTACACTTTGAATAAAAAGAAAATAATTAACGACCCAATATACGGTTTTATCACCATTCATCACGACATCGTTTTTGATTGCATACAGCTACCTGAGTTCCAGCGTCTACGAAGAATTAAGCAACTAGGACTTACTCATCTAGTGTACCCTGGAGCATTACATACTCGTTTTCAACATGTTATAGGTGCCATGCATCTCATGGATATGGCGCTCAAAACTCTACGTGGTAAAGGAATTGAAATCTCGGTCGAAGAAGAAATTGGCGCGTTATTAGCCATTCTTTTACACGACATTGGTCATGGGCCATTTTCACATAGTTTGGAGCACAGTATTCTTACAGATGTACATCATGAGCATATTTCTAGCGCACTTATGCAACAGATTAATGCTAAAATGGAGGGTAAATTAGATCTTGCTATTGAGATATTTGAAGACCGGTATCCAAGAAAATTCTTTCATCAACTCGTAAGTAGTCAGCTAGATATGGACCGTTTAGACTATTTAAGAAGAGACAGTTTTTATACTGGAGTATCTGAAGGAACCGTGGGCATCGAACGTATAATTCAAATGCTCAACGTCCGTGACAATCATCTTATCGTTGATCAAAAGGGCATCTATTCCGTTGAAAAATTTTTGATGGCACGCCGATTTATGTATTGGCAAGTATATCTGCACAAAACGTCAATCGCTGCAGACACCATGTTACTTAGCATCTTAAGACGAGCTAAATACCTTATTAACAAGGATGTTAAGCTGTTTGCTAGTCCATTTTTATCCTTTTTCTTGGAGAATAATTTCAGAACGGAAGATTTACAACGTGCTGATGTGATGGAGAATTTTTGCAATTTGGACGATAATGAAATAATTAGTGCGATAAAGGTTTGGCAATATGCTGAGGACAAAACCTTAAGCGAACTATGTAAGATGATCATTAATCGTAATCTACTGAAAATAAATGTAGTAGATCAAGCTATCACCGCAGAAGATGTTGCAAATCAAAAAAAGTATGTAGCCACGAAACTCGGCATATCAGAAGAAGAGGCTGATTACTTTGTTGCTATAGGCAAACTGAGCAATAATACGTATTCTGCAGATGGCGATAGCCTAAAAATTGGAATGAAAGATGGTGGGTTAAAAGAGCTTTCAGAGACTTCGGAAATTTATAACCTGTCTCAAGTGAACAAACCACACATTAAATATTTTATAACCTCTTTAAAATAAGTTAAATTTGCGGTCTATTGACACTTACAGCAGCAGAAATAGCAACAATTGTAAACGGTACTGTAGAAGGTAATCCTGGTGCAAGTATTACCAGGGTTTCTAAGATAGAGGATGCCAATTCAGATAGCTTATGTTTTCTTTCAAACAAGAAATACATACACTATTTGAAGACAACCGATGCATCAATTGTTTTGCTAGACGATACAATTCAACCCATACCAGAAGGGAAAACGGTGATCAGGTGCTCGCATCCGTATGTAGCCTTTTGCACCATTCTCATACAATATTTCGATTACAAAGATCCAAATCAAGGCATTCATCCTACTGCGGTAATAGAACCGTCTGCCAAAATTGGGGTTAATTGCCACATAGGTTCACATGCATACATAGGCGAAGATGTGATTATAGGAGATAACTCTAAAGTACTAGCTAACAGCTGTATTTATGAGAACTCTATAATTGGAAACAACACAACCATAAGGTCTAATGTGTCTATTTATTATCAAACTATCATTGGTGATGATTGTCTAATCCATTCAGGAACCGTAATCGGTGCAGATGGATTTGGACATGCACCATTACCTGACGGTACCTACATAAAAATACCTCAGATAGGTAACGTAGTGATAGGTAACAAAGTAGAGATCGGTAGCAATACCTCAATTGATAGAGCCAATATGGGAAGTACAATTATCGGAAACGGATGCCGCATAGATAATCTTGTTCAGATCGCACACGGAGTTGAAATAGGTGAAAATACCGTACTCGCAGGTGGCGTATTTGTTGCCGGTAGTACAAAAATTGGATCCAACTGTGTTTTTGCAGGCCAAGCAGGTGTGGTTGGACATATTACAGTGGCCAACGGAACTCAATTAGGTGGACAAGCTGGAATCAATAAAGATATTACAGAGCCTAACGGAATTTATACGGGATCACCACACCAATCTTTCAAGGAAGAAATGAAATCAAGAGTTATGTGGAGGAATTTACCTAAGTTAGAGCAACGCGTAAGAGAATTAGAACAACAATTAAAATCGAAGAAATAAGGAATGGAAATTTTTCAAACCACTATAAAACAAGCAATTAGTATTTCAGGTGTAGGGTTACACACCGGAAATAAAGTTACCTTAACTTTTGAACCTGCACCAGAAGACCATGGCTACGTTTTTCAGCGAGTTGACTTGCCAGGAGAGCCCAAAGTAAAGGCAGATTGTGACCTGGTAGTGGATACTTCAAGAGGAACAACTATTGAGGATAACGGTGCCCGCATCAACACGGTAGAGCACGTATTAGCAGCTTTGGCAGGTTTAGAAATAGACAATTGTCTTATAAAGCTAGATGCTCCAGAAACCCCAATAATGGATGGAAGCAGTAAGCCGTTTATTGACATACTAATGACCACGGGGATAGAGACTCAGAAGAAAGAAAGAGAATATTTCGAAATCCCAAATCGTATAAATTATGCAGATGGTAAAGGAGTAGAAATGATGGCTCTTCCGGCCAACGACTATAGACTCACCGTAATGGTTGACTACAACTCCCCCGTATTGGGAAGCCAGCATGCGAGTATTACCAACCTAAATGAGTTTAAAGACGAAATATCAAGTTGCCGTACTTTTTGTTTTTTACATGAGCTAGAGGCATTGGTAAAAAACAACTTAATCAAAGGTGGAGACTTAAATAACGCTATTGTTATAGTGGATAGAGTAATTGAAGAAAATGAAATGGCCAATATAGCTAAGCTCTTCAATAAAGATACTATAGAAGTAAAAAAAGAAGGAATTCTAAATAATGTTGAATTGCGTTTTCAGAACGAACCTGCAAGACATAAACTGCTAGACATTGTAGGAGATTTAGCTCTAGCCGGAGTACCTTTAAAAGCACAAATACTGGCTGCTAGGCCTGGTCATGCTGCCAATGTAGAGTTTGCTAAAAAAATAAAAAAGGCCTATTTAGCTTCCAAAAAAGCAAATAAACTAGATAATAATGTTCCTGTTTACGATCCTAATGTACCGCCACTTTATAACTATCAGCAATTAGCTGATATATTGCCACACAGACACCCATTTTTACTAGTAGACAGGGTAATTCGTCTTACCGAAAATGAAGTGATTGCCGTAAAAAACATAACTGGAGATCAGTACTTTTTTCAAGGACATTTTCCTGGAGAACCGCTCATGCCAGGGGTATTACAACTAGAAGCAATGGCGCAAGCAGGTGGAGTATTGGTGCTAGCAGACAAAGAAAATCCAGAAAAATGGAGTACTTATTTCGTTAAAATAGAAAACGCTAAGTTTAAAGATAAAGTAGTACCCGGCGATACCCTAGTTATTCGTATGGCATTAACTGCGCCTGTGAGACGAGGTTTGTGTATGATGAAAGGTGAGGCCTTTGTAGGTAATAGACTTGTATGTGAAGCCAACATGATGGCACAAATTGTAGAAAATAAATAATATGATCCAACCATTAGCATATGTAAACCCCGGAGCTAAGTTAGCTGATAACGTGGTGATTGAGCCTTTCGTTACTATACATAAAAATGTAGAAATAGGCGAAGGAACCTGGATTGGATCCAATGTGACTATCATGGAGGGAGCTCGTATTGGTAAGAATTGTAAAATTTTTCCGGGTGCCGTAATTTCTGCTATACCTCAAGACATGAAATTTAATGGTGAGGAAACTACAGCAGAAATTGGTGATAACACAACCATTCGTGAGTGCGTAACTATTAATAGAGGTACAGCCTCCAAAGGGAAAACCATCATCGGAAAGAATTGCCTACTCATGGCTTATTCTCACATTGCACATGACACTATATTAGGTGATAATGTAATCATTGGAAACGGAAGTCAAATAGCTGGGGAAGTGACTATTGCTGATTTTGCTATTCTGAGCGGATTAGTTGCAGTGCATCAGTTTGTTAATATCGGGCCACACGTAATGATCAGTGGTGGCAGTTTGGTTAGAAAGGACGTTCCTCCCTATACAAAAGCCGCGCGTGAACCACTCAGTTATGAAGGTGTAAACAGTGTAGGACTGAGGAGACGCGGTTACAGCTCAGAAAAAATAGGTGAAATACAAGAAATTTACAGAAACCTATTTTTACGGGGAATGAACAACGCTAAAGCACTGATTAAAATAGAAACAGAAATGCCTGCAACACAAGAAAGGGATGAGATAATAAGTTTTATCCGGGCATCTGACCGAGGTGTTATGAAAGGTTATCTTTCCAGATAATGCTGAGCATTACCTGCATAGATATTGCCAAACGATACCTTCAAGAAGTTCTATTTAAGGGCTTCAATTATACCTTTGAAGGAAATACCAAATATGTTATCACAGGTTCCAATTCATCAGGGAAAAGCACCCTTCTAAAAATTATTGGTGGAGCGTTAGCTCCTACTAAGGGTGAAATAAACTACTCTTTAGCTGCCGGTTCAGAAAGCCTTTTTAGTTTTAGTAGTCCTGAAATGCACTTATTAGATGACTTTACAGTGAGAGAATTATTTGAGCTTCACTTTCAGTTTAAAAAATCTAAAATAACCCTTGAAGAGCAATATATACAGGCTAATCTAAGTGCTTTTTTAACCAAAACATATGGTGAACTTTCTTCGGGTTTAAAAAATAAAGTAAAGCTTTCATTGGCTATATTTACAGACACACCTGCCCTACTTCTAGATGAACCTTGTACCAATTTTGACGAAGTTAACACAAAGTGGTATCAGGATATGATAGAAACCTTTTGTCAAAATCAATTGATAATTATCGCTTCTAATCAAATTAGTGAATATAAATTCTGCACAGAAAAAATACATTTGCAAGAATATAAACCTTAATCAAACTGTAAAATGAAAAAAAATATTTTATTATTTATTGTCGCCGCGTCCTTCATAGCTTGTAACAATTCAGGTCAATCTGAGGAAACTCAAGAAATGGTAGCTGGCAGATATGGGGATAGCACATGGACTTCAGAAAGCACTCTTACAGGAGAAGAAATGATGGATTCATTAGCCGCAAATGATTCTGTATATGTAACCGTAAAGGGTAATATAAAAGCTGCTTGTCAAGCCAAGGGATGCTGGATGAGTATGGACATTGCTGGTAATGAAATGTTTGTAAAATTCAAGGACTACAGTTTTTTTGTGCCTAAAAATAGTGCTGAGCACAACGCGACCATTCGAGGTTGGGCCTATCTAGACACGGTTTCTGTAAAAGATCAAATAGAATATGCGAAAGACGCAGAAGCAACAGAGGAAGAGATTACCGCTATAATTGCTCCAAAAATAGAGCTTACCTTTACGGCTGAAGGGGTAATTATTGACTAATGATTAACTAAAAACTTAGGATATGAAATGGATTATTTTCTCTGTACTTGCACTCACTATTATAGCCTGTGGACAAGGGACTAATAACGAAAAAGCAGATATGTACGAAGCGTCTGAATTAAGTGCCATGATGCGTGACATGGTAATTTGGAGCAAAGAAGCGAAGGCTACGCTTGATGCAGGCGATACCATTCAGGAAATACCGCAACATTTTTATAACCTAGACAAACAAACTGCCACCAGGGGAGAACATTTGGAAGCAGCATTTAAAGCCATGGCACCGGTTTACACCAATGCCCTAAAAGGTATTGAGCGCAGAGATTCACAGCAATTCTATTATAATGCTAGTATACAAGCCTGTAAAAATTGTCACGGCGTATATTGCGGTGGACCATTGTCCGTAATTAATCAGTTATAAGCAAACTGATATTTATTTAAGTCCTTACTTAAATAAAACACGCAAGTAAAACATCGGATTGGTGAACTTCTTGCGTAAATCTACATCGTCAAACATAAAGGTAATCGTCTCTCTCAGTTCCTTATTGCGTTTTATTTTACCAATCATCCAATTAAATAACCAAGGAAATATGATTAACTTTTGCATCCATGCACTTACTTGCAGCTCCCCTCCTATTTTTTGGTAAACGGTTAAATCGTATTTGTGTAATACGTTGGCGCTGAAATTATTAGCTTTAATAGATTCACGAGCTTGTTCAGCTGCCCATTTACCACTAAACATAGCATTACCTATTCCTTCTCCTGTAAACGGATCAATAAGTGACGCTGAATCACCTATAAGCATATATCTATTTCCACTAATTGGTCGATTTTTTTTACTACCCAACGGAAGTCCCCAGCCCTGTATCTTACCTTGAAGCTTTGCATTTTTAAAGCGATCTTTAAATTTATCACTTTCGAGCACTTCAAGCATTACTTTTTTCAGGTTTACTTTTTTCTTGCTAACATATTTGCTCAGCATGCCTATGCCTACATTGGCTTGTCCATTGGGTAGCGGAAAAATCCATAAATAGCCCGGCAAACTTTCTTTCACAAAGTGCAACTCTATAAAACCGTCTTGGTGAAGACCTGTAACACCATCATAGTAGGCTCTAAGTCCTGCACAATGGTGCTGATGCTCCATCTTATAGCCTCCATATTTTTTGGCTACTAGTGCTCGTGTGCCCTCCGCACTTATTAGTAATTTCGCTCTTATTTCTATAGTGTCAGAAATAATGCTAACGCCGGTTTCATCAATAATCACGTCCTTCACTTCCGTACCTTCCAGCACCGTTGCATACTCTCTATCTAATTTTTGAAATAACCAATAATCAAAATCCAATCGCTTGGTTACAAATCCCGGGCTGTGCTCGGCTTCGTGGGGTTTATGCTTAAAAGGAATAGCCACTTCATTTCCGTCTGGAGCCGAAAAAATAACCCCCCAACTCGGAATAAAACCTTGTATATCAAGTTTCAACTCGTCTAACCAAGCTGGATTTAATTTTTTTAACTGGCTTACCACTTTCCCGCTTATGGCGTCACCACAAACCTTATCTCTAGGATATACTTCCTTTTCGACGACTACATGCGGTATTCCAAATTGCGCTAAATAAAGCGAAGCACTACAACCTGCTGGTCCCGCTCCAATGATAACAATATCTGTTTCTATAATTTGACTCATTTTTTTTATGATCTGAACTACAAATTAAACAATAGATATTCAGCTAATGAGCATATGGCAACTATTTAGTTATAATCAATTTTTGGGTAGCGAACTGCTGCGAAGTGGTTTTTAGGGAGACGAAATAAATTCCATTTTGCAAGGCAATTCCATGGTTTATTGCAGCTCCAGAAAGCGTAGTTCCGCTCGCTAACATTTGCCCGCTGAGGTTACTGATGGAATAACACAAAGGCTCCTGGGAAGGAGCGTATACTGCGAACTTATCGTTAGTAGGATTAGGAACTATGCGAAAACTGACTTGTGCTAGTTTAGCAATATTATTCGTTCTTTTCTCCTTTCCTTGCACAAAGTGTATTCCTCCTCTGGAGTTGCCAATTATCATATCCGAAATACCGTCTCCATTTACATCTGCAATGGCCGGATAGGTATTTTTTCCCCAGTCTTTGGTGTAGGCTTCATTGGTATACGGATGCTTCATATAATCGGTAACTGCCTTAAAATCTTGCGTTAAATCTGACTGTACATCGTATATTTTAATATTTCCTTCATCGCATCCCACGGCAAGGCACCTTACACCATTTTCATAGTTAATGATTTGAGGAGCAGAATTACCATAGTAATAGTAAATCAAAGAGTCGTAAAAACCTGTATCGCCTAAAAACTTTTGAGAAATAAGTTCATTCACCACAATACCTCCTAGGCTATCCGTTACCCAGCCAAAACTTGGAGCTGTACTAGTTCCATTATTCTGATAATAGACTACTGTGCCATTTATATTGCCAATGAGCAGATCCAATTTACCATCAATATTCATATCTGCAAAAGCAGGCGCAGCATTTCCTTCCACTTTAATACTTGAAAAGTTTTCCGTTTTTAAGGTAAATGTAGGATTAGTAGAACTACCTGTATTTTCATAATGAGCGATGGTTCCGTCTTGCTTACCCAGCAGTAAATCTAAATCAGCATCACCATCTAAGTCTCCAAATGCAGGCACAATCCCTCTATATTCCATTGCTTTTAGAGATAAATAATCAGTACTTATTTCTTTAAAATCAGGACTTGTAGATGTACCCACATTTTGGTAATACACTAAAAAATCAGTGGTATCACCCGTAATCAAATGATTACCTGATGTAGCAAGGATAAGATCCTCATCTCCATCGTTATCTAAATCTGCAAATACGGGAGCTACCCTGCCGCCCAGGTCAATCATATCGCCTGTCAAGAAATCCATTCTATCCAAGTTAAATGTTGGCTTATTATCAGTACCTGAATTTAAAAACAATAAAACATTGTCTTTCTCACGAACAGAATACGAAAATTTATCTTGATCATTATTCGCTAAAATCAAGTCTTTGATCCCGTCAAAATTTACGTCTATATAAAACATAGCTGGAGCTACCGGAATTTTACCCTCATCAGCCACTGAAAAAAACGATGTATCAATGCTAATAAAAGTGTCTTTGTAATAATTTAAATCTGACTTGCCATTTTCTAAAAAGTATACAGGGTTAGTTGACCTTTCAGATGAGCCAAAAAATAAATCATTATCACCATCTCCATCATTATCAAAAAACATTAACGTCTTAGCCGCTGCATGTTTTTTCTGTTTATAATAAACTTCAATATCGCTACAAGGCGCGTTTATAATTAGGTCTGCACCAAACTCATCTACCCCGCCGTAACATTTGTCTACTATAGTAAAACCTATTTCGGACAATGGATTACCCAGTTCAATACTGTTGTTGCAATTAAAAATAATTTTAGAACCAAAGATATTCAAATTGGTAATAAAGTCCATATCACTATCTCCATCTACATCATAAATAGCAGGCAAACATCCTGTTACTTGAGATAGTTTTTTATTTGGATTCCATGCGATATATTGAACTGTATCCAAGGCAAAAAGTCCTTTACCCGCTTCAAATTGAGGCACAGTGTTAGACACGTTTCTATAAAGCATTACAGAATCCACTAGATACATCCATAAATCGGGTTTACCGTCAGCGTCAAAATCATGCAACTGCATAAATTGTTCGCCCTCTGGAAAAAAGTCTTCATAACTAGGATCATACCTGTAATTCGTTACTCCTTTTACGGTTACCGCTATAAAAACCAGCACTTTATTACCTGTTCTATCAAAAACAAATAAATCCATCTTCCCATCTTGATTAAAATCATAAGGAGAAAACTGAGGTTGATTTAACCCACCTGCCAAGGCCAAACTCAAAACGCTTGCGTTTTCATCTCTAAAAATAGGTGCAGTCGAGATTTCAAATAATTGTGCTCTAAGATTTAAACCAAATAACACAATAATAGACAGTAGGTATAACTTCTTCATATAAACGGTTTTTTATAGAGCACTAAATTAGCACTTTTGTTGAACAGCAATAACTATTTTTTGTGAACCTAACTAAATTTTACAATCTGCTCATAGAAAATGAGTTTCGATTTACCACCGATAGCCGGGCGATAACTCCAGGATGCATATTTTTTGCACTTAAAGGAGATAATTTTAACGGAAACACCTTCGCCATTCAGGCACTTGAAAAAGGTGCTGCGTATGCTGTCGTAGATGAAAATATAGGAACGGATGATAGACTCATTTTTGTTCCTGATGTGCTTATTTACATGCAAGAAGTCGCTAATTTTCACCGTAAGTGTTACGACATACCCGTTTTAGGAATATGCGGAAGCAACGGAAAAACAACAACCAAAAATCTGATTTATGCTGTTTTAGCCCGTAATTACAAAACACATTGTACGCAAGGTAATTTTAATAACCACATTGGCGTACCTATTACCCTATTACAAATGCCACAAGATGCGGAGATTGCCGTGATAGAACTAGGCACGAATAATCCCGGTGAAATAGCCGCATTATGCGCCATTGCAGAACCTAATTTTGGCTTAATTACCAATATCGGGAAAGAGCACTTAGAAGGATTTGGAACGCTGGAAGCGGTAGCCAAAGAAGAAAGTGAAATTTATCATTATCTACTTATACATCAAGGTACAGCTTTTATAAATCAAGATGACGAATGGCTTACCCGAATGAGCCGAGGAATTGAAAAGAAGATCCTTTTTTCAAAAGACCTATGTACTATTACTTCACTGGTGCCCTCTATTTCATTTACCTATAAAAATGTGGCATTTACTTCTCCACTTATGGGAGATTACAACTTAGATAACATACTTACAGCGGTTGCTATTGGTGAATATTTCAACATTGAATTAACTGAAATAAAAGAAGGAATTGCAGCATACCAACCTGATAATAACCGATCACAGCTTATCGAAAAAGGCAGTAACACTATTTTGCTAGATGCTTATAATGCTAATCCTAGCAGTATGCAAGTAGCTATACGCAACTTTGCCAAAATGCCACAACTACAAAAAGTACTTATTCTTGGTGACATGTTTGAAATGGGACCTACAGCTGATCAAGAGCACGATGAGCTTTTGCAATGGGCCGTGACATTTGGCTTTACACAAATTTATACGCTTGGTCAGCATTTTGCTAGCATTTCAGTGCATAGCGGAATAAAAACGCCATCCTCTATGGAAGAACTAGGCAGTCAATTGCAACGTGCTAATTATACCCAAACGGCATTCTTAGTAAAAGGTAGCCGCGGTATGAAAATGGAAGGTGTTTTGGGTTATTTATAGATACAACGCTTTATTTCGAGGGATTAAGTCAATCGGATAAGGTGTTCAGGCATTTTATACTTTGTTCCCTTTACAGAAACTGAGTTGATCATATTAGATTGAGACACAATCAGCCTTAATCTTTTCAGCGATTTACGGCAGGGATACAGCCTTCTTTTTAGGTATATAAATGAGTATTTCCCCGTTACTGTGCAAATAGGCATCATAAACTCATTTGAAATGAAAACTGAAATATTGAAAAGCTTAATTTAGGTCACCCTTTGAGCAATTCTTTGCTTTGCTCCACAGCATGCGCTGTTAGCACATCACCACTTATCATTTTGGCAATTTCGTTTATACGTTCATCGCCTGCTAAGATTCGAACTTGGGTTTCTACACTCGATTTGTTTTCTGATTTGTATACGAACAGATGATTTGTGCCTAACGAGGCTATTTGAGGCAAATGCGTGATAACAATTACCTGCTGACTACCAGACATTTCTTGCATCATCCCTCCTACTTTTCGAGCTATTTCGCCACTCACACCCGTATCTATTTCATCATAAATGCTACTTGGCATTTTAACAAAATCAGCTAAAACACTTTTTAGACTTAGGTTGATACGCGCTAATTCTCCTCCTGAAGCAGCTTTCTTTAAGTCTGAATAGGAATTTCCTTTATCCGAACTTAATTTGATAGTTAAATCATTACATCCAAAGGCATTTAATTCAATGTTCTCTACTAGATCAAACTGTATACGTGAATGCTGCATTCCCAACTGAGCGAGCAATTCATCTATACGTTGTTCTATTTGAGTTGCTTGTTTTTTTCGTTTCTTGCTTAGCTGCTGTGCTTTGGTGTATAGGGTTGTTTCTTGTTTAGCTATACTCTGTTCCAGTATGGCTATTTCACCACTTAGACTTTCTGTAACATTTAGTTTTTGCTCAAGCTCATTGCGCAGCGATATTAATTCAGGTATATCTGTTGCTCTGTGTTTATTTTTTAGGTTAAAAATGAAGCCTAATTTTTCGTTTACTTCTTTTAATCGCTCAGGATTCACCTCTATGCGCTCAGCATTTCTAGCTACTTCTTGTGCAATATCTTGCATCTCTATAAGCACAGCATTTACACGATCACCTAATTCTACAGTTACTATTGTTTTTTGAGATTTTAGAACATTCTGAAGTTCTTGCAGTTGGGAAGTTATAGCTATTTCTGAGCCACTCACCATTTGATCAGCATCGTTAAAAGTGCGAATTAGGTCTTCTGCATTTTCTAGAAGTTCTTGTTCTTCAGAGAGTTCTCCTTCTTGCACAGACTCCAACTGAGCGGCAGCCAACTCATCAAACAGAAATTGATTAAAGTCGCTTTCTTTAGCTAATTCTGACTGTTGCTGGCGATATTTTTCGAGTGTTATTTTATCTTTTTTGAGTATTTTTAAATCGCCTGCATAGGATTTTTGTTCCTCTAGTAAGCCAGCAAGAATATCCAAACTGTAATATTGAAAATCGGTTTTAAATAATTGAAGATTATCATGTTGGGAATGAATTTCAATTAAATTAGATCCTATATCTTCTAATGACTTGAGATTAACAGGTGTATCGTTTATAAACGAACGACTTTTACCGCTACTGTTAATTTCACGTCTGAGTATGGTCTGCTCTTCATAGTCTAGGTCATGCTCATTAAAAATATGCTGGAGCGCATAACCCCTAACATCAAAACTAGCTTCTATTACGCACTTATCTTCTTTGTTTCTAAGAGAAGAAATGTCCGCACGCTTACCTAGAGCAAGACCCAAAGCACCTATTAAAATAGATTTTCCAGCACCTGTTTCTCCCGTTATAATATTCATGCCTTTATCAAAATGCATATCTATATCAGATATCAAGGCATAGTTTTTTACTTTTAGACTTATGAGCATATTGAGTAGCAAATGTAAATTAATATTATCAAACAAATAGATAAAAATATTATCATTTCAGATTCTTTATAAGCCTACTACAACTACATCAAGATTGAGATTTTGCGACGTTATGAAGTAATATAATACAAAACGAATGTCTACTATAATTTACATAACTCTAAAGTTAAGCTTTGCACAACTCTCTTATACTTCCCTTTACCTTAAATTTGTACTGCAATATGAATGACGCAAGACCCTTAATATTAATCAGTAATGACGACGGTATCACCGCACCCGGCATATTAGCTACCGTAGAGGTTATGAAAACCTTTGGAAAAGTAGTGGTGGTAGCACCTGACAGCCCGCAAAGCGCTATGGGGCATGCCATTACCATAAACAAGCCACTTCGACTGGTACAGAACCATCAGTTTGGTCCAGACGTAGACAGCTACCAGTGCAGTGGAACACCGGCAGATTGCGTGAAACTAGCTATTGATAAAGTACTTCATCGTAAACCCGATTTGCTGGTAAGTGGTATAAACCACGGTTCTAATTCATCTATAAATGTAATATACAGTGGCACCATGAGTGCCGCCATGGAAGGTGCTATAAGTGGCGTTACTTCCGTAGGATTCTCATTATTAGATTTTAGTTGGGATGCTGATTTTTCTGCATCCAAGGTGTTTATGCAAAAAATTATCGCGGTTGTTTTAAAAAACGGATTGAGTGAAGGCATATTGCTAAGCGTAAACATACCTAATGTACCCGAAAGCGAAATAAAAGGCGTAAAAATATGCCGTCAGGCACGCGCTAAGTGGGTAGAAGAATTTGATCACCGAACAGATCCCCACGGCCGTGATTACTACTGGCTTACTGGTAAATTTCAGAATATGGATAAAGGTGAAGATACTGATGAGTGGGCACTTGCGCATAATTATGTGTCTGTGGTACCCGTTCATTTTGACCTAACTGCGCATCATGCCTTGCAAAATCTTAATACCTGGGATATTTAAATTACTCCTTAAACAAACTGCAAACTACCACAATGAAAGATATAGTTAACACCCGAATATTGGGCTTTATAATTGGCTTAGTTACCCCTCTAGTTATCTTATATGGGGTTAATATTTATAATTTCCCGAATCTTACATTTAGTACCTTTTTAAAAACAGGATTTCAAACGGCGTTATTAAGCCCTTATCTTAAGATTGGCGCATTATTTAATCTAGCACCGTTCTTTTTATTTATCAATATGAACAAACTTAAGACCTGTCAAGGGATAGTATTTGCCACCATCTTCATTGGGTGTTTTATTGTTTATTTCACATTGATGTAACCATGAAATACTACTTTATATCAGGAGAGACCTCAGGCGACAACCACGCTAGTCGCGTAATGCTAGAGCTCAAAAAGCTAGATAAACAAGCATTTTTTAGGGGCATGGGAGGTGATATGAGTCGTGAAGCAGGCCAAGAATTGGTTATACACCAAAAAGAAATGGCCATTATGGGTTTTGCAGAGGTTTTAGGTAGTATTTTTAAAATACTTAAAAATATTCGCAGTATTAAAAAAGATATTATAACGTGGAAACCGGATGTAGTTATACTCGTAGACTATCCTGGTTTTAATTTTAAAATAGCTAGGTACGCATTTAAAAACAAAATACCTGTTCATTACTATATATCACCCAAGGTATGGGCTTGGAAAGAAGGAAGAGTAGAACTTATACGAAAGTACGTAAGTGAGTTGTACTGTATATTGCCTTTTGAAAAGGATTATTTTGCTAAAAAAGGGATAAAAGCCACCTATGTGGGCAATCCGAGTAAAGAAACGGTAGATGCTTTTTTGGCAACAAACATCCTACCCGTAAGTACCAACAAAATAGCATTATTGCCAGGCAGCAGAAAACAGGAAATAAGCACCTCCTTGCCTATCATGCTGGAAGCCATAAAGCAATTTCCGAAGTACGAAGCTATAGTGGCGCAAGCACCTGGATTTGAAGAGGCATATTACCATGCTTTTGATCCTTCAATAAAACTCATACCAGATAATATGTATCAACTGCTGGCGCAATGTGATGCGGCTATCGTAACAAGTGGTACCGCTACCCTTGAAACCGCTTTAATGAATGTACCCCAAGTAGTATGTTACAAAACTACAAAAGTGAGTTATACCATTGCTAAGGCCGTGGTTAAGTTAAAGTATATATCATTGGTAAACTTGATACTGGATGCGCCTTGTGTAAAAGAGTTAATTCAAGATGATTTTGAAGCAGAAAAACTTGGTTATGAACTTCATCTAGTTCTAAAATCTAAAGATAAAATAGCTCAAATAGCATTGTATTACGAGGAGCTTCACGCGCTTATAGGTGAGAGTCATCCATCGGTAAATGTAGCCAACAACATTTGGAGAAGTATAGCTAAGTAATGTCAGTGCCTACCTTCATTACTTAGTTTAGTCATAATAATAGGGACAAAAAAAATCCTCTCACTAAAAGTAAGAGGATTTTTAAATTATAGTTTTTTGCTTTTTAAATTTATTTTTTCACTTGCTTTACAACAGCTGCAAATGCTTCAGGGTGATTCATTGCTAAGTCAGCAAGAACTTTTCTGTTAAGTTCTATACCCGCAGCGTGAATCGCTCCCATAAACTGTGAATAGCTCATTCCGTGTAATCTAGCACCTGCGTTTATACGGGTAATCCAAAGACGACGGAAGTTACGCTTATTATTTTTTCTATCTCTGTATGCATATTGCCACGCTTTTTCAACTGCGTTTTTAGCTACTGTCCATACATTTTTTCTTCTACCAAAGTATCCTTTGGCATGTTTCATCATTTTTTTGCGTCTTCTCCTAGAGGCGACGGCGTTTACTGATCTTGGCATTTTTCTTTTTTCTTTTTAAACTAGGCGGAATAACACTTTTATGTTGCTCACTTTATTAGGCCTGAATAATGGTACAATGTTCTATCCTGTAGAACTTTTACTTTCCAATCCTTAATAAGAATTTAACGTTGCTTAAATCCGCTTTGTGGACTAAACCGCTGTGTCTAAGAGCAAGTTTTCTTTTCTTAGACTTCTTAGTTAAGATGTGACGCTTAAATGCGTGCTTTCTTTTGATTTTACCTGTTCCCGTGATTCTGAATCTCTTCTTTGCACTGGAGTTGGTTTTCATTTTTGGCATCTGTTTCTCTCTTTTTAAATTTATTTTGGTGCTAAAACTATAATCATTTTTTTGCCTTCCATCTTAGGCAATTGCTCAAGTTTCGCTACTTCGTTAAGCTTTTCAGCAAACTGCAGTAGTAGTAACTCTCCGCGTTCTTTGTATATAATGGTTCTACCTCTAAAGAATACGTAAGCTCTCACTTTGTGTCCTTCTTCGATAAATTTCTCAGCGTGTTTCAACTTAAAGTTAACGTCGTGTTCGTCCGTATTGGGGCCGAAACGTATTTCTTTAATGTCTGTTTTAACCGCCGTAGCTTTGAGCTCTTTTGCTTTCTTCTTTTGGTCATACAGAAACTTCCTGTAATCGGTTATTTTACAAACAGGTGGATCTGCTTTGGGAGAAACTTCTACCAAATCAAGCTCTAGCTCTTCAGCTATTTTTAATGCTTCATCTAGAGGGTAAACACCTTGTTCCACATTGTCACCAACCAGACGAACTGGATCAGCAATGATGTACTCATTAATTCTGTGGGGATCTTTAACTCTACCCCTAAATGGTTTTTTCTTCTTCAAATACTGTTTATTGTTCTGTTAACAATGTGTTAAAATAAGTCACGAATTCTTGCAACTTAAACTTGCCTATATCTCCATCACCTTGAATTCTAACCGAAACCTCTTCATTATCAGACTCTTCCTCTCCTACTATTATCATAACAGGAATTTTGGTAGCCCAAGCATCGCGGATTTTTCGGCCGATTTTCTCAGCTCTTTCATCAACAAGGCCGCGAATATCGTTTTTTCTTATATATTTTAAAACTTTATCTGCGTAATCGTGATACTTCTCAGAAATAGGTAAAATAGCTACCTGCTCAGGACTTAGCCATAGCGGAAAGTTACCTGCGGTGTGCTCGATTAATATTCCGATAAATCTCTCCATGCTACCAAACGGTGCGCGGTGTATCATTACCGGTCTATGTTTCTCATTATCTGGTCCTATGTAATCTAGGTCAAAACGTTCTGGCAGGTTATAATCTACTTGTATGGTACCTAGCTGCCAGCTTCTTCCCAGTGCATCTTTTACCATAAAATCAAGCTTAGGACCGTAAAATGCAGCTTCACCATATTCGGTTACAGTTACCATATCACGCTCGGCAGTAGCTTCAATAATTGCGGCTTCTGCTTTTGCCCAGTTTTCGTCGCTTCCGATATACTTCTCTTTATTATCAGGATCTCTTAGTGATATTTGAGCCGTAAATTTCTCAAAACCTAGTTTTTTAAACACATGCATTACGAGGTCTATCACGTCTACAAACTCTGCTTTTAATTGGTCTGGTGTACAGAAAATATGGGCATCATCTTGTGTAAATCCTCGTACTCGTGTTAGGCCATTTAATTCACCACTTTGTTCGTAGCGATAAACCGTTCCAAACTCTGCTACACGATAAGGTAACTCTCTATAGCTTTTAGGTTTAAACTTAAAAATCTCGCAATGGTGCGGGCAATTCATAGGTTTAAGTAAAAACTCTTCGTCTTCGTTTGGCGTACGAATAGGTTGAAAAGAATCTTGGCCGTATTTCTCGTAATGGCCCGAAGTAACGTATAGTTCTTTTTTGCCAATATGGGGCGTAACTACTTGGTGATATCCACGCTCAATTTGCGCTTGGCGCATAAAATTCTCTAAACGCTCGCGCAATGCAGCACCTTTGGGCAACCACATCGGTAAGCCCGCTCCTACTTTATCACTGAACATAAAGAGTTCCATCTCTTTACCTAGTTTTCTGTGATCTCTGCGTTTGGCTTCTTCCAGCAATTCTAAATGCTCGGTAAGCATTCCCGCTTTTGGAAACGAAACACCATAGATGCGTGTTAGCGATTTATTCTTTTCATCTCCTCTCCAATATGCTGCCGCTACGTTTAGTAGTTTCACCGCTTTAATAGATGAGGTATCTGGGATATGCGGCCCACGACATAAGTCTGTGAAATTTCCTTGTTTGTAAAAGGTAATTTGACCATCCTCTAGACCTGAAATTAGGTCTAGTTTATACTCGTCACCTTTTTCGGTAAAATAAGCAATAGCGTCTGCTTTAGACACTTCTGATCGCTCAAAAGCACTCGCGGTCTTGGCCAACTCAATCATTTTCTTTTCTACTTTTTCAAATTCAGAAGAAGAGAAGCTGTGCTCTCCAAAATCTACATCGTAATAGAAACCTGCATCAATGGCAGGACCGATACCCAGTTTTACTCCAGGATAAAGTGCTTCCAACGCCTCTGCGAGTAAATGCGAACTGCTGTGCCAAAATGTTTCTTTACCTTCTAAGTCATCAAACTTAAGTAAGCTTAGCGCGGCATCTTCTTGTATGGGTCTGGTTAAGTCCCATATCTCATCATTTACTTTTGCACTAATAATTACGCGTGCAAGTCCTTCCGAGATGCTTTTTGCAACGTCTAAAGCAGAGCTTCCTTTAGCTACTTCACGTACGGAACCATCTGGCAATGTTATTTTTATATTCAAAATAGTTTTATCCTAGGATGTTTTGTATTACTTCATTTTGCCTAATCGGGTAAGCCCCTCTTTAGCGAGTGCAAAATTAGGGTCTATTTGCAAACAACGATTATAATTTTGCACAGCAAGTTCATTCTTTTTTTGTAGTTCAAAACATTGACCCATTCTGTTATACCCTTTGGCAAAATCCTCCTTGAGTTTCACGCAGATTTCGAAGTGATTAAGTGCTTCGTTATATTTTCCTTCTTCAGCTAAAATGTTACCTGCATTGTAGTAAGCATAATAATGTGTCGCATTTAAATCTATAGTACGTTGGTAGTCGTCCATAGCCTCTCCTGCCTGACCCCGCTTTTGGTATTCTAAGCCACGAGCGTAATAAGCCTCATCACTACTGGGATCTATGGTAATGGCATTATCGAGGAATTGCATTCCCGTTACGCCATTGCCCATCGCCAAATACAGCTGTGCTAGTTGCATAGAGCTATTATAATCAGAACCCAACAATAGAATAGTTTGCTTGAAATTTTGGATGGCAGAGGCCGTATCTCCTTGCTCCTTATTTAACATCGCTGTAAAAAAAGTACCTTGTGCATGTTGCGGGTTTACTGCAAGTAGTTTTCCAAATTTAATTTTTGATTTGTCAAATTGTCTTACAAAATATAGAAATTGTGCGTGCTTAAAAATGGCTTCTTGATCCTTAGGATTTACTTCTTCTGCCTTTACATATTGCTCCAGCGCCAAAGTAGTTTTATCTGCAGCAAAAAGGACATCTCCTAGTTTATAATAATGCGATACTACTTCAGGTTTTAGTTCTATGGCTTTTTGATAATCTTTAATGGCCAATTCATATTTTTTTTCATTCACGAGTACTTCTGCACGCAGTACATAGTACTCGGCATTATCTGGTGTTTGATCTATTTTTTTACTCCATTCTCGTGCTTCTAGACTAAGCGTGGTATCGTTGGCTAAGCTTACTGAATCATTACTAAAAATGTTGCAGCTTGTAAAAAGCATAGACTCTGCAACTAGTCCTAATAGTAATGTAAAAAGTATTTTTTTCAAGGTGTGGCAAATGTACAAAATAGAACGGTTTTTGTAAAGAGCCTATTTGACTGCGCATTAGGCTATATTTATACTAAATTACACAATGACACTTATCCTCTATACGATATCTGCTCATAATCTTATCTTTGCCTCACAAGCTACAAAACAAAGATGCCACATTACCATAAACTAGGAAGCATACCGCCCAAAAGACATACCCAACATCGCAGACCTGACGGCGAGTTATATAAAGAAGAACTTTTTAGCACCGAGGGTTTTAGCAATAGCTACAGTTTGCTTTACCACCACTATCCTCCTACCGCAATTATCAAAGTAGATAAGCCAATAAATCTTAAACCTGAGTTAGCTGGCGATATGGAGATGCTGCACCGAAGTTTTAAAAGTTTTGATGTGGCGCCAAAGGATGATTACCTTGAAAGTAGAGTAATACTGCTTACGAATAATGACTTACAGATATGTATGGCTTGTCCTCGTAAGAGCATGACCGAGTATTTCTATAAAAATGGAGATAGTGATGAGGTTATTTTTGTACATAAAGGAAGTGGCACTTGTAAAACAAATTACGGACAGCTTAAATTTAAGTATGGCGATTATTTAGTAGTACCTAGAGGCGTTATTTATCAAATGGAATTTGACACCGAAGACAATAAGTTACTTATTACTGAAAGTCACAGTCCGATTACTTATCCTAAACGATATGTTACCAAAGGAGGGCAATTATTAGAACATTCTCCCTATTGTGAGCGAGATATTCGTCAACCTGAGAATTTAGAAACCATAATAGCCGAAGGCGAGTTCTTAATCAAAACCAAAAAGGAGGATAAGCTGTATCCGTACACCTATAAATACCATCCATTTTGTTTAATCGGTTGGGACGGTTACCATTATCCATTTATCTTTAGTATACATGATTTTGAGCCAATAACCGGACGTATACACATGCCGCCTCCAATACATCAAACCTTTGAAGGCCATAATTTTGTGATATGCAGTTTTGTTCCAAGGTTATTTGATTATCACCCATTGAGCATACCTGCACCCTATTGGCATAGCAATATTGACAGTGACGAAGTAATGTATTACGTAGATGGTCAGTTTATGAGTAAAGGTCACGTAGAGCCTGGCCAAATGAGTTTACACCCAGGTGGCATACCTCATGGACCTACACCAGGAGCTGCTGAAGCAAGTATTGGCAAAAAAGAAACGGGTGAACTTGCGGTAATGATAGACACTTTTAAGCCACTTAGAGTTACCAAAGCTGCTTTAGACCTAGAAATAAAAGATTACCATTTACATTGGTTGTAGGGTGAGAAGCACCCTAATCTACCCCTAAGTACTTATGGGTTTGTAAACTAATGTACCACTTAGGATTTTGAAGTACGTAGTCAAAGATTAATTTTTCGGTTACTGCTCGCTTGTCCCATTCGGGTTGCAAGTATAGTTTACAGGTGTTTGGAACCATTATTTGATGAGCTTCTGCCCACACAATATCGCTTTTATTAAAAACCACTATCTTGAGTTCATTTGCTAGTGCCGCAGCCGAAGCAATTGGTGCTTTAAATTTTTTGGGTGAAAAGGTTACCCAGTCAAAATGGCCTTTAAGCTCATAGGCTCCGCTGGTTTCAATATGCACCTGAAAACCTTGGTCTTTAAAAGCCTTTGTAATTTCAGTTAAGTCATACATAGCAGGCTCTCCGCCAGTGAGTATTAGGATTCTACTCGGATACTTTAGCGCCTCTGCTAGTAAAAAATCAATGGACTTCAACGGATGTTTATCCGCATCCCAACTGTCTTTTACATCACACCAAACGCAGCCTACGTCACAACCACCCAATCTAATAAAAAAGGCAGATTGACCGGTGTAAACTCCTTCACCCTGAATAGAGTAGAAATATTCCATTACTGGGAATGCCGTCATAAACCTTGTTTCTTTTTGTAACTTTTAAGCGTGTTGAAAAGCAAACCATATCTCGTCATCGGTCCTACACCACCCGGTACCGGGGTTATGGCGCTGCATTGTGATTTTACCGCATCATAATCTACATCTCCTACAAGTTCATAACCTTTATCGTTAATGGTTTCTACTCGGGTAATTCCCACGTCTATTACTACGGCTCCAGGTTTTACCATGTCTCCCTTTAAAAACTTAGGAATACCTACAGCTACTATAACAATATCTGCCATTTTGGTATGTACGGAAATGTTTTTAGTGTATCGATGGCACAAGGTTACGGTACACTCACCAGGATTACCACCACGGCTCATTAATATACTCATGGGTCTGCCTACAATGTTACTTCTACCTATTACTACACAGTGCTTTCCTTTAGTTTCAATACCATATTCCTCAATCAATTTGATCACGCCAAACGGCGTTGCTGAAATATAGGTATCCTCATTTTTGGTAAGTTTCCCTACACTAATGGTATGAAAGCCATCCACATCTATTTCAGGATTTATCGCTTCTGTAATTTTGGTCGCGTCGATATGCTTAGGAAGTGGTAACTGTACAATAAGACCGTCGATATCAGAGTTGTCATTAATAGAACGTATTAACTCCAGCAGATCTGCTTCTGATACATCTGATTTAAGCCTATGAACACTAGAGTGAAAACCCACATATTCGCAGTCTTTCTCCTTGCTATTTACATACGTTTTGCTTGCGCCATCGTCTCCCACCAAAATAGCCGCAAGATGAGGTGCTCTTAATCCTTTCACACGATGCGCATCTACTTCAGCTCTTATATCGCCTCTGAGTTTTAAGGCGAGTGATTTTCCATCTAAGATTGTTGTCATGAGCGGTCAAAAATATAGAATATTATTACCATTGAGAAGTGTTGATGGTAACTTAAACATATTTTTGTCCAAAATACACCTTGACTTCTCGTATCTAACAAAAAAGGCATTCACTTTTTCATGTTGATATACCTGAGAAGATTTATACTTTTGAACTATTCATTGCTTCGTTAAAAACTATATGATATTAAGATATCTTAAGTACCAATTAATTAGTGCATGTGTTGTTATAATGAGCTGCAACTCTACAGAAGAGCCCATAGCTATGCCTGGCACGAGCTATTACCCGCTTGAAATGGGCAAATACATTACCTATTCTGTAACCGAATACTCCCATGACGCATTTCTGGAAAAAACGGACACTACCTATTTTTGGCAAAAAGAAATCTTAGAAGATACTTTCAACGATATTTCTGGTTCTTTAGTTTACAAAATGGGCATAAGCATATCCAAAGATTCTGGTAAAAATTGGATATTTAATTCTTTTGCGATTGTAGAAAAAGACAATAATTCTGGAATTCGGACAGAAAATAATACCCGAAAGACTATTTTGGCTTTCCCTTTTCGTGAGCTAAAGACATGGGACGTAAATGCCCTTAATGTTCAAGATACAAAGCTGGCTAGAGTAAAGAATCTAGAAAAAAGTGTAACTACTATCTTAGGAAAGCAATTTGCTAAAAGTGTTCTGATAGACCTTGGCAACCAAGTAGACCCTATATTAACTAATATAGAAAATGAAGTATATGCTGAAGGCTTAGGTCTTATTGAAAGAAAGTATTCCTACATAGAAACTCAACCCGGCAAGTATAAAAGCGGAATAGAATATATAAAGACTATTTATGAAACGAATTGGGAGTAGTATACTCGTACTCGTTTTTTCGGCATTAGCAGGCAAAGGCCTGTTTGCACAAAAAACCAATGCCTTTTTTATTCAATTTTCAGATAAGAAAAGTGAATTAGCGATAAACGCCACGTTGAGCGAAAAAGCCCTTAACAGGCGCACCAAATTTAATCTCAATTTCGATTCGTACGATGTCCCTGTATCTGCTAAATACATTTCAGCTATACTGCAAGATACTACAATTCAAATAAGGTATGCGCTTAAATGGCATAATGCAATAGTGGTAAATTGCACCAAAACGTCATTGAACTACTTAACGGATTTGCCATTTGTACGTGCGGTTAAATTTGTGGGTGAAACACAAACCTTTAACTCAGCTGAAATTCCACTTTTTTATACTCCAAGGTTAGTATTAAAAGATGCAAGTATGAAGGAAAATGGTTATACTAAAGAAGATTATGGCGTTTCCTTTGCTCAAAATGAACAAATTGGTATTCCTTACTTACACCATCTGGGTTATACTGGTAAGGGTATATATGTAGCTGTTTTTGACGCTGGTTTTAAAAACTTAAACGCAATACCTGGTTTTTTGAAGCATCAAGCCAACGATAGACTCACATTTGGTTACGATGTCGCTCAGTTAGATAACCTTCTTACCGATGCAGACAATCATGGCACAGCAGTAACATCGTGCTTAGGTGCATATCATTTAGGCCATTACGTGGGTTCTGCCCCACTAGCTAACCTTTTCCTTTTTCGCACAGAATATGGAGCCACCGAAACGCCCTTAGAGGAGTTAAACTGGTGTAAAGCTGCCGAACTGGCTGATAGTGCTGGAGTAGATATGATTACATCATCACTTGGATATTTTAGGTTTGATGACACCACACTTAGTTATAGACATAGGGATTTAGACGGCTTTACCTCCTACATTAGCTTAGGCGCTAGAATAGCCGTAGAAAAGGGAATTATTGTTCTTAACAGCGCAGGAAATGAAGGCGATAATCCGTGGCGAAAAATAGGTACTCCCGCTGATGTAGCCACTGTCCTTACCATAGGTGCCGCTGGTATTGATAACAAAGCAGGCAGTTTTAGCAGTCAAGGGAATAACGCCAAAGGAGATATTAAGCCCGATGTAGTAGCTTGTGGTGTGCTCACTTACGTAAGTAGCCCAAGTGGCAATTATTATCAAGGATATGGAACCAGTTATGCTACTCCAGTTGCGGCCGGAGGTGTAGCCTGTTTACTCCAGGCATTTCCTAAACTGACGCCTCTTGAAATCAATCAACTCATTAGATCAACGGCATCACAATCACAAAACCCAGATTCTATTATGGGTTACGGTGTGGCACAATTTGACGCTGCGTACAATCTACAGCAATTAAAAACAGCAACTAAATTAGTTTCTGGGATTGCAAAAATAGATCCTAACGGACTGATTATATTTAAAGTACCCGGCGAAACGGTACATTTTGATGTATATAGAATGGTGAAATTTTTAGGTGTTTTACCGTATAAGAAACATTTGTCTAGAGGCAGGTTAAAAGGCGAACAAGAAGTATTTCAGGTACCATTCAACCAACAAGCAATTTGCAATCAGAAATACACCATTAGGCTAAGCACCAAATCAACATTGGTAATGAAAGAAATATCCAATGATTGTCTGATCTTATGTGAAGAATAACAGATGATATACTAGTCGTTTTTAAGAATTGGAATACGCTCAACATGCGCATCATAATATACTTCTAACAAATACTCTCCTTTAGCAAGGGGTAGTTCCACTTCTGCTTTTGTCGTATTTACTTTTATATTCATTACTTCTTGACCTGTAATGCTTAATACCTTTACATTTTTGATTAACTCTTTACTTTCTATGTGAATGGAGTGCATAAATGGGTTGGGATAAATCTTGGTAATTACTGATGTTAATGCTGATACATCTGCCCCACTTACGAATGTGATGTAGGTACTGGCCGAATCATTTATTATAAGTTGATCAGCGGTATGCGAAACACTAAATTCTAGATCTAGTATTCCTTTTTTATCGTATGTTAAAGTACTATCGAAGTTAACTTGAATAGACTCACCAGCGCTCGTACTAATAACCTGCGTGCTCTCATAAACTATAGAAAATCCATCAAAAGCCCTGCAGTGTACGGTGACGTCGCTTAGGTTATTTACACCCAAGTTTGCAATGGTTGCAGAAGGTTTAATTAATGTGTTTTTCGGAAACTCCTGTCCGATTAAGGGAAAATCAACCTTGACTACAGCAACATCATTGCGGCGTATCACCAAGTAATTAGAGCTTAGCTCATTATTTACTAAATTATCATCTGCATCAAGTATTTTAGATGTAAACGTGTGAGCACCAAACATACTAGCACTATAAATGATAGATGATGAAAGAGTGGCTAAGGAGTTGGGACTAAGCTGGCTTATAACTAGTGTGTCTTGGTACACAGCAACCGCTGCACCATTTACGAGTGCAATAGCTATCCTTGTATTCGACATTGTATCTAACCCATAATTCATAACCTGAATGCTTGGTTTGAGGGTCTCATTCAATTCTAAAGTATCGTTATAATTGGGTGAGAAATGAGCACTAATACCTATGTCTTTCGAAAATCTAGTACTATAGGTGGTGTAAATGGTATCATTATAGCCAGGTTCTTGTTCTAGCGACCAATTATTAATTATGTTCACATAGTAATCACCCAAATCATCAAATTCCAATGGGCTAAAACTGATTAACTTAGACTCAGAAGTATCCAAGGAAACGCTCAGCGAATCCAAATAGACACGTGAATTCAAGTTATTGATGATCTCACAAGTTACTTTGGCGTCTAAAATGGGATTAAAACCATTATTGCGTATTTCTAGTAAGGGTGAAGTGGCTTTTGTATTAACAGGTATTACTCCTTTTGGAGTCTCCAAACGCACTAGCATAAGATCATTACCTGTAACTACAGAGAATGGGATACGCATGGTATCATTCACACGCCATTGGTCTTTTGGTATGTAAGCATTTGCCTCAAATACATATTCTCCCAAAGTATTAAGTGCTATTTCCTTAAAAATAATCTGACTAATACTAATTGCAGCTAAGGACCTTAATGCTGTATCTCGATAAATTACTATCCCATCAGTGTTTGTAATTTTTCCGACAATAAGAATAGAATCTTGGCGGTTTAATCCTTCATTTTTAATGTTGAGGTAAGGTTTTATTTTATTGTTAAAGGGGTATTTAATAGCCTTGGGTGTAGTAACATTTTGGATAGCAATATCATCTATTTTTCGTGAAATTAAAGTGACCTGGGCGGTATCATTTGCAGGAAAGCTATCATTGGCTAATATGGTATAGGCTCTAAATAAGATACTGCCGGGTTCAGTAAGTTTCATGTATTTAAACGTTTTTATGACATTTAAATTAGCTCCTAGTGAAATGGTAAACTCATCGCTATCGAGAATTTTTCCTTTTGAATTTAACAATTCCCCTCTAACTTGAAAATTATTTATGGCCGTTGCACCGTAATTATCGACTCTAATAGTTGGCTGAAACGTATCTCTATTTAAATCAAATACATCTCCATCGGCCGGAGAATATATTCGATTGACCCCAATATCTCGGTTTTTAATAAGGTCGAAAATAGATGCTTTACTATTGTTATCTGGAATACTATCTGTAGAGAGGAATGCCGTAACCGTGGCGGTAAATTGACCTAGATTGTATAAGCTAAATTTACCAAAATTAACCGTTGCTGTATCATCCGCATTCAATGAAACAATCTGATCTTTTGAAAATACTTGTTGAGCAAATCTATTTAGAATCTGCATTCTAACGATAAAGCTACCTTGATTCTGAAAACCGTAGTTAATAATTTTCGCCTTTAGGGGCAGTGAATCTGTAAGACTATATTCAATCGTATCGCCATTTGCCGGACTGATAACATTAAATATGGCAATATCATTAGCCACTTGTAAACGTGGTTGGATATTAAAATTAAAGTTAAAACCTGGAGAAAACGGAGTCCAAAGAGAATCACCTGCAGGAGCTGTAAAATAAAAAGAATGAGGCCTTACCGGCGTTTCGTATTGAAAACTAAAACCCACGTTTGTATTGGTAGTTTGTCTTATCCCTACATAATACCCCCCACTTACTTGCACCTTTGGTAATACCGGCATAATGAAGGTACCGTTGGACGTTAAGGATGTATCAGACATAAATAATACCGTACCTGGTAATTGACCTGGACCATCATCGTTCCAAACTCCTAATTGGAACCCGCGACCAACTGCAGTAAAATCAACTTTTATTTGATTTATAAAAGAAGTTCCTAATACATAAAATTTGGCTAAAAAATCTCCAGTTGATCCCGTAAAACCAATACCACCTGAACTGCCTGCAAAAGGATCTGCGTGAGAGTAAATATTGTAACTTACAACACTTTCCTTTGATATTGTATTATTGTTTAACGAGCTATCGAACTCCGCCGTAATTAAGAGAGAATCCGTACCCAATAACTTAGGCTGGTAGGTATTGAAATAAACAAATTTCTCTTCAAACGGATCAATAGAAGCAACGGTTATGGTATCGTTATAGATATTGGCTCCACTTACCTTTAGAAATAATCTTTTATTGGTAACTGTACTTTTACCGTAATTAGCGATAACTACTTTAAGACTATCAGGCTGACGCATAAGCAAGGGAACAGTGCCCAATGCATAGGCTCTTTTAACTGCCAAATCGTGGTTATACCTAGGGTAAAATAAGGAAAGAGTAGGCTTAATAATGGAACTAAAATTAGTCAAACTGTCTAAGCCCGCCACACTAGAACCATACCTATATTTGTTCTCATTGGGTGAGACAAAACCGCTGACAGTGGAAGAATTTTCACAAAACCAATCGATGTATCCGCCCTGCTTAGTCGTTTGTTGATATTCTACTAAAACCTCAAGATTTATAGCATTACCTGAGGTGTCCCATGTATATTGATTTAATTGATTAAACTTAAAAAGTACATCTGAAGGTGAAGGATTTATCAAACCATTCGGATCTCCACTATACACTAGAGTCATCCCGTTACGCGCTTCTGCCAGCCAGTTAAGAGCGCCCGTACCAAAGTCAGATTGCGAGGTAGATTTTAGATATATTTTGAGTTGGCCGGTGCCTCTCATGGTATCAAATGAGTTATGGCTGAATGCTAGCGCAGCTAATTCATCACCATGTGTTAAATCACCCAGCGTAGCTGCGGGATAAATCATAGCAAAACGACTGTAATAATTGGCAGAAGTATCTGTTCTAAGCGGCCCAAAATTGGTATTAGAGAATCCTCCACTCCCTATTTGGGTATATTGTGCAGATGACCATAAGAGCATCAGCGTAAAGACCGCAGTGTATAAACTTCGTTGTAGCATTCTCGAGCAATCAAAAATACATCTTTCAACGAATTATACTGATTAAAACCAATTAATAAGCCTAATTTTCGACCTAAATATGATGAAAAATAGGTTTTATTCCTTTTGTGTTATATCACCCTCAATAAACCCTTGCAAAAAAACACAATAACAAACATGCATACACATACCAACGATCTCATACATGAATCCAGTCCTTACCTCTTACAACATGCACACAATCCAGTAGATTGGCATGCTTGGAACATTGATAATCTATCAGAAGCAAAACATCTTGATAAACCCATACTCATCAGTATTGGGTATAGCAGTTGTCATTGGTGCCACGTAATGGAGCATGAAAGTTTTGAAAATGAGGCAATTGCAGCTTATATGAACGAAAACTTTTACTGCATAAAAGTAGATAGAGAAGAACGTCCAGATGTAGATCAAATCTATATGACGGCAGCCCATATTATAGCTGGAAACGGAGGTTGGCCGCTCAATTGCTTTGCACTTCCAGACAGCAAACCCTTTCATGCAGGGACCTATTACCCCGCCGCAGGTTGGTTAAAATTATTACAAACCGTACATGATCAATACCAGCAACATCGCGAAAAATTGAATGATTATGCCACCCGACTAACCAAAGGAATACGGCTACAAGAAACTGCCATAAGCGATAATCCAACAGAAAAACTAGATGCAAAAGAAATCATAAAAACGGTGGAAAATTGGAAGACTAGTTGGGATATGACAGAAGGAGGAATCAATGGCGCTCCCAAATTTCCTATGCCTAGCAATCTGCATTTCCTGATGGATTATACGCATCAATTTACAGATACATACACCGACTCTTTTATTCAACTCACCTTAGATAAAATGGCCTATGGAGGTATTTTTGACCAACTAGCGGGTGGCTTCTCGCGGTACAGCGTAGATGCCCTTTGGAAAGCACCACACTTCGAAAAAATGCTTTATGACAATGCTCAACTGCTTACCATATATGCCAAAGGATACAAAAAATACAATAATCCGCTCTACCTTGAAATTCTTACGAAAATAACGGATTGGCTTGTGCATGAAATGAGAGATGCTTCAGGGCTTTTTTACGCAGCATTAGATGCAGATAGCGAAGGAGAAGAAGGAAAGTTTTATGTTTGGAAAACCGAAGAAGTACTCGAATTACTAGGCGAAGACTATGAGCTAGCTCGCATATACTATCAAGTAGATGGTAAAGGAATGTGGGAAGATGGTAATAACATATTGCTACGCAACCATCATCCTAGTGAAATTGCCCAACAACTGGATATAACCGAAGAAAATATTGCACAACGCATAGGCCAAATTAACTCAAAATTACTCGCTGCTCGAAGCACACGAGTACGACCAGGATTAGATGACAAGTGCCTAACTGCTTGGAATGCATTGCTGGCCACAGGGCTGGCAGAAACCTATAAAGCAACTGGCAATGCGGATTTTAAAATACGCGCACTTACATGTATAGATGCGCTGCTACAACTTCAAGTTCAAGCCAACCAAATCTGGCATACCTATAAAGCCGGAAATTCTACAATAAATGGCATGTTGGATGATTACGCATTTACCGCGGAAGCATGTATCGCTGCGTTTGAAATAAGTGGCGATGAGCATTATTTAAATGCCGCAGATATGATTATCCAAAGGGCTATTCACACTTTTTATGATGTCGAAAAAGAACTATTTTATTTCAATGAGCAAAATGAACTTATTGTACGAACCACTGAAGTAAATGACAATGTAATTCCATCTACGAATTCTGCCATGGCCCACGTGCTTCACAGCATTGGAGTAATCAATGGCAATACGTATTACCTCGAGTTAGCCGAAAATCTAATTGGTAAAGTGCAGGCAAACATAAGCACCTATCCTAGTGGGCATAGTAACTGGGCTAGAGCGCAACTAAAGTACACTATGCCTTATTTTGAGCTGGCTATTGTGGGAAGCGATGCCGAAAAAATAGCTCAGCAGTTGCAATCCAAAAATCTACCTAATATATTGATTTTATTCAGTGTAGCTCCTTCTAACTTGCCTATTTTTGCGAACAGATGGGTAAACGATAAAACCTTGATATATGTTTGTAAACTTGGAATGTGCCAATTACCCGTGGAGCAACTCAGTGAAGCTTTAGCATTATTAAACTTATGAATCAAGATTACTTAGCTGTAAACAAAGAACTTTGGAACCATAAAACTCCCATTCATTTGGAGAGTGACTTTTACGAAGTGGAGGCTTTCAAGAAAGGAAAAACCTCTTTAAAACCCATTGAATTAGCACTTCTTGGAGACGTAAAAGGAAAATCTATTTTACACCTACAGTGTCATTTTGGGCAAGACAGCATGTGCTTGAGCAGAATGGGCGCAGATGTAACCGGCGTAGATATTTCTGACGTGGCGATACATGAAGCTACTAGACTAAGTACTGAACTTGGGTTAAATACAACTTTTGTATGTTGTGATGTTTATGCTGCAAAAGAGTTGATCACCGAAAAATTTGATATTGTATTTACCACCTACGGCACCATAGGATGGCTTCCGGATATGGATAAGTGGGCAGACATTGTAAGTCACTTTCTAAAGCCAACAGGGAAATTCGTTTTTGTGGAGTTGCACCCTGTCGTTTGGATATTTGATGCGCAATTTGAGCAAATCATGTTCTCCTATTTTAACAAGGAGGCCATCATAGAAACCACTCCAGGCACATACGCTAATCAAGAAGCAGACATTCAACTAGAAGAAATAGGCTGGAATCATTCACTCCATGAAGTTTTTACTGCACTTCTAAATACAGGTTTGAATATTAAGCATTTTAGCGAATACGATTACTCTCCCCATAATTGTTTTAAAAATATGGAGGAAAGAGCTCCCGGAGAGTTTGTGATACGTCACTTAAACGAAAAGCTGCCCATGTGTTATTCGTTAGTGATGGAGTTTTAAATAGTTCAGCGATTAATAAAAAAGGGCCATTCGCATAGCGAATGGCCCTTTTTAGCTTTATGATGAAAAGATTATCTCGCTAGCGTCATTTCATCTACGATGTGTTTTGCACCTGCAAGTTTGTCAATACACCACAATACATAGCGTATATCTACAGAAATGGTTCTTTGCAACTCTGGTTCAAATGCGATATCTCCACTCATTGCTTCCCAATTACCATCAAATGCAAGACCAATAAGCTCACCTTTTCCATTAATAACTGGACTACCTGAGTTGCCTCCTGTAATATCATTGTTACTCAAGAAACAAACTCTTAAATCTTCACCTTCTTTGGCATACTCACCATAGTTACTGCTTTTTGCTGCTTCAACGAATCCTGCAGGCAAATCAAACTCCGCATCACCTGGTTGGTATTTTTCTAATATACCTTTCATCGTAGTAAAGTGCTTGTACTGCATGGCGTCACCTGGAGAGTACTCTAATACTTGACCATAGGTAAATCTCATACTGCTATTTGCATCAGGAGCATACGCTTTTTCTGGATTCATTTGGAATAAAGCGTCTATGTATAATCTATCAGCAAGATCTCTTTTTGCCGCTGCATCAGAGAACATAGGTTGTAAATCCGACATATAGTAGTTAAACATCATTCCAGCATAGGTAACTCCTAGGTCCTTTTTAAGTGCTTTAGCACTAGGTGCTTTTAGGAACGCTGCTGATTTATCTTTATCTACTGCCATTGAATTGGCAAAAACAGCATCTACAAACTTAGCGATGTTATTTTTATACTTCGCTAATAGCTTGTTAAATTCTGCTGGTCTTAAAGACTCCGGAATATCATTAACGTAATAGGTAAGCATAGCAACCATTACTTCTTTGTCTATAGGTTGATAGTAATCTTTAAACTGTGCATCTAAGCCGTTTTTGTAGCTTTCTATCGTTTTATCTATTTTAACTTGAAACGCAGCTTTTGCTTCTTTTGATTCCATGGTATCTAAGGAAGCATACATGTCACGTAAACGAGAAAGACCTGCTGCGTAACGTGTAAATTCAACACCATAAATAGCTTCCCCAAAATAGGTTTGAGCTAATATTTTCTCATCGTACACTTTATACGCATCTTGGTACATGGTTAACACTTGACCAAATTTTGCTTTACGTGCAGCATCACCACTGTTTACCCATTGCGTAAAAGCAGCTTCTTCTGCACGTTTTTTACCTTCCACATTCAGTCTTTTCAAACCTCTTGTTTGTCCAATAAAGTATTTCCAGTAGTTGGCTACTTGAGCATGCTTAGCTGCATACATTAAGTCTACAGTTTCATCTTGCGATTGGTATTTTTCGTAAATATCTAATTTTGTTCTTCTTATTTTTACGCGTGCAGGTTGGTCAATATCTGTCGCATTTTTTACACCGTAAGATGATAAATAACGATCCGTACTTCCTGGAAAGCCCCAGATCATAGCAAAATCACCTTGTTCTACTCCTTTTAAACTTACCGGTAAGTGGTGTTTTGGCGTATATGGAATATTGTCTACAGAATAATCTTTGGTTGCTTTATTTTCTTTGCTGGCATATACCCTAAACATAGAGAAATCTCCGGTATGACGTGGCCACATCCAGTTATCCGTATCTCCTCCATATTTACCTACACTTTCTGGTGGATTACCTACTAGTCTTACATCACCAAATACTTCGTATACATATGCGAAGTATTTATTGCCTGCAAACATTTCTTTGATATCGACACTGTATGCATCTGATTCACTGTATTCTTTCTTTAGTTCTGCAGATTTTTCAGCAACAACACCTGCTCTTTCTTCTTCAGTAGCTTTTGCTGATACTCCACCCAACACTTGGTCTGTGATGTCTACAATTTTTACTAAGAATGAAACACTAAAACCTGCTGGCTTTTCGTCTGCTTTTGTTTTTGCCCAGTAACCATTTTTCAAGTGATTAGCAGTGGTTGTACTTAACTTTTGAATAGCAGAATAACCACAGTGATGATTGGTTAAAATAAGACCTTGGTTACTAATAACCTCACCTGTACAGAATCCAGATCCTAAACGAACTATAGCATCTTTCATACTGCTGTTGTTAATGCTATACACCTGCTCAGGTGTCATGGTAAGACCAAGTCTCTGCATTTCAGCATAATTATTGGTTAGCAATGCGGGAATCCACATTCCTTCGTCTGCCTTGGCAAACTGGCTGCTTATTACTAAAGCAAAACCTAAAATAAGTGTAACTATTTTTTTCATTGATTGATTATAAAAGTGCCACAAATCTCTATTTTCTGAGATATTATCCTAATGTTATCGGATAAAATATCTGTATATACGGACCAGTGTCTTAGGATAATGCACTGCCTAGATGACATTTTGACGAAACTACAGCTATTAATCAGGTTAAGTCATTCGCATCATTTCAAAAACTTTACCTTTGCCGCAATGTATTACAACGACATACTCGAAACCATAGGAAATACGCCACTTGTTAAATTAAACAAAGTAACTGCTGAGCTTCCGTGTTTGGTTCTAGCTAAGATAGAAACTACCAATCCAGGCAACTCGGTAAAAGACCGTATGGCGGTTAAAATGATTGAAGATGCAGAAGCAGATGGTCGTTTAAAACCAGGAGGAACTATTGTAGAAGGTACCAGTGGGAACACGGGAATGGGCCTAGCTATTGCTGCCGTTGTAAAAGGATACAAATGCATTTTTGTAACCACAGACAAGCAAAGTAAAGAAAAAGTAGATGCATTAAAATCAGTAGGTGCAGAAGTAATTGTGTGCCCAACCGATGTAGAACCAACCGATGCACGCTCTTACTATTCGGTAAGTAAGCGATTGGGAAGCGAGATACCCAATGCGTGGTATGTGAATCAATACGACAACCCGAGCAATACACAAGCGCATTATGAAAGTACTGGCCCAGAAATTTGGGAACAATCAGAAGGTAAAATAACACACTTTGTGGCTGGAGTTGGAACAGGCGGTACTATTAGCGGGGTAGGAAAATACCTAAAAGAGAAAAATCCTGCTATACAATGTTGGGGAATAGATACCTATGGTTCCGTCTTTAAAAAATATAAGGAAACGGGCATTTTTGATGCGAAAGAAATTTATCCTTACATCACAGAAGGCATCGGAGAAGATATTTTACCGGAGAATGTAAACTTTGACACGATTGATCACTTTGAAAAAGTAACCGATAAAGATGGACTACTTTGGCAACGTAAACTAGCCCGAGAAGAAGGTATAATGGTAGGAAACAGTGCGGGAAGTGCCGTAAAAGGAATACTTCAATGTGCTCACATGCTAAAACCTACCGATGTAGTAGTGGTTTTATTTCATGACCATGCTACCCGCTATATGGGCAAAGCTTTTAATGATGAATGGATGAAAGAACGTGGTTTTCTGGATAGCAAACCCAAAACCGCTGAGGACATGATTAGTAACCACAGACACTTGCCTATGCTTACCGTGTTTGAATCAGATTACGTAAAAGTAGCTTTCGACCTCATGGAAAAGCATGGTATATCGCAACTTCCCGTTGTAAATATGCACAGAGATTATGTAGGATCTGTAAATGACAATCTGCTTCTTTCTCAACTTTTAAAAAATCCTAAACTTGCTACTCAAAAAATAAGTGATGTGATGCACGCTAGTTTCCCGATGGTAGACGCCTCTGCTCCTATTGATAAGGTTTCTTCGTTAATCAATAAAGATAACCCAGCAGTTCTGGTAAAAGATTTGAGCGGGGCTGTTCATATTTTAACCAAATATGACTTGATTGGGGCTTTGTCCAGCTAACTAGTTTTTGTTTACATAGCGTCTATTCGTTCTCACTCAAAGTAAGTAAAGAAGGCTAAAAAGAGAAATAAGTGTTTTATAAGCGTTTATCTCTTGTCCATAAAAAAAGCCCCTCAACCACCGAAGTGATCAAAAGGCCTTTAAAAGTTATTGGTATTTACTCTCGGTATTATTATAACGTGTTCACGTTATTTAAATCTTCGAAAGCTTGCTCTAATCGTGTTACAAAGGTTTTTTCACCTTCTCTCATCCATAAACGTGGATCGTAGTATTTCTTGTTTGGAACGTCATCGCCATCTGGGTTTCCTATCTGTTTCATCAGGTAATCTTTTTTAGCCAACATGTAATCTCTTGTTCCTTCGGTAAATGCAAATTGCAAATCAGTATCAATGTTCATTTTGATCACTCCATATGAAATTCCTTCTCTTATTTCTTCTACTGTTGAGCCAGACCCACCGTGAAAAACAAAATCAACTGGATTAGGACCTGTACTAAATTTCTCTTGTACATAATCTTGAGAATTTTTTAAGATAATAGGAGTTAACTTAACATTACCAGGCTTATACACCCCGTGTACATTGCCAAATGCAGCAGCTATGGTAAATCGTGGACTAACTTTCATGAGTTCCTCATAGGCAAATGCAACCTCACTTGGTTGTGTATATAATTTACTGCTGTCTACATCGCTATTATCTACGCCGTCTTCTTCACCGCCTGTTATTCCAAGCTCAATCTCCAACGTCATTCCCATTTTGCTCATGCGTTCAAGGTATGTTTTACAGATTTCAATGTTTTCTTCTATAGACTCTTCAGATAAGTCAATCATGTGAGAACTGTACAAAGGCTTACCTGTTTCTGCAAAATGTTTCTCACTTGCATCAAGTAAACCATCAATCCAAGGAAGTAGTTTTTTAGCGGCATGGTCGGTATGTAAAATAACCGTTGCTCCGTATGCTTTTGCCAACTCATGAATGTGTTTAGCGCCAGATATACCACCTAATATAGCAGATTGCTCATTGGCGTTACTCAAACCTTTTCCTGCAAAAAACTGAGCTCCACCATTGCTAAACTGAATGATAACCGGTGCATTTAATTTTGCGGCGGTTTCCATTACGGCATTTACGGTACTGCTGCTCGTTACGTTAACGGCTGGCAATGCGTAATTATTTGCTTTAGCGTGTTGAAAGATGGCTTGTACCTCGTCTCCTGTGGCAACTCCTGGTTTGATGTTGTGACTCATAATTGGTTTTTATTATTGGGGCAAATTTATGATTTTAAATAGCAATGTCAATTTTCAATTGCAATGAGTAATTGAATTTATTCAAAACCCCTAACAAACACGATTTTGCGCCACTGTAGGAACATGCAATTGTATGAACACGCCTCAGAGGCGTGTTCATACAATTGTGTTAAATAATTACGTGTTACACAAAAGGCATATTACTAAAAAGGCATTAGCAAACATCAATCAAACGTCTGCAAATCCACCAATTTTTTATAAATACCACCTCTTGCCATTAGTTCTGCATGTGTACCTTGTTCAGTGATTTGACCTTTGTCTAGGACCACTATTTTATTTGCACTTTGTATGGTACTAAGCCTGTGCGCTATCACAATGCTTGTGCGATTTTGCATCACTTGTTCTAATGCTTCTTGAACCATTTTCTCACTTTCGGTGTCTAGGGCACTGGTTGCTTCATCCAAGATCAAAATAGGAGGTTCAGAAACCACGGCACGCGCTATACTCATTCGCTGACGTTGGCCACCGCTCAAGTTACTGCCTTTTTCGCCCAAGTTGGTGTTATAACTATCGGGCATTTCACGGATAAATTGATGTGCATTGGCTACTTTAGCTGCATTCATTAATTGATCACCGCTTATATACGGATCGCCCATTTTGATATTATTGGCCGCTGTGTCGTTAAAAAGAATGGCATCTTGTGTTACTATGCCCATCATCTTGCGCAATGATTTTAGGTCCATTGCCGCAATATCTTGCCCATCGATGGTAATTGAACCACTTTTGAGCTCATGAAACCTTGGAATTAAATCGGCTAAGGTAGATTTACCTCCGCCACTTGAACCCACCAAGGCTACCCTCTCCCCTTTTTTAATGGTAAGATTGATATTTTTAAGCACCAAAGGACCGTCACCATACCCGAAATTTACGTTACTAAGCTTTATCTCATTTGAAAATAAGGGAGCAGGTACACCGTTGGTATCTTTTTCGGTTTCAGCCATCAACACGTCATTGATTCTATCCAAAGAAGCTGCTCCTTTTTTGAGTCTAAAAAAAGCTTCTGTAACCCCTTTAGCGGGAGGAATAAGTTGACTAAAAATGGCAATATAGGCAATTAGAAACGAGCCTGTAAGAGCTGAATCCTTATTTAAGATAAGCGTTCCGGTGTATATCAATAAACTCGCAATTACAATACTGCTCATAAACTCACTTAAGGGAGACGCCAACAATTCTTTTCTGTTTACCTTTACCATCAAGCGAAAGTGATCGTCATTTTGTTTTTTAAACCCGCTCTCTTTTTCTTTGATAGCACCAAAGGCTTTGATGATTTTAATGCCGTGTAAGCTTTCTTCTAAATGCGAGAGTACATCGGCCAGTTTTTCTTGTCCTGCCTGCGCAGCTGCTTTGAGCTTTTTACCAATTCTGCTAATCAAATAGCCACTTACAGGCAATACAATTAGCACAAAAAGGGTAAGCTGATAACTCATAATAAACATGGTAACAAGCGGTATAAGAATCGCTATCGGATGTTTAAAATAGAGCTCAATAACGCCTAATAAACTCCATTCTACTTCTTTTACATCATTGGTAAAACGCGAAAGTGTGTCGCCTCTTTTTTCTTTGTTAAAATAACCGATGGGTAATCTAAGTATGTGGTTATAAAGCCGTTCTCTAATATCACGAACCACCGCACTTCGAATAAAGGCGAGGTTGTAAAACGAAAGATAGACAAATAAATTCTTGAGCAAAAAAGCCAATACCAACCCTATTGAAAAATAAATAAGCGTTTGAGACTGACCCCATTCTGCAATTTTCACACTGGTTTGATAATCAAAATAGGCAAGCCATGTTTCTGTGTTGGACGTAAGTTCTACCGGTGTAAGGTCATTAATATTGTCCTTAAAAATAACCTTTAAGAAAGGGATAATAACACCAATGCTCACTACATTAAAAAGAGCCGCAAATACATTGAAACCAAAGAAAAGTTGCAGTTGTAATCGGTAAGGACGGGCTAATTTAAAAATGTCTTTAAACTTTAACACAGCTGCGAAGATAATCGTACCGAGATAAACCTACGGAAAAAAGAAATCGCCTGCGATAATTCCAACGATAAACTCGTCCAAAAGAATACCATCGGATGAATACCGTTTAACGGTACTTTTCGAAACAAAATCTTTTACATCTGACACATAAATATCCCCGTTTTTAGGATCAATACCTATCGCATAAAAGATTGCTCCCTTGGCTTCTATCCATAATTGAGCAGTGCCTGTTTGCACATCACCTGTACCTCTCCAAATACCTTTTTCGGTGCAAAAATAAAGTATATCTAGATTTGAGTTATAAACCAAACCTGTGGGAATTGGACTTAATGTATAACCTACCGGATATTTTTGTCCATTAGCCTCCGTAAATGACATTAGTATAGGCAAGGCATTGGTTGCTCCTCCTCCTTTGCACAGTATTCTAATGTAATTATTCTTGTCAACTACGATTCCATCTGGGTTTACACCCGTAGAAAAACTATCCACTAACTCATCTGTGAGCACATTTATACCATAAATCTTGTCTGCATCTGGAGCTGTACACCAAAAAATGCCATCCCTAAGAACCCCTTTGTCTGTAAACGTACCCGTAGGAATACTACCCGTAATGGTATTCGTGGTTAAATTCACAATAGCTATCGCCTTGGCGTATAAATCCGTAACGTAGGCTTTACCTGGCTGCACTTCGTACAAATACCTAGGAGAGTTAAACCCGTTTATCTCCACTTTTTTGGTAAAGTTGATGTCTGTAACCACTATTTTCCCAGAATTATTGATAACAAAATAGTAATTTTCACCAACACGACTCACAGACTGGAATACGTTCCCTAGTGACTCTTTGTTAATGCTTTTATAGATATCGTTTTGTACCGTTTTGCTATATGCTTCATACAATGAAAGCGTTCCTTCCCCCCAACCAAAATTTCCTTGATTTGCAATGAGTACTTCTCGGCTATTGGCAGTAGTATCTCTAATAATAAGAACAGGATCTGGCGTTTTATCTTTACAGCTTGGCAACCACGCTATCCCGGATATTAATAGTACTTTAAGGCAATTTTTAACGATTAGTTGTGCGCTCATATCTTACCTAACCACTACCTTTTGGGTGAATGTTTTCTGTCCTACCTTTACCTGTATAAGATACAGACCTGCTTGGGCAAACGATACTTCAGATGATTGCGTTTCGTTTATCAAATCACCTTGTTCATTGTAAACATAGGCTGTAAAACCTTCTAAATTCTTTATTTTTATAGATTCATTGCAGTAGGCTAAACTGGGATATATCTTAACTTGATTTAGCCTCAGTTCTTCTCGTTTTAGTAGCGTTCCGTTGACCACTGCTACGGCATCCAAATCAAATCCACAGCTTGGAAACGGGGAAGGAAACGGATCATTTATAAGTCTGCCTTTACTATCTCGCGTGCCAAAACTATCGTTTACACTGCCTATTACATCAATCAGTCTTACATAATTTATTTGGTTTAATCCAACTTCTTGCAAATCGAATAAGGTGCCATAAGGCGCTTGATGCTTGCCAGCTAGGTTATAGATTTTTTCAGATTCTATATAGCCGAAATTATCGGTTTGGAAACCCGTATCGGTAAGGCTCTCACTAGGAAAACGAATAAAATTTACGCCGTCTTCGCTCACTTCAACATGGGCTAACTCTAAGTAGTAACTCAAACCTACTTTAAAACCATTTTCAAAAACAGCAAAATCAAATCCTTCATTATTTAGTATCGGATTATCAAACGAAAGTGTAATCACACCGCCATCACCCAAGCTTACTATATCTCCATTAAAAGGACCCAACGCACTTGATACATCACCTACCGTTGGTTTGCCCAGCGCGGTGTCATTTACTTGAAGATAACCGAGTTGTAGCACAGCTCCACTTGCCCAAGCAACAATGCTATTGGCATCTTTGTGCACAGACCTACTACCGGCCTCACCTCCAGCAGGATCAAATTGCGCAAAACCCAATGTAACAGAGAATAGAAATGCTAGTGCAATGATTCTCATTGTTTTATAAATTTCTTAGTGGTTATTCCTTTTTCTGTTTGCACGCGCACAACGTAAATACCAGGAACAAGGTTTTGGGTATTTATATCAACACGTTTAGTAGAGATTTGACTACTTGCTAGATCTAATTGTTTTCCATCCAAGCTAAAAACGGCAACAGTTTCTATTCTATCGTCCGCCATTATGCTCATGTCACTCAACACTGGATTAGGATAAAGTTGGACGTTCGCTTTTTCCTCCCTATTTTCTATTCCAACAATGTGTTGCCATAGTTGCATACAGAAATATGCTGGCGTATTCATACCAAAGAAACCAACGTCGCTTGATTGTAATTCAAACGTAATCTTATCACACGGTCTAATTTCTGCATATTCCCACTCTTTTAAAATAAAGTCCTTAGTGTTATCCGAAAATCTGAAATCTGCTAGATAAACGGTATCCTGAAACACCACTTCATTTTTGTTATTTACGCTATTGATTAATAGCCTAAAATAATCAGGATCATTGCCATCCAAACCTCCAAACTTTTTACTGAAGGAACTTCCGTTTAACATATCCAAATAAGCATAGGTAGCATTGGTAATTCCAAACTGAACTGCAGTGGGTATTCTTGTAAGACCATAAATATTTTCTTCAAACCCATTAAGTTTGTAAGGCGTTCTTATTTCATTAGTAATACCACTATTCACAAAATGGAAATTATGGTTTATCCAATTCCCTGTAGAATACATTATCGGCGTTACAGATGAATATTGATTTTCATATCCTGCAGTAGTATCGTCATATTGGGTACTTATACTCCAACCTTCCCATGATTGCCAATCGGCATTATAGGTATTAGGATAGTACAAATGACTTACCTTAAATCCTCCGGCACCATCTGCACCATTATCATACGTATCCTCAGGCAGTGTCGGAAAATCTATACCATCCGCATAAAAATCTGAAATACTATTAAAATCATCCATCCCAAAATAAGCAGGCGTGTTCATACCAAATTGACCTACGTCAGAACTCTCATAACTAAACGATATACTATCTACTAAAACGTCGTTGAGGCCATCATTATTAAAATCAACATACGTCCAATCATCAATTATATAATCTTTTGAATTATCTGCATTTCTAAAATCTGCAAGATAAAAATCCACTGAACTCACTTCACTTCCAGACAAAAAGCCTTTAATTATGAGTTTAAAGTAGTCTGCGTCATTGCCTGAAACTCCCCCAAATTGTTTACTAAAGCCACTACCATTTTTCATATCGTAATAGGCATAGGTAGTATTGGTGAAATAAGCTCCGCTGATATAAACTGCAGAATCGAGTTTAATAAAAGTATTGCCGGATGCTACCACATAATTAGCAGTATAACTAACACCATGTCCAGGTTTAGCACTAAATTGATTTTCATAACCGGCAGTGGTAGCATCTATTCTATTACTCAACGCCCAACCACTCCAGCTTCCCCAAGTAGTGTCATACGTATTCGGAAAAGTGCGACCGTAATGTGTAAATCCGCCACTTCTGTCGGCACCATTATTAAAGGTATCTGACTGGGTTAAAGGCAAATTATCAAACGTAGAATACACACGCGTATGGGGAAACTGCGCAAAAGTGAACGAGGTTGCAATAAGTGCAAGTAAGGCTAATATTTTTCTTTCCATGATTTTAGGGGTATAGTATAATTGATGTTTATTTTAAGCGTTCTACCTGGCAACGGCGTTCTTGGCTGCGTGTAATACGACGTATTGAGCATATTGGAGGTGAGCAATCCTATTCTCCACTGGCGCAGTTGGTAATATCCACCTGCTTCTGTCAAGAAATAGGGATCAAGACTTGCCGAATTATCGCTTGTGTAGAAAGTAGCACTTACAAATTGCTCATTGATGTGTAATCCGAAGTTAGATCGCTGGAAACTCAACATTAGGTTAGATGTAAGCTGAGGCGTAAATAGTATTTGCATACCGTGTCTTGCGTCAGTCTTATCATTAAAGTAATATGTTGCCTTGGTCCAATTCATGTTAGACATTAAGGCAAAGTTACTGCGATGTATAACCTTACGGTACGTAACGTTTAAAACGAATCCCCTGCTTATGACCGATTGAATATTTTCAGGTTTAATTTCAGGATAACCACTCCAGTTTATCCAGTTTTGAAAAACACCCAAAAATGGATTTAATTTAATGCTTAGTGCATAGGGATTATATCGTAACTCCAAATCTGCTTTGTATCCTTTCTCTGGTTTTAAATCTGGATTACCTAATGCATAACCAGGTTGATACCAAAACAGCTCGTTGAGTGTAGGGAGTCTCACTACTTTATTCAGACTAAACCCGATGTGCCGGGCCTCTGAAGCCTTAAACTTACCGCTCAAACCTCCGGTGTAGTATATTTTTTGGGCATTGTTCAATACTTGCTGATGAGCTGATAGCGATATTTTCTTAAGTTGTTTAGAGAAT